>Ga0185299_10000737_pt1 | contig 79044 bp, 92 predicted proteins | sample PaiPotPPA55metaG_FD_128002 | JGI IMG/M metagenome (GOLD analysis project Ga0185299, IMG submission 128002) | Iron sulfur acid spring bacterial and archeal communities from Banff, Canada, to study Microbial Dark Matter (Phase II) - Paint Pots PPA... ...
TGGCATGCCTCCCTCGCGCCCAGCAGTTTAGAGGTAGAGTCCGTCACTGAAAGGAGACGGACAGATGAAGGGCAGCCGGTTCAGCGAGGAACAGATAATCGGGATCTTGCGGGAGGCGGAGGCGGGGGCAAAGACGCCAGAGGTATGTCGCCGGCACGGGATCTCGGACGCGACCTTCTACAAATGGAAAGCGAAGTACGGCGGGCTCGAGGTATCGGAGGCGCGGCGGTTGAAGTCGCTGGAGGATGAGAACCGGCGGCTGAAGAAACTGCTGGCTGAGGCGATGCTGGATAACGCGGCGCTCAAGGACCTGCTCGGAAAAAACGGTTAGAGCCTGCGGCGCGACGCGAAGCCGTCACCCGACTCATCGCACAGTACCGCATGAGCCGGGTGCGCGCATGCAGGCTGGTGGGACTCAACCGTTCGAGCCTGAACTATCAGTCGAAGCGGCCGGACGATTCGACGGTGCGCCAGCGACTGCGTGAGCTGGCCGCGGAGCGGCGACGCTTTGGCTATCGGCGCTTAGGTTGGCTGCTGGTCAGGGAAGGCCATGTGATGAATCGCAAGAAGCTCTATCGGATCTACCGCGAGGAAAAGCTGATGGTGCGCCGGCGCGGTCGGCGCAAACGCGCGCTCGGCACGCGCGCGCCGCTGGCACTCCCCGATGCGATCAATCGGCGTTGGTCACTCGACTTCGTGTCAGATGCGCTCGGCGATGGCCGTCGCTTCCGCATCTTCTGCGTAGTGGACGACTTTAGCCGCGAGTGCCTGGCCACGGTGGTCGATACCTCGATCGGGGGCGTGCGCGTGGTGCGCGAATTGGAGCGCTTGGTGATGGAACGCGGAGGGCCCAAAGTGATCGTCAGCGATAACGGCTGCGAGCTGACCAGCATGGCGGTGCTGCGCTGGTCAATCGGACGTCTCGACTGGCACTACATCGCGCCCGGCAAGCCAGTGCAGAATGCATTCGTGGAATCGTTCAACAGCCGCTTGCGCGACGAATGCCTCAACGAGCATGTATTCCTGAGTCTGGCCGAGGCGCGCACAACCATCGAAGCGTGGCGCGACGATTACAACCATCGTCGGCCGCATTCGAGCCTCGGCGCTCTGACGCCAGTCGAGTTCGCGCAGCTAAAAATGGAGAAATTGATTCCGCCCCAGGACGGGGAAAACAACCAAAGACTCTATCTATGATCTGACGGGCATCGGGGAGCAGGCCAGGAGGACACTATGGCTTTTTTGCGACCATGGGCTCCGTTTCGTGAGATGGAGGACTTCCGGCACACGGTTGATGAGATGCTGGAACACCTGAGAGGCAAGATCGGGTACCCGCTTGGAGGCGGGGCAGCCGCCCTGAAGCCGCCGATCGAGTCCTTTGTGGAAGAGGGAAAGCTCACGGTGCGCGTCGAACTGCCCGGCATCGACCCGAGGGACATTACGGTAAACGTTGTGGGCGACATGCTGACGATCCGCGCCTCGCGTCACGACGAGCACGAAACCAAGCAGCGCGATTTTCTTCACCGCGAGTTTAGATACGGTGCCGTCGAACGCTTGATGACCCTCCCCCAGGGCGTGAAGGCCGAAGACATCAAGGCAAGTTTCAGCAATGGGTTGCTCCAGCTCACCATCCCAATGCCTGAAGAGACCGCGCCCAAGGAAGTGAAGGTTTACGTCGAGCACGCGCCATCGAAACCTGCGGGTGGGAAAACGGGCTGAACTCGCAATATCTGATTCACGCCGGGCTCGACACATCATGCCAGACGTGAAGTGCGACGCGATTCAGAAACGGCAGCCGCCAAGCGGGCGACTTCAGCGTCGGTGACGTAACGATTTGCGGCTCCCCGCGCGTATTCCTCGTCAGCACGCCTGGCAATGTCGCTTATCGAGAGAAGGCCGACCAGACGCCCCTGCTTGTTGAGTACCGGTAAGCGGCGGACCTTCTTCTCGCGCATGATTCTTTCAGCCGCAGAAAGGTCATCATCCGAAGAGCAAACGATAAGCTGTCTCGACATAACTGTGGAAACCTGGATTCCGCTCAACGGCACTCCCTGAAAGTAAGATGCCATACAGATGTCTCGGTCGGTAAGCATTCCCACCACCCGTGCGTCTTCACTCAGCACTGGCACGCACCCACAGTCGTGGTCCCACATCAGCTGGGCCGCTGTGGCCAGATTGTCGGACATGAAACACGTTCTGACGTTCGGGGTCATCACGTCTTTGATTTTCATCGTGGTTTCCATCCCGCGCTTCTCGATGTTCGCCACTACCGAAACACCGCTATCCGTTAGATGTCGCTCGATTTCGCGAGCTATGTCTGTAACGTCCAGAACGCCACGCCAAGTAAGTGCTCTGAGCAGAGCTGTCGATAATGTGACCTCGATGCGTTGTAGGTTCTCTGCGGCTCGCTCCAGGAACCGAAGGATTTTCTCGTACAGCCTATCGTCCGACGGCCTGATAGATAAACTGCAGGTCGTCATTTTCGCTTCCATGATGAGGCCCTTGAGCCGTCAGTTCCAGCGCCCCGACGCACGCAGACTTCACACATTCGCGGGGCATTATCAGGAAAACGCAATGTCTGTGCCGTACAAGGGGCGAGATGGACCTGTGGAATTCGGTATGTCAGGTGCCACGATGGATACATCTGGCTCCTAGCTTCCGCGCGAACGCTAAACGAGAGGCAGACCAGCCCTTCGAGCGTTGCATCCTATGGATACATGGTTCGGTCATCGTGGTGCGGACGGATGCAAAAGGAACGGCGGATCCGACACCCGCCGCTAAATGAGCGGAGCATCGGACGCGATGCGTATGGCACGGTTGCTGCTGTTTTCCCAGTCAACAGAGGAAGCGCTCTTATGTCGAGCATCGACCGGATTCTTTGCCCGGAGATTTCGAAAACACCGCTGAGGCTGTGTTGAGGATCGCAGGTTCGTTTACCAAGGAGACCCGCCGATGAAGTTCGGAATGCTAAATTTTTTCGAACAACCCGGGGGCGGAAAAACAGAGCATCAGGTAGTCAAGGAACAGCTCGAGTGCATGCGCGCGGCCGAAGATTTGGGCTTTGACTATATCTGGGTGCCCGAGCACCATGCGACGGAATACGGCTACTGCGCTTCGCCGATGATTTCGCTGGCAGCCATGGCCGTCGGCACAAAACGCATCAGGCTGGGGAGCGGTGTGGTCGTGCTCCCATTTAACGATCCGATTCGTGTCGCCGAGGAAGGTGCAATGGTCGACTTGATAAGCGATGGGCGCCTCGACCTCGGTGTCGGTCGGGGTTTCAACCTATCGAGTACAAGAGCTTCGGTTTAGACCAGAGCCGTTCGCGCCAGGTCTTTGACGAAGCTCTTGAGATAATTGTCCAGGCTTGGACCGAGGAGCGCGTACGTTTCAAGGGCGACTGTTTTGATATCCCGGACACCCCGGTTCGTCCCAAGCCGCTGCAGAAGCCTCACCCGCCGATATGGATGGCCGCAATCGGTGACGAGAGCTTCGAAATTGCCGGCAGGCGCGGTTTTAATCTCCTTTGTTCGCTGATCTACGGGTTCAAGTCTGACCGGGTGGCCGAATTGATTCGGGCGTACCGTGACGCACTGCGCGACTATGGGCATGATCCGTTCAAGGGAGAAATCGGCGCGCTCTGCATGGTCTATTGCGCCGAGACCACGGAGCAGGCGCGGCAGGACTTCGGCGACCCAGTCTTATGGTACTACCGCACCATCGCGAATTATGTGGCCCCCACGGCCGCCGAACCGCCGATCGAGGGATACGAGAACTATACCGATATCCGCCATGCGGCGAGGACAGTGAAATGGGATGAATTGCTTCAGAGCAAAGCCGTGATCTGCGGCAGTCCCGCTGTCTGATATCAAGCAGATCGAGGAAATGCGCGCCAAGTACGGGTTCACCCAGATACTTTGCTGGACCCGTCTGGCCGGCCTCGAGCACCGAAAAGTCATGCGCAGCATGGAGTTGATGCAGCGCAATGTAATGCCTCACTTCAGGAGAGAGAGATACAGACGGGGTTTGGGATAGCGAGGCTCGAATCCGCGAGGAGCAAGGGAGCGGCCATAACGACGGACATAGGCCCTGGGCGTTCCCCGTCGTTGAGTAACTCCTAGCAGCGTTTTAGCCGGCGAGCAGCGAGGAGAAAGACAGTCAATGAGCGACGCGAAATTAGGTAGTGGTGTTTCCTCCGATGCGACGACAGCATCCTCCCTCACACAGATCCTTAATGCACATGAAGGAATGGAAACGCAATGCGGGGAAATTTATGTGCAGTTTGCTGCGACTTTTGGTCAATACCCAGAGCTGCGGCGAATGTGGACTCTCATGGCGTTAGAGGAGGGCGGACACGCAGCAGTGGTGCGCGCGGTCAATAGAGGTTTACTTTCAGGCGTTCTTAGGGCGAAGTCTCTTCTACTCCCCCTCGAATACCTCGACTCTCTCTTTATGCAGTTGAAAGGGTATCAGGAACAGGCACAAGAAGAGATGTCCCTCGATCGGGCACTGCGGATCACCTGGGAATTGGAGTGTTCTGAGCTGGACTTTATGCGCGAACTGCTTGTTTCCTCAAGCAATCTGGCCGAACTGGGATTTCCCACGGATGACGAGGGAAAGGATGAGCACGTTAGCCGCTTGAGACGACTAATCCAGAAATGCACGACTGACGAGGAGCTTCGGCGTGAAGTAAAGTTCATCTCCTCAGAGCTGCTTAGACCTTTTCCAACCGGCAAGGACAATTAGACGAGTCGCGGAATGGCTCGGGCGTCGCCATTCCGTGGGACGTTCCAACAGTATCGAATTGACGCAGCCTTTTGGCGCCAAAGGGACCAAACGCAACGTAGCCCATTGACGAGAGCGACGAGTCTTAGAACGAATTCGCTCTGCGCTCAAAATTGCGCGTCGGCCCTCTGGGACGCTTGATTCTAGATCTTACCGGCTCAATCGACTGCCGTCTCACTGCACATCGGACCGAGACCTGCGGCCGCTCTTGGTGGCATGCTTAATGCTGTCTCCTTAAAGCAGCATTCATGGCAGCCCACACGCCGTACACGCCCCGCTCTCGGCCGAAAGGCTGATACAACGACAAGAGGAGCGGAAGGTAATCCGGGCAATGCCGGGAGGGCAGATCAGATGTTTTCCTACTATTTGAAGAAAAGCTTCGTTGATCATGAACCGGGTATCGACCTCGTCAACATCCACTATACGTGGACGCCGCTCGGCCTGCTGCCGAACTGGGAGGCGCATCGTGAGACCCGTGCGATGCCGCGCGGCGGTGTGTTCTTGCGCGGTTTGGGCGGGACCACCGTGGACGATTCGGGTCACTATACTGAGACGTCCGTTGAGACAATCCAGTTACCGGACGATGGTGTTAGGCGCAAGGTTATACGGCTACCGAACGAGATCCAAGATCCGACGACTGGCAAGTACGCTGATCACTACGCACTTCACCACTACTTCGAGATTCTTCGCGGCAGCAAGCAGGAGCAGAGTCCGCTTTTCACTGAGGAGATCGTTAGCAGAGAGATCGAATTCGTCGACAACCCAGGTACGCTGGGCGGGGTTTGCATCTATTGGAGCGTCTGCGATTTGGATGCGCCGCAGTACCAGCCGACCGAAGATCCCAACTTTATCGCGCGCTACGGCGAGGACAACCCCTATCGTTCGCTGAAACTCTACGGCCAGGAGAACAAAGACGATTTTTACCGGACCCGCTCGGAAGTGCTGGACGCGCTGCCATTGCCGCGCCGGTTTGTCAGAAAGATCCGTGGTCCAAAGGGGGCGCAGGTCCACCAGAGCTGGCACGTCGGCAACAAGTGGCAACCCGATCCGAAGGCCCGATGGGAACAGTACTGGGGATACGCCGTCCACGTACTTTGATTCGTATGATTAAGGCCTGCTATCCCCCAACTGGCCCGAGGCCGGCGACACTAAGACGGCCGGAGCTGCTACCATCGCCCGACGCCGCTTCCTGCGAACTCTCCGCACCCGCTATCATCAGTTGGTCAGATGTGAGCGCGGAATCGAACCGGAGAGCGCGCGCCCAGGATGCACATCGAGCAGGCGGTAGCAGTGTGAGCCTCGGACGGCCAAAGCCATCAACAGATCGGAAGCGACGACTCGAGGTCCAGTTCCGTCCAGCTTCGAAAGCGGTACCGAGCAGGGAAAGACCAGTGAGATAGCTATTCAGGCGGCGGCAAAGAAGTCATCGCGGAAAATGCGGTTTTCTGGAATCCCCTTGGCCAGAAGCATGGTCGAAACCGATTCGCACATCTCGGGTTGACCGCAGATGTACGCATCGTACGGGCTGGCGTCGAAGATCTCGCGCTGCAAAACTTGAGTAACCCGGCCGACAGCGCCGAGCCATTCATCGCTGGCGACCGGTGCGGACAGTGTGGGTTTGAAAGAAAAGCGCGGCATCCGTGCTTCAAGCTGATGAATCTCCTCCCGCAAAATCAAATCGCTCTGCCGTCGCGCCCCGTAATAGAATTGAAAGGATCGGTCGACATTTTCGGCCGCGCAGTGACGGAGTATCGACAGTAGCGGAGCGACGCCGGAGCCGGTCGCTACAAGCAGAACCGGCCGATTACCCGCGCGCAGGTAGCTCATGCCATAGGGTCCGCGTAGAGCCAGTTCGAAGCCGCGGACGAGGCGGTCAACTTGATCGGAGAACCCGCCGCCGGGGATCCGCTTCACAACGAGTTCGATACGATCGGGGGTGGCTGGTGAACTGGCTATTGAATAGCAGCGCCAATTGCCAGGCTGTCCGGGTGCTTCGAGCTCAATGTACTGTCCGGGGTAAAATCTGATCGGATTGACCGAATCAAGCTCGAGGTGCCATAAAGATGCGCTCAACTGATCAACCGCCGTTATTTGGACGGTATGATCCTGTGGAGTTATGATAGCGGCGTCGTCGCGATTCGAACTGGGCTGATCGTGGATCACGAGGTCGGATAACGCTCGCGCCTGGCATAGCAGCGCCCAACCTTCGTCCTTTTCATTGTCTGTCAGGCAGTAGGGTGAGGTCTTTCCGAAGTCGACCTCGCCGTCAATCAAAAGATACTTGCAACTGGAGCATCGTCCATTACGACAACCGTACTGGAGCACGACTCGCTGGCGCAGGGCGCAATTCAGTACCGAATCGCCCGGTTCGAGGGAAAATTCCCGACCGCTGGGCTCGAGCCGAGCCTTGAAGACCTTGTCGGCCATTCGACCGCGATTAAAGCGTCGACGGATCGAGTTCCAGCATCTGAGAGGTGATTCGGAACACCCCTTCTTCGACCTCTACTCGACCGACATAGGTCGCCATCGTGGTTAGCCACTGACCGAGATCGATCTCGCGCCCCAACTCTTCTCCGACGCGCGTCAGATCAATGACCAGTTCATCCTGGGCGCCGATTTGCCAAAACGTACCGTGCTCTTCGATCGTTGCTCCCGGTTGATCACGACGAATCGCGCTGATCGTCGCATCCGCCTCGTCACCCTTCATGAGCACCACGAGGACGGACCGACCTTTGGGCTTCGTATTTTGAGAGTCCATCGATTCACCGATCACCATTGCGGCCTATGCCGAGATCGTTGAGCGTTTTCGCTTGCGCGCTGCATGCGATGGCCAGGTCTTCATCGATCGGCCGGGAGCGGGAAGGCAGGCGATCATAGACCGGGGCGAAGGCTCTGGCCGCGGCGATCGCCAGTGGAGTCCAACGCTCAATCCAACTCCGCAAAACCATTCGATTGTTCTCGGCCGAGGGCAAACCGGTAGCGGTCGTCATCCGTACCAGCTCTTCGGTCCAGGCCTGGTTGCGTCGCCGGTCGCGCTCGGTTGTCAAAATGATCATTGGTGTAGTCGGGTCGCCATGAGCCGGCGCGTGATGGCGGACCAGACGGCTGATTCCAACCTCCGTCGTGATGGGATCGACTACCAGATTCACCCCAAATGCAATTTCGGCCCAGTCATCGGTCACCATTAGTAATTCAACGAGCCGGCGCAGCGGCTGGTAAATCGGATCGCCGAGCCAATGGTCCTTACTCGCATGGACCTTGAAGCCGTCAACCTGCGCTTCGAGCTCCATCAGATAGAGCACTGTCGATTGAGCATGCCTGATCCGATCGACGGCCTCAAAACAGAGCGCGTTGCCGAGAGTGTCGGAAAGTGCCTCCCGTTGTGCACGTGAAAATGCACGGAAAAGGCCGTATTCGAAAAACGACCACACCCTGTAATGGATACCAATCATTTCGTTCAGCCACACGGAATCGAATTCGCGCAATATTCCCGCGATGGCTGCGTCCTCGACGCTTCGTTCGATCGATCGTTCCTGCTCCGCCTGCAGTTTCACATAATAACGCTGCCACAGACCTGATGGGTCGCGGAAATCAAACCAATGCGGATGATGGAGGTGGGTCGACTCCGGACGCCAGGCCGCGCGGCCCTCGGCGGTCAGCAGGTACCAGCCCTGACGATCGAATACCTTCGGGTCGGGCTGTGTATAGCAACTGACGGCCTCATATTCGGAAAGCCGCCGCTTGCGCGGTTTAATATAATTAAAATCGCGCGGAGCTTGGGCAAGGGTATTCATTACTGATTCCTCAAGGGATCGCGGATCTCGTAGCGCGCCGCCCTGATGTCATCGATCGTCCACATCTGTTCCTGATTGAGCCAGGGTTGCGCGATCAGAGTCTTGCCGTCAGCTCTGAGCAATCCATTTTCGACGATGAAATCTGCCAGATCGTAGCCATCGAATAGTTCGTAAAAGCTCGTATATCCAAGATACCTTTGCGGTTCTTGATCGAAGAACAGTTCGCAGGAAGCCGAACAGAACGCATGTCGCTTTCCAGCGAACTCTTTAGTTCGGCAGGTTGAAATGTCAATTCGCGGGAATACACACGGCATCTGGCACACGCGGCAGAGCGCCGGTAGGCTGGCAAACAAGGAAAGCGTCAACTCGCCATTGCGAGGGTCGCACCGTCTCCGGTATTCCTCCCAGAATTTGCCGTAATAGCCGTACCAGCCGGGATATTTCAGCTCGAACCAGTCCATATCCCGGGCCGTCATAGGATCGAATCGCCAGAATTGGAGAGGCCAGGCACCAAATGCGACCATTGCAGCCGTATGTCCCAGCCATGGAACGCGCTCGCGCGCCGCTTCATATCCGCTCGGAACCTGGAGTCCAAACGGCGCCAGCCGTTCAATATATGATCCGATCCAATCCGCATCGATCCATTCACGCCATTTCTCGAGGTAACAAGTGGTGCGGTTGGTCTGAAAATAATCCCACACGGCCGCAACGAAGGGATCGATAAACGCGTGCTGGCGCCAGAATGCGCGGTCGAAATCAATCTGGAGTGCAGGCAGATTGTCGGGATTGGAAACCACTGCTGCCAGGGTCGAGTAGCCATTGGCCATATGCCGGGATTCGTCGGACTGGATACTCAGAAACACCGACGGAGTCACCTGGTCGCCATTAGAGGCGGCGATTTCGGTCAACGCGACGAAAATCGGATTCGTATATGCAGTCTCGGCGACTACCTGAAGATTGAGCGCGCCTTCGATCGGATCGCCAACGAAGAAGGTTTCGAAGGCGGCCCTTCCGGCGCGATTGAAAAGGTTGGTGCCTCTCAGCTTGAATCCCTGCGCGAACCCTTCCGGGTCGGAAGCGTGTTTGGCGAAGTAACGCGCGAGGTAAGCTTCCTGGTGCGTGTGCCGCACTTCGTCGAGCATCTGTGCCATATAGCCCTGGCGGAGCTCTGCGTTGGCGATAGTTTCGATCAGTTGTCCGGTGGATTTCATGGCAGCATATTCACCGAAGTTGATGATCGGCAGCACTGCCTTCATGATCTCCATCCAGCGGGGCTCGGCCTTGGACGAGGCCTGTCCGCGGGCGAGCGCATCTTCCATAGAACCGTACTGGCGATTATCTTTCTCCTCCTCCATCGACAGGTAATCACGGACGAGGTGACGGAAAGGGTCTTTGGTCTTGGTGGGAATCTTATATTTGGTGGGATAGCAAAGCGGCTTCTCAACGTACGAGGGTTCCCAGTCGAAATCCTTCACTCGATTGTGCGCTTCGATGAGGTTTCGCATTCCTTTTCACCCCCGAATTGATTGGTTTTGTTCGTAGGGCAAGCTATGTCGACTTCAGAGCAAGCATATCTGCCGAGGCTATCGCGATGTCAAACGATACTGCCGCCTATTTTGTGGGCTGGCTCAAGAAGCTTCGCGACCATCGCAGCTCCGGAGACACGCCGCGGCCCAGGCGCGGCACGCTGCTGATTTCATCCTTCGCGCCCCACACACGGTCTGAAAATCGGCGGCGCCTGCGATGCGCGACGCCGCCTTTGAAACCATAAATCGGCAGTCATCGTATTAGCCTGAAGCAGCTGCGAACCTCGCGGATGAATATCTCGGGCTGCTCGAACGCGGCGAAGTGTCCGCCCTTGGTGAGCTCATTGAAGTACACGACCTTGGCGAACCTTTTCTCGGCCCATCGCCGGGACGTGCGGAATATCTCTTTAGGGAAAATCGAACAGCCGACCGGAACGGTCACAGGATCGGATATCGCCAGCGCGCCCCGAAAGCTTTCCCAGTACAGGCGTGCAGAGGATGCGGCGTTTGCAGGAAGCCAATACAGCATTACGTTGTCGAGCAATTCATCGCGGGTAAGCACATTCTCCGGATGGCCGTCGCAGTCGGTCCAGGACCAGAACTTTTCCAATATCCAGGTGAGTTGCCCGGCCGGAGAGTCGGTGAGCCCGTAGCTAACCGTCTGTGGCCGCGTACTCTGCTGCTTGGAGTAGCCTGAGTCCCAATCATTGTAGTGCTGCATGCCGGCGATCGCCGATTTCTCCTTGTCGGTGAGATCATTCATGGTTGCAGGATCGGGCAATGCGATTGGCATGTTCAGGTGGATGCCGATGCAGTTGCCAGGGTCCTGGATTCCAATGCAGGTTGTAACGATCGAGCCCCAATCGCCGCCTTGTGCGGCATATCGCTTGTAGCCAAGGCGAGGCATCAGCTCCGCCCATGCTCGCGCGATGCGCTGGACATTCCAGCCCTTGCGGCTGGGCTTGTCGGAGAAACCGTAGCCCGGAAGAGACGGGCAAACGACGTGAAACGCGTCGGCAGCATCGCCGCCGCCGGCGGTCGGATTCGTGAGCGGCTCGATTACCTTTTGAAACTCGACGATCGACCCCGGCCATCCGTGGGTCATCACGAGCGGCAGCGCGTCGGCGTGAGGCGAGCGAACATGCACAAAGTGTATCCCAAGCCCGTCAATCGTCGTCTTGAATTGCGCGAAGCGGTTGAGGCGAGCCTCCCTTGCACGCCAGTCGTACTTCTCCAGCCAATAAGCGGCGACCTCCTGCGCGTATGCGAGCGGCAGCCCCTGCGACCAGTCATCCACGCACTCGCGCTCAGGCCATCGCGTCTCGCGCAATCGGCGCTTCAGGTCGTCGAGTTGGGAGTCAGTCGCTGCGATGCGGAAAGGTTGGACATCGTTGCTCATCGGTGTTCTAGCCTCGGGAGATAATTCCAAATCGTGGCTCATAAACAGTTAGGTCACACGGTCGGCCTAGACGATCCGCCACCCAGTCCGCACCAGCGCTTCGACCCGAAGCCGAGCTCACGGTATTCGAAAGGTCCTTGGCCAGATCATTTTCGTGTGGAGCGTCGCATCTGCTTAGGCCCCTTCAGTTTCCCGCGCAACTGCGCCATCGAAATCGCCGGCAGGGTGACGATTTTGACGGTGCCGCGTGAGCCGAGGTCGACCGATAGATGAGCAACGGTCTCGTTGTCGGCGGCTTGTATGACGGTGATAAAGTCGTAGAAGCCGAGCACCGCATATTGGGCGACCACTTCGCAGCCGAAGTCAGTAATCTCCTGGTTTACCTCTTCCAAGCGGTCTGGGTCGCTGTGCAACGTCCGGCGTCCCTCGGGCGTCAGCGTGCTCAACAAAATATACGTTTGCATCGCGCCTTCCTCTTTCGCCGATCAGTCGTGCAAGGCGACGGATCTCTTTCCGGCTTCGCGTGGGGTACATTCAAACCTCTCCGCCTCTGGCAAACCAGCGTCAAGTCGCACGGTTTCCGCGTCGCTAGCGGGTCGAAGGTTTCGATGTTGGCCCACTGCATCCCGCAGTCAACGCGATTGCGAGAATTACCGCCGCTCGGATTGTGGACTGGTCCTCGTGGGAGTTGGACGAACGCTTGGGCGTCGGCGAGCTTATTAAACGGCACTTGGCCGACTCACGCGGAAAGAATAGTCAGCTACCTCTGGCCAAAGACCTCCACGACGCGTGCCGATTTGGATCTGGTGTGATCCAGAGCCAAATCGGCCGTGCGGCTGCGCCAGATCATATCGGTCTCGACGATCGCCAGACGCGGGCGTGCCGAAGCTGCTCAAATCCGTCGTAGACGAAGGCGAGGTCGTCGAGGTCGATGGCCGGGAAAGTGTCTTTTTCGCGCCAATAGTCCTGGGTGTGTTGCCATTCCGGCTTGTCGCCGCGTTTCGGCAGCAGGTGCATGGCGCGCATGATATAGCCCGGATCGAAGTTGCTGAGATCGTGGCCGCTCTCCTTCTGTCCATAGCCGGAGATCGCGCTCAGCAGCTCCTCGACGTCGAGCAGCTTAGCGCTTTGTTGTCGACCACGACTTGGCGCTTGCCGGTGGCCGCATTGGTTTGCACCTTGAAAGCGCGATCGCGAAATTGCGGATCGATGTATTTTTCATAGAGATCGAGCGGTTCGACGAAATGGCTATCAGCATCGATTGCGAGCATCGACTGATCCTCCTCGCTGTCTTCGGGCCCAGGGCGCCGGCAGTTCGAGAGCATCGCTAACGCGGGTCTATGTCAAGAATCCAACGCTACATTCCGCTGATCAGTTCGAGGATCGCGCCATCCGGATCCTTGAAGCAGACCACACCGATCGTGGCGCCGTCCGGTCCCTTGATCTTCTTAAGGGGCGCCACAAATTGGACCTTCTTTGCTTGCAGGTCGGCGTAGGTCCGATCGATATCGTCGACGCTGAAGGCGATGCGGCAGATGCCGATGTTGTTGAGCGTCGGGTAGGGCTGGCCTTGCGGCGGCGGATCGATGAATTGGACGAGGTCGAGCACGGGAGCGCTGGGATCGTGGCCGAGACGCATGAAGACGCCGCGGAGCTTTTTGGCTTTGAGGCCAAGCGCGTCGCCGACGCTTGGATCGTCAAGCGTGAAATCGTTCACCTTGGTGAAACCCAGGTCCTGATAGAAGCGGATCGACCGCTCCATATCGCGGACACAGATGTTGACGCCGCCGCCGACCTGGTTCGTGAAACAGCTTCTGCAACATGAGGGTGTCTCCCGTGCGATTGTTCGCGCCGCCGATCCACCGCATCCTTCCTCGACCGCATCCCTCGGCCGCGTCCTCCATCGACCGCATCCTCGCAAACGTTGCGATGAAAATACAAATCAAAATTTGTGGAGATGGTAGAAGAGTTTGGCGAACTGGTGCTGCCGGTGGTAGGAAAGGTCGAGATGCCGACTCCAGACCCTTAAAAAAGCGAGCGCATCTCGCACGGCTCAAAAAATGGGTGTCTAAGATGAACTTCGAGCTGGACCCCGAACTAGAGCGTATTCAGAAGCTGGCCCGCGAACTGGCCGCGGATTTCGCTACGCGAGCCTCGCAGCACGATCAGGAGAGCACCGCTCCCGACGAAAACTACGCCAAGCTCAAGCAGGCCGGCTTCTACGGTCTGGTCGCACCAAAGCAATACGGTGGCTCGGGCGCCGGAGTACTCGGCTGGGTCGTCGCGGCTGAAGAGCTCGCGCAAGGATGTCCGTCGACGGCGGTCTCTTTCAATATGCACGTCGCGACGCTCGCGACCTACCTGATGAAAACCAATTTCGCAGAAACCTACAAACAGCGTCTCGCGAATGAGATCGTCAGACCGGACAAGCTGCTCGCCGCGATTCTCTCCGAGCCCGGCACGACCGGTTTGTTGCCCTCCACTTTTGCCTGCGCAACCCAAGCGCGCAAAGTGGACGGCGGATGGCTGCTCAATGGCCGTAAGGGATTCTGCACCATGGCGCAGTCCGCCGACGTCATCAACATCTTTGCCCATCCGGAGGATTCGGAAGACCCCGAAACCGCGCTCAGCTTTCTAATCTCTCCCAAACTGACGGGCATCCGCGTCGAGCACAACTGGAATACCCTCGGCATGCGCGCGACCAAAAGCGACAACCTCGTGCTCGAGGACGTCTTTGCGCCCGAGGAGTCGCTGTATTGTGCGATTCCCAACGCCGGAATCTTCGTCTCTGAAAGTGAGCCGCTCTACAATCTTCCTTATACGGCCGTCTACCTGGGAATCGCCGTCGGCGCTCTGGAAGCGGCCAAACAGGCAGTCCATCAGCGACAACCAAGAGGTTATAAGCAGTCGCTCGCATATCATCCCGATATCCGCCGGCGTATTGCCCAAGCTGCCGCGCAGGTTGACGCGGCGCACCTGATGGTACGCGACTGCGCCTGGCGCCTGGACCGGGAGGGCCAAACTCCGGCTGTCACTGCGAGCTACTTCAAAACCAAATATTTTGTGGGAGAGACGGTCGCGGCGGTCACCCGCTCGTGCCTGGAGATGGGAGGCGCGCACTCGCTGTTCAAGGGCAACATGCTGGAACTCTTGTTTCGCGACGGGGTGACGGCGACGATTCATCACCCGCCGTCTGACTACTGCCTGTCAGAGGCCAGCATCTACGAACTCGGGTTGGACAAGACCAAAATTCAGCCTCCTATTCCAAAGGGATGGAGCTGACCACCTTCGCCGCCGAAGAACAGGCGAGCAGAACGGGAGAGTTGCGATGGCTATCAGGGAAACAATTGTCGCAAGGCTGGCCGAATGGGGATTGACGCTGAGCGAGCGCGAGATCGATCAGCTCGTCCCAGCTTACGAAAACCTGCTGCGATGGCAGGGCGTGCTTGAAGACATGATGCACTCGAAGAAGCTGGTCGAGGGGATCACGGCGCCGGCGAGCGAGCCGATCCTGATTCACGCGATCGAGCGCACGATCGAACGGAAAGGATGAACACCATGAACGCCCCAGCACAGGAACTGGCCTTTGCCCCGATTTCGACGGTTGCGGAAACCGTCCGAAAAAAAGAGCTCTCGCCGGTCGAGTTGGTGCGCGCGTCGCTCGCCCGGATCGACGCGCTCGACTCCAAACTCAATTCCTTCTACACGCTCTTTCGCGACGACGTAATGGCCGCCGCGCGCGCGGCCGAAGCCGAGATCGCCCACGGCCAGTATCGCGGGCCGCTGCACGGCATTCCGATCGGGATCAAGGACATCTACGAGTGCGGCCCCACTACTTGCGGCTCGAAATCGCTCAAGGATTATGTCGCCGCCGAGGATTCTACGGCGGTGCGCAAGCTCAAGCAGTCAGGTGCACTGGTGGTGGGCAAAAACGCGACTTACGAATTCGCCTACGGCTTTCCGACCACCAAGTCCTACTTCAAGCCGGCGCGCAATCCGTGGAACCTGGCCTATGACGCGGGCGGCTCGAGCAGCGGCTCGGGTTCGTCAGTCTCGGCCGGACTGGTTTACGCGAGCATGGGCTCGTGCACCGGCGGCTCAATTCGATGGCCCGCGCAGTGCTGCGGAATCGTCGGGTTGAAGGCCACCTATGGGCGGGTGAGCCGGGTGGGGGTCTATCCGCTGGCGTGGAGCCTCGACCATACGGGACCGCTCGCGCGCACGGTCAAGGACGCCGCGCTGATGCTGCAAGGATGCGCCGGCTACGACCCCGCCGATCCGGCCTCGGCCAACGTGCCGGTGCCCGACTTCAGCGCCAGGATGGGCCAGCCGATCAAGGGAATGCGGATTGGGTTGATGCGTTCGGTGTACGAAGACAACTGCGATCCGAAGATCCTGGGACCGTTTAACGCCGCGCTCGGCGAGTTCGAAAGGCTCGGCGCCCGGATCGTCGACGTCCCGTCTATCACGCTCACCCAGATGCAGGCGATCGAGTGGCCGGGGCTGTTCGCCGAGACCGCCGCAATCCACGTCGACAACGTCCGACATCACGGGGCCGATTACAATCCGCACGCCAAGCTTTTCGTCGCATACGGATTGCTGATCAGCGGCGCATGCTATCTGATGGCGCAACGAGCGCGCGCCCAGGTGCGCGACGAGTTGCTCGGGGCGCTGGCGCGCGACGTCGACGTGCTGATGTTGCCGACGGTGGGGTTCCCGGTAAGTCCCGTGCTCGACGATTCGCCCGGGCTGAGTATCGTGGCCGAGGATTTTTCGGTTTACACGGCAATCTTCAACTTCACCGGGTTTCCGGCGATCCAGGTGCCCTGCGGTTTCGATAGCGACGAGCTGCCGGTTGGGTTGCAAATCGCGGGCAAGCCGTTCGACGAGGCGACGATCTGTCAGGTCGCGCACGCCTACGAGCAGGCTACGCCCTGGCACGACAAGCATCCGACTCTGTAGCGCAACGCGCTTCGCCACCGCACACGCAGACAAGTTGGGAGGGATAGATGAGCGATCTCAATCTCGATCTCTGTTACATGACGGCGACGGAGGCAATTGCGGCGTTCAAGCCGCGCGCTCTTTCTCCGGTCGAGCTTCTCAAAGCCATCATCGCACGATGCGAGCAGCTCGAGCCGAAGGTCAACGCACTCACCTACACCTATTTTGATCGAGCGTTGGAACAGGCCAAGGCTGCCGAGTCGCAATACGCTAGCCGCGGCGGCCAGCCGCGCCCGCTCGAGGGCGTGACCGTCGCGATCAAGGATTTTCATCCGGTCAAGGGTGAGATCACCACTCTCGGATCGAAGATCTATCGAGACTATCGACCCGATAACACGGCGCCGACCGTCCAGCGGTAACTGGATGCGGGCGCGATCATGCATTGCCGCACAACTACGCCCGAATTCGCGCATGCTGGCATGACGGCAAGTCCGCTCTGGGGCATCACGCGCAATCCGTGGAATTTGGATTACACACCGGGCGGCTCTTCAGGAGGTGCGGGCGCTGCGCTGGCAGGAGGGATGACCACGCTGGCCGACGGTAATCCAGCGAATCTGCATAACCAAGGAGGCGGAACATGAGCGCAAGTGATCTGGAACAAAGAATCGCGCAACTCGAAGACATCGAGGCGATCAAGAAGCTCAAGGCCAGCTACTGCCTGCACGTCGATCACGCCAACGAAGAGGGCTGGGTATCGCTTTTCACCGAGGACGCGGTCTGGGAATCGGACAAGTTCGGCCGCTTCGAGGGGCGCGAAGCGATCCGCGGCCTTTTCAGAAATATCCCTGAGATGCTCCACTTCGCCATCCACTACGTGATGAATCCGATAATCGAGGTGAACGGGAATCGCGCGACGGGCATCTGGTACCTGCTCGAGCCTTGCACCTTCGCCAAGGGGAAACAGGCCACCTGGGGCGCCGCCCGCTACGACGAGGAGTACGTCAAAGTCGGCGGCCAATGGAAGTTCAAGCGGCTGAAGCTGGGTTCGTGGTTCTGGACCGCATTCGACCAGGGATGGGCGAAGCGGCGCTACGTGATGGACTGAGCGCGCGGGACCACCAATGTCAGTCTTCGCGTGAAGGGGAACGACCATGAGCCGGATCATAGACGCGGATAGCCATTTCATGGAGCCGCTGGATCTCTGGGAGCGGTATATCGAGCCGAAGTATCGCTCGCGCTGTCTGCGCTTCGAGCGTGAGCCTGACGGAAACTACGCGTTGCTGCTGGACGGGGAATGGGGGCTCCGACTACCCGCACGCCGAAGGTTTTACCCAGCCGGTGGCCAAGGCGCGCAAGGCGCTCGCGAAATTGTCAGCGGCGTCAGTGGACAAGGTACTGGGTGACAATGCGGTGCGATTTTTCGGGATCTAGCGTGGAGAATTAAGAAGCCAAGGCAAAACCCGCAGCGGCTTGCGAGCTTCGAACGCTACGAGGTTGTACTGGAGTCTTATAGGTACCTGACGATCAGCGCATCGCGGCCTTACCGGCCATGCTCGATCTCATATAGGACACTCGACGCTGCGGGCAGAAAGAACGCCACATTCCGCGCGGAGTTTCTGCTTTGTCCAAAATGTAGGCAAAAATGTACAGACTCGGTGGCGGAGCAAGCTGGATTTGAACTCGCGACCCCGCGATCGGTTGTGCTCAGGAAATTGTCCGCGACTCTGGCGCAGTTTCTGGGCCGGGTGGGAAGCAGCAGCGCCGGAGGGAATCTCATCGCGGGAAATTCGCTTCTCATGTCTGAACCTCTTTGCGAGGGCACTTGTTCATTTACCTGGGTGTCCTCGTAAGCCTGTGCGACGGACCATGCCCCGTGCCGAGCCGCAAGTCGCGGTGACGATGGCGGAACAGATTCCGGGGCAGCACCGGATCACCTTGGGTGCCGACAAAAGGTGCCTGCTGTATCGACCGCCTGATAGCGCGGTGATACGGTCCGTGACATGGCAATCCCCCTACAAGGGGAGCGATGGCACCGCGACCTTCTGGTCTTCGCCGTGCTCTGCACGCTGTGGTCCGCGGTGCTGATATTCCGAGTGGTAACTCGCGATCTGTTCAGCTCACAAGCTTATCCGTTCCAGGATGTCTTCCTTGGCGTGAAGTTCTATGGTCGCGTCGCGCACATCACGATGGCCATTCAGGCGATAATTTATGGCGCACTGGGCATCGGCATTTTGCTGCACCAGCGATGGGGATTGATTCTGGGGCTACTTTACTTCGCACAGGTCGTTATCGGTCACGTAATTTTCTTCGTGACCAATTTCAATGTGCCATCGCAGGCCGTCCACGTGAAGATCACAGCCATCGAAGGACCGATCGTGTTTTTGATCCTGCTCTATCTGTGGATTCGCAGCCGGCCGCTCCTCGTTCATGCGTCACGGTGACCTATCTCCGTGGTTGCTGAGCATGGGTTTCTGGCGCCCAAGATCGTCGAAGCAATCGCGACCGGCTGTGCCTAGTCAAAACCTAAAGCCGGACATATTGATGATGCAGCCCGCCAAGGTTTTGCTATCCCCGGAGAATGCCTCAAACCTGGGGAACCCCTCTCCGGAGTTTAGCAATCCTAATGACGATCGTTCTCAATCGGTTGATGCCTTGGCGGTGGTTGATGGAGAGGCAAACTGACGGGCTGTGCGCTCCATCAAATATTAGACAAACTTATACTCGCTCTCAAACCCCAGGGCGACGGCAAGTTACATACCAACTCACTTGAACACAGAATAGTATTGGTCCAACGCCCGAGGACGCTGTAATGACTCCATCCCCGCAGGTCAGTGAGTATTTTCCAGGTAACGAGTCATCGCTTAGATGGCTAGATGCGCGAGGATAGTCACGCCGAGCAGGGAGCAGGCCGGCTGCACCGACGAGGGGAGGCGTCGCCAGAGTGAATGCGTCCATGGTTTGAGGTGTCGGCAGATCGCCGGGGCAAGAATATCCAACTGCCTCCTGGCCGACCTGCTGCGGCAGTTGATCTATACGCCTCTAACGGGTTACGCAGAGGTTAACGACGCCGAGCGCCTGTCTCAGGATCCGACCTTCCGGCTCATCGGCTCGCGGAAGATCTGGGGAGCGTGGGGCAGCGTTGACCTCCCGCTCGCAATCGTTCGAGACCGAGGTGCTGACAAACGTCTGGAATCCGGTGCTGACGACAATCGATGGCAAAATAGTGTATGCCATTGGACCTTTCGCAAAATTGGCTCTCCCACCATTGCCAGTGAGCCCGGACTGGTCGCCGGTCAAGCAGTACGGCGGTTATTTCCGTTGAAAAGCTTCTGGCCGGCAAGCGTCCTCGTCACCGAAATCTGCACCGACCTGTGCAGAGATCCGAGCACCGGCGTTTGAGTACCGGGGTCTGTCTCACTTACCCTGATGCGAAAGAGAATCGCCGCCGTGCACACGTCGGCGCGTAGGGAGGAACGCTGGGATGGACTCCACCGAAGACGATGTTGGCGTGCGTCAGCGACGCGATCAAGAAAAGAGTGAGCCAGAGCCGATACACGCCGGCCCTGCTGGGTCCCCGCAAACGCGGCCGGAGGACATGAAAGCCAAGCCGTGCACCTGAAACGAATCACTTTGGGTGAGGGCGATGGGACTTGCTTCGATTGCCCTCGGCCGAAGCCCGACAAGGAAGCGCCAAAGAAGATCCGTGTAGAGACCGCCGGGGAAATTTACGTTGCGCTCAAGGTCCGGGAAGCGGAGGCGGAGCGTGCGACCTCACGCGCGAGCAGCGGAGGCCGAAAGCCGCGAAGGGGAACGCTTGATTGGCGCGCGAAGTGCCGGTCAATGGCTGAAGAGATCGTAAGAGCGGAGCCTAGTCTCACCCCCGGCGGCAGACCAAATCCACGCCTGACCCCGAGTGCGTTAGCCAGGCAGATCAGACCGAAGTTCGCCGCGGCCGGGTATTCACTCGGGGAGGAGGCCATTCGCAAGACTGTCAGCAAGTTTTTGGTACGGAAGCCACTTTGATACCAGCAACGCGTTTCGTTGAACATCCTTAGCATCTAGAGCAAACGCACCCGCCGTCTGTACTCTCGTTGCATTGAAACCGTCGCAACGAGAGAGTCCAGATGGCTGACGCCGTTGATTTCCTTAACTCCGCTCAAGCGGCCGCCTATCTCCAAATCGACATTCGTACCTTAGGGGCCTGGCGGTCCCAGGGCAGTGGCCCATGCTTCTATCGCTTCTCCGCCCGTTGCGTTAAATACCGCCGCGCCGATCTCGATCAGTGTTTGCAACAGCACCGTGTCACGACTGCCGGCGACGGCGAGTGGGGGAAGTGAGCGCTCCCGACTTGGCCGGCGCGCCTGGCGGGCCCTGCGCGGGTGCGGATGCTTTGGTGCTGTCGCCGCCGCGTAGGCAGTTTCTCCGCGGTCGGGCGGTAGCGATGGAGTAGCGCACGAGCGCGGTTATCGGAGCGCGGCCAAGAAAACAGAGGTTGAACGCCTCGGCTTTGGACGCAGGCAACAACTGGTCACGTCGCTGATCATTCCGATCTGGTGCCGTGCGCGGTGCGATCGGATCGTACCAGTTGCGCCCGGCTGAATGAAAAGGCCAAGCCACGAAAGTCGAGATGAAGGCGCGTAGCAGAATCCTAATTGACGTTTAACGCAATCCGGCACGAGAGGAGGAGGATCTGTGCAAATTCGCAATCGGGTTAGAGAGCTCCGGCTAGTACGAGCATCACAGCTTTTGCCTAATAGAAAAAATTGGCGCAGGCACCCCGCCGAGCAAGCCGCTGCGCTGCGCGGCCTGCTCGGTGAGATCGGCTACGCCGATGTGTTAATCGCGCGTGATACTCCCGATGGCCTGGTCCTGATCGATGGTCATCTTCGCGCGGAGACCACGCCGAACATGATGGTTCCGGTCGCGATCGTCGATCTTACGGAAGACGAGGCGGACAAATTTCTGCTGATGGCGGACCCCCTGACTGGAATGGCCGTGGCCGATGCAAAACAGGTGCAAGCCCTGCTCGCGACTGTACAGTTCGAGAGTGAATCGATCGGAGCCCTGCTGGAGAACATCGCGGGCGAGGCAGCATTGGCGGCAATCAATTCCAATATGAGGCTCGATGCGCCGGAGGCTCAGATCGATAAGGCCGCGGAGCTACAGCGCAAATGGCAAACCTGTTCCGGTCAGCTTTGGAAAATAGACTCTCACCGGTTGATATGCGGAGATAGCAATGAACATGCAGTCGTGTCGCGACTCTTCGCGGTGGCCGATTCCCGCTTCCGGATGGTCTGGACTGATTCTCCATACGGAGTCGATTACGCGTCCAAGAATGAGTACCTGAATCGCAGCGATCGCGGAAATCGAGTCCAGACCTATTGTTAATGACGACAGTCCGAATGTCCACGTCCTGCTAGCGAACGCTTTGCGCATAGGCCGCGAATGAGCGCTCCCGGGAGCGGTTGCGTATGCGACCGTGCCATCGAGACCTCTCCTCCCAGGCTTCATAGATGCCTTCAACACTAGCGGCTTCACCTTCCGACATTTGTTGGTTTGGGTCAAAAATCAGTTCGTGCTCGGAATGAACGATTATCACAGCAGATTTGAAGTTGCTCTCTACGGCTGGCTTGGCAATGGCGCTCACTATTGGGCAGGAGGTAGATCGCAAGACCATGTCTTTGAGATTGATAGGCCCCATATTAGCGATCTGCACGCAACGACGAAACCGGTCGAGCTCGTGGAGCGGATGATCGCCAACAGCAGCCGGCCAACTGAAGGAGTTTATGATCCATTTTGTGGCTCCGGCACCACGCTGGTTGCGTGCGAGCGACTCGGAAGGATCGGCTATGGCGTCGAAATCGATCCAGCATATGTAGCAGTCGCACTCGAGCGGCTGTCATCACTCAACCTTAAGCCGGAGCTTGTCGAATAGCCATGCCTCACCGCAACGATGATGGTACCTTTCGCGGCAAACAGGCGAAGAAGTTAACCGAGCGCACGCTTGGCGCACGCTGGGTCGAAGCCGAGGTTATTCGCTTAAAGCGGCTGGGGATGGATTTCTCGCGCATCGCCGATCAGATCACCGCAATTGGGCGTGGGAGGGCAAAACCGATCACGGATATACCCGCAGACTTTCACTTCGCGGAGACTTACAAAATCTCGGCACAGGGCTGTCACCAGGCGTATCAGCGCGCCATTCGACGCGAGCCCGCACTCGCCGTGGACGAGTATCGACGGATCGACAGTGATCGCTGCGAGGAAATGCTGCTCGCGCTTCAGGCCGGAATCCGACGCGGTGATCCACGGAGCGTGGACGTCGGAGTAAAAATACTCAGTCATAGAGCGAAGCTGCTAGGCCTCGAAACTCCCAAGCGCGTGGAGATGACAGGCAGGGACGGGAGTCCGATCGAGATCAACGAGCCCCCGCTCACAGAAGAGGAGCGGAGAGCGCGCGCGCTTGAGATCGCGAAATTGCTTAAAGAAGTAGGAGCACTCAACGAATGATTCGGAATATAATCGATCAAGCCTGGCTCGACCGACTTGAGCGCCTGACCACGCCACGGTTGACCCGTTACATCGCGCATCGACCAACTCCGCCGCAGACGGCATTTTTACTGCTGGAGTGCCGCGAGGCAATGTACGGCGGTGCCGCCGGCGGCGGAAAGTCCGACGCTCTTCTGATGGGCGCGCTGCCATATGTCGATGTGCCGGATTATGCCGCTCTTCTGCTGCGCAAGTCCTACTCGGATTTATCTCTGCCGGCAGCACTGATTCCTCGCGCGGCGGAATGGCTCACCACAACAGACGCAAAATGGAACGGCGCCGAGCACGTGTGGCGCTTCCCCTCTGGCGCTTCGCTGAGCTTTGGCTATCTCGATACAGAGGCCGACAAGTATCGTTACCAGTCAGCGGAGTACCAGTTCATCGGCTTTGATGAGCTCACCCAGTTTTCCGAGTCGCAATACACTTATATGTTTTCGCGGCTTCGACGCCTCAAAGGCTCAAGCGTGCCGCTGCGCATGCGAGGTGCCTCCAACCCCGGCGGTTACGGGCATGAATGGGTCAAACAGCGCTTCATCACGAGGCGCTGCGAGGGAGGCCGAATCTTCATCCCGGCCAAGCTAAACGACAATCCATATCTGGACCAGGATGAATATCGAACCGCACTGGGGGAACTTGATTCCGTCACCCGCGCGCAACTGCTCAATGGCGATTGGGCAATCGCGTCGGGGCAGAGTGTGTTCAAGCGGTCCTGGTTTCGGACCTTCCGCGAATGTCCAAAGCCGGTCCGCGTGATCCTTTCGTGGGACACGGCTTTCAAGGAAGGGGAGGAGACCGACTATTCCGTATGTACCGTATGGGCAGAATCTGATGCGGGGTACTACGTGCTTGACTTGTGGCGCGGGTGCGTCGAGTATCCCGAGCTCAAGCGCCAGGCGGTGGCGCTCGACGCAAAGTGGAACCCCCAGCTGGTGCTGATCGAAGACAAAGCCAGTGGGCAAAGCCTAATTCAGGAGCTGCGGCGCGATACGAAGATGCCCCTGCGCGCGATCAAGGTCGATCATGACAAGAAAAGTCGCGCCCATGCTGTCACCGGGCTGATAGAGGCTGGCCGGGTCTATCTGCCCGAGCGGGCGCCCTGGGTTGCGGATTTTCTCGATGAAGTTTGCGCGTTCGATCAGGGTTCCTCACGACGACCAAGTTGATAGTATGACGCAGGCGCTCAACTACCTGCGCCATAACAGAAACCGACTGCACGACTTCTATATTAAAGATCTCGCCGCGATGCGGGCGCCTGGTCCTGTTTGCGCCAATAAGGAATGCGGAAAGCCGCTCGAGCACAACCAGACCATCTATGGCGCGCGCGGGCTTGAGTTCTGTTCATTGTTGTGTTCGCTCTGAACCCGACCCCGCAAGACGATGATGGGAGGCTCATGCTTGCTGGCAAAGACCCTTCGCCAGTCTTTGAGCCGTCGCAAGAGGACTTCGGCCAGTTCCTCGAGAGCCTTCATGGCGTAGCCCAAGATCTCGCCGGGCTGAATGTACTGGAAGATGACGCGCGGAGTGTTACTTGGCTGTTCTGAAACCTGAGGTCATAGTTATGTGCAGGAATATCAAAACCCTCTTCAATTTCGATCCGCCCGTCACCTCCGAAGAGATTCGGCCTGCTTGGCTCCAGTTCGCGAGAAAAATCAGCGGTTTTAGCAAACCATCGAAGGCAAACGAAGGTGCGTTGCTGTCTGCAGTCGATGAAATAGCCGGTATCTCGACACTTCTTCTCCGCGCGCTCGAAACGAACACGCCGCCGAAGAATCGGGAACAAGAAGCCGCGAAAGCGAAAGCTCGCGCCGCAGAGAGATTCGGCGCTTGGGTCTGCCAAAACGCCTGTCGCTACCGAAAACCTCGTTCGGGATGATAGAGTGCGATAGCTGTGCTAGTGGAAAGCGCGATGCTCGCGTTTCCTGACCAGGTTTTCTGCTCCTTGCACGATCCCGACTGAGGTCACGGGCGAGTCTCGAGGCTGAGAACCTGGTTCTGCGTCAGCAGGTGATCGCCTTCAGCCGCATGTCCTGATCGCGGGTGCAGCTCCGGAACATTGATCGGCTGATCTTCGTTTCAGCGCGTTGGCTCTCGTCTAGGTGTCGTCGTACAAGGTTGCGCGAGAGCACGAACGCGAGCGGCCTGTCGCCTTCGTGGCGGGGTGTCCATTGTTCGAAGCGTGGTTCAATCCCGGCCGCGCGGCACGCGCGGTAGCGATTTACGACCGTCCAGGATCGTGCCATCGAGCAACACGATCGGCTCACGGAGACCGTGAGCACGCACATCTGCCACTAGCGCGTCAAACTCGGGACCCTCAAGCAAAGGCAAAAGATCAGCCGCCGGATGAAACCCAAGCTCAGCTTCCCGCTCCTCCATTGCACCCTCCCCACTACAGGACCGACATGGCCAAACATTAAACCCCACTCGCTGAACGGCCGGATCACTACGGCGCCCACGGGGCGTCTTCAACAAGCAGTCCGCACGGCTGGCCTTCGCGCGCTCGGAGCTTTACATCCGCACACCACGTCGCCGCACATGGAAGAGGGTAGCAGCAAAAACGGGACTCGGCGCAGAAATCTTTTGGCGCGATCACGCTTTCCCTTGCCCGGACGGATCGCGGCTTCTCGCGATTAGGTCTGCCCCACTTGCTTGCTCATCCAACGATTAAGCCAAAGTTCAGCCTCAATGTGACCGGAGTGCAGAGCGCGGATGGAAATATCCCGTCGACGCAGGCAGAGTGGAGCGTCACCGGCACCGACCCGACGGTAAGTCGGCGACGATGTCGGTTGGGAGCGGATCTGGGACCTAGACACTCGGCACTTAGGGTTGCGAATTCATGCCGCTCCGCCAACTAGTCTCAGATGTGAGGCGCTCTCCGGGGATCACCGCACAAAGCACGCGTGTGGGGGCGATACGCCCGCCCTTAGACGCAACGCAGGTGGTGAAATGTACGTCGGTTCCTGTTAACTAAAGAGTAAGACACGAGCATGGAGGACAATTTTGGATCTGGAGAAGATAGTCGCAGAGCTAGAACAAGAACGGGACCGGCTGAGCCAAGCCATCGCCCTTTTAAAGGAACGCAACTTGCCCGCCAATGCGCGGAAGACGGCTGCTGGGAACCGCCAGGGCTCCACAGCGCGACGTGGCCGTCGTCTTACCGCGGCCGGCAGAAAGCGATTGTCGGAGCTGATGAAGAAACGCTGGGCCGAGAGAAGACGTAAGGCCAAATCTTCCTAGCCGATCTGCTCGGGGCGGTGCGCACGACCGATCGCGATCACCGCGGTGGGCCGCGACTGGCACTATTCAAAACGACCAAATTGTTTGCGTCATGCCGGAGTCTCGGCATGCTCATGCCAGTGATCTCGCGCGCCCGTTCGGAGCGAGCGAAAAGAGTTGGGCAGATTCGTTACCTCCTTAGGAGCGACCTACACATCGCGCGTTCCAGCGCACGCAGCCAGTCCTGTTATGGGGCGGTTTTGCCCATGAAGTACCGGCTATTGCGTACACCCACGGATGGCCCCCGAACGTCGCGATCCCTCACAAGAAAACTACGCGGTCAGATTCCAGCTAGCATGCCGGGACGCGTCATCCAGGAGCGTCTTGGTCCGGCAATCCGCGGGCTGAATGTCAAGCACGATTTGGACATCGAGCCAGCAACCGGAAGCGTTTCTAGTCTTCCTGGCAACGTCTGTTTGACGCGTTCAGATGGCTTACTGATCGGCTACAAAGTCGCCCGTCAGTTCGAATCCCACCCGCTCCGCCAGCGAGTCTTTAGTTTTCGGGATTCTCTTCCTCTCTCGCTGAAAAACGCGCATTTGGGCGGCATTCGGCACTCAAAGTCCACCGGAGAACCAGTCTCGTCGGGGTTCAAACGCGAGTTCAGGAGATTTCTCTCTGTTTGCACTTTTGGCGGTGGACTTAGTGTGAAGGATTCGGCGTTTGACTTTGAACAAAAGAAGGTTGTCGGCGGTCCGCTGTTCATAGGGGCGTGCTCAGACCGGCTGCGAAAATCCGAGGGCTCGCTTTTGCGCCGCCCAGCCCACTGGAATATCAAAACGGCCGGTCCGTAGTGCTTGCGCGGTAAGCTCAGGCGGTTGACGGCCTGCCACAATGCGCTCCACCATCTCGGGGGCGAGAAACGCCAGACGTATCAGCCGGCTAACGTATTGCTTGCCGACTCCGTTGCACTTGGCGATCTCGACCATCGATCGGCCACTCACGAGATCGTCGAACCAGCAGTGTGCTCGCGCCACCGCTCTGAGCAGCGACTGATCGGTTTTGCAAGACGCTCTTGCCCCGCCGTCGATTACGAGTCGCAGCTCAATCCCTCGCCGCCTGATCTGCATGGGTACGTGACGCTTGAGTGAAACATGACTCGTACCATCTGGTGCTCCGCATTCGGCATTCGAGAGCGGGAGTTTGATCGAAAGCCGCACGCCATCCTGGCCAAGGTCGACCCGGTCGACCCGGTCGATCAGCGATGACAGCGCCTTATCTTGTTCAAATCGCAGACGCGCGCTCCATACGGCAGCCGATTTGAGAAGCGGAGCGATTCGCCTCGAGTCGAGCCCGGCCTCTTCAATTGCGGAGATCACCGTCTGCTGATCATCGAGAATGCTTTGGGCAGCGGCCGCGACGCCGCGCTCGATCTCTGCGGCGGGCAGGCGCCAGCCGCCATCCACGCGAGCGGCCGATCCTTTCATCAAGCTGCGTGAAACGTAGTAGCGTGGCTCGGCGTCAGGCCCTCACAGTTCTCGTCGAAGAGTTTACCAATGAGCGCACATGACTTCGTACCTGAGTCTCGCGCTCCGAAACCGTTGCTGTGCGCGAACAGCAGTTTCGCAACCTTGTCCCACATCGCGCGGTCGACTATGGGCGCATGCTGGCCCGGGTGGCAGACGCCTTTGTGACGGATCTCACCCACATAGATTGGGTTTCTCAGCAACGTATAAAGCGCTCCGCGTGAGAACGCCTGTCCACCCGACTCGACTCCATCTTTGGAGACGCGGATCTTCGAGCGGACGCCAAGTCGGTCGAGTTCCTCCTTGAGCAGCCGCACGCTGCCGAGCTCACAGTAGCGCGTGAAGAGGTGTCTCACGGTCGTGGCTTCGGCTTCGTTTATGACCAGCTGGCGCTCGCGCACCTCGTACCCGAGCGGCACCAGGCCGCCCATCCAGATGCCCTTGCGCTTGGAGGCGGCGATCTTGTCGCGGATGCGCTCCCCGGTCACCTCCCGTTCGAACTGCGCGAACGAGAGCAAGACGTTTAGTGTAAGGCGGCCCATCGAAGTGGTGGTATTGAACTGCTGGGTCACGGCGACGAACGAGACGCCACAGGCATCGAAGACCTCGACCATCTTGGCAAAATCCGCCAGCGAGCGCGTGAGGCGGTCCACCTTATAAACGACGACGGCATCAACCAGCCCCTTATCGATATCAGCCATGAGTCGTTGGAGCGCTGGGCGTTCCATGGTGGCGCCGGAGAGGCCGCCATCATCGTAATGAGTTCTGACTAAACGCCAGCCCTCGCCGGCCTGGCTTTTGATGAAGGCTTCGCAGGCCTCGCGCTGGGCATGCAGCGAGTTGAACTCTTGCTCGAGGCCCTCCTCCGATGATTTGCGGGTGTAAATGGCACAGCGCCGAATCCTGGGCTTACTCCGCTCCATGGCGCTGCTCCTTGGCCGACGATTTCAGAGCGAAGAAGAGCGGGCCGGACCAGCGGACACCGGTGATCTTTCGCGCTATCTCCGAGAGCGAGCGGCATCGTTCACCGTGGAAGTCAAAGCCATCGTCCAGCACCGTCACACGATGAATGACTCCGTGCCATTCTCGAACCAGGACGGTTCCCGCCTTCAATCGAGTTCTGGCTGGCTCAGCCAAAGGGCCTCGCTCCGACCCGTTCCTGCCCCAGCGCTCGAGCAATCGGCGAGTGGAAGGTTTGAGGCCGCCGATCGCTTTTTCCTGCAGCCGATACCCGAGTGCCTTGATCAGCAGGTCGCCGCAAACCCTGCGCGGTCGACCAGATTCGAACAGATCGCGCCAGGCTTGGTCCAGCTGTTCATGTCCGAGGTTCCCGAGATTTTCGATTTGCGCCGCGAGGCCCTCGATGTTCAATAACGAGCATTTCATCCGTTCCCGCTCCTTCTCCGGGTGGACATTGCTCGTTTCGCGGGCTACAGCCAGTCCCTGTGAAGTGCGTAATTGGGTGACAAAACCCACCCAGGTCGGCTGCCCAGCTGGCACAAAGTGTGATAATGGAACCACCGACGACCGTTGATCGACCACTCCGGCAGCGCGTTCTAAGTTCAGTTCTTCCTATCTTGAGACACCTGGGCTGGGGAAGGGCTGTCGGGTGTGGCGGGCGGCCGACGCACTGCTCGATTACCTAGCAAAGATCGAGGGGCTCGTGAGCATCGAGAGTTCGTTTCCGAAGGCGCCAACGCGCCGCTTTCTCGATGCCTGGGGCGACGCGTTGAGCGCCAAGCGGGGAGACCCGTTCAGACCGCTAGAGCCGGAAATCCGAGTCGTGCAGTTCGGTCGGATGTTGACGGAGGAGCAGCTGTTCAAGGCGGGTAGGCTCATCGCGGACCGGCCCGACGTCTGGTTGCGCGTCCATCTGCCTAAAAGCCCCGATGTGGCCTTCCTGAAATGCTTCTCCGGCTTGAGACTCCTTGACCTCGAAGTCTATGACCTCGAAAGTCTCGACGGCCTGGCTCATGTGCGAGACTCGCTTGAGGCTTTTCACTTCGGCAAGACCCGGAAGGTGTTTCCATTGCTGTTTCTTCAGGATTTTCCCCATCTGCGGAATCTTTTTCTTGGCGGACACCGCAAGGAAATCGATGTGCTGGGCCGCCTCGTCGATCTTAAGCATCTGAGCCTGCGCGGAATTACGCTGCCCGATCTTGCTCTTATCCTGCCACTGACGCGCCTGCGCGGACTCTCGATTCATCTTGGCGGGACCCGGGATTTGCGCCTCCTGCCTCGGTTTTCGGAGCTTGAAGAGCTCAACATGCTGCGAATTACCGGCCTTAACGATCTCTCGATGCTCGCGGAACTCACCGAGCTGAAGACGCTGACACTGGATTGGCTGAAGAATGTAACGACCTTGCCCAGTCTTGCGCCTTTGAAACATCTTGAGACCGTCTCGATGGAAACAATGAAGGGACTGACGAGCCTTGGGTCGATCGCGGCCGCGCCGTCCCTGCGCAGCCTCCAAATCGTCACGATGCCGCAACTTAAGGCGGCGGATTTCGCATGCCTCGTCGGTCATCCCAGTCTGCGAGTTCTAATGGCTTATCCAGGAGGAAAAAAGGTGAACGACGAGATCAAGCGAATGTTTCCGGGCGTCGCGCGTTAGGCTCCGAACACCCCCGACCATGCGACGGTCCGCGCAGAGTGCCGAAGACTTTCACTTGCCCTCGCTCGCTTTTGAACACCGCTCTGCGGGAGAGACCTGCGTTGTCAACGTTTCGGCGCACGATCGAGACCGACTGTCCCCAGGAACCAGAGGCGGTAAGTCTCGGTGATTTGGAATTAAAGGATCTTCTGTTGGCTCGGCGAATCGTATTTGATTGCCGGCCGGGCGCAGGAAGGACGGCAAGCCATAGCCGAAGGGCTCACAGCCGTGCAGAGTAGTGGCGCTGGATTTATGGAAGCCGAATTGCGCAGGCTCAAAGGCGAGCTGTTATTGATCGGTGAGAACGACCAAGAATCGGAAGCTGCTCAATGTTTTCGTGACGCGATCCAATTGGCGCGTAGCCAAGGCGCTAAGTCATGGGAATTGCGGTCGACGACGAGCCTCGCGCGGTTGCTCGACAAACAGAATAAGCGCGACGAGGCGCGCACGATGCTTGCCGACCTCTACGACTGGTTCACCGAGGGCTTCGCTACCCCAGACTTGAAGGACGCCAAGGCGCTGCTGGAGGAACTGCAGGCGCGCCCCGTTTTGGGCGAACAGCGATAGGGACACGACACACCAGTGACCCGCTCGGAGCCCCCGTTCAGGCGGCGGCTTGCGCGCCGGAATCACGCCGCAGACGTTTCCACTCGCGCGGCGTCAGCTCCAGGACCAGCCGCGCCGGATGGGTCGAGACGCGCTCGATGACGTCGCGCAGATAGACGAACGGATTGATCTGCAGGTGCTTGCAGGTCTGCACCAGCGAACATAGGATGGCGGTTCGGTGGGCCGCCGCTTCGCTCCCCGCGAACAGCCAATTCTTACGGCCAAGCACGATCGGTCGTAGCGCCTGCTCCGCCCCGTTGTTGTCGATCTTGAGCCGGCCGTCCTCGGCGTAGCGCTTCAGCGCGACCCAGTTGCGCAGCGCGTAGCCGATGGTGGCACCGAGCGGGCTCTTCGGTAACGCCGCCGCCCGCTGCTCCTGCAGATACGCATGCAGTTTGTCCAGGATCGGCCGCGCCTGCTCCTGCCGAAGGCCCAGTCGTGCCGGCGCAGCGAGTTGCCGTTCACTAGCCGCCCGCTCGATCCCGTACAGCTGCTTGATGATCGCCAACGTCTGCGCGCACGGGACCGCTGCCGTCGGCAGCGCCTCCTTGAAGTATCGGCGGGCGTGCGCCATGCAGCCGACTTCGATGATAGCGGGATATTGCGCGAACACGTCATCATAGGCGGGCGCCGCATCCACCTGCAGGTAGCCACGGTAACCGGCCAGCATCTTCAGCGGCCCGTCCCGATTACGTGACCAGGTGAAGTCGTAAACCACCTCGCCCAGCTCGCCCCGATACACCCACAGATGTCCGGTCCGAATCTCTGGCGCCCGACTCGGGTCCTGCACATCCAGGGTCGTGTCGTCGCATTGAATCCAGGGTGATCGGCATACCTGCTCCCGGTGCATGACGCGCACGATCGGTTCCAGTAAGTCGGCCACTGCCCCGTTCCACTCCGAGAGCGTGCGCCGGGTGACTTGCACGCCGTGGCGCTCGAAGATCTGCTCCAGCCGATACAACGGCAAGTGGTCCGCATACTTGGAGCTGACCACGTGCGCCAATAACCCCGGTCCCGGTCGTCCCTTCTCGATGGGACGCGCCGGCAGGACGGCCTGCACCACGCCTTGCTGGCAGCGCCTACAGGCGTACTTCGGTCGCACATACTCCCGGATTACGAGCGACGCCGGTACGTAGTCCAGCTCCTCGGTGATGTCCGCACCGATGCGTACCTTCGCGGTGTCGCAGTTCGTGCAGTGCCGCGCACTGGCCGGCGGTATTATCTCGATGCGCTCGCGTGGCAGATCGGCTGGTAAGCGCCGCCGGCCGGGATGGTGCCGACGCAGTGATGCAGGTTCGACGGTCTCGTCCTATGGTGATTCGTCCGTGGTTTCGGCTGGGACTGGCCCCGCCGCGACGGTCTCGAAGGGCAGCACCCCTTGCTCGATTACCGGCACGCCCTTCTCGCTGCGCCGACCGAACAGCCGATGCGTCAGCAACTGCACCCGCTGGCGCAACGCCGCGTTCTCTTTGTTGAGCCGATCGATCTCGTTGCTGAGTTCGTCGAGGACTGCCTGAGTCTCTGCGCCGCTTGCCGCCGCCACGTTCCACCACCACCCGCAGTTGCTGTTACCACAATGTATGTAAAATAGCTATTCCTACTTAGTATCGTCACCGACCGATGGATAAGCGAGTGTAGCGTGGACGCTCGCGCACGACCTCGATCCCTTCCAGCAACAGGTATAGCTCCCGCGCGTTGATCTCATCGCGCTCCAGCGCCCCGAAGGTCCCGGCCTCCAGCCGCTTGTACAACAGCCAGAACCCGTCGCGCTCCCACACCAGCAACTTCACGCGATTGCGTTGGCGGTTGAAGAACACGAACACGTGCCCGGACAGCGGGTCTTGGCACAGGACCTCCTGCACTTGTGCGCTCAGCCGATCAAACGACCGGCGCAGGTCGGTCGCACAGCGGGCGACGAAGACCCGCACCGACGCCGGCAGCGTCAGCATGTCATCCGCAGGGCCTGCAGCACCCGCTGCAGCGTGGCGCTATCGGCTCCCGCCGGCACCCGCACGATATGCCCGTTGCGCAGGACGATCTCCAGCACCGTGGGCATCCTCGGAACCTTCGCCGGTTTCGGCACTTCGGTGAACACCACCGGATTCTCCGCTGATGAGCCGTTCCCATCCTCCGCGCCAGCATCCCGGAAGACCCGCCGCCACCAACTCAGAGTACTCGGTAGGATTCCGCGTTTCTCTCCGAACTCGTGCAGCGTCAACCCGCTACGCTGCCAGCCCGCCAACACCCGGCGCATCTCGCGTGCCCGCACTGATGTCGTCGACCCGAAACGCCCCATGAATTCCTACCTCCGAATCCATTCTGCGCTATCGGTCTTTCGCGGGGGGAGATGTAATTGGACACCCTGTTACTGAAGTGCCACCCCTGAGCGGTATCGCCGACCTTGATGTCGACGACCTTCGGCGAACCTCGTTTGCCTGCGAGCTTTCTCTCCGGAGAAATGAAATGCGCGTGAGAGCGCGGAAGCATGTGCGAAATGAAGGGTCTCGACGGTTCAAATCCGCCCCTCTCGGCCAACGAGTCCCTATCTCCGGTGCCTCTCAACACGCCGAAATAGCTCGGGTGTGGGGCTTCATTCGGTTGTGCAGGCTTTCCCGGGATTTGCTGACCGTCGGGAATGTCGGTTTAGAGCACTCCAACGGCGCGCGCGATCAGCAGTATGACGATACTCAGCGAAATGAAAATCTGCACCACAGTGAGTAGCTTCGCCCAGCGAGCCAGGAGGGGTGCATCGGTTGGTCCGAAGGTGGAGCTTTGCGTGAAGGCGATAAAAAGGTAATCGACAAAACCCGGCCGCCAGTGTTCGACGCCAAATTGTTCACGCTCGCTTTTTTCGATCTGCATTTGCGGGAAAACGAAACTGCGGCTGCCGAATTCCGGATGCTTGTCGCGCACGTTCGGGCCGCCGCCGTCGAGCCGCCAATACCAGAGCGAGAAGACGAGAACATTCGTTAGCCAAAGCTCAGCACCGGAGCGTAAAAGTCGCAGAGGCGCCTGTTTGTGCGAGGCTAACGTCGCAACCAGCAGACTGACTGAACCGATGAGAGCGACAGTGATGATGCCGTTGTTCACGATCCCCAGGGCGTGATTGAACGAATGCCGCCCCATGCGATGAGTCACGATGGTCGGGGCGAGTAAGACAGCGATGACGGTCGGCAGCAACCATGTCGGGCCGATGACGAGTTCTCTGGGCAATGCCAAGTAAACTCCGCCGACGGCGGCCATTGCGAGAAGGGCCTGCCAGCGCGGCTCTGGCTTGTCCACATGGGCGTGAGCCTCAGTCATGGTATCGATTAGCAAAGATTGATTTTAATGCGAAGTGCTTAGGCCGCTGCTTTTGCGAGATCGCAGCGGATCACGAAAGACGAACTCTTACGGCCCTGACCCTCCGCTCCCTTCCTAGCGCGAAGACACCGGAGACGGTAGCCTCGCTTTTATGTGGCGACTTGCAACGGCTTCCGATGACGAGGCCATCGTCTCGATGTGTATGGAACTGAACGCGGAGGATCCGGGCCCCAACCCGGTACAGCCTCAGCAGGTGCGGCGTTCGCTCGCAAAGCTGCGCGAAGAGCCCAATCGCGGCCGGGCCGTGGTATGTGATGTCGAGCGTCGTACAGTCGGTTACGCCCTGCTGATTTCATTCTGGTCGAACGAGCTAGGAGGAGAAGTCTGCAACATTGATGAGTTGTTTGTTGCTCCGCTGTATCGTGGGCTTGGCGACAGCCCTTTTGGAGGAACTTGCTGAGAAGGAACCATCGGTATGGCCAATCAGGCCAGCAGCGCTAACGCTTGAGGTAACTTCGCAAAACGAGCGTGCACGCGCACTTTATGAGCGGCGCGGATTCCGAGGTAAAAACCTCGCGATGCGACGGCCGTTGTCATGACCTCGCGGCAGTACGAGCCTCGCGCGAGATCCGGGCGTCTCCTAAGGCGGCAACTCGTCTCACCGTCGCAAATTCTAACATGATGCTGTCGTCTGACAGTTTAGCAACCGGTACCGGCAGTTCGAATTCACTTCGCTCCGCCATCCAGTCCCTCGGTGCGCCCCGCATTCTCCGGGGATGGCAGTATGCAGGAAAGATAGGCGATGGCGCGATCGCCGCGCCGCTTACCGGAGCGTTTTAAGAAGGGCCAGTGCCTGAGTCTGCCTCACTGGCGAAATCGAGCTGCAACACTTCGGAGTTCTTCATGTATTGGACTTTCGCAGCGCCTTCGTTGAATGTAGCGACCGTGCGTTTGTTGTCTTATATGGTATTCCCCGACAATCGCGACCTACGCACCGCAAGCGTTGTCACCTTTAGAACGAACCTGGGCCGACTGGTATCCTGGGATTGCTGAAGAGAAGAAGGAAGCTCAAAGACGGGTTCTGCCCGGGGTCAAGCCTGGGGGAACGAGCAGAAGGCGCTGTCTCTCTGGATCGAGGGCGCGACCTTCCAGCAGATAACGCCGGCTGGCTTCGGTATTGCACCCGGGGCCGGCCGCGATCCTCAGCCGGGCCGCGACTTGACGCTGTGTTCGGGAGAGGCTACGAAAGTGCCCGCGAGAAGAATGGTACGAGCAGTCTATTGCAAATGTCCTGAAATCCCGATGCTAGCCCGCTGAACCGCGCACAATAAGGAACGAAGATGAGAGACAATTGCCCAACGTCCTTCGTCCCAACCGGCAAGCACCGGGGGGTCAGTAGTCTGCGTATGGTTCTCCTCGCTCTGAGCGTCTCGGCCGTGAGCTTGGGAATTGTAAAAGCACTCCAAACCGAAGAGACTCTTCAAATCCAGGGACATGCCTCCAGGTACCATACTGCACTAGCCCATAAATTCCACGTCTCCGACGATGAACTCTATACGCCGAAAAAGCTCTCTTATGAGGAGATACTGTCCGGAAGGTACAGTTGCACCATCAAATATACATATCTCCTTTATGCACCCGCCCTCTATTTCCGGCCCAGGTGGAAGGAAGCACTCCTAGACCTAGGAGCCTCGCAGGCTTCCGCTGAGAAATTTGTCGCAATGCTTCCTGACTCCATGAATACGGGCCAAGTGCTGGAATTGCAATGGAAACCGAATGTCGGCTTGACTATTCGATTCGAGAATCAGGATAGGGGCACCTTGAACGATATGGAGGCATTTCAAGCGGCGTTCAATCAGTTCTTGGTCCATGCGCTCCTGATGGAGTGCCCGAAGGGCTTATCGGCGATCGACCCAACAAGCAACAGCCGCAAAATAAATCGTGTCTCAAGCGCATTGACTAACTACCGTTCGACAGAGTTTTAACCGAGTCCACATGTGATGGATTGGTGAGAGATTGAGTCTAACCCTTTCCGCGGGCCGTAACCGTTTTTTGCCAGTACTTCCTTGAGCGCCCGAATAGCCAGCGCCTGGTCGGCCACGATCGACTTCAGCCGCCGGTTCTCTTCCTCGAGCTGACGCAGCCGGCGCATTTCCGACACCTCCAGCCCACCGTACTTACTGCGCCAGGTGCATAACGTTGCGTCCGAGATCCCGTACCGTCGACACAACTCGGAGAGCTTCGCGCCACCCCGGGCTTCCTTCAGAATCGTGATGATCTGCTCTTCGCCAAATCGCGCTCGTTTCATGCCTGCCTTCCCTCCCGGCAGACACTAACTCATCACTGGGATACCTGCAGGGGGGAAGACTACCGGAACAACGTGGCGATTTTCAACAAGTGCTTGGCCATCAACGGCGGTGTTCATACCTAGGTCAGCGGGAAACATCCACCGAATCGATCTATCGAGCGCAGCTGTGGCCCGGTTTCGCCGAAAGCAAATCCGCCCGAGCTAAGCGGATGGCAAAAGCGACGCTAAGAGGAAATAGCTGCCGGTTCGCCGATCTTAGGTGTGCCCGCCGAACAGGCCTCCGATCCATGTCGCCATCAGACCGAACTTGGTCGGAAATGCCGCGCCCAGCACCGCCAAAATCGGCAACACTCCGTGGGTGAGAATCTGCAGGACAAAGGTACTGTTCCAAGAGACCTTGCCCGGCGAGGTGCCCGATAGCAAACTCAACACGCGATCGCGGTTCATCGAGAAGTACACGAACGCGCAGGCTCCCACTGTGGACAGTACGAAGACCCAATTGAACAACACCAGACGACCCTCAGCCGGGAATGGGTACGAACTCACCGCGAACAGCATCATGATCACACCCGCGGTGGCGGAGAAGGCAAAAAGGCTCACTTGCGGCAGTACCTGGCGCAGGAAATCGTCGACACGCGCGGCGATATAGCTTCCGCCGGCAATCATCACGGGTCCATCTGGCACTCCGGCGCCACTCCATGGCTCATCTTGATCGAGCGCCCAGACCGGCTCGAAAACTTTTGCGATGTGGAGCGATAACCGCGCGACCAGTCTCTCGGCCCTGCTCCTGAAGATCGCAGCGTCGCGCCATGTGCCTTGCGCGTCGGCCTGAAGGGCAGCCTGGAGCGATTTCTCGGCGCGGCTGGTGAGACTTCCGATCAAATGAGTGCTCTCGGTCAGGCGTCTTTCCACGGTGATCGTGCGGCCCTGCGGAAGAACCGGCGCCGCGGGGGCATAGCGTGCGAGCAGCCGGGCCTGCTCGAGCGAAACTTCGAGCGCGGTGGCCGAAGGATCCGCACTGAGCATATCGGTTATCGTGTTTTCTCCGTCTGGAAGTCCCTGGTGCAAGATCGCATAGAAGCGTCGACTCGGGTGCCAATAGAGATTTCTGAGCAGCGTGCGAATCGCCAGCCAGGTGCTGACGAGGCGAATGAGGACAATTCCGATTACCAAATACACCAGCAAGCCAAGGGCGAAGAACAGTGCCGCAAACAATTTGCCATCAAGCGAGGCAAGAAAAATTGCCTTGTGCGCGTACCAGTATACGGCGGCAACGACCAGGGCGATCGGTATCAGATTCATGGGCCCGGGAAGGGCTGCCGAGAGCTGGTTAGTTATTTTGATCTCGAGCCGATCAATACCCCTGAACGAGTCGGTGTGGAAATTCAGGAATACAGCGTCTACATGGCGCAACTCGCTCAGATTCAAGCGCCGCAGCACGCACATCAACATCAAGAGGCCCGCGACTGCGACCCACAGAAGGGGAACCAGCGGTGATACTCCGTCGCCAAATGTCGCGGCCCGCAAAAACAGGAACGCCGCCTTGATGGAACGAGTGTGTTGCGCGGAAAGAAATCCGGCAGCGACGATGACCGCGGTCAGAATCGAGCCGTAGAGTCGAATCCTGGCGGGAACCGGACCTCGCTCGGGCGGCTGACGCACAAGCCAAAACGCTCCAGCGCTTGCCGTGGATCCAAACCGGATGGCGAGCAACCCGCAGACCATGATCGATCCAAATCGAACCAGGGCCCAAAGGTCGCCGGTCGGCGGCCAGCCGGCAAATACCCGCAAGTAGCGGTACCATGCGAGAATTCCATAGGTGACGAGCAAACCGGCCGACATGATGAACAGGTACAACCGCCGCGCGTGGCGGTTAGCCCTGAACACTGATTCGCCGAAATACGCCTGCGTCGAGACCGGCAAACCCATGCGCAATTTGGCAAACACGCCGTCGGTCGCGTCGGGGGCCGGGAACAGCATCGCGATCATCATCAGCCAAACGATGAAGCAAACGACGCTTGCGGCGATGAAGAAAAATTCGAAGGCTGGCGGCGCTTCAACTTCGTCGGAGGTGCCGCCAGTCGATTTCAGATACATGTAGCCGGTCGGGTCATCGATCGGCAGGACCTGAACGGCCCACACATCGCTGCGCCCGACTACCGTCAACCACAACCCCGGCCGCGTCGAAGCCGGGTCGAATGGCATCCCATATTCAACCATGCGTTCCGGCTTGCTCAACAGCGCCACGGTCGCGTTGAATACTCCTTCCGCCAGCTCCGACGAGAACTGATACGTATGCGAGGAGCCTTGACGGGCGCCAGTCCAGCGTTGATTCTCGCTGATCAACGGGTAGGTCGAGGCAACGATCGCGCCGGCGAGATCCGGATTCACTTCAGTATGAAGATAGAGGAGGTTGGAGTTGAGCGCGATAATTCTGGCTTCGGCGCAGCAGTTTTGGAGTTGCTGCGCGATGTAGTCGATATCATGAACGTCGGAGGCGCCAATGATCGCGTAGTGAATCCTGCGCTCGTGAATCGTCTCCAATAGCTCCCACAGAGCCACTTCCATCGCGTTGGTTTGTGCCGATGAAAAGAGCGGGATTACGTCGCCTTCGGAGCCGGATTGTTCGGCCGCGAGGGGGAGGCTTCGGCGCCGTAGAGCCATGCCCGGATTTGAATTCGAATTGCCCGCCGCGTTCTGCTCACTCTCTTTGGCAGCGCGTCCCAGATCCGCGATGTGCAATGGAAATGCGTACTTCAGAAGCTTCGGTTCGTTAGGCTGAGGGGAACTCATCAATTTGCCGCCATAGTCGGTGTCGCCTTCGCTCAGGATGGCGACTTCGTCCTCAGCGGAAAGGTCAAGCCAGTTCAGCAGCGCGGCTCTTGCAGACTGGACAGGCACCATCGTGGCATAGAAACTCGCGTTGAGACCGGACAGGAAATGTCCCTTGTCGATCGCATTCGCAGTACCGGAAATGATGTTGATTCGCGGCACCGACCTGGAGTTCGCCTTGCGCGTCCCGATCCAGTCGCGCAGACCAAATTCGAGCGAGCTTGCAGAACCGGAGAAGGTCGGCCCCATGATTCGAAGCTCTTGCGGTAGCGGCGAGGCCTTGACGCTGCCGCCGCGCGCACCGAGTAGCTCATTTAATATTCCGGGCAGATTGGTAGCCTGATCCAGCGCCGCGGCGAAAGCTCGCAATTCCAGTCCGGACCTCGGAGTCTCGCCGACCAGGAATACAACCAGAAGATGTGACTCACCGGGGGAAAGAGTTGAGCGGTTGGGATCATGGAAGAGCATGATACCCGGCTGACGCTCGTAAATTTTGTCTTGAGCACTAGTCTTTTTGACCATCGTGGCTGGTTTGTTGTTCCATGCCAGGTCGAATGGGCCGAGCACGAAACCGGCGGCCTCGGTTGCCCGCTGCAAGGACTCGAGCAGAGCGTCAAATACGTCGCCGAATCTCGACTCGATCGGGTCGGGGACAATCGCAATCAGTGATTCCACTTCAATCTGGTGGCGTGGATCGAAAGAATCTAGTCGCGCCAGACCCTTAGCCTCGCGATCGTAGAGGTAACGCTGCAAAATTGCCCGCAGGTCAGGAGAATCCGCCGGCAACGGACCCTTTGGTGGGACTGGCGATTCACTCGCAGTGGCTTTTCCGGCGGATTTTACGACATTGGAGCTCGGTCGGACGTTCGCCGGAAAAAGCGTGATTACTCCTCCCAGCATGAGGACGATCAGGAAACCGAATCCAAAGTTTTGTCGCTCCACGTCAGGACTCCGGATAGGCCGAAGGAGGGATGGCAGAATGAGGCATAGTGAAGAGACCTCGATGTGTTGTTACATCGCAATTTGTCACTACCGATGGTTCGCGAAAAACCTCCGGATCACGTCGTGAAGCTAGCGCTAGTGCAAGGCACTTGGAAGTTTGAGATACGTGAAACTAACGCCACCTTAACTCGCATTTAGCTATCCTTGTCTGTGATGCTCAGACCTATCAACGCTCACTGGTTTTGAATTTTTATCGCAAGAACGCTATGAATCGTAGCGCGGGCACGACAGCTTTCGTTTGTATCGTCATTCATCCAGCGTCGTGCAGAAACGTCGGGGCTAACTCCGTGGGGAACCGTTCTCCGCGGAAATTTGCGCGAAAAAGGGGCTATGACGAACGCTCCTCGTATCATCCAGCTTTGTCTGTCGTGCATGGCACTATTGGGTTCGACCGTCGCCTACACAGCGCTGGCGGCGCATTTTGCTCGGGGCGAGAAGATCGTAGAACTGCCGGCGGCGGGCCGCAGCGCGGAAATCTGCGTCATCCCGAAGCATTTTCCCGGCGCCCTATATTCCGACAAAGATCTCAAAGCAGAAATTCAGCTTTGTAGCATCGACGAATATACCAACGCCGCGGTTTGTCCAAAGACGAACAGCACGAACCCGGGTCTGGACTTCTACTCGCTGCCTCCGGGATTCACTTTACAAGAAGTCGAGGCGGCTCACTGCAAGATGCCTGGTGTCAAGAGAATTGCGAAATACAAACTGAGTACGAGCTGCAGCTATACTCCGTCGATTCTCGGCTATTACCACTTGTCGCGCATGCTCGGCGGCATCGCGAATGTTCCTCCGGCTGTGCTCCGAACGGTTGATCGCCAGAATCATGTCGCCCTGGGTCACACGGCCCTCGGCGAAACCGCGTCAAAATCCCTCATTCATCAGACCTGGGCGTCCTTGCTTTCCCAGTTGGCAGCCGGTGCCGCCGCCAGCAAGCGCGACTTCCTGTTAACCGACGACTTTACCCAGTCTTACGGCGCACTCAGCGAAAATCCCACCAACGAGCAATTCTATAAAGAGTTCTTCAATGGCGGCTCTAACAACGTTGCCCGCGCGGCGACCTTCCGCGATAAGAACCCGATCGTTGCAATGCTGGCCCGCACCGCAGACGTCAACACTTTCGTCGGCCGGACTTTTACCACCGAAAACGTGCAAATGATGGTACAGCTCAAAGATGCCGCGGACCTGATCGTGATCGACACTCTGCTGAATCAGCAGGACCGCTTCGGCAATATTCACTATCTTGAGACCTATTACTATCGCGACACCACCGACCTGAATTCAGACGGCACCCCCAAGCTGAAATCGAGCAAGACGCTCATGCCTGAGGAGGTTGCCAAAGCCGGTGCCGTGCAAGTGAAGCAGATGCTCCTGAAGGACAATGATTGCGGAGTCGACAAACAGAACATCGCAAAGCGGGCCGGCTTGGTGAATCGCGTCGCACACATCGATCCAACTACCTATCGGAGCATACTTCACCTTGACGCGATCGCTGATTCAACGGAAACGAAGACCTTCTTTGTTCAGGAATTGGTTTTCACGACAAATGACTATGCTAACGTGCGGAAGAATCTCAAAGATCTCGCAGTGACGCTGCATCAGAACTGCACGCAAGGGCGGTTGAGGCTCGATCTAGATCTGCAGCGGCATTTCTCCGACCAGCCTTTGAAGCCCCAGAGCTGTGGTCTCTGAAAGAACCAAATCCAAATAGGACTTCTATCTTATGAAACACTATCTGATACTTCCGCTTTTCGCGATCCTGTGTTTAGTGATACCTCCACTTCTCTTTGCGCAAAAGATTATGCAAACAGGAATTCAATTTCATGGGATTCGCGATTTTCGCGAAGTAATGCCTGGCGCCCTCTATCGCGGCGGAGCAAATAACGGTCACGCTCCTTTAAGCCACGACGAACTGAACGCTCTCTGTGAAGATGATATCGGAACCGCGATCTACCTCTACACCACCGGCTTCTCGAGCCCATCGGTAACTCATTGCTCGAAAGGGTCGCTGAACTACATCGATAAAGGCTGGGAGGGTTCCGGGCGAGCAGCCGTACATAAGCAAATCTATGACACTATCAAAGGCAAAGGTAAGCCCGTCTTTATTCATTGCTGGTACGGCATTCACGCGACGGGTGCGGTTGCGGCGACCGCGCTCATACAGTTTTGCAACCTACCGCCCAAGCAAGCCGTGGACTATTGGAAAGTCGGAGTTCCGGCAAAACTTCAGTATCCAAAGGTTATCCAAAGCATCATGAACTTTAAACCGGATCCGGCACTTCAGTTGACACCCGAAGAGCGAGACCAATATTGCCCCCGCTTCAGTGTGAACTGACGGACGTGATGTCCACGATCGAGGCGTTCAAGATACAGAGCAGCAGCAGAGCCAGCATCCGCGGAGGTTTCATGACGCTTAGATCATTGGTAGTTTTACTACTATTGGCGGGAACAGCCCAGGCTGCCGAATTCCATGGAGTCGCAAAACCTTATGGCAAGGGGCAGTGTATCGTGCTCAACCGGCTTCCGGCGGATTCGGGCGCTAAGTATAAATCGACCGACGCCGACAAGGAGGAGGCTCTTTGTAGAATCGACTTCACCGACAAAGGGATCGGCATGTGCCCCAAAACGTGGAGCACCAGCCGTGGAACGGTTATCTACGATATTCGCAAATCCCAATACAATGGAAATCCTGAGAAGTTCGAAGCGGAGTATTGTCCGAAGCAGCGAGCATTGAAGGGGAAAGTTGACGGCGTAGACAGAATTGCAACATACAAGCAATCGATCAACGGCCAGTTCAAACAGAGCACGAGTGCCACCTACGCTCAGGCCTCCCCCCTGTATTACGAGTATTCCCGATACTTTAACACGACGGTGGACATTCCGGTGGCCGTCATCCGCACGATGGATGCTCGGGAGCACTTTCGCCGCGTCGCGAGCAAGGGTAACGCGATCGCACAAGGCAAAATGATCGCGAACGGATGGAATGTAGTGACTTCCGCCGAGAAGAACCCGACCGGCTATATACCGGTGAATGAGTTTTACTATGGCGACCCGAAAGATGACATTTTGTATGGGACGATGCTGAAGGGTCCGGGCGCCAGATATGGAGCAGAGTTCAACGGTGACATCGTCGGCAAGGGCTATTCAGAGCAGTACGTGTTCCTGCAGAAGACGCCGGCTTTCCTAGCCCTTAGTAATCCGAAGGGATTCTTTGATGCGGCGAGTAATGCGATTAATGCCAGTAAAGCAGATTCGGTTGTCGCCAGATCGTTGGGCGCCGCTGTGTCCAATGCACAAATGATGTTTTGGATGCAAGAGATGTCCGACATAGTTCTCATGGACTACATTTTCGGCCAACAGGATCGGCCGGGTAATATTGACTACCTTTGGATTTGGTATTCGGTAGATGATAAAAGCGAGCTGAAGTCCACTCGCGCCGATTCGGAGGTTGCGCGGGCGAGAATGGGGTCAATCGCAGTGCCCGACGAGGTTAAGAGTAGGGCCAAATACCACTTAATACAAAAGACTCAAATCAATGATAATGATGCCGCTGGAAGGGCATATACGAACTTCACGAAGAGATTTGAACTGTTGGAAAAGCTCCGGCACCTGAATGCCGTAACCTATCGTCAGTTGGTTCGTTTGGCAAAGGATTATCAAGCCAAAGGACCATTGTATAGGTATCTTAATGATACGTTTTATATGCCGCCTGCTTACACGAACTCCATCATTCAGAATTCCATTCAGGCGGCCCAAATCGTTCAAAGTGCCTGTAAGGCTGGAACATTGAGATTTGATTTGAATGCCGAGACTTACCTGGCGAATCAGAAGGTGGAGGAGGTGCATGTTGATTGCGACAATCCCTAGCGGCGTAGATGAGTAACTTTGAGGAATGGGTGTGATCCGGAGCCATTTGATGCCGCATCGGTTCGAGGTCACCCATGGGAGTTAGGATTTATAGGAAGGTTGAAAAGGGTGAATCATGTCGAATCCAGGTCAGCCAACGATCGCGCTGGGCGCCACGCGCGCTCCGGTACGACGCCTGCAGTGTGCATTGCTCCGTACTCTGGACCTCGGGCTTACGGTTGACGCATATTTGGACCGCAGGTCGAGGTAGCAGTAAAGAACTTCCAGCAGGGAGCCGGCCTGGTGGTCAGCGTACGGTTGACGCGGTCACGTGGAATGCCCTGCCGGATGGCGGTCCCATGGCAACCCTTGAGCAAGGTTCGTCCGGCGATGTCGTTCGCCCTCTGCAAACGCTTTTGACTAACGGCGCAGCGGGTCAATGGGTAACAACACCGCTCGGTATCGATGGCGACTTTAGGCCGCATACCAAGGCATCGGTGGAGGCTTTTCAGGCCTGGTGCGGCGTTGCGGTGGATGGCATCGTCGCAGACCAGACTTGGTCGGTATCGCTGCACGCAGCGACGCCACGCTGGAAACAGCAGTTGGGTTGAATTTCGTCATCGGTTGACCACTCATCCTTGGGACGGGCTAAGGGGTGATCTTCACGGCCTATCGACACTTTGTAAGCCGCTACTTGTTCCAGAGCGGGAAGGATTAAAATGGCAGCAACAAAAATCATGATAATTCGGCACGCGGAAAGACCTCCGGACGACGGCTCAAGTGACGGCGTCAACATGTCGGGGACTAAGGATCCCGAGGAGCTAACCGTGCGTGGATGGCAGCGTGCCGGGGCCTTAGTGCGCTTTTTTGTGCCCGCTAATGGTCACTTTGTTAATGCACAGTTGGCAACGCCTGACACTATCTTTGCGTCAAAGGTGGCGCATCATAGCCCCAGTTGCGGCCTCAGCACACAGTGATGCTGCTCGCCGATTTTCTGCACAAGTCGATCGTGCAAACCCACATCAAGGGTGAAGAGAGTGCGCTCGCCGCCGATGCACTTGCCGCCAATGGAACGGTGCTCATCTCATGGGAACACGAGGCGATTCCGGAGCTAGGTAGTTTGATCACCGGGAACAACACGACATGTCCGCAAAAGTGGCACGGAAGCAGATTCGATCTGGTGTGGGTGTTCAATCGGCCGAGCAGTTCAGCCCGATGGACCTTCGCTCAAGTCCCGCAACTGCTGCTTCCTGGTGATAGTGCCGAAATCGCCGCGGGGTGAATTTGAAGTGGAGACAACCTGCGTTTATGGTGGCGGCCCGTGAGAACTTTCGGATAGCCCGCAGAGGATCTATGGCGAGAGCTTCTCATTGCTGGGGTCGGCGCTGTTCGAACGTTACGCCGGATTCATCGGGCTCTCGTTCCGTGAGCGACTCGAGATGGTGTTTAAGGACCTTGGCACCCGTTTCGGGGTCGAAGACAGGCGCGGCACTCTCATCATTCTTGAGTTGAGTCAGGAAGATCTGGCGGAGATGATTGGAAGCTCGCGGCCCATGGTGAGCAAGGTGGTCGGTGACATGGTTGAAGAGGGTCTGCTGGCACGCAGTGAACAGCACCGGTTTCATCCTCCTACGCCAGGCTGAGAGGCAATCAAAAGTTGGCTGCGTGCTCCGAGATGAAGCGATCGGCCAAGGAGCAATTTCGCTTACCGGTCCGAATAACCCACGACGTCCAAAACTGGCTGCCGGAGCGGAGTGGATTCGAACTGCCAAGTAACGTTTCCGGAACAGTCTAACCGGGATCGTCGAGGACGAGTTTCGCCCCGTTTTTACAGCTTCTGGACGGCGCTCTCCGTAGCTCGTCAAGATGTTTTTGGAACCGATCTAGAATCTACTCGTCATGAATTTCCAAAATCGGTACCGACAGTTCGAATTTGACTCGCTCCGCCAAGCAGTCCGCGACTTTCGCGGAAGGCGATTTGTTCTGGCAAGCCGCAGATTGATGGGATCGAGGTGGAAGTGCTGGCCGATCAAGCGGCCATTTCACGGCAAGCCCGTAGGTCTGAAATTCAGAGTGACAGATAGGCTCGATGAGATTCTCCGAAATCGAGCCTCCACAAGGACCGCCTCGTGCGCACCCTGTCGGTTGTCGCGGGAGGTTCGTTTGGCGCCGGGATAACAGCGGCATCCCCCATGGACGGTAGATAACATGAGGGCCAGTCCTGGGAGCAGGACTGCGAAGTAATTTCGTTCAACAGCTAATCGAGCATCGCCCTTCCACGTCTGGGAAAACACCTAACAAGAGACATTGACTTTCCTCTACCGGCCTGGCGATGGCGCTCCAGGAACCAGATACTCCGGATAGGTGTAATAGGTTTGGGTATGCCGAGGCGATTTAGCCACAGCCGAGGCAAAGTCCCATTCGAAGGATACGGCACCATCGCTCGACGCTGTTATATTTTTCACTCGATCGGTCGAGCCAGGTGTAGTGACTGGTCCCACCGGATGTCTCGCTCTTTCACAGGAAGGATCGGGCGGTGCATCGGAGGCATACAATGACGATTCGCCGAGCAAAGATGCTTCTTCCAGTTTATCTTTGTCGGTTCCGCTAGCGTATAACCGGTTAAATGTCAGGAGAGCATGCAAACTTGTGCACGCAACCGCGGCATGAATCGTTCTAGTACTCTGATTGGAATCCCAGAAATAATGAGATGGTTGGGAGTTGGTCGGCCGTAGAACAGAACACCCACCAAGTCCGAGCGCCATGGCAACAATTAGACACCATGCCGGGATAGTGACATCGTTAGGAAATATCTGATTGATCAGATCCATAAAGCGTACGTTTCCGGGCGCAACTACGACCAATAGGGCGTGGATGCTGGAGCGATTCAAGGGTGAATCGTTCGTAGCGATGATGCAGACGGTTATCGTGCAGCTGGCGCTTCAGATCGTCATACAAAAGAAGTTGCCACTGAGACTCGGGCTGGGACTCTTAGTACCGAATGAAGTCGTGCCTACCCCCATGTTCGAAGCGCAGTTCGAATTCTTGTATCCGCCAAACAGTATTATCATTTAGTCAGCAGGCTCTAATCCGTGTGGACAACGCGGAAGCGGTGCCGATCGATGATCTCTATGAGGCGGTCGGGGTTTATGGGCTTCTTGATATAAGCCGCGACTCCCTCGAGAGGTAGATCAGATTTGTCATTTCCCGAAACCACGATCACAGGAATATCGCGCAAGACAGGATCTTGGGCGCGCTGCGTTAGGAACTGTTGACCATCTAGAATCGGCATGAGGAGGTCAAGCATAACCAGGCACGGGAATCGAGGCGCTGTTTTCAACACCGCGAGCGCTTCTTGACCGTTTTCGGCCTCGAGAACAGAATAACCTTTTGCGTCAAGAAAGAGTGATATGCTTTCACGAACCAGAGAGTCGTCGTCAACTACGAGAATCGTTTCGACCTGGGTCTCGTTGTCTTTATCTCCAGACATGGTTGGAGGTCTCCAATCTTCTGTTCTAAAAGACATGCAAGAACCAAACCGCTATGGTAGAAGCGCGAAAATGGGCGTAAGCACGCCGGCGACAGTGTGGCGCAACTGGCAAGCAAAGTCAGATGTAATGTTTTCCTCACCTTTGGAATTTCGATGGACATGGCTGCGCGACCAAAAATTTGCTGAGCGTTCAATAAGTTCGCCTAGCCAGAGGATCGCGCCAGCCTCTATCTAGCCGGAGTCCTTTTCAGCAGACAAGTCGCACATTGCAATTCATTCCATTTTACGGACCGTGCACTGAAGAGAGATGATTGGCGTTCGGAGTACTACCTATGTCCGTCAAGACCGCGTACGTCGCCGTTAATCTCGAGCAGCACAAAGACGAGATTCTCGCACGGTGGCGCAACGCCGCGAGGCAAGAATCGGCCCAATCGAAACGGCTGGCCGAACTGGACGATAAAGAGCTGCTCGACCATCTGCCCGCGATTACTGAAGCAATGATCTGTGTACTTCGCGGCGAAAACCCGTCGAGAATCGAAGATGCTAGCCGCCGTCACGGTCATCAGAGGCGCCTCGATGGCTACAGTGTTTTGGATGTCCTTTGGGAACTGACGATATTAAGACATGTGTTCCTGGCGGTATTGCGAGAGGCCTCTGAAGGCGTTGAAGAGATGGCGGTGGACGCCGGAACAAAGACGATTTTAGACGTGCTAGATCTTTGTGCCCGAGCTTCGGTTGGGCAGCATGTTAAAGAAACGGAGGAAGAGCGTGACGTAGCCGCAGCGAAGACCGCGGATCTGGAAGTTCAGCGCCAGCGATTCCTCGGCGTGCTGTCACATGAGCTTCGCAACCAGATACAGCCGATCCTGTTTGGCCTACAATGCTTGAAAGATAGTAACCCCTCCGCTCAGCAACTGCCGGCGATCGAGATGATCGAACGTCAGACACGCCAGCAGGGCCTTCTTCTTGAAGATTTGCTCGACCTGGATCGCGTTCGACTCGGCAAGATCGAGCTTAACCTTTCTTCCGTTGATCTCAGAGAGTGCGTACGACATGGCACGGAGTCGAACCAAGCACAGGTAAATTTGAAATCACTGAACGTATACCAGGACTTTCCCGAAGAGCCGGTATACGCCCTCGTCGACCGCGAACGTATCTGCCAAGTGGCGACTAACCTGATGTCCAACGCCGTGAAGTTCACGCCCAACGGAGGTAGCATCGTCTGGCGACTCTTTCGGGAGCCCAGTTGGCTGGTCATGTCCATTCGCAACACTGGTAGCGGAATCAAAGCGGATGATCTGGCGCAAATCTTCAATATCTTTTATCAGGGCCAAGTGGCTTCGGACGCGCCTCAAAGGGGCCTGGGCATCGGGCTAGCGGTGGTCAAGAACATCCTCGAATTACATCGAGGCACAATTCAGGCGCATAGCGAGGGTGAAGGTAAGGGCGCAGAGTTTATCGTGCGAATCCCGCCTTTACCGGGTACTTGAGCACTGCACTGTCAATCTCCTGGTCGATATGTTGAAGTGGGTGGCGGACGCGGACGCGGTGGCGACCACACGTCCTCGCCCGCGCAACTTCAAGCCCGGGAGAATGAGCAGAGGGCGCTGTCTCTCTCATGCAGACAAAAGTTGCGGTCATCGACCCCGACAAGAATGCTCATCAAGGTCGCGGCGAGGAGTCATAGTGTAGCCGTCGAGACGTTCTTCGCGGCGCAAGCAGCCGGCCCCGGGGGACTCGGCCCTTGCGTGTAGTGCTCGGATCAAGGGCGCAACCTTTCAGCAGCTAGCGGCGGCCGGCGATATGTCGAAGAAAGGTGGGCACAGGGTGGGAAGTGCCACCGATTAGTCCCGCTAGCGTTGGAGTTTTTGGATGTCACAGCTTAGAATCACCGGTGGTAGGGCTGTGTGCGTGTCACTGCGATGTCAAATTGTCTCGCCGCAGATTGAACGAAGACGGCGGCAAACGCGGTGCTGATCATTCAGTTCGTCAAGTAGCACCTTTGCGTCTTTCACTTCGGCGGTGTCGAAGCACTCCGATGAACTAGTTGTAGATTTCGGCGAGCATCGAGCGCGCTTTGTCACGCTTGCCTTGCTACGCGGGTATGTCCCAGTATTCCAAAAGATCTTTTTTTGGCGGCCTGCTTTGCAGTTCGTAAGCCGCGAATTCCTTCATGCCGCGCCGCGGGCTCAAATCTCCGAGTCATCGATGATTTGCGGGAACCAGCGTCGCATCGTTAACAACTGCCGCCCCTTGTCTCGCGGAACCAACAGGGGTCGAGACGAACATATATATAGGGATGTCCGGGAACTTTGTTTTCGCTCAACTGACGATGCGGGGATTGAGAAACGAGACGAGTTTTCTAAACCGCGCCCGCGCCCACATAGGGCTGAGCCCTTATCCGGATTTACGGCCGCCAGATCGGTCATCTCGAAATCCGGGGATCCGTTCCCGCGTTTCCGTATCCGCTCGAAGAAGCCCGGGTGTACGGATCCGACCGACAGTTGACGAGGCAACGAACTCGGCGCTGAAGTGAAACGTAGGAGGGGTTTTAACTCGCATACAAACTACGCTCGCATCAGGACCGCCAGACCAAAGGAGATGGAGACCGTGCGTAAAACCCTAATCGACCCGGCAACCGTGCACTCAGAGCTGCGCACCAAACAAGAATGGCTCGATCTCGAAGAGGTGGCCAAAGTTGAAGTCACATCGGAGGATCCGAGCTTCCCGGTTGAGTCTGCCTTGGTCTCGGGGAAAGGGACCGGGCTGGCCGGCAGCCCAAAGAGGTAAGCAGATCATCCGCATAATATTCGATAAGCCAACCCGGCTCCGCTGAATCAGACTCGAGTTTTTTGGAGATGGAAATCGCGCGGGCTCAGGAGTTCACTCTTCAGTGGTCGGCCGAGCCAGGCGGGCCATTCAGCGAGATCGTTCGCCAGCAGTGGAGTTTCGGTCCGCAAGGCTCGACAAGTGAAATCGAAGACTATCAAGTCAATTTAGCTACCGTCTCGATCTTAGAGTTGGCTATTAAGCCTGATCTCACGCCTGACAATGCATTCGCAACCCTGGCAAGGTGGCGCATGATATAAGGCGGCGTGAGTATGAACGGATGACACCGCTCCATTCGCCTATCAAGTTTGGGCGAAACCCCATAGATACTATGCACAAGGGCGCGAAGAGTTTCGTAAGACGCAATGGGATTTCGTATAACTCGAGTTGTCACTTGCCGCAGGCGGAGGACGGTCATCTGAGGACTGGGAGGATGGACGATGAACAGTCCAAGCCCACAGCGCCTGCTTTCGATCGTTGGTGCTATGACGTTAACTTCCCTCATCAACGGCTGCACGCTTTTCACTCCGCAACCGAAAGGCCAGATCGTTGTGCAGGCAGTGTCCTGGACTCTCGTCAAGAAATGGGCTGAACCTGACGCGGGCTTGCCGGGGCACAAGGTGATAGTGCAGAGTGCCGAAGATCACAGCGTCATCGCCGAGAAAACCACCGATGCCTCGGGTATCCTCGTGTTCGATGTTCCCGCCGGCAGATACCTCGTGCTCGGCTTCGGCGATCAGCCCGAGACCATAACCGTCGAATCCGGTCGCGCAGTCAAGCTAAAATTAGTCGTGCATTAGCGGTGCTTTAGATACGTTGACGGACACAAAGTCATGGCGGCGCCGAACACCTGTGCCTGCTGAAAACTCCGAAAGCGGCGAAAAAGTCTGGAGTTTTGGCATCGGCTCCATTGTGTAGCCAGCATGCTCACGCTCATACATTCTATCGTTTCGGTTCTTGTACTATGATGCGAAAGACGTGGCACGCCTTCCCGACCTGGCGTAGCTCTCCGCTCAAATAAAGTATCACTGCCATCGACTCGTAGAGGTTAGGCTGTTTAGGACGAGCCGACTATCCGAGCGAGTGTTTATGGATACGCGACGCTGGGAGCCCGGCAGCGATCTGGCAAATACCGCCAAAGAGATCTCGAAGTACATCGCCGAGAGCGGATCGGTCGATGCGACGATTATAGCGTCAGATGAAGTTTAGGCGGCTTGGGCTCGGGACAGATCCTGAGAGTCCCCCGGCTGGTGTGCCTCGGGTAAGCGACTTCGAGGCAGCTGAGGCACTGAGCGCGACGCAACCTCGCACCGAGCCGCTGCGGTCGCCTTTGGCGCGCGCCGTCGCGGCGCGCGCCCCCGCTTTGCATCCGGTGAGATATTAATTGGGTGTCAGTGTACCAAACAGACCGTCCTGCTCATTGACGAGGCCGGTGGTGAAGTACAGCGTCTGCGGGGTGGAAGTCAGGCCGCCACCGAAGACCAACGTCCATAATGTGCCGAGCTTTATAATCTTACCCTGACCGTCCCGTATCCAGTCAGCCCGTGCCCCGCGACAACGGATGAAGCCAGACGATGTCGATCTCGATGTCCGCGGGCCGCAGCAAACCTACTGATTAAGAGAAGCGGGGTATCAAGGAAGCGACGCCGCAATCGTCGCTGCAGTGTGCCTGATATATCCGCCATGAGTACCGCGTCCAGATGAGTGCGGCTTCGACGCTGGGCACCCAGAAACCCACTCACGGTGGCCCTTGGTAGCTCTTCCCCATCAGATGCTAATGCGGATCGTCGATCAGGCGTTTGCTGCATTGGAGAGGAGTGCCGAAGAGGGCGTGAGCGAGATGCCATCGCACCGGGACCAATCGACACTGAAATGGTTCGCGCGGCATGGACCAAGGAAGCGCTCGAGGAGCGCGCTAATCATCTGGTGGTTGGCGCGGGTCAGGCTCTATCCTCCCTTGTCGATCCGTCCATGGGACGCAGGACAATGAGGTCGCCATCGTGCCGCTCGCTGATTTCCACGGATACCTCCGCGAATTTCCAATGGCCAACGGGAGTCTAATATTGACTCGTCAATTCTCGACATTTCTTGGATTAGGTGCCGGCTGAAGATCGGCTGGCGGCGGCCCGGGCTCGACATGTGAGCTCTCTTCGGTGCCGGTGGGAGCGGGCGTATCGCCCCCACACGCGCACTTTTTGTGGTTACCCCGTCGCCTTTTGTCAGCATGGTCAGGCGTGCGCGCGTGGACCTTTCCGATAACCCGGTTTTCGTTGAGCCCACGAAATGACGCCACTACCGGTATCGGTTCGCACTGACTCTTTGGCGGAGCGGAGTGAATTCGAACTGCCGGTACCGCTTTCTAAACTGTCAGACGACAGCGTGGTGTTATAGTTTGCGACGCTGAGGCGAGTTGCCCTCATGGTCCGGAACTCCCTCCCGGTCTGGGGTTACCGTCGCGGACGTTCAAGGAGAGCGTTTTCCTCGTGCGACATGAGCAACACCGCGACTGCTCCCACCACTGAGGGCAATCCAGTTTGGCACCGTTCGCTTCAACGACAAACCTGAAGCGCGCCACAAATGCAGTCCAGGGTGGGAGCGCTTCACAACCCGTCTCGATGTCGCAAAGCTTAACATGAGGCTGTTGTCTGACAGTTTAGAAAGCAGTACCGGCAGTTCGAATTCACTTCGCTCCGCCAGTCAGTCCGCCTGTCCCAGACTTGGGAAAGTCGGAAGTCAACGCAAAAGACCGCGCGCTCGCGCAGTGGCGCGTCTGCTACGCGACCCGGTAGACCTTTCGCACGTATGATCGGGGAGCGGGACATTACTGCTCTGAAGGCCAAGCTCCTCGAATCGGGACTATCGATCTCTCAACTGGTCAAGACTGCCTGGGCGTCGGCGTCGACGTTCCGCGGCTCCGACAAGCGCGGTGGAGCGAACGGGGCGGCAATGTTCGCGTTCCTGACCAAGCTCCTGCTCGTCGCACGATCCATACTGAAGTCAAGGGCGAGACTCGAGGCTGAAAACCTGGTTCTGCGTCAGCAGATGATCGTTTTAAGCCGCAAGTCTGCTACAGTGCTAGGAATTCCGATCGATTCGGCGCGCTTTTGCTGTTTCCACGAGTGACCAGGTGGCTCCGCCATCTGACGTAGAAAATAGACGAGCGACAGAAAAGCATCCAGCCTCGCTTCGCGTCTGCGAAGCTCAACTGGTCGGCTGTTGCCCACTTCACGACCTTCTGATGGGTGAACTTGGTGACATCATTGCATGTCCGGCTATTAGGGGCGATCGCCCATAGAATTAGCTGGTTATCCGAGACAGTGGCGACCATCCAGACCGAGCCGGACACGGTCGATACAACCTTCTGCCCTATCGACGATTCTCTGAGATCACCGAGAATCCGATCTGGCTTCCACGTAAGACCCCCGTCGTCCGTCTTGAACAGTACCGCTTCGGAGTTCGTGTTCGGCGCGGAATAGGTGACTGGCAAGGCCCCATGCTTCGCGTCACTGAACGCGGGGACATCATAGGTCGCATAGACCGCAAGACCGCTTTCCCCTGGAGCCTTTAATTCAAGCTGCTGCCAGCTACGTCCCGCGTTGTGCGTAACATACAGCTTTTCTCCCGAGCCTCCGGCCAACCAGACGTCATTCGGACTTACCGGCGCCAGGTCGCCCGCCACCCACGGAGAGTCCGGCGGCAATTTCCAGGTTTGGCCGCCATCGACCGTCATAAGCGTCGCTCCGAGTTGAAACGCCGAGCTACTCTGCACGTCCAGATTCATCCAGCCATGGAGACCATCCGAGAAAACGATACGGCCTTGGCCGATCAGCGTCGCTCTATTCGTTGGGATCATAGCTTCTGTGTTTACGCGCGAGATTGACCAGCTCGCCCCGGCATTCGAGGTGGACGCTACCTCGAACCGAGTCGTGTCCCCGCCCCGGGAAAGATCAAGCAGCAGCACCCAACCGCGTTCAGGATCAAGGAAAAAGACTGATTCGATTCGTGCGGCAGGTTGCGCTGGTGGCGTGATGTCCTTCCAATTGGCTCCTGCATCTGAGGTCCAGAACAGCCGGCCTGTCTGTCCGCCCGGGAGCGATACAGAGTCGATAGTTGCCCAGCCAACATCGACGGTCAGAAGCTTCATGGACTGAACTCGGCCCAGAACGATCAGAACCGCCGCGGTTGAAACGGGCACGCCTGACAGCGTTGAGAGAAGTGTTATTAGAGCGATCCACAATAGGCTTTTTCGGAACGGAATCATCGTTCGCGTCGACAGTATTGATTTGCGAGACGGGGGGATAGTGGCGGAGTGACGGATCGAAATTGGCGTGCGCCGGTCCGGTTTTCAGGGCACACGGCTGCGCCCCCGGCGAACAGTAAGCGTTTTGCGATGGATTAGATTCCTAGACGTTGCTCTCGCGTACCCACCCAAAGGTACGAGACAATGGCATCGTCGTAACCCTGTAGTTGATTCTTGCCGTACATCGATTCATTGCCAACATAAAGTTGCCCACGAAGTGTGAGCGAACATCCGTGGACCCAGCAGAATCGAGCCTGGACGGATCGAAAAATTACTCTGCGATTCGCTCAGCGCCATGGGAGCCTGACGTACGCCAGCGCGAGAAGCGCGCCCATGAAGCTCGGACATCGCCATGACCGTAGCGGAGGACTCATGGACGGGGTGCCCACGCTAGGCGGAACTGGCCATTGCGACGCCGTGGAAAGCGTCTTGATTCGAAACCGGGCTCGAAAGTTCCGTTAGCAGACCGACTGGTGTTGGTGGGAGGTTGGGTCGAGATTCGAAATGGAAATCCCGCGTTAAACGACCTGGACACGGCCGGCAAATCGCCTGGCCGGAAACGGATCCCGTGTGTGGCGAATTGCTGATTTGTGTCGAAAATCAGTAATTCGCCACACACACGAGGACAGTCGAAGCGGTAGCTCGCTTGGCGTCGAGCTCTACGTGAGGCAGTTCACCGCGAAATCGGCAGGAGGTCCGAGGCGCGGGCGCAGACCCGGGTTGAACCTCAGTAACAGCACGGTTTACAAGCTGATAAGGGCGCGCGAGATTCCGACCTTTCGCGTCAGCAGATCGCCATCAGCAGCGAGGCTTTCAGCAGCCGCTCCGGCGGGATCGACGGCTGCCGATACGAAAATCGACTTCAGATGAGGTGGCCATCGGCGGACTCCTCCGCGCCCTAGTCACCGACCCCGCCAGGCTAGGCGCGCGGCCGCTGTGCTGTGGGTGCAGGCCACCGCGAGGTGCGCGTCCGCCTCGCTAGCCGTCGGCGCGGCGCAGCGGCATGCCGCTGCGCGCCGCCTCCATAAGCGCCGGATGAAGCTCCAGACCGAATCCGTCGGCGAGTCTCGTCAGGTAGTTGAAAATCCCGACTATATGCGCGACCTCCAGGCATCCCATCTCGTCGAAGCCCAACGAGCGCAACACCTCCCAGTCCTCGACCGTCACGCGCGGCGCCGTAGCGCTCAGCTTTTCGGCGATCGCGCACAGCGCCCGCTCGCGCGGCCCAAGGCGCCCCAGCTCGCGCCATCGCCGCTCCTTGATCGCCGCGATCAGTTCGCCGTCCCCGCCCTCGGCACGCAGAAACTCTGCGTGGGACTGCGTTCAGTGGTGGCAATCCTGGGCCGCGGCGGCCACCGCCGCGACCATCTCGCGCTCGGGCCGCGCAAGCGCGCCCGGCGCGAACATCACCTGCATGAACAACTCCGCCAGCGCCGGACCGATCCGCGGATGGGCGTTCATCAGCACTGACATCTCGCCGACGAAGCCGTAATCATACGGACGCACGACGGGTTTGCGCCCGCCGCCGGCCGGCGCGTCTTGGAGCCACTCGAATGCTCGACGCACGCCGTCCATGGGAAATCACTCCTTTAGCGAACTTGCATCCATTAAAGTGCAGTGCTGCACGAGCAGCAAACCGGACTGCGTGATCAATAAGGTTCCGAAGCGCGCTTGAGTATGCGCCCGGGTCTAGCAGGTCCTCGACGACATCGACATTGTCTGGCTGAGAACATCGCCCGGCTTGAGCTTGCCCTTGGTGTAGGACCTAACAGCGACGGTTAAGTTACCTTGAGTTTCGCACCGGTCGCGGGGGAAGCCGTCTGCGCCATCTTGGTACCCGCGTCGTAATATCGCTGAGCCCAGATCCCCGAGTACGGTTCGTTCTCGGTTGGCATTCGCCAGGTCGTCACTTTCACCTTCGCGCGGTCGACGCCGATCAATGCCCGCGGCTGGTCTTTCGTTTCAGTCAGGTAGTAGTCGGCCGACGCCTCGTCGATATAGCGGCACGCGATCCGCCGGTAGACGTCGTCCCACTTGCGATCATCGCCCGGTTCAAAAAGAATCTCGGCCTTTCCCTCGAAGAGCACCTTTCGGTAACGTCCCGCTTCCTCGTCAATCGTGATCGCAACGCGTGGCTCCCGCCGGAGGTTCTGAAGAAAGGCCGAATGCTTTCGCGGAGTGATCAGGACCTTGCCGCCCTCGAAAATGAACCAGACCGGAACGACGCTCGGGGATCCATCGGCGCGGACGGTCGCGATGCGGGCCAGATGGCTCCGCTCAGCCAAAAAAGCCATCATCTCCTGATCGGTAAGCTTCGGCATCGTCTGCCCCTCCTGACTACCTATGCGGCACGGCTTCCGGCTTCGCAGGCGAGATTGCCCAGTTGAGGTGACTAGGCCAAGATTGCTAACTGCGGCTTGCCAGCGCCTATTTGCCGAACGCGCTCGTCACCAGTTCGGTGTCGAGGTATTCGGTCACTTCATCCACCTTCCCGTTAGCGATACGAAATACGTGGCAATAGGTATTGTTATATGAGCGACCGTTCTTCGACTGGGCCTTACCGTGGGCTTGCATCGCTACGTAATCGCCGTCGGCGATCAGGTTGTCCGGTGTCACCGCGATACCACCTTCGAGCTGCGCGGTCAGCGGGCCCAGCAGCTTGTTAATCAGTTCCTGCTTGCCGTTGAAGGTACCGGAGTACTTGGTGGTGCCGATAATGGTATAGCGGACATCGTCAGCGATGCTGCCGAGAAACGCTTCCGCGTTGCCTTTCGACAACTCGATGAACATGTTGCTGATGAAATGCTTATTCTCGGCTGTTCCCATGGTTTTCACCTACGATGGATTTTAAAGCCCAGGCTCGCGCACTGTACTCCCGGCGGCCAGCCAACGTCAAAGTAAGCCAGGGCGGTCTCGCGAGATATTTGGCTCTCTCTGGTCCGGTGTGCAGCGTCGAACCGCCGCGCACACGGGGGATTTCGCGCGATGCGCTCAACAATGCTCAGTGCGGAAACCTGTTCAGACGGTTGGAGATTTCGTCGAGAGTCGGGACCCCGTTCACATGGGTTCGCCTATAGCCGAGAAGATGCACTTTGCGATCTAGAAATTCTACCAGCGCCCGCTTGACGTAATAATTCCTCTTGTGCCCCCTTTCGAGCGCGAGGTTTTCAAGGCGCCGGATTGCTTCCTTCTTCGTCATCGAAGCACCGATCATAGAGGACTGAAGATCGAGTGCGAAAGTTCAGAGGCCGCTTTTCGTAAGAAAATCAACCGATCTGTGGATAAAGGACGAGGTCCGCGCACGGCTCTTCCGTGGCACCCTCTCTCGAAGAGCGCGGCCGGCAGCAGGCGCGGTCGGCGGCGATCAACTTCTCAGGATTTCATCTCCGTACGACCCACGATTCCAACAGAAAATGCGGGACGCTTGGGACTGGCTGGCGGAGCGAAGTGAATTCGAACTGCCGGTACCGGTTTCTAAACTGCCAGACGATAGCATCATGTTAAGCTTTGCGACATCGAGACGAGTTGTGAAGCGCTCCCACCCCGGACCGCATTTGTGACGCACTGTAGGTTTGTCGTTGAAGCGAACGGTGCCAAAGTGGATTGCCCTCAGCGGCGGAATCAGTCGCGGTGTTGCTCATGCCGCACGAGGAGAACGCTTCCCTTGAACGTCGCGACAGTAACGCCAGACCGGAATGGAGTTCCGAACCATGAGGGCAACTCGTCTCAGCGTCGCAAATTATAACACGACGCTGTCGTCTGACAGTTTAGAAACCGGTACCGGCAGTTCGAATTTACTTCGCTCCGCCAACGAGTCACTACGAACCGATACCCGGTTCATTGGCGGAATAGTGGTTTTGGTGCTGTACCATGCGATCGCCGGTCAGCGCCGATCGGCGGTGTAGCGCTTTATGGTGGCCCTGAAGGGCGGTAAGCACGTGCTGGCACAGGCCCCGAAGGTGCTCCAAGCCTTGGAGAAGTACTAAGCCCTCTCGTCGTCGCCACTACAATAATGCGGTCGCCCTCAACCGTTCTGGCAAGTCGAAAGCTTCGAAGAAAGCGAAGTCCTCTAAGGGATTCCGCCCATGAAGGCCCGGCACCGATTAGCCTGTGTCAAATGTTCTCGCGGAATAATCAGCGCGGCTTGTAGCGCAGGCCGTCCATCACCAGGCGCAGCATGCGGAGGGCACGATCTTCCCGGTCGCCGTCGTTCACGAAAGCCCATGGGCTCGCTGCGACCGCCAACAGCACATCCTGCGGATCGAAATCGCTGCGGATGGCACCGCTCTTCGCCGCAGCATCAAGCAACAGGGTCACCGCGGTCGTCAGGCGGTCGCGCGAATAGGCGTAGGTGTCGGTCCCCGGCTCGAAGATCGACCGAACCGCTTCCTTGAGCCCGCGCTTGGCCGCGACCAGGCCCACATACCGTGTCAACCATTCCTCCAACGTTTTTTCCGCCGGCATCTTTTTCAGAAGGGCCGGCGCCGCATCGCTCAGCAGCTCAACCTCATGGCAACCATCGAAGCGTGGCGCGACGATTACAACCATCGTCGGCCGCATTCGAGCCTCGGCGCTCTGACACTGATCGAGTTCGCACAGCTAAAAACGGAGAAACTGATTCCGCCCCAGGACGGGGAAAACAACCAAAGACTCTACCTATAATCTGACGGGCATTGGGGAGCACGCCAATTCTTCAAGGGCATGATCGCATTTCGCAAAGCGCATCCATCACTGGCGCGCAGCCGCTTCTGGCGCGAGGGCGTGAGCTGGTACGGTGCAAACGGGCAGATGGATCTTGGCTATATGTCGCATACCCGGGCACTTTGCCTGCATGGTGGTTCACAACAGGACCGAGACATCTACGTGATGATCAATGCATACTGGGAGGACCCGAGTTTTCAGATTCAGGAAGGTCACGTAGACGATTGGATGCGTGTAGCAGACACGAGCATGCTGAGCCCGCTCGATCTGCTCGACATTGGAAAAGAAAAGCCTCTCAGGTCACTGAATTACGAGGTCAAAGCAAGATCCATTGTGGTTCTGTTAAAAAGCGCGTGAACGTCGAGGCCATCAAGAACAAGAAACCAATTTCCTACCTAGATGCTTCGACGTAAAGCGGGAAGTTATTTTGCGTCCGGTCCGGAAGTTCCAATCTGTGAAAGATTCGTTTTCTCGTTCAGATAGTTAATCAAACAAATTCGAACCAGATTCTCAAACCAGTAGGTATAGGGCAACTGTTGAGAAGCCTTAAAACTCCGGTTGTCAATTGTCATGCCCAGGGATGGGTCCGTATCCCACCTGTCCGGAACTCGCATAAACTGGCTTAGATACATAGGTTCGCCGGTGTGCAAATAAGCGGAGAGCACCCTGTAGATTCGCTTCAACACCTGAGGCAGGTCTGCTCGCTTGATCTTCAAGTGCTTGGCCTTCCACGCCCCTCCCTTGAACGCGCCCTTGCTGTACTTCTCGACGAACCGTACGAACCTTAACCCGGCCTTCCTGGCCTCAAAAGTGTTCTGTAGTGCCTCTAATTGCTCTCCTGTTAGAGCAGCCGGATTGACGATCTGTTTGAAGTCCTTGCCCATAAAGAGGTCATCACGCTTATCCAGAGTGGTTCTGCTCGTTAGCGCCTCCACAGCAGACACCAGTCTGACGAACACCATCTCACTGTCCAATCCGGCTTCCTTTAGGGCTTTCGCATAGTGGTACGATGCCAAAATAAAAGCTTGGTGCTCCTCCGGAGGCAAAAGTTTAATGCGATCCAAGAAGTGCGGCAAGTCCGTCGCGAAATTCCGATGACCATTGGTAAACAGCTTAGAGTATACATGTCTGTCTAAAGATCCACGAAGGAATCGATGCTCCTGTCGTAGCTTCAGTCCATGGTTCGATAATTCGCCGAAATAAGTCGCCGCTAAGAAAAAGCGACATTGAAAATGCAATGAAAAGAGCGACAAGAGTTCCCCGACTATACCATCTTTGAAGTAATATCCTCGCGGATGCGCGCGCTTGTTGTAATGCATGTCAGTTTGTGGATATGTGATTCGAAGGAGGTAGTGATAAAGGCCGTCGCTTTCTGGCTCCGTGCTAAGAAGGCCGCACATTAGGGCGTCGTCTGAGTATGCGAGAACACCAGGAATGTGGCATTCCGATGCGATGTCATATTCGCAAGAATACGTTGTGTCGCCGGGAGCCTCGAACCGAGCGCGCCGTCGAACGCCGCGCGCTCGGTTCCGATCAGCCAGGCACGCCTTGCGCGACATGAACACTCTCGTGCTGCTACTGCGCCCGCCCATCCATTGTGATGCAGCGCCCCGATAAGAGGAAGACGTGCCCCGCTACGTAGTTTTGGTATGATGCCGCGGCGAGCGAACCCGTCGCCTTAGAGTTGAGGCCGCACCCGCCACGACGCGGCCAACCTCCGCAGATGGCCATCTCGCTTGGCGGAGACCCTCAGCGCGTCCGACAGACTGGCCCTACCCCAACTGGCCCAACGAATGCGCTGGTACTGCGCTCCCAATTCCCCGAGCGGCAAAAACCTACGCTCACGATGATGATGAGCACGGAATAGGGAGCCCTCGATCTGATCGCAGTAGGCCTCTAGCAGGGTGTTGATGAAAGGGTTGGATCACGATCTTGCCTTGGTCTGATGACGATGGGAAGTGAGTATTGATATTGCGAGTCGCGTAGTTACCGGGTTGGCCGTGGCAAGCGCGGCTCGTTGGCGGCTCGATTCATCCGCCGGGACAGAGCTTTGCGATCCTCAGCAGGTTGTAGGCGGCGCCGACCAGATAGGCGGCGAACTGGGTACGCTCGAGGCCTCGATAGCGCGTGCGGCGGAAGTTTCCTACCGTCTTGATCCAGCCAAAGATCTCTTCGACCCGCTTGCGCACTCGTTGGCTGACTGCGTATCCCGGCCAACTGGTGGTGCGATGGTCGAGTGCCGAACCACCCCGTCGCCGCTCATTCTGCGCTACGTGTGGGGTGACGTTGAGATCGCGACAGCCTGCCACGAACCCGGCGGCGTCGTAACCCTTGTCGCCGGCAACTGTGATCCGGCTCGACCCGCGCAGTTGTTGAAGCATCGCCAGCCCCTGCTCGCATTCGGCCCGACCAGTGGCATGACTGACCCGCAGATCGATCACTATCCCGTTGCGATTCTCCATCAGCACGCTCTCGGTGTAGCAGAGCTTGGCTTCTTTGCCCGCGCCCTTCTTCGCCAGCCGCGCTTCGGGGTCGCTGGTCGACTGATGAGTCGCGTTTTGGCGCCGCTCGCCGTGGAAGTTCACGCTCGGATTGCCGGGATCATCCGTCGGCGTGCGATCGCTGCGCTGCTCGCCCCTGGGACGAAAGCTCTTGAGCGACGCCCACGCCTCGATAAGCGTCCCGTCCACCGTAAAGTGCTCGTCGCTGGTCAGCTTCAGCTCGCGGGCCTCTGCTACCACGGTGCGGAAAAACTCGCCCGCTACGTCGTGCTCAAGCAACCGCGCACGATTGCGGCTAAAGCTGGAGTGGTCGAAGCCTGGCTCGTCCCAGTTGAGATCCAGGAACCAGCGGAACAAAAGGTTGTAATCCAATTGCTCGCAAAACATCCGCTCACTGCGCACCGTGTACAGCGCCATCAAGAGCGAGGCTTTCAACAACCGCTCCGGCGGGATCGAGGGTCGCCCCACATCACTATACATCTGCTCGAACAACGGCGAGAGTTCTTTGAGCACTACATCAGCCAGCGCCTTGATCAGCCTGATCGGATGGTTGGCCGGCACCTGCTGCTCAGGGTTCACCAAGGTCAGCATCGTGGCCTCCGGCCGATCGTGTCCCCGCATGTTCCGCTTCCTCCTCAACCTCAACCCAGATCGCTTCGTTCCACTATACAGATGCTAAATGATCCGTCGATCCCATCGGCATTGTTCGCTTGATGTGCGCTGCAAGAATGTCTACTACGGGCAAGGCACGGGTGGGGCCGAATACCTCCGGGCCATCCAATTAGGACGTCAAGGTAGTATCGTCCGCCCCCCGAAACTGAGGAGGAGAGTTTGATGCAAAAATCACCGCGGTCCTTTCGCTCGTGTTCTTACTCGCGATGAGTTGCGCGGTCGAAGCTGCTACCAACAGCCGGCAACTTCTGGCGCACCCGAGTTTTGCAAATCGTATCGTCGTCATCGAAACTAAAATGGGGACCTGTAGCTCCCGTCGTCCCGAGCGGAGCGCAGGCCGCGATACACGCGGGAGACCCGTTCAAGTACGGCGATGCTTAAATCGCCATCGCCCTGGTATGCGACATAGGTGGGAAGCGCGCGATCCGTGGCGGTCGCGCTGGAATCGCCGGGGATTGGTGGCTCCTGCAGGACGGCCTTGAACGGTTTGGGGCTTATTAGTTGCCATTAACCGTTTGCATTTCGGCGGCTACTTGATCAGCAGAAAGGAAACGGCAGCACCGTGGCCGCCGTTTCTATTTTTCGGCTGATCCGGGAATCAATCGTGGGCTTTGACCGGCCCTTCTATTACTTCGGGCTTCAGATTAATGAGTTTCGACATATGAGTTTTGACGTAGTCCGCGGCCAGAAGGATCGACTCATCAGCACCAGCTTTATCCTTGAAAACGCTGACAGATGCCGCCTCACCTTTGCCGGTATCCAGCCAATAGTAGCGCACGAACCCATTGGCCTTCTTTATGAGGGGCACAAAATTCTCTCGCACCATCTTGTCGATTTCTGCACTGTCCTGCGGTTTGAAATGGTAGTGGCGAATGACTGCAAACATACGTGTTCTCCTTCCTGTATTGTTCGTCTCAAGGTTTTACCCGGAATTTCCGTTTTCAATCCCTTTCACTGTCGCGCCGACACCAAGCAATTTGTCAAATGGAAAGTTCGAACCCGATTTAAGCCCAAGGCGGTTCCCACGGTACCACAGCGGGTCTGTTCTGCCTCCGTTGGCGCAAAACCCGAGACGGAAGCTTTTCCTACCAAGTCCTTTGACACGTATTCCCTTCCATCTCTAATCTCGTCACCCGCGACGCAGTTCAATTAAACAAGCACTAGACAGGACAACATCGCGCGGCTCCAAGGCGCGAGTGAGGCCAATTCACAAGGGTGTCAATCCGGCGATCGAGGTTGAGAGAGCGGCGTCCGCGCGCGCATTGTAATATCCCCGGTCGTGTGAAGAATTCTAAAACGCGGATCCAATGAACAGAAGAGCATTCCTGAAAGCAATTGGATCGGCGGCGCTGCTGCCGATGTTGCCGCGCCGGCTCCTCGCTGATGCCGCTCCGGCCGCTAGCGGATTCCGTCGTCGCCGTCCGTCCGATGCCACGTGGCCATCGCAGGCCGACTGGAAGCGCCTGAACGATGCGGTCGGCGGAACTTTGATTCGCGTCGACTCTCCCATCTCCGTACTCAGCACCGATCCCGATGGCGCCGCAGCGAATGAGCTCGCGGCGAATTTGAAAAATCCCTACTACATCGGCGAGCAGCCCGGGCTCACGCAAAGTTCCGGATGGCTCGATGCGTGGGCGAGCAAGCCGAGCGTCTATGCGGTCGCGGCGCGCAATGCCAATGACATCGCGGCGGCAGTTAACTTCGCGCGCGACAATGACTTGCGCCTGGTGGTAAAGGGCGGCGGTCATAGCTATCAGGGCACATCCAATGCGCCCGATTCGCTTCTCATCTGGACGCGCCACATGAACGATATCGCGATGCATGACGCGTTCGTTCCGAGCGGATGCCAGCACACGATGCAGCCGCAGTCGGCGGTTACGTTCGGCACCGGCATCATTGGAATGCAGGCGTACGACGTGGTTACAACCAAAGCGGGGAAATACATCCAGGGCGGCGGATGCCTGACCGTCGGCCTCGCGGGTTTGATCCAGGGCGGCGGCTTTGGAAGCTACTCCAAGCGCTATGGCACCGCCGCTGGCAGCTTGCTCGAAGCCGAAGTCGTCACCGCCGACGGCCAAATTCGAATCGCGAATGCGTGCACCAATCCCGATCTGTTCTGGGCTTTGAAAGGCGGCGGAGGTGGCACCTTCGGTGTCGTGAGCAGGATGACGGTGCGCGCGCACGAGCTGCCCGAGTTTTTCGGCGCAGCAAACATCACGATCAAAGCGTCCTCCGATGATGCGTACCGCGGCCTCATCCGCGACATCGTCGCCTTCAATCGCGATCATCTCTTCAACGAGCATTGGGGTGAGCAAGTCCATGTGAGGCCCGACAACACGCTCGAGGTCAAAATGGATTCGGCGGGCTTGAGTACCGAGCAAGCAAGGCAAGACTGGCAGCCGTTTCTGGATTCGGTGAAGCATTCGTCACAATGCTCGACCAAAGGCATCACGTCCATCGGGAGCATACCGGCGCGGCACTGGTGGGATCCGCAGTGGTGGAAGGAGCACTGGCCGGAGATCGCGTTTCCGCGCGACGGCGCGATGCACGCGATCATCGACGACGTCCTGCTGCATGTGATGCATCAGCCCGTTTTCACATTCGACCCGCGGCCCGGTGCGAGTCCCAACAACGCGTGGTGGGTCGGAAACACCGGCGAGGCATCGATCTTCTGGTGGGCATATCAGTCGCTATGGCTGCCCGAATCGCTACTCGAGACTGGCTCGCAGCAGCGCCTAGCCAACGCGCTATTCGCAGCGTCCCGCTATGCGGGAATCGAACTCCACTTCAACAAGGGTCTTGCCGGAGCACCTCCCGATGCGATCGCGGCCGCGAAGGACACCGCCACGAATCCATCGGTGCTGTCAGCATTTGCGCTGGCGATCGTTGGCGATGGGCAAGGGCCGTCGTATCCCGGCATCGCTGGCCATGAGCCATCGGTCGAGACTGGGCGCAAAGCCGCCGCGCGCATCGATCAGTGCATGAGTGAGCTTCGCGCGGTCGCGCCCAACGGCGGAGCCTACGTGAGCGAGAGCAATTACTTCGAGAAGAACTTCCAGCAAGCATACTGGGGCAGCAACTATCCGCGCCTCCTCGAGATCAAGAAGAAATACGATCCTTCAGGACTGTTCACCGTTCACAATGGAGTAGGGTCTGAGGAGTGGAGCGCCGACGGCTTCACTAAGCTCTGATTCGCTCCGCTAGCTCTCGGAGCACTTCCTATTGCTCGGCAATTCGCCCGACGGAGACTGAGCCGCTGCTGTCATGGCCGCCAGGATGTCATGCGGCCAGCTCGCAGTGGATAACCCGTCTTCGGCGAAGAGGCGTAGCCTGCTTGGTTTCGATGTCGCTCGCAAGGTGGATGCGAACGCAAGAAGCGGCGCAATTGCCTCCCGCGGGTCACGAATCATCGCACTCAGAGCTGAGAGCTTCTCCAGATCGGAAATCTCTGTTCAAGTATGAATTCGATGATATTCGAGTAGTCTCCGATCCTTACAAAGCGGTTCCACTAATGCTGTTTGCTCATGCTCATGCCCACTAGATCGAAGCTGGGGTCATCGCACCAAGGAAGCAGCGTTTTCGCTGTGCCTGTCCAAGAACCTAAACCCAACAGATCAATGATGGAGCCCGCCGAGGATTGGTATCGCTACGATGCGGCCGACGAGGACTTTTTCAACAGCCTGCCAGAGAACTCAAACCGGACTTGAACGCGACGTTTGCAAACCGCTTGGCGTCGGTGCGAATCTCCATCAGGATTCAAAATGGAAGTTCTGGATTACACCGAAAAGGAGGTGGCGCGAAGGATGAAAACCTCAAAGTTTCTGTTAGTTGCAACGGCTTTGGCCACGGTTCTGATGGTCGCTTTTTTTAGCGCGGCGCCGACACAAGCCCAAACGTCCGGCGGCAATGCGTCGCACCAAAGCCAAATTTATGGAGCTGTCCAGACCGCAAACATGGCCGCCGGTAACCAGGTCCGGATGGACGACGTAACGATCCTTGTGCGCAAGGTCAAAGAAGGAAGATTGGGGAAAGTAGTAGCCTTTGGCGAGATTAGAAATGGAAAGTATGTCGTCAATATGGGAGACCTTCCAGCGGGAAAATATGTGGTAATGGTAGACCCTGGCGCTAGTGGCTATATGCAAGGCGAGAGACTGATAGAGTATCCAGGGCCAGGGGGCAGTAAAAGGCAGAACTGGACAATATCCACTGAACAAATAGCAATTCCTTCGCTCGAATAGGGCCCCATCGACTCTCCTTCAGATGACACGAGCCGGCGCGGTAAACTCTACGTCGCACGCCCCGAGCGAGAAGGGGTGAATGAACGTTTCGTGCGGCGTCTCATCCCTCTGGCGTTTCTTTCACCCGCGATTGTACAGGCCGTCGCCGAGGGTCGTCATCCGGTCGATCTTACTGGCGAGGCGCTCAGCCGAGGTATCGATATTCCGGTCGAGTGGGCGAAACAGAATACGGCACTGGGCTTCGAGTAGATGTCAGCGATAATCGTTTGTTGTCGCCGCCGCCGTTCGTGAATGAGCTTCTCCAGGGAAACCACCCTGCATATCGTCTGCAAAACTGCCGCACAGCCCGAACATTATCCGCCTGAATGGGATCTGCTCGACTATTGCAGGAGGAATGGCATCGTGATGCAGGCCTTCGCGGCGTTGGGTCACGGTATCGAACCCAGGTTGCTCGACGATCCTGTTATCACCGTCATTGCGAAGCGCGTCCACAAAACCCCCGCTCAAGTCCTACTGGCCTGGGCCGTACAGCGCGTCACGGCTCCTCTCACCACAGCTACAAGCATCCACCACATCGAGGAAAATTTTGATATCTCGATTCTTCCCGATGACGCCATCAAGGAAATTAGTCAAGGGATCAGTACGCGAGTCAAGCTCAATTCGGTTGTGGACACGGGCATCCCCGGGTTCATTCCGAGGGGAAGATGAACGTCCAAGCCACGTCGCCGGCGTAGACGCCTTTTCCCGAAGTCATCGGCCCTTCGGTGTCGTCGAGCGAGGCTCGCGGATCGAGGCGCAACTTGACCGACATCTTTCATGCCCAGCTCTCGGCGATATGCATCGCCAGAGATTCGCCTCCCAATGGCAAACACGCATTAGTCGCGGCGCGGCGTGTCGATCTCGAGCGATTGGGCACCGGGTCAATGACCGGCAGAGAGGATTCCGAATTTAAGCTCTGAGGAGGCTCCTTCGATCGTGCTCTCCGGTCCCCATCGAGCTGCAGAAGACGCCGGACGCGCGCGAATTTCGATCAATCCGCTAGAGAATGCACATCATCGGAGACTGACTGGCGGAGCGGAACGAATTCGAACTGTCGGGCGACTTTTTTTGGCCGCCTCTTTATCCCGGTGGCCGTGGGCAGTTGCCCAGGAGTCGACGGTGAAGTCGCCGGCCGTCATCCCGGGTGGCTGCGACTGCGATCGCCTGCCGGGCGTGGGGGGGCCGATCTCCTCGCCGGCGATCGGTCGAATCCGCGGCAGGCGCCGCACGGATAGCAGCGCAAAAAGTTCGGTACAACTTTCGTACAACTCTGCATACGCCTAGCCGTCCGAAGCAGCTTTGCCCACATAGAAAGTTCAATTTCACCTATTTGCGCCATTATTTACTTTAATTAACTCTAGACAGAATATTATAGCTTCAAGTGCGCTCTAAGGGTCGATTAAAATAGGAAGAGATATAAAAATGGAATTAGTGACGAAGATGTTCATCCGTACTCCCGAGGTTTTGGTTCGCAGACTATGCGGAGCCGACAGCCGACCCACAGCGCGGGCGCGAAGTCCTCGGCGACAATGTGCGCTGCGTCGATAGTCTATGTCTCTGATTTCCGGAATCAGCACCTAGTAGTTGCGGCCGGCTCGCCAGATGCCGCGTTCGATCAGCCCACCGCCCTGTAGATACGGGTAGTTGCCCTTCGATGGCGTTGCCCTTGGGCCGGCCATTAAAGACTGAATTCGGTTGCCAACGGCATTGAAACTCCAGCGAAACAACGATAACATGCGCAAGGTTGTTTGGTCTCTTAGAAGAGGGTGGTGCGGTGGCGGTTACACTTGCGATCGATTCACGTCTCGTCGTCTCAAAAGAACAAGTTGCGTGTCATATGGGGGATGAGGCGGCCATCCTGAATCTGAAGAACAGTGTTTATTACAGGCTCGATCCGATAGGTGCGCGTGTTTGGCAGCTAATCCAGCAGCCTATGACTCTGGCGCAAATTCGCGATGTTTTGAAGGGCGAATACGATGTCGAGGCAGCGCAACTGGAGGCTGATATTCGAGATCTTTTGGAGCAGCTAGCGGAGCAGGGGTTGGTCGAGAACGCGCAATGACGTACTGGTATGAGGTCTATGGAATTCATCTGCGAAGCGACATCGAGCTTTCTTTCGTAGAAGGCATTCCGGTCGGGGAGCCAGATGTCGACCTTCTTAGCGCAACGGAAAGCTTCTTTCGCGAGGCGAGTCGCGATGCGGTACTGAAACCCGCTGCCTACCGGTGGTACGAGTACGCTCTGCTGGACAATGATCAGATTTACCTCCGATGGGATGCTCAGTTTGAATTCCTGGTGGACGGCGACGGACGGCGGATCTGGTTCGGCTCGCTCGGTGCCAACTCTCTTGAATCCTTGCAGGTTTACCTTTTAGGACGCGCGCTGTCTTTTGCCTTGGTCAAGCAGGGCTTCGAGCCGATCCATTCGACTGCGGTTGTGGTGGATGGTGGCGCGCTAGCATTTCTTGGCGAGAGCGGCTTCGGCAAATCCTCGCTTGCCGCAGGATTTGTCGGTGAGGGCTACTCGTTGCTTACCGACGATCTGCTGCTGGTATCGCAACGATCCGGTCGCCCAGAAGCACAGCCCGGTCCGCCCCGAATCAAGTTGTTCCCGTGGGTGGCGCGCCGCTGCTTGGGTCTAACTGGCGAGGGCGTTCCCATGAATAATGGGTCCGAAAAGTTGGTACTGCCGCTTGGCGAGCATCACCACCAGAGCCGTCCCGTGCCCCTGCGGAGCGTTTATGTGCTGAGCGGTCCTCGCGAGGTCTTCCGCAAGCAGCGTATTCAGATCACGACGTTTTCCCAGCGCGAGGCGTTCGTGGAACTGATCCGCCATACTTTCAATCACGTGGTGACTGATCCGAGACGCCTAAAGCGACTCTTTTCCGAATCGCTACAGCTAGCTTCACGAGTGCCGGTGAAACGAATTTCGTATCCAAGAGACCTCGCGCTGCTCCCGGAAGTTCGCCAACGGATCCTCACCGATCTCGCCGATGGAGTGCGAGCGAGTGACGAGAAGATTTCTATCAGTGCATGAACAGGGTCTTTGCTATTGAATCGTAATTCACCATGAGTGGGATCGTCGGCATAGTCAATTTGGACGGCGCACCGGTTAGCCGTCTATTGCTCAAGGAGATGACCGATCATCTGGCCTTCCGGGGTCCTGATGCGCAAAACATGTGGATCGAAGGTGAGGTCGGCTTCGGTCATACAATGCTGCGAACCACCTGGGAGTCGGAAGGTGAGCATCAGCCGTTCAGCCTGGATGGGCAAGTCTGGATCACGGCTGACGCGCGCGTCGATGACCGCGAGAACTTGGTTGAAAAGCTGGCATCAAAGGGTCAAGAGGTGGTGTCCGCGGCACCTGATGCTGAACTCATTCTGCGCGCATACCACGCCTGGGGAGAACACTGCGTTGAGCATTTGCTCGGCGACTTTGCATTCGCGATCTGGGACAGACATCTTCAACGTGTCTTTTGCGCTCGCGATAACCTTGGGATCAGGCCTTTCTATTATTTTCAATCCGGCAAAACCTTCGTCTTCAGCAATACTCTCAATTGCGTACGGCGACACCCGGACGTCTCTAGCAAGTTGAGTGACCTGGCGGTTGCCGACTTTTTGCTTTTCGCGCTGAACCAGGATTCAGCTACGACCACTTTTTCGGACATCCAGCGGGTAGCGCCCGCTCATTCCCTCACCGTATCGAAAGACCGTTGCGTATCGCGCCGTTACTGGTCGATGCCGATCGACGAGCCGGTGTATTACAGACGTAACTCGGATTACGTGGATCAATTCAGCGAGTTATTGAGGCTTGCGGTCCGAGATCGAACGCGCACCCCCTGGATGGGTGTGCTCATGTCAGGCGGACTGGACTCGTCCGCCCTGGCGGCGACCGCCTGCCAATTGTCGGGTCATCGACCGGCCGTTGCGGCCTTCACCTACGTCTTCGACTATCTGATTCCAGACGAGGAGCGTTATTATGCCGGTTTGGTCGCTGATCGGCTCGGCATTCCGATCCACTACAGTGTGCGTGATGACAAAGTAATAGATCCGGAGTGGGATCGCCGTCCGCTTCGAACCCCTGAACCCGCGGCGTATTCCGGGTATTCCGTCGCGCGCGCACAGGAACTGGATGACTATCGCAGCCTGGCGGAACATGGACGCGTGTTCTTTTATGGAGAAGGTCCAGACAATGCGCTCAAGTACGAATGGCAGCCCTATCTCTCTTACCTGGCACGGGGGCGCCAGTGGACCAGACTGATAAGAGACGTTTTACAGCACGTGATCGCACACCGGCGGGTTCTTCCCATGTCAACGATTCTGTCTTACGGCAAGCAAATCGCAGGCGGGGCGCACGAACCAGGGTTTCCACCTTGGCTTGACGATGAGTTCGCAGCGAGGACGGACGCGCGCATCCGGTGGGAGACGATGCGATCTCCCGCGGATTCGCCCCATCCGGTCCGCCCCGCGGGGTTCCAGTCATTCGCCAACCCGATATGGCCGATGCTGTTCGAGTCGATGGATCCCGGCTACACCGAAGCTCCAGTGGAGTTCTGGCACCCCTATCTTGACCTGAGAATCCTTAGGTACATGCTTTCGGTGCCGTCTTTGCCATGGTGCCGCGGGAAGTATTTGTTGCGTCAGTCCATGCGGAACATATTGCCGGAAGAAGTGCTCCGCAGGGACAAGGCTCCTCTGGCGGGGTTCCCGGTATCTCAAGCCTTTCGGCGAACGGGCATGCAACCGCTGGTTCCAACCGGGAAACTCTTCAAGTACGTGGACCCGCGGAAGGTACCCTGTACGATGCCCAGTGACGAGTTGGGATTCTGGTTCAACCTTCGGCCGGTTGTTCTTAATCATTGGTTGCGGTTTTCTAACGTCATGAATTGAATGGTGAGGAGGGGAGGGGAAAAAATGGGTTTTGAAGATAAGAAGGAAATTCAAGAAGTCAGCCTGAAGGGAACGAAGCCTTATCACAAACCTGAGCTACAAGTTTATGGCGACCTAAAAACCATCACTGGAGCCGTTAACAATGGCCACCCTAACGCCGATGGTGGAACCGTGTTGACCAAGACCTGACGCGGTCTGGGCGACCAGGATGTATGATGTTGTAACCTACGGCGGAATGGTCGCCGACAAGGGGCGTACCTCATCCTATGACCGAGCGCTTCGGGCCAACATCCGGCCAGGAGCGGTGGTTTTGGACATTGGCGCCGGACCCGGAATCATGACGTTTCTTGCGTGTCGTGCGGGCGCCGCCAAGGTTTACGCGGTCGAACCTGATGACGTGATTCAGCTCGCGCAGCAGATCGCCGCAGACAACGGGTTTTCAAGCCGCATCGAATTTATTCAGGCGATGACGACCGAAATCGATCTTCCCGAGAAGGTCGACGGAATCGTGGCCGACATTCGCGGCCGCAGCCCCCTTTTCGCGAAAAGCATTGTTTCGATTATCGATGCACGGGACAGGTTTCTAAAGCCCGAAGGCTGGATCATCCCGACCCGCGACACGATATGGGCTGCGCCTGTGTCTTCCACTGAACTCTATGACAAGTTCATTGGCGCATGGGGCACCGAGTACCAATTCAATTTCGACCGCGCGCGTCTGAAAGCCGTGAACAACGTTGGCAAAAGCCGGCTGAACGCAGGAGACCTGGTCGCGGCACCGCAACGCTGGGGGGTCCTGGACTATAAGAAACTCGAGGGCATCAATGTTGACGGCGAGGTGCGGTGGATCATGAACCGCGCCGCCAGCGCTCATGGTGTGTGCACCTGGTTTGATTGCGAAACCGCCGCGGGGATAGAGTATTCTAACTCGCCCGCCTCCGGCGAACGGCACATTTACAAGCAACTGTTCTTTCCCTGGCCAGAAGCCGTCGAACTGATGGCGGGCGACCATTTGGAGGTTCGCCTCGGGGCCTACTTCGTTCAGTCGGACTACGTATGGTCGTGGGAAACGCGGGTGCTGAGTGGCGCGCGAGTGAAGGCCGAGTTTCGACAGTCGACCTTCAATGGCATGGCGCTTTCGCCCGACCGCCTGCGCAAACGCTTACAGGGATTTGTTCCGGAGCCCAACGAGGACTGCCGGATCGACAGCCTCGCGCTCGACCTCATGCGACAAAAGCTTTCGCTCGATGAGATAGCAAAGGCGCTTCTCGCGCAATATCCCATGCGCTTCAAGACTTGGAACGCTGCGCTGACCAAGGCGGCGGACCTGTCCGAGCGATATAGCAAGTGATTTTTGAATAGGGTCTGTCTTCGTTCAGACCGGCGGATCGAATTTCCGGCTTTTGCGAATTCAGCGGCGGTGGCCGATTTTCGCGCGCGCGCTTTGTGCGGCAGGCTCCAATCGTGATTCTGGATGAGCCGACCAGCGCAGTGGACCTCGGGGCCGAGACTGACTGGCTGCGGCGCTTTCGCGACTTGCCACGGGACGCACCGCTTTACTGATTACGCACCGCTTCACCACTGCGATGCTGGCCGACTAGATCCACATCATGGAGGCGGGTGGACGCTCGAATCGAGTCCGCAAAGGGAGTTGATCGCGTGGGTAGGACGCTATGCCGTGTGGTGGTCGGCACAAAAGCTCCGGTGAGCCGCGAGTGCGAATTCTTGGTCGCGGCCGTCCGCCGGTTCTTCCATCCTGAAGATCCGCTACCGGACCCGAGCGGGCTCGACTGGAGCGAATTGATGCGGCTTTCGACCGCCCATGCCGTTACGCCGATGCTTTACCGAGCCCTTAGATCCATCCCGATACCACAGCATGCTGATGAAAGTTTCCGGTTAGCTTTCGAGGCAAATACCCGGCGGAACCTGGCGCTGAGCGCGGAACTCTGCAGATTGGCCGAATTGTTTGAGGAACACGCGATCGCTTTCGTCCCGTTAAAGGGGCCCGTGCTGAGCCAGCAACTCTATGGCGATTTATCGATGCGCTGTTCAGCGGATCTCGATTGCCTCGTTCTTCCGCATGATGTTTTGGGTGTCCGTAACGTCTTGACTGCTAGAGGCTACCGGGTTGGAAGCCCTCTGCACTGGCCATGCGATTCTGCTTGCCTGCGCTGTAGAGAAGCAGAAATTTCTCTGGTCGACGAAGCTCGCTTCTTAACTGTCGATCTGCATTGGCGGATCTTGCCGAGCTATTTTGCGAGCGCTTTCGACTACGAGGAAGTTTGGCAGTCCCTAGTATCGATCCCGTTCTGCGGCCGGACAATCCCCGGCCTATGTCCAGAACATTTACTGCCCTTGCTCTGCGCGCACGGGGCCAAGCACGCCTTCGCACGCGTCGGCTGGATTTGCGACATCGCATCCTGCCTGATCGCGTTCCCAAATTTGCGATGGCCTGACGTGCTCGCCGCCTCGACCCGCGCAGGCACAATGCGCCAGCTTCTGCAGGGGTTGAGGATTGCTGAGGATCTGCTCGGGGTACCGCTGCCGGCAACGCTGCCTGAAGACCCCGCGGTAGAGAAACTCGTTACCTTCGTGCGAAACCGCGTGCTGGCGGCCGCGCCGATGCCGATCCCTGAGTCCGAGTTGATCCCCTTCAGCTTGCGCCTGTTCGAGTCACGGCGCCATCGTCTGCGCTACCTGCTCGGCCATTTCGCACCCTCACGGGCCGAGTATCAGGCCGTGCAACTTCCTCCGGCATTTTATTTCTTGTATTACTTCTTCCGTCCACTGCGACTCATTGCGAGGTCGTTGCAGCTAGCCGGGGTGTAGTGGCCATCGCCCAAAGGCCTTCGGACAGGGTTAAATTCCTCCGTGAAACCGAGGCCGATCATTAAGGCCGGCGGTCCGAGTGTGTTACCGCCAGTGACTCGGTGTCCTTCGCGGCCGAAGTGACCAGAGAGTTCACACGACTGAGATTTCTACCATGCAATGTGTTCGCCCAGGTCACTGCCAAGTAACGAGCTTCCGGGCGACCAGGGCGGAAAGAATAGCCAGCTACCTCTGGCCAGAGACCTCCGGGACGCCTGCCGATTTGGCTCTGGAGTCATCCAGAGCCGTATCGGCGGTGCGGCTGCGCCAGATCATATCGGTCTCGACGATCGCCAGACGCGGGCGTGCCGAAGCTGCTCAAATCCGTCGTAGACGAAGGCGGGGTCGTCGAGGTCGATGGCCGGGAAAGTGTCTTTTTCGCGCCAATAGTCCTGGGTGTGTTGCCATTCCGGCTTGTCGCCGCGTTTCGGCAGCAGGTCCATGGCGCGCATGATATAGCCCGGATTGAAGTTCTCGGGGTCGATCCAAGGCAGCAACGGCATGTCCTTGTCCTCGGGCCTGAGTGCCGGCGTGACTTTCTTCGCGCCAATCTGCTTCATGTGATTGAGCAGGCGGCACACGAAATCGGCGATCAGATCGACCCTCAGCGTCCAACTCGCCCGGAAATATCCGAACACCCAAACCAGATTGGGCACGCCGGTGAACATCATGCCGCGATAGGTGACCGTGTCCGAGAAGATGAGCGGCTTGCCGTCGATCGAGAACTCGATGTCCCCAAGGACATTTAGGTTGAAGCCGGTCGCCGTGACGATGATGTCGGCCTCGAGCAGCTTGCCCGACTTCAGGAGAATTCCCGCCTCCGTGAAGCGGTCGATCTCGTCCGTGACGACGGATGCCCTGCCGGCGGCGATCCCCTTGAACAGGTCGCCGTCCGGCACGAAGGCGATGCGCTGTCGCCATGGCCGGTAGCTCGGCGTGAAGTGCTTGTCGATGTCGTAGTCGGGACCGAGATAGGCGCGAACGCCGGCTAGCAGCTCCTGCTTCACGACCTCCGGTTCAGTGAATGTACGGCGGGTAAAGACGGCTTGATCGTGCAGGATCTTGCGGCGCACGATTTCATGGATCCACGTTTCGTCGATCTGAAGATCGCGCAATGTGTTAGCGAGCTCGTTCTCGTTGAGCGCTGGAATGAAATAGGTCGGCGAACGCTGCAGCACCGTGATGTGGCGGCAGTCAGCGGCCATCGCCGGAACGATCGTCGCTGCCGTGGCGCCCGAGCCGATGACGATTACGTTCCTGTCCTTGTAGTCAAGGTCTTCTGGCCATGTCTGCGGATGAACGATTCTGCCCTTGAACTCGTCCATCCCTGCCATTCGGGCGTGTAGCCCTGCGAGTGTCGATAGTACCCTTGGCACATCCAGAGGAAATTCGCGGTGAAGCGGACCGCCTTGCCGGTGTCGGTCTGAACGGCCTCGATCGCCCAAAGATTGTCGCTACTCGACCAATGCGCCGAATTGATCTTATGGCGATAGCGGATGTGCCGGCCGAGGTCGTTCTCCTCGATGACTTCGCCCATATAGGCGAGGATCTCGGCTGCGGTCGCGATCGGTGCGCCGATCCATGGCTTGAAACGATAGCCGAAGGTATAGAGGTCGCTATCCGACCGGATACCCGGATAACGGTGGGTCAGCCACGTGCCGCCGAAGCTTTCCTGAGTTTCGAGGATCACGAAGCTTGTGCCTGAGCACTGCTTGGCGAGGTGATAGGCACCTCCGACCCCAGAGATTCCCGCACCGACGACAACGACGTCGAAATGCTCGGGGCTGTCGCCTGCGCCATTTCCAGGCGTCCGCGCACGCTGAGTGGACTTGAGGTCTTTGATGTGGGTGTTCATTGGCTTCATCCCTCGGTCGGTCATTTGAGCCACAGCCTCAAACTATTGCGTGCGGCCTCCTTGAGTTAGATCAATCCTTGCCCCCAGCCCGGATTTCTCACACTCCTTACGTTTCATCTGAATTCCCTTCCAACAGGAGTGAACAACGCATGAGGAAGTCTCGCCCTCTTGGATGATCGAAACGTACCACTACGCCCGCTTTTCGGTCCAGCCAGCCATCGCAAAGGGAAATGTCGGCGGAGCTATCTGGCAGGCGGTGCTTCCATTGCTCAACAATTTCGCGGCGCGTGCCGGTCTGTGGCCTCATCGCCCATTACAACGGCACGGGACCTGGCGACGGTGCCGATCGGCTGTCCGCCACCATGCGCGAGATCCTGTCGAAGAGCCTGTCCTTACGCGGCTTCATCTTCAACGAATTTGCCGGACAGCTCTTATGCCGAATTCCTGCGCGAAGTCGGAGCCGGCGTCGCTGATGGCATCATTCGTTATCGCGAGGACATCGTCGACGGTCTGGAGAAAGCGCCTGAAACATTCATCGGGATGCTCGAGGGAAAGAACTTCGGCGCAAGGTCATAGAACGAGTGAGAGTTTAGACTGCCGGAATCCAGCGTAAGTGCGTCCTATCGGTGGGGTTAACGGCTTTGAAGGCATCCAATTTGCACTCGCTCTCACCCTAGCGGTCTCACCCTTCGCCGCGTGCGCATCGTAGAAGGCTGCTTCTGCCATCGTTGTTCACCTAACGTGGTCGCGGGACAACATCCATTACGATTTTTCACACCCGTCGATATTACCGGATGATGACCTTCGTTTCCTACTTCACCCGCCAGAATCATCGACAGAGAATTCCATTCATCATTCGACCACTTGTTTTTTAACATAGAGCAGCGTCGGCGAACCGAAGCAGGTTGTAGCAGCTTTCGCAATAGAGCAGTAAATACAAGCCGGCTTCCTACTCCCGAGGTAACAATGATCCGATGTATGCGGCGTGACGACCATGAATTCATCGTCCACTAATGTTCACTTCCACGGCACCAATAAGATCGCTTCGGCGGACGCGACCAGCGTAGTTTCAAACGGAACTACCAAACAAAGCGGCTGGCGCGATGTCCGCTTCAGTCACGCTTCATTAACCGAGAACGTTTTTCCGATGGACAGTAGCGCGCATAGAGGACTATGACCATTGATATCATAGGCTTTCCGCTTTCGCCCCTCAGAAGGGTTGCGGCTTCAGCGAGGCCGAGCCTGATTCGACGGAGGAAGCAATGGTCCGGCGCATCGCGCTCGCGATGATAGCGTTGGCTGTCTTTGGACTGCTGGGCTTCTTCCTCTTGGCTTGGCGGCCGGCGATCACGCCCATTGAGCCCCCGAGTCGAACGAACTTTGCGGCTGAGTCGATCGCGAAAGGAGAGATACTCGCCGCAGCCGGACATTGTGCAGCGTGCCACACCCGGCAAGGCGGACAGCCGTTTGCTGGCGGCTATGCGCTGAACACCCAGTTCGGCACTATCTACTCGACCAACATCACGCCCGACCCAACGACCGGCATCGGCCGTTGGTCTTTGGAGGCCTTCGCGCGCGCCATGCACGAGGGGGTCTCCCGCGACGGCTCTCACCTTTTTCCGGCATTTCCCTACGACCACTACACCAAGCTGTCGGACGACGACGTTAAAGCGTTGTACGCCTATTTCATGACGCAGCCGCCGGTAAGTGCTACGGCGCCGCCGAACACGATTCCCTTTCCCCTCAACATCCGCGCTCTTCAGGAAGGCTGGAAGATTATGTTTTTCAGGAGCGGCCGCTATCGCACCGACCCGTCTAAGAGCGCCGAGTGGAATCGCGGAGCGTATCTGGCCGAGGGACTCAGCGATTGTGGAGGCTGTCATACCCCACGCAACCTGCTCGGCGCCGAAAAGGCCAACGACGCGTATGCGGGCACCGTGATCGAAGATTGGATCGCGCCTGCACTGACCGAAGCCAATCCGTCGCCCGTCCCGTGGACGCAAGACGAGTTGTTCAGCTACCTGCGCACCGGAGTCGGGCCGCTGCATGGGGCTACCGCTGGCCCGATGACTCCGGTCATCCGTGGGGGGCTTTCGGTGGTGCCGGACGCGGATAACCGCGCCCTTGCCGTCTATTTCGCCGATATCGACCGCGCGGGCGCCCGTAAGCCCGGTGTCGAGCCGGCGGTGACGAGAGCGCTGGCGACTTCCCCTCTCGGCAGTGGCCAGGAGTACGAGCCCGACGCCCGCCTCTATGCGGCTGCCTGCATCGCATGCCATTACAACACCGGGTCAGCTCCGCTTCCCGCGCGCCCGGAACTCGCACTCAACAGCGCGCTCACACTCCCGGAACCAACCAATTTCATCCAGGTTGTGCTGAAGGGAATCAGCA
>Ga0185299_10000738_pt1 | contig 78995 bp, 73 predicted proteins | sample PaiPotPPA55metaG_FD_128002 | JGI IMG/M metagenome (GOLD analysis project Ga0185299, IMG submission 128002) | Iron sulfur acid spring bacterial and archeal communities from Banff, Canada, to study Microbial Dark Matter (Phase II) - Paint Pots PPA... ...
GGTGGAGTTGGTGTCGTTGTGGGGTCATCCGGATCAGCGGGAGGGTCCGGCGGCTTTCGCGGAGAAGCGTGAACCGCGTTGGGCGCCCCCGCACGTGCGGGAAGGCGTCCGGTGAACTACCCCGAGCTCAGGTATCTGAAGCTGGAGCGCAACGGCCCCGTGGGCTGGCTGGTCAACAACCGGCCGGAGCGGCTCAACGCCATGAACAACGCGATGCGCGACGAGTTCGCCGTGGCGTGGCGGGCGCTGGAGGCCGATCCCGAGGTGCGCGTCATCGTCCACACGGGGGAGGGGCGGGCCTTCCAGACCGGTGTGGATGTCGCCGAGATCGCCGAGGACGGGATCGGCATGGAGCGCTACCGCGAATCCATGGAGAAGTTCGACCTGCACTTCACCGCCTGGCACCAGGGCGTCACCAAACCGGTGATCACGGCGGTCAACGGCTTGTGCGCGGGCGGGGGGTTGCACTGGGTGGCCGACGCGGACATCGTGATCGCGGCGAGCGACGCGCAGTTCTTCGATCCGCACGTCTCGGTCGGCCAGGTCGTCGCCGTCGAGGCGATCGGACTGCTGCGCAAGATGCCCTTCGAGGCGGTGATGCGGATGGCTTTGGTGGGGCGTTTTGAGCGGATGTCGGCGGGGCGGGCGTTGGAGTTGGGGATGGTGGGTGAGGTGGTTGATCCGCCGGAGGGGTTGCGGGGGGTGGCTCAGGTGTTGGGGGAGCGGATCGCGCGGAATTCTCCGGCGGCGTTGGCGGCGAGTAAGCGGGCGTTGTGGGGTGCGTTGGAGTGTGGTTTGACGGATGCGTGTCGGGCGGGGGCGGTGGAGTTGGTGTCGTTGTGGGGTCATCCGGATCAGCGGGAGGGTCCGGCGGCTTTCGCGGAGAAGCGTGAACCGCGTTGGGCGCCCCCGCACGTGCGGGAAGGCGGAACGCGGTGAGCCTCACCGAACTGCTCGATCCCCGCCCGGACGACGGCACGCGGGTGGCCGTGTACATCGCCGAGCGCTCCGTGACCCGCCGGCGACTGCGCGAACAGGCTCTCGCGCTCGCCGCGGTTCTGCGCGAAGCCGGCTTCGCGCCCGGTCGGAAAGTGGCCGTCATGCTGCCCAACAGCCCGGAACTGGTCGCGGCCCTGTTCGGCACGTGGTTCGCGCAGGGTGCGTACGTCCCCGTCAACCCGCGGCTCAGCGACCCCGAACTCGCGCATATTCTCGACTCCCTGGGGCCGGCCGTCATCGTGACCGATGCCGAGCACCGCGGCCGTTTCGGCGACCTCCCCGTGGTTCTGGTCCGCCCTGATGCGGGCCCGGACACGGACACGGTGTGGACCGCGCCCGGACGCCCTGTCGCCGGGGACGCGGTGAATGAGCCGGACATCGCTCTGGTCCAGTTCACCTCGGGCACGACCGGACCCCCCAAGGCGGTGCTGCTGCGGCACGAGGGCATCCGCGATCTCCTCGAACCGGTCCTGCGCAAGCTCCTGGGCGGCGCCAGTTCCACCGTCGCGCAGCGCCCCGACCCGATGCCGAACCTGATCCCCACCTCGCTCTCGCTGTGGGCGGGGATCTACAACGTGCTGTTCGCCTTCCGGGTCGGCGCGCCGGTGGTCCTCACGGAGGGCTTCGACACCCGCCGGTTCGCCGCGGACGTGGCCCGCTTCGGCATCCGCTCGGCCGTCCTGCCGCCCGCCGCCCTGGTGATGCTGGCCGACGACGAGCGCGTCGATTCCCTCAAACCCCTGAAATACGTCCGCAGCATCACCGCCGCGCTCTCCCCGCTCCAGGCCCGCCGGTTCCGCGACCGCTTCGGGGTGACCGTGCTCAACTGCTACGGGCAGACCGAGATCGGCGGCGAGATCGTCGGCTGGAACGCGGCCGACGCCCGCGCGTTCGGCGACTCGAAACTCGGCGCGGTCGGCCGCCCGCACGACGGGGTCGCGCTGCGTGTCGTGGACGCCGAGGGGACGCGGGCCGCGCCGGGCGGCCAGGGCGAACTCTGGGTCCGCGTTCCCGCGTCGACGGCCGGCTACGCGGACGGCTCGGACTTCGGCGACCGCCTCGGCCCCGACGGCTGGCTGCGCACCGGGGACGTGGCGCGGATCGACGAGGACGGGTTCCTGTGGATCGAGGGCCGCGTCTCGGACATGATCAACCGCGGCGGCCTGAAGGTCTTTCCGGCGGAGGTCGAGGAGGTGCTGCGCCTCGCTCCGCAGGTTGCCGAGTGCGCCGTGGTCGGCGTCGCGGACGACCGCCTCGGCGAAATCCCCTGGGCGTTCATCGTCCCGCGCCCCGGCGCGACGGCCGACGCGGCCGCCCTGGCCGCGCTGTGCCGCGCGCATCTGGCCCCGTACAAGGTCCCGGTCCGATTCCGGGAGGTGGCGCTGCTGCCGCGCAACGAGGCGGGCAAAGTCCTCGCGCGTCAGCTGGTGCGGCTGGCCTTGGCCGACGAGCCGGGCTGAATCTTCCACACTCCACTTCCACTTCTACGGCCGCCGGTCCCGCGGCCCGTCTTTTTCGCGGAGGTACGCGCGTGCGCCTCGGACTGGCCCTCAGCTACTGGCGACGCTCGCCCACACCCGATTTCGTCGACCTCTCCAGGGAAGCCGAAAGTCTCGGCTTCGACTCGGTGTGGGCGGCCGAGGCCTGGGGCTCCGATGCCTTCTCTCCGCTGGTCTGGGTCGCGGCCCGCACGAACAGGGTCAAGCTCGGTACGGCCGTGGTCCAGATGGCCGCGCGGACCCCCACCGCCACGGCGATGCACGCGCTGACGCTGGATCATCTGTCCGGCGGGCGCGTGATTCTGGGCCTCGGCCTGTCCGGGCCGCAGGTCGTGGAGGGCTGGTACGGGCGCCCCTTCCCGAAGAGCCCGCTGACCTTCACCCGCGAGTATGTGGACGTCGTGCGGCAGGTGCTGCGCCGCGAAGGCCCGGTGGCGCTGGAAGGCCGCTATGTGCAGCACCCCTACCGAGGCGAGGACGGCACCGGCCTCGGGCGCACGCTCAAGTCGATCACCCATCCGCTCCGCGCCGACCTGCCGGTGTTCCTCGGCGCGCAGGGCCCGAAGAACGTGGGCCTGACGACGCGGATCGCGGACGGCTGGCTGCCCGCCTCCTGGTCCCCGTTCAACCACTCGGCCTACGCGGACGCGCTGCGGGACAGGCCCGCGGGCTTCCGGATCGCGCCTCTGGTCCACGTCCAGCTGAACGAGGACGTGGCGGCGGCGATGAGGCCGGTCAAGGCGTCGATCGCGTTCTACGTCGGCGGGATGGGGGCTGTGAGCCGGAACTTTCACGCCGACCTGATGCGCCGCTTCGGCTACGGCGACGCGGCGGACCAGGTCCAGGGGCTCTTCCTCGCCGGCAGACGCGAAGAGGCCGTCGCGGCGGTGCCGGACGCCTATATCGACGAGATCGCCCTGGTCGGCCCCGCCGACCGGATCCGTGAGCGTTTCGCGGCCTGGGCCGCCGACCCGTACGTGACCGATCTGCTGGCGAGCACCCGCGACCCCGCTGCTCTCAGGGTCCTGGCAGACCTGGCGAACGGTTGAGCGGGCCATCCATATCCGCGTCAAGATGGATATTATATATTCAATGAGGAAGGAGCCGCTGGTGAGCGTCATCTTCAGCGAGGCGCACGAGGACCTGCGCCGAACCGTACGGGACTTCCTGCGCGATACCTCTCCACCGGCCGAGGTGCGCCGTCTGATGGAGACGCCGGCGGGATACGACACCGCTCTGTGGCGGCGGATGGCCGACGAATTGGGGCTGCAGGGACTAGCCGTGCCCGAGGAGTACGGGGGCGCCGGCGCCGGTCCGGTGGAACTCGGCATCGTCATGGAGGAGATGGGCCGTTCGCTGTTCTGCGCGCCGTTCCTGTCCACCGCGGTGCTGGCCGTGTTCGCCCTGACGGACTCCGATGACGGCATCGCCCAGGCCATGCTCCTACCGGGCATCGCGGTGGGTGAGATCATCGCCACCCTCGCCGTCGCGGAGTCGGCCGGATCCTGGGACCTCGGTTCAGTGGCGGCCACCGCCGAACTGCGGGATGGTCGCTGGCTGCTGAGCGGCACCAAGATGTTCGTCACGGACGGCCTGGCCGCCGACGTGATCCTGGTCGCTGCACGCACCGGCGAGGGACTCGGCCTTTTCGCGGTTCGGGGGACGGCGTCGGGCGTGCGGCGTACGGCGCTGGCGACGCTGGACCAGACCCGCAGGCAGGCCCGGATCGACCTCGCCGAGGCCGAGGGCGTACCGGTCGGCGGACCGGGGGACGGCACGCCGGCCCTAGAACGGGTGCTCGACCGTGCCGTGGCCGTCCTGGCCGCCGAACAGGTCGGCGGTGCCCGGCAGGTGCTCGAAACCGCGGCCGGCTACGCGCGTACCCGGGTGCAGTTCGGCCGCCCCATCGGCTCGTTCCAGGCGGTCAAGCACAAGCTCGCGGACATGCTGGTCGAGGTCGAGTCGGCCGGTTCGGCCGCCTACCGGGCGCTGGAAGCCGCGGCGGGGGACGTCCCGCCGGATGATCTGCCCGAGATCGCCTCCATCGCCAAGGCGTACTGCTCCGACGCCTACGCCCACGTCGCCGCAGAAAGCATCCAGATCCACGGCGGCATCGGCTTCACCTGGGAGCATTCGGCGCACCTCTATCTCAAACGGGCCCGGAGCGACCGTCAGTTGCTCGGCGACCCGGGCTACCACCTGGCCAGGCTCGCCCGCCTGCTTGAGCAGTTGTATGCCGCTGCCTGACTGCGCGTCGCCACCCGAACCGAATTCGACATACAGCACGCATCGAGAGGATCGGCACCATGCCTTCACAGTCTTCTGCGGGTAGTCCGGGACGCGATGCCGCGGCCCTCGTGTTGCGTGCGGTCCTCGGACCGATGCTGTTCGCGCACGGCTGGAACAAGGTCAGGGGCCCGGGAGGCTTGGCAGGCACCGCCGGCTGGTTCAAGGCCCTCGGCCTTGAACCAGCGGCGGTGCACGCCCGCGTGGCCGCGGGTACCGAGATGGCCGCCGGACTCGGCCTCACCCTGGGCGCGGCGAACCCGCTGCCGGCGGCGGCGACCGTCGGGCTGATGGCCGTGGCCGCCCGCACCGACCACCGGGGCAAGGGCTTCTTCGTCTTCAAGGGCGGCTGGGAGTACACCGGCGTCGTCGGCGGCGCGGCCGTGGCGCTCGCGGCCCTCGGCCACGGGAGATACGCGCTCGACGGCCTCCTGCGCCACCAGCGCTCAGGTCCGCGGTCGGCACTGTTCGCGGTGGGCCTTGGCACGGCCGGAGCCGCGGCGTTGCTGGGGCTGTGCTACCGCCCGCAGGACGAGCCCGTGTCCGATGGCGCACCCGAGCAGGACGAGGCTGTGTGAGGACCGCTACTTCCCGGCGGCCGCCCACTCGCGCAGCACGTTCTTGAGTACCTTGCCGGAGGCGTTGAGAGGCAGTTCGCCGACGATCTCGACGTGCCGGGGGACCTTGTAGTTGGCCATGGCCTCTCGGCACCAGGCGATGATCTCGTCGGGATCCGGGGCGCGTCCCGTCCGCGCGACGACATAGGCCGTCCCCACCTCGCCCATCCGTTCGTCCGGGACGCCGATGACGGCGGCCTGGGCCACGCCGGGATGCCTGGCCAGGATGTTCTCTATCTCGGCCGGGTAGGCGTTGAACCCGCCGACGATGAACATGTCCTTGATCCGGTCCGTGATCCGCAGGCTCCCGTCCTCGCCGAGCACCCCGACGTCCCCGGTGTGCAGCCAGCCGTCGGCGTCGATCGCGGCCGCGGTCGACGAGTCTTCGCCGAAGTAGCCCTTCATGACGGCGTAGCCGCGCACGAGTATCTCGCCCTCGCCGCCCGCCGGCACGGGGCTGCCGTCCTGGGCCGCGATCCGCACCTCGAGACCCGGCAGGACCCGGCCCACGGTAGTGGCTACGGTCTCCAGCGGGTCGTCGTACCGGCACATCGAGACGATTCCGCTGGCCTCCGTCAGCCCGTAGCCCGTGACGATGTGCCGGAAGCCCAGTTCGTCCCGGATCCGGTAGAGCAGGGTGGGCGGAACGCTGGCGGCGCCGGTGACCGCCAGGCGCAGGGTGGCGACCCCCTCCGCGAGAAAATCCGGATGTTCGAGCATCGTCTGGTACAAGGTCGGGGTGCCGGGCAGCACCGTGACGCGTTCGCGGCGGACCACGTCCAGGAGGTGCGGCACGTCGAGGGTGCGTTCCGGCAGGATCGTGGCGCCCACGATGATCGAGGCCAGCCAGCCCGCCTTGTAGCCGAAGCCGTGGAAGAACGGGTTGATGACAAGGTAGCGGTCGCCCTCGCGCAGCCCCACCACGCTGCTCCAGACGGCGTACGCGCGCAGCACCTGGCCGTGCGTGCACATCGCGCCCTTGGGGTGCCCCGTGGTGCCTGACGTGAAAAGCATGTCGGCGAGGTCGTCCCGGGTGAGCTGCGCGGACCGGCGTTCGACTTCCTCGGCGGGCACGGCGAGGCCGCCGTCGAGGAAGCCGTGCCAGTCCGCCTCGTCCGAGAGCAGCACGATCCGCTCGAGGGCGGGCAGTTGCGCGACCGGGCGATCAGGTCCCGCGCCGCCGGCGGCCTCGGACAGCATGGCCGGATAGTCCTTGCCGAGGAAGCCGGTCACGGTGAGCAGCAGCCGGGCCTGGGACTTGGCCAGGATGTAGGCGGCCTCGGCTCCCTGGAAGCGGGTGTTGAGCGGAACCAGCACGCCGCCCGCGCGCTGCAGGCCGAGCGCCGCGATCAGCCAGCGCGCCGAGTTGGGGCCCCAGACGGCGATCCGGTCGCCCTTGGCCACGCCCGCGGCGAGGAACGCCCGGGCGGCGCGGGTGACCTCGGCGTCCAGCTCCCGGTACGTCAGGCGCAGATCCTCGTCGACCACGGCCTCGGCCTCGGGGATGCGGTACGCGGTCATCCTCAGCAGCCGACTCGTCGTCCCCCAGACCAGATCGCCTCGCGGGTCGCGCGGAACCGGCCGCAGCGGCACCGACTTCTCGCCTTCCGGCATCACGCCTCCATTTTGGCTACAATATACATTCTACAATATGCTCAACGAGCTGTCCGGAACAAGGGAAGGTACGTGCGCGGCATGATGCCACTGGCGGGGATCACCGTCATCGCGGTCGAGCAGGCGGTGGCCGCGCCGCTGTGCACCCGGCACCTGGGCGACCTCGGCGCCAGGGTCGTCAAGGTGGAGAACCGCCGCGGCGGTGATTTCGCCCGCGACTACGACGAGACTGTGCGCGGCATGGCCGCGCACTTCGTCTGGGCCAATCGCAACAAGGAGTCCATCGCCCTCGACCTCAAACACCCGAGCGGCCGGGAGGTGCTGGCCAGACTCGTAGCCGCCGCCGACGTGCTGGTGCAGAACCTCGCGCCGGGAGCCGCCGCCAGACTCGGCCTCGCCGCCGCCGAACTGCGCTCCAGGCACCCCCGGCTGATCATCGTGGACATCTCGGGCTACGGCCGGGGCGGTCCCCAAGAGACCGCCCGCGCCTACGACCTGCTCGTCCAGGCCGAGGCGGGATCATGCGCCATTACGGGAACCCCGGACGAACCGGCCAAGCCGGGTATCCCGGTCGCCGACATCGGAGCCGGGATGTACGCGCTGACCAGCGTGCTGACCGCGCTCCTTGTCCGGGAGCGCACCGGGCGCGGCGCCGCGATCTCGGTGGGCCTGTTCGACGCCGTGGCCGAGTGGATGGGGTTCGCCCTCAACCAAGCCAGGTACGGCGGGTTCGATGTCCGCCCCAACGGCCTGAGCTCTCCGATGGTCGCGCCGTACGGGGCGTACCGCACGGGCGACGGGCAGGTGCTCGTGCTGGGCACCACCAACGACCGGGAATGGAGACGGCTGGCGGTCGAACTGCTCGAGCGGCCCGACCTGGCGGACGATCCGCGCTACGCGCACAACCCGCTCAGGGTCGAACGCCGCGCCGAACTGGACGAGATCATCGCGGAGTGGGCGCGCGGGCACACCCTGGCGCAGTGCAGGGCGGCCGCCGAGGCTGCCGGACTGGGGCACGCCCGCCTCAACAGCCCCTCTGACGTGCTCGCCCATCCGCAACTGTCCGAGCGCGGCCGGTGGTGTGAATTCGGTTCGCCGGTGGGCCCGCTGACGGGGTTGCTCCCACCCCCGGAGACCGACGACTGGCAGTGGCGGCTCGACCCGGTGCCGGCGCTCGGCGAACACACCGAGCCGATCCTGCGCGAACTCGGCTACGACGACCACGAGATCGCGGCGATGCGCGCCGACGAGGTCGTGTGAGCGCGTCGAACCCGCCGAGCAGACCCCGCTGACCGCGCCGCCCCGGCGCCGACCACGACGATGCCGTCCGGCGCATCCACTCGTCCATCAGTCATGCCAGGACCGTGATAGCGGACGTGGGGCACACCGCGGCCGCAACGCGACCATCCGCTTGACGGTGAACTCGCCCACGACCGCCCGGCGCGCCGCCGAGTGTTCGGGCGCGTCCATGACGATGATCATGTTCCGGCGTGGCTTCCTTCGTCCCGCACAAGGGAACTGACACTGGTTCGGCGGGTGGTTTTCAGGCGTCGCCGGACAGCGGCCTGCGCGCGATACGTTCCTCGTTCCCGGCGCTCCAGCTCATGGTGTCGCGCACAACGTGTTGCTGTGACAGGTCCTCGATGGCGGCCCAGTTCGCCGTGATGTCCTCCATCGTGACGTCGAGATCCGGGTGCACGTAGCCTTCGGTCTCCGCGAGGAAGATGCGCGCGTAACGCCGCATCCCGCTCAGATACATCTCTCCGGTGCTCGGGCAGCTCTCGTGGCTCAGGACGGCCACCAGCGGCGAGACCAGGGCGGGATCGCGAGCCGGGTTGCGCGGCGGCTCGCCTCTGTCGCCCCGGCCGGCGTCCATCATCCGGGTCATGGCCATCGGCGCGACCACGTTGACCCGGATGCCGAGCGCGTCGCCGGCCATGGCCAGCGCGCGGCCCAGCCCGATCACGCCCGCCTTCGCGGAGCCGTACGCCGTCAGGCTGGACGACCCCAGCGCGCCGGTCGAGCTCGTCATGACGATCCGGCCGTACCCGGCGGCCACCATGTGCGGCCAGCACGCGCGGGTGACATTGAAGCTGCCGCCGACATGGACGGCGAAGTGACGCTGCAGCTCGGCGAGGTCGAGATCGGGGAACGCGTCCACCGTGTAGATGCCCGCGTTGTTGACCAGGATGTCGACCCGACCGAACGCGTCGACCGTCTGACGCACCAACAGGTCGGCGCCCCGCGGCGTCGAGATGTCCGAGGCGTCCGCCTGCGCGACACCGCCCGCGGCCCGGATCGCCTCGACCGTCTCGGCCGCGGGAGCGGTGTCGGCGCCGCCGCCCGCCATCGCGCCGCCCACATCGTTGACTACGACCTTCGCGCCCCGCGCCGCGAGCAGCTCAGCGTGAGCCCGTCCGATTCCCCGACCCGCTCCGGTGACGATGGCCACCCGGTCGTCGAATCTCAGTGTGTCCATGCTGAGAAGTTCCCTTCTCGTCAAGGGGATGACGAGGGCAAGGGCTGCGCGGCGGGCCGACCGGAGGTCCGCACGGCCTGCCGCGCAGCGGTGAAGAGCCGGGACGTCAGGCGCTCGCCGCGCCGGCGGTGACCGTCTCGGATTCCGTCTCGGAGGCGGCGCCCCCGGTGCTGGGGGTACGTCCGTGCCGCATCAGTACCGCGAGGATCAGGCCCACGGCGGCGACGCCGATCGTGACGAAGAACGCGTCCCGATAGCCGGCCCAGGCATTGACCTGGTTGAGCGTCGTCACCGTGGCGGGACGGCCGGGGAAGCTCGCCTCCAGCTTCACCGGGTTGGCCACGAAGAAGGCCGTGAGGATCGCCGTCGCGACCGCGGTGGAGATGGCGCCGACCAGGCTCCACATCCCGGTGGTGATGCCCTGCTGCCGGGGTGGCGTGGCTTCCATGATGAGGTTCGGCCCGGACGCGTAGAAGAACCCGAAGCCGATACCCATGACCCCCATGGCCACGGCCAGGCCCCAGAGTCCCCGGAGCGGCAGGACGAGCAGCAGCCCGGAGGTCGCCAGCAGGAAGGCCAGACCGGTGATGAGCGGCTTGCGAGCGCCGGACCGGCGCGACCACGCACCCGCCAGCGGCCCGGCGGCGATCGCGCAGACGCCCTGCCAGATGGCGACCTGCCAGGCGAAGGCGAGCAGCGTCAGACCACCGGCGAACGCGAGGGTGCCGCTGGGGAAGGAGATGTGCAGCAACGGCAGCGCGCTCGCGGGCAGCCCCTTCTGGACGGCTGCCGCCTTCACCGAGCCGACCAGTTGCGCCTGGGTCGGCGTCTCCGCCATGTAGGGCACCGCGTAGGCGGATATGGCGATGACGAAGCTGGCGCAGCAGGACACGGCCAGTGTCATGGCGACCTTCGGTGCCATGAGCAGCTTGATATCCATGATCGGCTGCGCGACCCGCCGCTCGATGAGGACGAATGCCGCCAGCAGGATCAGGCCGCCGATCAGGTAGGCGAGCGAAGTCTTATCCGTCCAGCCCCAGTTGCCGCCTTCCGTGATGTACAGCAGTATGCAGGTGACGCCGCCGCTCATCGTCGCGGCTCCGGCGAGGTCGAGGCGCTGCTTGGCGCGCAGCTTGCTCTCCGGAACGACGGCCCAGAGCGCGACGAGTGTGATCACCGTGTAGACGGCCAGGGCCCAGAAGAGCGACCGCCAGCTGAAGTGGTCGATCATCCAGCCGCCGAGCAGCGGAGCGGCGACGGCGGAGAGGCCGAAGCCGGTGGCGACGACGCCCACGGCCATCGGGATGTGGCGGCGCGGCAGGATGTCGCGGAACAACCCGTAGGTCACCGTCGCGGCGGCGGTGGCGCAGGCTTCCAGGCCGCGGCCGAGCAGGAAAAGACCCCAGCTGCCGGTGATGGCGCACAGTGCGGATCCGGCGATGAAGACGATGCCGCAGGCGACGAGGAGGCGCTTCTTGCCCCAGAGGTCCGACATCTTGCCGCAGAGCGGTGTCGCCACCGCCGCGACCAGCGCGAAGATGGTGATCATCCAGCTGATGTTGGCCCCGGCCGAGGGGAAGGTCGGGGCGATCTTCGGGACGGCGGCGGAGATCATCGTGTACTGCAGTGGCGCTATCTCGGCGAACAGTACGGTGACGATCACGATGGACCAGATGCGGAGCGGCGAGGCGTTGTTCAGTCGGCCTGTGTCCGTTTCTGGACGGGTCGGTTCTACGTGAGCGGCCATGGGTCCTCCTCATTGAGGGTGCGGGCAGCCCCGACGGCGTGGACGATCAACGGGGGGCGGGAGCGGTGCGCCGGGCGGTGGATCTTGCCAAATGGCTACCTAATATTGGATACTTTATCTATCGTGTATCTGTAAGTCCATGCCCGTGCACGCGGGTAATCGCCCGACGGCCTCCGGGGGGACGCGTAAGATCCGGCACCGGTGCGGCCGGGCCTTGCGTACTGCGGGATGGGCTACTCAGCGGCCCGGGAGAGGTGCTGGGCGAGCAGTTCGCCGGCCCGGCGGATGTGGTCGGCCATGGCCTGACGCGCGGCTTCGCCGTTGGAGGTGCGCAGTGCCTTGAGGATGGCGTGGTGGTCGTGCGAGGAGGCGTCCGGCCAGCCGCCGATGGTGGGGTAGAACCGGCGCGGTGCGTAACCGAGGGTCGCGGCGAGGAGCCAGTGGATCTTCGGTGCGTCGGAGATGCGGTAGATGGCCCGGTGGAATTCGAAGTTGAGCTCCTCGACCTCCGCGAGGTCGCCGCGCTCGGCGGCCTCCTCCAGCCTGTCCTGGAGGTTCTGCAGTGCCTTGACGTCGGCGGAGGTGGCGAGCTCCGCGGTGCGGGCGCAGAGTTCGCCGGCCAGCAGGGCCTGGGCTTCGAAGGTGTCGCTGATGTCCTTCGGCGACAGGGGCGAGACCACGAAGCCGCGGCGGGGCTCGACCTTGAGGAACCCCTCGGTCTGCAGTTGCAGCAGGCCTTCGCGGGCCGGGGTGGCGCTGATGCCGAGATCGTCGGCGACCGCTTCCGGGCGGATGTACTCCCCAGCCTTCAACTGGCCGGAGATGATCAACTCGCGGACGTGGGTGGCCGCCTCGTCGCTCAACCGCGGCCTGCGCGGGCGCGCGTGCCTGGAAGGTGTGCTGGACATCGCGGCGTTCATGCCGTGAATCATAGTTGACGTGGACGGACGCCGGTCCTCGGCGAACGCCCTGCCGGACCGGGGTTCAGTAGGAGAGGCCACCGCGCTCGACCAACTGCTTGACGATGACGTTCTTCTGGATCTCGTTGGTGCCCTCGCCCACGATCATGAGCGGGGCGTCGCGGAAGTACCGTTCGACGTCGAACTCGGTGGAGTAGCCGTATCCGCCGTGGACCCTGATCGCGGTGAGGGCGATGTCCATCGCGGTCTCGGAGCAGAAGAGTTTGGCCATGCCGGCTTCCATGTCGCAGCGCTGGCCGGAGTCGAGCCGTTCGGCGGCGTGCAGCAGCAGTTGCCGTGCGGCGGCGAGTTTGGTGCCCATGTCGGCGAGGTGGTTGCCCACGGACTGGTGCTGCCAGATCGGCTTCCCGAAGGTCTCGCGCTGCTGGGCGTACTCCAGGGAGTCGTCGAAGGCCGCCCTGGCGACGCCCGTCGCGCGCGCGGCGACCTGGATCCGGCCGATCTCCAGACCCCGCATCATCTGGCTGAAGCCCTGCCCCTCATCGGCGCCGAGCAGCGCGTCGGCCGGAACCCGGGCGTCGTCGAAGGTGATTTCGCAGCTCTCCACGCCCTTGTAGCCCAGTTTGGGCAGGTCCTTGGACACCGTGAAGCCGGGGACCTTCTCCACCAGGAGGATGGACACGCCCTTGTGCCTCGGGACGGCGGCGGGGTCGGTCTTGCAGAGCAGGGCCACCAGCCCCGCCCGGCGGGCGTTGCTGATCCAGGTCTTGGAACCGTTGATCACGTATTCGCCGCCCTCGCGCCGCGCGACGGTGCGCATCGCCTGGAGGTCGGAGCCGCCGCCCGGCTCGGTCAGCGCCATCGTCGCGCGCAGTTCCCCGGTGGCCAGCCTGGGCAGGTACTTCTCCTTCTGCTCCCGGGTGCCGTAGGTGAGTATCAGCTTGGCCACCACGGTGTGGCCGCCCATGGCTCCGGCCAGGCTCATCCAGCCGCGGGCGAGTTCCTCGGTGACCAGGGCGTAGCAGGGTGTCGACACCTGGACGAAACCGTACGGCTCGGGAATGGCGAGCCCGAAGACCCCCATGTCCTTCATCTGCTCGATGAGGGCCTCCGGATACGTGTTCGCATGCTCCAGTTCCCGGACGACCGGCCGCACCTCCCGGTCGACGAAGTCCCTGACGGTCTTGACGATGGCCTGCTCGTCGGCGTCCAGTTTCATGGTGGAAAGTCCCCTGTTCGTCAGGTGATTCGGCATCAGATGATGCGCCGGTCCCGGAGCGCGGCGATGCCGGCGGGTGAGCGGCCGAGCTCTTCGAGTACGTGAGCGGTGTGGTCGCCGAGCGCCGGCACCGGGTCCATCCGCGGTTCGTCGCCGCCGAAGCGGATCGGGGGCAGCAGCGCCCGGACGGTGCCGGCCGGGGTGGCCACCTCCCGCCATCTGTCCCGTTCGCCCAGCAGGGGATGGTCCAGGAACTGGGACACGGTGTTCAGTCCGGCGTTGGCGATCCCGGCCAGGTCGAGCAGCGCGGTCGCCGCGGCGGCGTCGAGTTCGCCGAACCGCCCGGCGATCAGCTTGTCCAGCACCGTACGGTTGGCGACCCGGAGGGTGTTGGTCGTGAAGCGTTCGTCTGCGGCGGTTTCAGGGGCGGCCAGGAACGTGTCGCAGAACCGGGCCCATTCCGCCTCGTTCTGGATCGCGACCAGAATCGTGTCGCCGTCGCGCGTGGTGAAGGGCCCGTAGGGGGCGATGGTGGCGTGCTGGGCTCCGGCGCGCGGCTGCTGGCGGCCGCTGCCCGCGGTGTAGTGCGCGGGCTGTCCCATCCACTCCGCCAGCGCTTCGAAGAGCGACACCTCGAGGGCGGCGCCCTCGCCGGTGGCACGCCGCTGATACAGGGCCGCGAGGACGCCGCTGAACCCGTACATCCCCGCCGCGATGTCGGCCACGGAGATGCCGACCCGGGCGGGCTCGGCCGGCGACCCGGTCAGCGACACCAGGCCGGCCTCGCACTGGACAAGCAGGTCGTAGGCCTTGCGCTGCGCCCAGGGGCCGTCGCTGCCCCAACCGGTGATGCTCAGGACGATCTTCGACGGGTCCCGCTCCCGGACGGCCTCGGCCCCGAGCCCGAGACGGTCCGCCGCGCCGGGGCCGAGGTTCTGCACCAGCACATCGGCGCCGCCGACCAGTTGGTGCAGGATGTCGCGCCCCTCGGGCGACTTCACATCCAGGGTCACGGACTCCTTGGAACGGTTCAGCCATACGAAGTAGCTGGACAGGCCGTTGACCGACTCGTCGTACTGCCGGGCGAAGTCACCCGTGCCGGGCCGTTCGATCTTGATCACCCGGGCGCCGAGGTCCGCCAGCTGCCGGGTCGCGAAAGGTGCGGCCACCGCGTGTTCGAGCGTGACCACGGTGATGCCGGTGAGTGGGAGCACTGCGCCGCCTTCCCTTGCCCTGATCTATAGAATATATTATTGACCCTCAACTTCATAGTCTATAGAGTGTGACCGGGTTCGCGGCGGCACTGGATGAGCCGACGCGCTCGACAGCATCCCGGAGTCAGGGGCACGCGAGAATGACCGACAAAGCAACGGCGCTTCCGTCCGAACGCACTCCCACCATCAGCTGGGAAGGCCGCTATCTGGAGGACTTCACCGTCGGCGACGTCTACCGGCATCCGCTGGGGCGCACGGTGATGGAAGTGGACAACAACTGGTTGACGCTGCTCACGCAGAACACCGCCGCGGTCCACTTCGACCGGCACTACGCCTCGCGCACCCAGTGGGGTCGGCCGCTGGTGGACTCCACCTTCACTCTCGCCCTGGTCACCGGCCAGAGTGTGCACGACGTGTCGATGAACGTGATGGCCAACCTCGGCTGGGACCGGGTGCGGCTGCCCAACCCGGTCTTCGAGGGCGACACGATCTACTCCCAGTCCGAGGTCCTCTCGGTCCGCGAGTCCGGATCCCGCCCCGATGCGGGCGTCGTCGAGGTGCGCACCATCGGGTTCAACCAGGACGGCGTCATCGTCATCACCTTCGAGCGGACCCTGCTGGTCTACCGGCGCGGGCACGGCCCCGGGCGGGTCTCGGTCGAGCCGAAGTGGGACGCCAGGTCCCTCAAGGCAGTCGGCCTCGACGCGCCGGACGGCGGCCGGTGACCGGCCAGGTCTACGGAGCCGCGGCGCGCTCGTTCCTCTTCGTGCCCGGGACCAGGCCCGACCGTTTCGCGAAGGCCGCCGCCAGCGGCGCGGACGCGGTGATCCTCGACCTGGAGGACGCCGTGGCCCCGCAGGACAAGGCGAGTGCCCGGGAGCTGGTCGCCGGTCACCTCAGGGACCAACGGGTGCTGGTCCGTGTCAACGGGGCCGCAACGCCCTGGTTCGCCGACGATCTGGCGGCGCTCGCGGACGCCGGCCGACCGGCCGGAATCGTCCTGCCCGAAGCCGAGTCCCCGGAGCAGGTGGCCGCGGTAGTCGCAGCCCTCGGCCGACAGGTCCCGATATTCGCGTTGATCGAGTCCGCCCGCGGTGTGCGTGCTGCGAATCTCATTGCTCAGACCCCGGATGTCACCCGCATGATGTTCGGAAACCTGGACTTCGCCCTGGACAGCGGCATCAACGTCCGCAGCGCCGACGAGCGGGAACTGCTGTTCGCTCGCAGTGCCCTGGTGATCGCCTCCCGGGCGGCCGGGCTGCCCGGGCCGGTCGACGGAGTGCAGCCCGAGATCGATAACGACGCGGCGACCGGGTCCGCTGCCCGCAGCGCGGCCGACCTGGGCTTCACCGGGAAACTGTGCATCCATCCGCGTCAGATCCCCCTGGTGCACAGCGCATTCGAGCCTTCCGCCGACGAACTGCGATGGGCCGCCCGCGTGCTGGAGTCGGCCGGAGATTCCGGCGGCGCCGCCGTGCGCCTCGACGGGGAGATGATCGACGCACCCCGCCTCGAACTCGCCCGGCGCATTGCCCGCTCCGATCGGAGAGCACCCGCCGGGAGCAAGTCCTCCGAGGACCGATAACCCAAGCCAGAGCCGCCGCCAGAACCATTTTGGAGAAGCAGGATGACCCAGCGATCCGCAGAACCCTCATTCACTCACCGCGTGAGTCCGGTTCGGCTGGATCCCGCCGAACTCCGCGAGCACCTGCGGAGCGCGGATCCGGCGCTGCTGCTGCTGTCGCTTGCGCATGTGACCGGGGACACCTCGCTGCTTGACCGCTACGCCGACAAGATCGAGCCGCCGCCCCCGGCGCTTTCCGGGCGGTCGATCGCCCCGGTGATGGTCGCCTCCGAGGAGGTCCGCGCGGAGATCACCGAGCAGCTGTGCGAGGCGCTCGCGCGCGAGGACCAGCCCGCGTATCTCGGGGTCGAGGCCCTCATGGGCGAGGACCCGGCGCTGTTCTCCCGGATGGCCGACCTCGCCGTGGGCGCGCACGTCGACGAGAAGTACCTCCCCATGTTCCTGGAGCAGGCGGGATTCGCGTCGGACCAGCCCGCCGTGCAGCGTACGAAGACGCCGCCCGCGACGCTCGGCCTGGCCATCCTCGGCGCCGGGATGACCGGGCTCGCGGCGGCGGTCTCCGCGGCCGACCGGGGCTTCTCCTACGAGGTGTTCGAGCGCGCCGAGAGCATCGGCGGGGTCTGGCGGGAGAACACGTATCCGGGCGTCGCGGTCGATACCCCGAGCGCGTATTACTCGCTGTCCTTCGAGACCAACCCGGACTGGACCCACTTCTTCCCGGTCGGCGACGAGTACCTGACCTACCTGCAGCAACTGTCGGACAAGTACGGGATCACCGGCAACATCCGCTTCAGCACCGAGATCACCCGGCTGGCGTGGGACGAACAGGCCCAGGTGTGGGAGCTCACCGCGGTCGCCGAGGACGGCTCCGTCCGTACCGTGCGGGCGGCCGCCGTGATGACCGCGTTCGGCCACCTGAACCGGCCCAAGTTCCCCGAACTCGACGGACGCGAGAGCTTCGCGGGCGACTCCTTCCACTCGGCCCGGTGGAACCACGACGTCGACCTGCGTGGCAAGCGGGTCGGGATCATCGGCGCCGGAGCGACCAGCGTCCAGGTGGTGGGCGCCATCGCCGAAGAGGTCGGCCACCTGACCCTGTTCCAGCGCCAGCCGCACTGGGTGGTGCCCAACATGGTCGGCGAAGGCGTCGTCACCGACAGCGAGCGCTGGCTGCTGCGGCACCTGCCCTATTACCAGCAGTGGTTCCGCTTCAAGGCGTTCTGGTCCGTCTCCGATGAGCGTGGCTACCCGACGGTGCGGGCGGACAAGGAGTGGATGAAGAGCCACGTGTCCATCTCGCCGGGCAACGACATGGTGATGCAGCTGTGCCTCTGGTACATCGACAACTGCTTCGGGGCGGGTTCCGAGCTCGCGCGGAAGATGACCCCCGACTACGCCCCCGCGGGCAAGCGGCTGATCCGCGACCCGGGCGACTTCAAGCCCGGCGGTTTCTACCACGCGCTGAGCCGGCCGAACGTGGACGTCGAGACCTCCAAGCTCGCCAGGGTGGTGCCCGAGGGCATCCTCACCACCGACGGCGACCTCATCGAGCTCGACGTGATCGTCTACGCCACGGGCTTCACCCTCGACTGGCTGTCCCCGATCGAGGTCGTCGGCCGCGACGGGGTACGGCTGGGCGATGTGTGGAGCGGCAACAACCCCCGGTCCTACCTCGGCGGAACCGTGCCCGGCTTCCCCAACCTCTTCGTGAACTCCGGCCCCAACACCGGAGCCGGTCACGCCGGCGGCCACAACTTCATGGCCGAGGTCGTCACCCACTACGCCATGGAATGCCTGCAACTGCTCGTGGAGCGGGACGCGCACTCCATCGAGGTGACCCAGGAGGCGCACGACGACCACAACGAGCGTCTCGACGAGGTGATGGAGGGCTCCGTCTGGTCGCACGCACTGGGCGCCCACACGTACTACCGCAACGAGGCGGGACGGGTGATCCTGCCGAACCCGTGGACCTTCGTCGAGTACTGGACGATGTCGCGCGGCCCCGTGGAAACCAGCTTCGTCCTTCGATGATCAACCTTTCGCAGTCCCATTCCTGCAAGGAGCGGACATGAACGCATTCACCTCCGGGGCGGCGCCGGAGACCCGGGCCGTGGTGCTCGGCGGCGGTGGCATCACCGGTATCGCCTGGGAAGTCGGAGTGGTCGCCGGGCTCCTGGACGAGGGAATCGACCTCAGCCGGGCCGACGCGATCATCGGCACGTCGGCCGGGGCCTTCGTCGCGACATACCTGGCCGCCAAGGCCGATCTCGAAGAGCGCTACGACGACCTGTTCACCCCCGACACCCATGAGATCCCGGCGGCCATGTCCGCGCGGAGCATGGAGGGTTACGGCGAGGCTCTCAAGCAGGGCTGGGGCGACGCCCGCCGCATCGGGACGGCCCTCGGACGGATGGCCCGGGAAGCGGAGACCGTCTCCACCGAGGCCAGGTCCGCGGTGGTCGCCCACCGCCTTCCCACCCGCGAGTGGCCGGAAGGACCGCTGATGATCACCGCGATCGACGCCGAGACCGGCGAACTCCACGTCCTCGACAAGGACTCGGGAATCCCACTCGCCACAGCCGCCGCCGCGAGCGGGGCGGTGCCCGGTCTGTGGCCGGTGGTCAGCGAGCGGGGCCGTCACTGGATCGACGGCGGGTCCTGCTCGCCGACGAACGCGATCCTGGGGGCGCCTTACGACCGTGTCATCGTCATCAGCCCCGCTCCGGACACCATGGGCGGCTTGCCCAGTGCCGCCGATGACGTGAAGGAGATGAGCGCGCGCTCCCGTGTGGAACTGCTGACCCCGGACGCCCGGACCGTGGAGGCCATCGGCGACAACGTCTTCGACCCTTCCCGCCGCGGACCGGCGGCCGAGGCGGGCCGTCTGCAAGGGCGTGCGGCGGCCGCCGCGGTCCGTCGCGTGTGGGCCGAGGCCTGAAATCGAAGGGATGACAGTATGCGAACCGTAGTCATAGGACCCGACCAGAAACTCCGGCTGGAACAGCGGCCCGATCCGGTGCCCGGCCCCGGCGATGTGCTGCTGCGGGTGCGCGCCGCCGGACTCAACGCCGCGGACCTGCAGCAGGTTCTCGGCCTTTACCCGGCCCCGCCGGGATGGCCGGCCGACGTGCCCGGTCTGGACGTCGCCGGCGAGATCGAGGAGGTCGGCGCCGCGGTCACCGGGTTCGCGCCGGGCGACCGCGTCATGGCCCTGGTCGGCAGCGGCGGCCACGCGGAGCGGATCGCCGTTCCCGCGGACCTGCTGCTGCCGGTACCGGACGGCCTGTCCTGGGAGGAGGCCGCGGGCTTCCCCGAGGCGTTCAGCACCGCCTGGGACGCCCTGGTCGCACAGGCCCGGGTGCGAGCCGGCGACCGCGTGCTGATCACCGGTGCCGCGGGCGGGGTCGGCACGGCCCTGATACAGGTCGCCGCCGTGTCCGGGGCCCACGTGGTGGCCAGCGTGCGCAGCACGGAACTCCACGACAAGGTGCGGGCTCTCGCGGACCAGGGGAGCGTGGACGTCGTCGCCCCCGGCGAGGAGGCGGAGCACGGTCCGTACGACGTGATCGTGGACCTGGTCGGCGGAGACGACTGCCTGAACCGGCCCAGGCTGCTGCGCACCCGGGGAAGGCTGATCATCCTGGGAATGCTGGCTCCCGTCCCGGCCGCGGAACCCTGGTGGATCTACGATCTGATGCTGAAGCGGTGCCAGCTCATCGGCTCGACGATTCGGGGGCGGACCCACGCGGAGAAGGCGACGCTGGCCCAGGACGTCGCCGCGGCGGTGGTGCCGCTGCTGGCCCGGGGACGGGTGCGCGTGCCCGTCGATTCGGCCTTCCCGCTCGACCGCTACAGCGACGCCTATGACCGGCTCGCCGGGACGGGCAAGGTGGGCAAGGTCATTCTGACCAACGGATGACCGCTTGAGCGCACGCCGACGTGACCCTTCAATTTCTGCCCGGTTGAGCGCAAACTGACTTAATAATATATCTTGTATACATCAATCTGGAGGATTCCCATGGCTCGACTGGAAGGCAAGGTGGCCTTCATCACGGGAGCCGCGCGCGGGCAGGGGCGCGCGGAGGCCGTGCGACTGGCCGCGGAGGGCGCCGACATCATCGCGGTCGACATCGCGGGGCCGGTCAGCGAGTACAACAGGTACGCCCCGGTGACGCAGGACGACCTCGACGAGACAGCCAAGCTCGTCGAGGCGGAGGGCCGGCGCATCATCGCGCGGCGCGCGGACGTCCGCGACCTGGACGCGCTCCAGTCCGCCGTCGACGAGGGCGTGGCGGCGTTCGGCCGGCTCGACATCGTGGTCGCCAACGCGGGCATCCTGAACTACGGGAAGGCCTGGGAGCTCACCGAGAAGCAGTGGCAGGAGGTGATCGACGTCAACCTCACCGGGGTCTGGAAGACCACCAAGGCCACCATCCCCACCCTGATCGAGCAGGGGCGCGGCGGCTCGATCATCATCACCAGCTCGGTCGCCGGGCTGCGCGGCCTGCCCTTCACGGCGCACTACGCCAGCGCCAAGCACGGAATCGTCGGGCTCTGCCGCACGCTGGCCAACGAGCTCGGCGAGTTCGACATCCGGGTTAACACGCTGCACCCGTTCGGCGTGACGACCCCGATGGGCCTTGACGCCTCGCTGGGCGAGATCCTGGCCGCCAACCCGGGTCTCGGGCCGATCTTCATGCCGGCGCTCCCGCACATCATGGCCGAGCCCGAGGACATCGCCAACGTGGTGGCCTTCCTCGCCTCCGACGAGGGCAAGTTCATCACCGGCGTGCAACTCCCCATCGATCTCGGCACCCTCGCCCGATGACGCGCATCCCGGCCGCCACCGTCGAGCGACGGTGGCGGCCGGGATTCGTTGAGAGGGTCAGGAGGGGCGTGGGATGGACTTGTACTCCAAGTAGGCGCTGAGGCCTTCGGGGCCGAGCTCCCGGCCGATACCGCTGTTCTTGTAGCCGCCGAAGGGAGTGCTCAGGTCGACGGAGTAGAGATTCACTCCGCAGCTTCCGGTGCGGATGCGCTTGGCCACCTCGATGCCGTGCTCGACGTCAGATGTCCATACCGAGCCGCCCAGCCCGTACTCGCTGTCGTTGGCGATCCGGATGGCGTCCGCCTCGTCCTCGTACGACAGCAGGGTGAGGACCGGGCCGAAGATCTCCTCGCGGGCTATCCGCATGTCGTTGGTGACGTTGCCGAACACGGTCGGCGCGACGAACCAGCCCCGCTCGTACGGTCGGTCGAGGCCGCCGGTGAGAATCTTCGCGCCCTCCGCCTGGCCAGACCTTATGTAGCCCTCGACGCGCTCCTGCTGCCGTTTGGCGGCGAGGGGGCCGATCTCGGTGGCGAAGTCGGCCGGGTCGCCCACGGACATCCCCGCGACCATGGCGGCCAGCGCGTCCGACACCTCGTCGTAGCGGCTGCGCGGCGCGAGGATCCTGGTCTGCGCGGCGCAGGCCTGGCTGCTGTTCATCAGCGAGGTCGCCTTGAAGCCCGGGACGGTGGTGGCCAGATCGGCGTCCTCCAGGATGATCGCGGCCGACTTGCCGCCCAGTTCCAGGGTGACCGTCTTGAGCTGCTGTCCGCAGACGGTGGCGATCTGCCGCCCGGCGGCGGTGGAACCGGTGAAGCTGACCTTGTCGACGCCGGGGTGCGCGACCAGGTAGGCGCCGACCTCCCGCCCGGCCGCGACGATGTTGACGACACCGTCCGGGAACCCGGCCTCGCTGATCCACTCGGCCAGCAGGTAGCCGTCCAGCGGCGCCTCGGGGGAAGGCTTGGCCACGACCGTGCACCCCGCGATCAGCGCCGGGGCGAGCTTGAGCATCAGCGTCATCTGCGGCGCGTTCCACGGGTAGATGGCGGCCGCCACCCCGATCGGCTCGCGGGTCACGGTGACCGGGCCCTGCAGGCCGGTCCGCTCCTCCTCCCAGGGGAAGTCGGCGGCCAGGTCCGCGTAGTACTGCAGGATCAGCTGCGGCATGAAGCCGTTCGCACCGAGGGAGAACGCCGCGGGGGAACCCATCTCGGTGGTGACCAGCGCGGCCATCTCCTGCATCCGCTCTCCGTAGATCGCGGCGAGCCGACCCACGATCCCGGCCCGCTCGACAGGCGCCATGCGGGGCCACGGCCCATGGTCGAAGGCCTGGCGAGCCGCCGCGACCGCCCGGTCCATGTCGGCCTCGGTGCCGTCCGGCACCCGGCCGATGACCTCCTCGGTGTACGGGGAGACGACATCGATGACGGCCGTCCCCGCCGGGTCGACCCACCCGCCGCCGATGAACAGCTTGTCGTGCTGACGCATCGCTGTGCCTCCTACCCGGTAACGCGACAGGCGGCTCCGGTGCCGGCCTGTTCCATCCGAACGCAACTAGGATATAATATACATTTGACTGCCTGAAGTTCAATCGCCGACCTACTTCCCGGGGTGCCAAGGTGCGATTCTCGCTGGCTCTTCCAGTGGACCGTCCGGAGCCCGGCAGCGCGTTCCACCGGCCCGGCGCGGTCTCGCGCGCGGCGGCGGCGATCGAGGCCGCCGGGTTCGACGCCTGCTTCGTCACCGACCACCCCTTCCCTCCGCGGCGTTGGGTGCGCGGCGGGGGGCACCACGCCCTGGACCCCTTCGTCGCCCTGGCGTTCGCGGCCGCGGCGACGGATCGCCTGCTCCTGCACACCAACTGCCTGATTCCCGCGTACCGCAACCCCTTCGTCACGGCGAAGAGCGCCGCCACCTTGGACGCCCTGTCCGACGGCCGTCTCATCCTGGGCCTGGCGGTGGGGTACCTGGAGGGCGAGTTCGCCGCGCTCGGGGCCGAGTTCCGCCACCGGGGCAGAGCTCTCGACGAAGCCGTGGAGATGATGAAGCGCGCCTGGAGCGGCGAGGAGGTCCACGCTCGGGGCAGCGGCTTCCTGGCCGAGGGCAACGCCATGCTGCCTCGGCCGGTGTCCAGCCCGCACCCGCCGTTGTGGATCGGCGGCAACTCCGCCGCGGCGCTGCGCCGGGCCGTCGCGCACGGCGACGGCTGGGTGCCCTTCCCCGCCTCGGAGCGCCTCGCCGCCGCCGTGCGCACCCGGCGCATGGACGGCCTCGACGACCTGCGCGCCGCCGTGCGCGACCTTCGCGTCCTCGCCGAGGAGCACGGCCGCACCCGGCCGCTCGACATCTGCCTCACTCCGTTCAGCCACCGGCACGGCGCCGGCGACCTCGACGCGGCGGCGTTCACCGCCGAGGTGGCGCAACTGGCGCGGATCGGCGTGACCTGGGTGTCCTTCCAGCTTCCGGCGCCGGACCCGGACACGTTCGCGCGGAACACGGAGCAGTTCGGCAAGCGGGTCCTCGCGCCGTTGAAGTCGGCCCTCGCCTCCGGATGAAAAGTATCCATTATACGCATCAAGGAGAATACGGTGAATGACAAGGTCTACATCCATGAGTTCATCGCCATCACGGGGCAGAACCGGGCGCGCTATATGCACCACATGACCGCGAACTGGAGCCCCATCGCCCAGGAGGAGCGCGGCCAGCTGTGCTTCGGCGTCTGGGGCGTCGTGGGGACCACCGGCCGTTGGCCCGAGGTGGTCAACCTCTGGGAGGAGGACGGGTTCGCCGGGCTCGCGCGCAGCCTGGGGCACGAGACCGGGCGCCCGTCCCTCCAGGACGAGAAGCTGGAGAAGTGGTGGGCCGAGGCGGCGAACCTGCGCAGCGGCGGCACCGACCGCGTTCTGCTGCCCGCGCCCTGGTCGCCCACCATCGCCGAGTCGTGCGCGGCCGGCATCCGGGGGCAGGTGTACGCGCACGAGATGGTGACGGTGCAGCGCGGGACCGCCCGGGACTTCCTGTCCCTGGTCCGGGACGAGGCCGTGCCCGCCTACGCGCGGCACGGCTGGCAGCCGGTGGGCGCGTTCCGCACGGCCATGGCGGACGAGTCGGAGTGTGTGCTGGTCTGGGCGATCCCCTCGTGGGAGCAGTGGGCGGACTTCGAGAGCGCGCTCGAGGCCGACTCGCCGCTGCGCGCCTGGCAGCGGCGGCTGTACGGAGCGAGCCTGTCCTCGCGCCGGTTCCTGATGAACGACGCGCCGCTCTCGCCCCTGCGCATCGGACGCCAACCCTCCCGGGCCGACCGGACGGAAGGCTGGTCCGACCTGTGACGCCCGCGCCGCCGATCTTGACCATGGAGATAATTAAATATACATTCTACAAAAGGTGGTGAATCCAGTCCGCGAGGAGGGGTCGTGCCGGACCGCAGAGCGGCGGTCGCCGGGGTCTTCAACACTCGGCAGGGCCGCCGTCTGGAAGGTGAGACGACCGCGTCGCTGACCGCCCAGGCGGTGCGGCACGCACTCGCCGACGCCGGCCTGACCCTCGATGACGTCGACGGCGTATCGGCGGGCGCGACCGGCTCCTCGCTCATCTACGACCTGCGGGTGGGGCCCGCCTGGCTCGGCACCCAGCACGGCATGTCGATGGTGTTCGAGGCCGCGGGGGCGATCGCCGCAGGGCTGGCCGAGGTGGTGCTGATCGTCGCCGCCGAGGCCGCGGTGTACACGGACCGGTCCGCGACCGCCCCGTGGACCCGGCCGGAGCACGAGTTCGTCATCCCGTGGGGGATGTTCACCGCCGCCGAGTTCGCGCTGATCGCCCGGCGGCACATGCACACCTACGGGACGACGCCCGAGCAGCTGGCCTTGGTGAGCGCCACCATCCGCAACAACGGGCACGTCAACCCCGACGCCGTCTACCACGGGCGCGGGCCGTTCACCGCGGAGGACATCCTCGCCTCGCCGATGGTGGCAGATCCCTTCCACCTGCTGGACTGCGCGATGACCTCCGAGGGCGGCTGCGCCCTGGTGCTCACCACGGCGGACCGGGCGCGTGACCTGCGGCGCGAGCCGGTGCTCCTGCTGGGCGGGGGCGCCGACTACTTCGGCCCCGCCTACCGCCATCCGCCCGCCTGGGATCTGCGCGGACGGTCGGGCCGCGTCAACGGCATGATCGGCGAGCGGGCGGCCGAGCGGGCCTTCGCCGCCGCCGGGATCGACCGCGACGACGTCGACGTGCTGGAACTGTACGACCCGTTCTCTTTCGAGATCATCCGCCAACTGGAGGCGTTCGGCTTCTGCAAGCCGGGGGAGGGCGGCGCGTTCGTGGCGGACGGCCATATCGGCGTGGGCGGCAGCCATCCGGTGACCACGGACGGAGGAACGATGTCCTACAGCCATGCCGGCGCCGACCCGCAGATGCTCCAGCGGGTCATCCGGTCGGTCCAGCAGATCCGCGGCGAGTGCGTCAGCGGCCAGATCGCCGGGGCGCGGGTGGCGCTGTGCAGCAACGCGGGCGCGGGCGCCCTGTTCCACCTGGTGGCGCTGCTCGGGGCCGACGGCTGATGGCCTGGCTGGAGCCGCAGGCCGGCCCGATCCCGCCGACCCCGCGCAGGGCGCTGACGCAGCCGTTCTGGGAGGGGTGCGCCGAGCGCGAACTGCGCCACACCCGCTGCCGGGCCTGCGGCAGAGCCGACTTCCCGCCCGCCGAGCACTGCCGCTGGTGCCTGGCCGCCGAACCCGTCTGGGAGGCCGGGGCCGGCCTCGGCCACGTCTACAGCTACACCGTCGTGTGGCGGCCGGTGACCCGCGACTTCCGGACCCCGTACGCCCCCGCGATCGTCGAACTCGACGAGGGCCACCGGATGATGACCAACCTCGTCGGCCTCGACACCGACCGGCTCCGCGTCGGCCTGCGGGTCCGGGTCTCCTGGCACCGGGTCGCCGACGATCTCGTCCTTCCCTACTTCGCATCCCATGAGGAGCCGGCATGAACAAGAACGACATGATCCTCGTGAGCGTCGACGACCACATCTGCGAGCCCGCGGACATGTTCGACGCCCACGTACCGCAGAAGTACCGCGAGTACGCACCGCGGGTCGTCGAAGAGCCGGGCGGTACGCAGCAGTGGTACTACGGCGACCGGAAGGGCCGCAATCTCGGGCTGAACGCGGTGGCCGGCAAGCCGCCGGAGATGTTCAACATCGACGCCAGCCGTTATGACGAGATGCGTCCCGGCTGCTTCGACGTCCACCAGCGGGTCCGCGACATGAGCGCCGGCGGGCAGCTCGCCGGGCTCAACTTCCCCAACTTCACCGGCTTCTCCGGCCAGGTCCTGAGCGGCGGCCCGGACAACGACGTCAACGAGATCATGATCAGGGCGTACAACGACTGGCACGTCGACGAGTGGTGCGGTTCCTACCCCGGCCGGTTCATCCCCTGCGGCATCCTGCCGCTGTTCGACGTCGAGCGGGCCGCCGCCGAGCTGCGCCGACTGGCCGCCAAGGGCTGCCACGCGGTGACCTTCTCCGAGAATCCCGAGGCGCTCAACCTGCCGAGCATCCACACCGACTACTGGGACCCGCTGTTCGCCGCCGCCAGTGACGAGGGCACCGTGCTCTGCCTGCACGTGGGTTCGGCCTCCCGGTCGGCGTCGTCGCTGATCTCGACCGACGCGCCGGCGAGCGTGATGATGAACCTCTCGCCGCTCACCTCGACGCTGTCGATGGTCGAACTGCTGTGGTCGGACATGTGGGAGCGGTTCCCCGACCTGCGGGTGTCGCTCACCGAGGGCGACATCGGCTGGATCCCGTACTTCCTGTGGCGGGCCGAGCACACCCAGCGGCGCCACTCGGGCTGGACGAAGGCGACCTTCCCCAAGGGGATATCCGGACCCACCGAGCTGTTCCAGAAGCACTTCATCTCCTGCTTCATCAGCGACGGCGTCGGAGTGAAACTGCTGGAGTACTTCAACCTCGACAACGTCTGCTGGGAATCGGACTTCCCGCACTCCGACAGCAACTGGCCCAACGCCCCCGAGGAGTTGACGGAGATCTTCGCGGGCGTCGACGACGCCACCGTCGACAAGATCACCCATGGGAACGCGATGCGGCACTTCCGCTTCGATCCCTTCGCCACCCGCCCGCGCGAGCAGTGCACCGTCGGGGCGCTGCGGGCCGAGGCGGCCGACGTGGACGTGGTCACGCACGTCGGACGCCAGGCGGCCCAGCGCGACCTGGACGCCTGGAAGAAGCTGACCTCCGCCGGACGCGGCACGAAGGCCTCATGAACCCGCTGTCGGGGCTCCGGGTGCTCGAGTTGGCGACGGAGATCGCCGGGCCGTACTGCGGCAAGCTCCTCGCGGACGCCGGCGCCGACGTGGTCAAGGCCGAACCGGCGGGCGGCGACCCGCTGCGCCGCTGGTCGGCCGGGGGGCCGCCGCCCGAGGGCGACGGTGCGCTGTTCCAATACCTCAACGCCGCCAAGCGATCCGTCCTGGGCGACACCGATGAGCTGTGCGCCGCGGCGGACATCGTCACGACCGATCGCGGCACGTCCGCCGAGGAGATAGAGCGGCTCCGCTTGCTCAACCCGGACGCCGTCGTCGTCTCGATCACCCCGTTCGGGCGGACCGGTCCGTGGGCGGATCTGCCGGCCACCGAGTTCACCCTTCAGGCCTGGTGCGGTTCGTCGGCCGGTCGGGGACTGCCCGGGGCCGAAGGGCGTCCGCTGCACGCGGGCGGACGGCTGGGCGAGTGGATCGGCGGCTCCTTCGCCGCGGTGGCCGCGCTCGCCGCGACGCGTACCGGCCGGGGCGAGCACATCGACGTATCGCTGCTGGAGTGCATGACGATGACGATGGGCGGGTTCTCCGTCGTCGTCCCGCAGGTGCTCGGCGCCCACGTCCGGTCCGGCCGCAGCCTGGAACTCCCCTCGATCGAGCCGACAGCGGACGGGTATGTCGGTTTCTGCACCATCACCGCCCAGCAGTTCCAGGACTTCCTGGTGCTCATCGAACGCTTCGACTGGCTCGACGACCCGCGGTTCGCCTCCCTGGCGTACCGGCAATCCCGCAGGGCGGAGTTCCAGGCCGCGGTCCGGGCCTGGACGGCCAAGCGCACGACGGCCGAGATCGTCGAACTCGCCTCCGCCCTGCGTGTCCCGGCCGTGCCGATCGGCGCCCCGGACACCATCACGGCCGTCTCCCAGTTCCGCGAGCGGAGGGTCTTCCAGGACACCCCCGGCGGCTTCCTGCGCCCGCGCCCGCCCTATCGGATCGGCGACTTCACCGGACGGCCGCCGGCGCCCGCGCCCACGACGGGGGAGCACACCGGGTCCATCGGGTGGTCCCCGCGGACCGACCGGGCACCCGGGCGCGCGGGACTGCCGCTCGCCGGGGTGCGGATCATGGATTTCACCGCCTTCTGGGCCGGCCCCACCGCGACCGCGGTGCTGAGCGGTCTTGGCGCCGACGTGATCAAGGTGGAGGGGATCAAGCGCCCCGACGGCCTGCGCTACGCCGGGGGCAGGCCGCCGACCGAGGACGACTGGTGGGAGACGGCGCCGATCTTCCTGGCGATCAACCCCAACAAACGGGACCTGACCCTCGAATTGAGCACCCCGGAGGGGCAGGCGGTGGCACGCCGGCTGGTGGCGCGCTCCGATGTCGTCATCGAGAACTTCTCGCCCCGGGTCATGCCCAATCTCGACCTGGACTGGGAGACGGTCCACTCGATCAACCCCGGTGCGCTCATGGTCCGGATGCCCGCCTTCGGCCTCGACGGGCCGTGGCGGGACCGCGTCGGCTTCGCGCAGACGATGGAGCAGCTCAGCGGCATGGCCTGGCTGACCGGTGAGGCGGACGGCGAACCCGTCATCCCCCGGGGCGCCTGCGATCCGATCGCCGGGCTGCACGCCGCCTTCGCCACCCTCGTCGCCCTCGCCGAACGGACCCGCACCGGCACCGGGATGCTCGTCGAGGCCCCCATGGTCGAGGCGGTTCTCAACGTCGCCGCCGAGGTGGTGATCGAGCGGTCCGCGTACGGCCGCCGGCTGATGCGCGCCGGAAACCGGGGGCCGGTCGCCGCACCCCAGGGGATCTACCGGTGCGCGGGCGACGACCGGTGGGCGGCCGTCGCCGTCCGCGACGACACCGAGTGGACGTCGCTGTGCGCGGCCCTGGGCGACGACGAACTGCCGCGCTCGGACCATGACCTCACCGACGCCGTGCTCGGACGGTGGTGCGCCGAGCGTGAACCGGCGCAGGTGGTGGACGAGCTGCGGCGGCGGGGCGTCCCGGTCGCCGAAGTGGTGCTCGCCGCGGACCTGTTGGGCAACCCGCAACTGCGCGCCCGCGGCTGGTTCGAGGAGATCGACCACCCGGTGGTGGGCCGGACCCTGATGCCGTCGATGCCGTTCCGCTTCGAGAGCCGGCCCGGTGGTTGGCTGCGCTCGGCCGCGCCGACCCTGGGACAGCACAACGAGGAGATCCTGCGCGATGTCCTCGACCTGACCGACGACGAGGTGGCCGGGCTGCGGAAAGCCAAGGTCATCGGTACCCGGCCCGCAGGACTCTGATCGGTGTGGACCCGCTGCCGTGCGGCGGGTCCACACCGATCAGCTTCTCGTTGCCGGTGCGGATTCGATCGGTTCCGCGGACAGCTCGCTGACGAGTTGTCGGCGCAGGATCTTGCCGGTGGGGGTGCAGGGCAGTTCGTCGCGGAAGACGACCTGGTCGGGGGTGCGGGAGCCGCGCAGCCGACCCCGCACGAAAGCCCGCAGCGACTCCGCGCCGGGCGGTTCGGCGGGATCGGCCGGGACGACGACCGCGACGAGCCGCTCGCCCCACTCGGCGTCGGGGATCCCCACCACGGCGGTCTCCCGGACGAGGGGATGCTCGAGCAGCACGTCCTCCACCTCCGCCGGGGAGATGTTCTCACCGCCCCGGATGATGGTGTCGTCCGCGCGCCCGTCCAAGAAGATGTAGCCCCCGTCGTCGATCCGGGCCCGGTCGCGGGTGGGGAACCAGCCGCCGGCATCGAGCACGGAGCCCTGGTCCTGGTATTCGCCGGACACCTGCTCGCCGCGCACCCACAGTTCCCCCACCGTCCCCGATGGCAGCACGGCGTCGTCCTCGTCACGGATCTGCACCTCGATCCCCGGCACCGGCCGGCCCACCGAGGACAGCCGGGCCCGCACATCCGGATCCTGCGAGGTGACGGCGAGGCGGTGGTCCTCCGGGCCGAGCAGGGTGATGGTCGAGCTGGTCTCGGTGAGCCCGTACGCGTTGACGAACCCGGTGCCGGGAAAGGTATCAAGGGCCTGCGCCAGGACGGGGGCCGGCATGCGGGCGCCGCCGTAGGCGAGCGAGGCCAGGCGCGGGCAGTCGCCGGGCGCGCCGTCGAGATGCTCGACGATCCGGGCGAGCATGGTCGGCACGACCATCGCGCTGGTCACGCCCTCGGTGCGGACGAGGTCGAGCCAGGCGTCCGGGGCGAAGTTCGGCAGGTAGACGGCGCGGCGTGCGGCGTAGATGTTGCTCAGCGCCGAGCCGATGGCGGCGACATGGTAGGGCGGGACGCTGACCAGTACGGTGTCCTCGGGATCGGCCGAGCCGAACTCCACGGTCGTCAGCACGTAGGACAGCAGGTGGGCGTGGCGCAGGATCACGCACTTGGGTGCCGCCGTCGTGCCGCTGGTGAACAGCAGGACGGCCGCCTCCGAGTCGTCCCGCGCACTCGCGCCGGGCGCGGCCGGGGGCGCGGCCGCGGCCCTGGCCAGCCAGTCCTGAGTCGCCACCACCTCCCGGCCGTCGCCGCCGACCGCCTCGGCGAAGGCCGGATCCGCGACGACCAGCGGACGGTCCAGCCGGTCCAGCAGCCGCCGCAACGATGCCCGGTCGAGCCGGTAGTTCAGGGGTGCGAAGGGAACACCTGCCTCCGCCGCGGTGAACAGCAGTGTGGGCAGCGCGGGGGAGTTCAGGCCCACGAACGCCAGCGACCGCGCACCGCTCTCGCGGAGCAGCGAAGCTCCCCCGCCGACCGTCCCCGAGATCTGGGCGTAGGTCATTCCCTCCGTCTGCGAACCGAGGGACAGCCGATCGCCGAAGGCGGACGACGCCATGTCAAGCAGGACGGAAATGCTCATCCGCGCTCCAGTCTGGGCGTGCCCGGCATCAGACCTCCGCTGTAGTGAGTGTATACATTCTACAATATTAGAAGTGAGCTGTCGGCACCGATCGTCGACGGCTCTTGAGATGGGGGATACGTATGTGGGGGAGCAAGGGCGCGAGGGAACGGTTGCCGTAGGCGGAAGAGGTGACTCCGGTGCCGTAGGTGAGGTCTTCCAGGAGCCTGAGGGCCGTGTAACGGAGAGGGTCTACGGCAGGGCGGTGGGTGATCCATTCCAGGACTATGGGGGCGAGCATGGCGGTCGCCGCGGCGCTCGCGAGACGGTTACGCCTGCTCACGGCCAGGCAGGCCAGGCCGACGGGCCACCATTCGCGGCGCAAGGCCTGGCCCAGGGCGGCGGCGTCGGCGACGACGCCCTTGCCGACGATCGCCGCGCTCAGCGTCCAGCGCTCGGGGGTACCGGTGAGGCGGCGGGCGAGCAAGGCGGTGGCTACGCCCGCGCACACGGTCGCCGGGACTGGACGGCCGAGAGCGAGAGCGGTCAGCGTGGCGAGGTTCCATACCGACGGGCGGACCGGAGCGAGCCGTCCGGGGTGCCGTTCGGCCAGCACCGAGGCCGACGTGCCGTATTCGTGGCGGCGCAGAGCCCACGCCCGCAGTCCCAGACGTGACGTATGCGCCACCCGGATCTCCGGCTGGTACCGGACGTGCCAGCCGCGGTCGGCGAGGCGCCAGACGAAGTCGACGTCCTCGCCGAGCCGCATCTCCTCGTCGAAGACGAGGTCCACCAGGGCGCGGGTGCGCACGATGAGGGTCGCGGTGGGGACGAAGCCGAGCTTGGCTCCGGGACGGACCAGGGCCGGTCGGGAGCCCATGTCGAGGGCGGACCGTTCGGTCTCGTACCGTGCCAGGAGGCCGGAGGAGCCGCTGTCCGCGACGATGCGGGGGGCCACGGCCGCGACCTTGGGGTCGTCGAAGTACGGCATGAGGACGTCCAGCCAGCGGTCCTCGGGCCGGCAGTCGGAGTCCACGAAGGCCACGAACGGCGTGTCGACCAGTCGCAGTCCGGTGTTGCGCGCGGCGGCGGGGCCACGGTTGCGATCGTGCCGTGCGAGGCGTGCCCCGTGCGCCTTCGCCAGACGGCGTAACGGTTCGGGCTGGGGCGAGCCGTCGTCGACGACGATCGTCGGCACGTTCTTGAGAGCCGTCAAACAGCGTTCCAGTTCGTCGGGACGTCCGAACGCCGGGATCACGACCGTCACGTCATGCGGTCCTGGCCGAGCCCGCGGTAGCGGATGGGCGAGCCCGTGATCGAGGAGTTGTCGCGCCAGCGCCCGGCCGGTCGTGGACGAGGAGGCCAGGCCGTCCGCGCCCGCCCGGCGCAGCGCGGCGAGGTGCGGTCCGGCGGCCTCGCCCAGGCGGACGAGCTTCCACGGGGAGCCCCCCATGGCCAGGCGCCCGCCGGACCAGAAGGACGTGTCCTGGGCGAGGGCGATGCGGAAATCCGCCGGCAGGGCGTAGGTGCGCGGATCGCCAGGCGAGGTCATCGTGGCGGATCACCCGGATCGAGGAGGCGGCCCCGGTCGTCGACGAGCCCCGCCCCGATACGTCTCACGACGCACGACACCATGGCTTGCAGGATGCGGCCGCCTTCCGCACCCGTGGCGCCGGTCGGGTCGCCGAGCACGCCGTTGGCCGAGACGGCGCGGACCCCGCGGGCGATCAGATCGGGCATCACCTCGGCGAGCGGGCGGCTGTCGCCGGGGACGGCGGCGCTCGTCCGCACCAGGTGGGGGAGCAGGTGGAGCATGACCGAGGTCTCGGTGAAACCGGCGTGCGCGTCGGAGCCCGGGATGTCGCAGCCGGTCCAGGCGACATCGTGCCCTTCGACGCGCAGCCGGCCGACGGCGGCGTCGAGGGTGGGAACGTTGCCGCCGTGCCCGTTGACGAGCACCACGCGTCCGGCCCAGAGCGCGAGCGATCGGACGGTCTCGACGATCACGATGTGCAGGGCCTCGTGTCCGATCGAGATGGTGCCGGGGAAGTCGGCGTGCTCGCCGCTCGCTCCGTAGACGATGGCGGGCGCGACGAGCGGCGGGCCGTCCGGCACCGTGGCCAGGGCGTCGGCCGCGCGTTCGGCCACGGCCCGGGCGATCACGCTGTCGGTGCACAAGGGCAGGTGCGGCCCGTGCTGTTCGGTCGAGCCGACAGGCACCAGGACCAGGCCCCCGGCCCGGACGGAGGTCCAGACGGTCGCCGAGAGGTCGCGGATCGTGGCGCTCTCCGGCATGTCAGCGCTTCGGAGCATCGGCGTCGGTGCCGCCGCCCAGCGTCAGGCGGAAGCCGGGAGGGATGACGAGGTCGTCCGGGGACAGGTCGTGGACGCGGGAGTGGCCGAGGCCGAGCACCGCGGAGTCGAGGCCGCCGCGCAGGATGTCCAGGACGTTCTCCACCCCGGCCTGCCCGTTGGCGGCCAGCCCCCACAGGTAGGCGCGGCCGATGAGCACCGCCCTGGCGCCCAGGGCGAGGGCCTTGGCGACGTCGCCGCCGCGCCGTACCCCGCCGTCGAGCAGGACCTCGATCTGGTCGCCGACGGCCTCGGCGATGGAAGGCAGCACCCGGATCGTCGCGGGTGTCGTGTCGAGGTTGTTGCCGCCGTGGTTGGAGACCGACAGGGCGGTGACGCCGGCGTCGACGGCCTTTTTGGCGTCGTCGACCCGCGTGACGCCTTTGAGCAGGAACGGGCCGTCCCACTCCGCGCGCATCCAGGCGACATCGTCCCAGGTGGGGGGCGGAGTCTGCATCCACTCGTAGTAGGCGCCGAAGAATGTGGGCGCGGTACCGCCGGGCGGCTTGAGATTGGGGACGGTGAGGTCGGGGATGCGGCCGGTCTTCCCGAACCGCCACAGCCAGCCCGGGCGGGTCACGACGCCCGGTGCGAGCTTCACCATCGTCGTGAAGTCGACCTTCTCGGGGATGACGGGGCTGCCCCAGTCGCGGCCGTTGGAGAACGACCAGTCGAGAGTTGCGATGAGGGCCTTGGCCCCGGCCTTCTTTGCCCTGTCCATGCGCTGCACCATCGTGTCGCGGTCTCCGCTCCAGTACATCTGGAAGAAGACGTTCGGGTTGACGGCGGCCACGTCCTCCACCGATCGGCTCGCGAAGGAGCTGAGTCCCATGATGATGCCCCGGTTGGCGGCCGCGCGGGCGACGGCCACCTCGCCTTCGGGGTCTACGGCCTGCACCCCGGTCGGGGAGATCAGCACCGGGAACGACGACTCCACCCCCATGATCGTGGTGGTGAGGTCGCGGTCGGAGTGGTGTCCGGCGACCTTCGGCGCGAAGCCAAGTCGGGCGAAGGCGTCGACGTTGTCGTCGGTGGTGCGGCCGCGCTCGGATCCGGCGACCAGTGCCCCGTAGACCATGGCGGGCAGGCGCTTCTTCGCCCTGCGCTGGGCTTCGGCGACGGTCTCGAACCAGGGGTTCGCGCTCACAGGGTCTCCTTGCTGTGGGCCGCGGATCGGATCCGCAGGCCCGCGAGGGGGTCTTCGGCGCAGGCGCTCACCGGCGGACGCTCGGGGTCCGGGCGGCGGCCGATGCGGATCGGGACCGGGCGACGGGCGGCCTCGCGGGAGTGGTCTGCGGACGGTTTGGGCATACCGGCCCGGTCCTCGGGACGGTCGGCGAGCAGGGCCTCGCCGTGTCCTCGGACGCATTCGGGGTCGGGGCCGTCCAGCGGCAGGCCGGTGAAGAACTTCGCCGCCATGCAGCCGCCCCTGCACGTGTCGTAGAACGAGCAGGACGAGCAGGCGCCGCCGGTCTGCGGCTCGCGCAGGCCGCGGAACAGCTCGGATTCGCGCCACACTCCGGCGAACCCGCCCGGCGAACGGACGTTGCCCGCCAGGAACTCCTCGTGGATGGCGAACGGGCACGCGTACACGTCGCCGACGGGGTCGATGAGGCACACCACCCGTCCGGCGCCGCACAGGTTGAGCCCGGGCAGCGCCTGCCCGTAGGCGGACAGGTGGAAGAAGGAGTCGCCGGTCAGCACGGTCTCGCCGTGCGCGACCAGCCAGTCGTACAGCTCGCGCTGCTGTTCGGGGAGCGGGTGCAGCTCGTCCCAGACGTCGGCGCCGCGGCCGGACGGGCGCAGCCGGGTGAGGCGCAGTTGGGCGCCGTAGGTGTCGGCGATCTCCTTGAAGGCGTCCATCTGCGGGATGTTGTGCCGGGTGCATACGACGGAGAGCTTGAAGTTCTTCATGCCCGCGTCGGCCAGGTTCCGCATGGCGCGCAGGGCGGTGTCGTAGGAGCCCGCGCCGCGCACGGCGTCGTTGACGTCGGCGGTCGCGCCGTCCAGGGAGATCTGGACGTCGACGTAGTCGTCGCCGGCCAGCCGCCGCGCGGCCTCCGGGGTGATCCGCACTCCGTTGGTGGAGAACTTGACGCCCACATGGTGCGCGGTGGCGTAGTCCAGCAGCTCCCAGAAGTCGGGACGGACGGTGGGCTCGCCGCCGCCGATGTTGACGTAGAAGACCTGCATGGCCTCCAGTTCGTCGATGACGGCCTTGGCCTCGGCGGTGGACAGCTCGCGCGGATCACGCCGCCCCGAACTGGACAGGCAGTGCGTGCAGGCCAGGTTGCAGGCGTAGGTGAGTTCCCAGGTCAGGCAGATCGGCGCGTCGAGTCCGTACTCGAACAGGTCGACCAGTCGCGCTCCGGGCTCGGCGGCCCGCCGGGTGGTGGTGACGACGGTCAAGATGTCCTTTCCACGACCATGGACGACCGGACGAGGGTCGCGAGCGCGGCGCTGTACCGCGCCAGGTCGGATGCGGGGACGCCGACCGCCGTGCAGGCGGCCCGCGCGCTGGGCGCGTCCTTGAGGGACTGCACGACCTCCAGCAGGCGGCGGTCCTTGAGGAACGACAGCTTGCGGGTTCCGAAGTGGTACAGGAGCGCGCCGAAGGGTTCCGGCCGGACCGAGACCTGCGGATGAAGGTCCCAGGCGAGGTCGAGGTCGATTTCGGACACGGCGGGCCTAGTAGACGCCGCACATGCCGTCGATCGAGACCTCCTCGATCAACGACTCGGCGGCCGTGAGCTCCTCGGCCTGGTCCCCCGTGAGGCTCTCCGCGGCGGGAGTAGCAGCGGGGACGCGGTCGATGAGGTCTCCGAGGCTCTCCGCGGAGGCGGGAGCGGCGATGCGGTCCATGAAGTCTCCTTCGATGGCAGGCGGCGTCCGGCAGGCTAGGGTTGATAATATGGGCATCGAGTGCCAAAAGGAAGGGTGCAGGTCAATGGATATCCGGTCGCCAGCGAGGTCGTCCTGCGGCCACGACCCGAGAACACCCGGCCGGTGAGACTTCCCGATGTTCTCGTGGTCGGAGCGGGCGGCAGCGGAGCGGTCCTGGCGGCCCGGCTCAGCGAGGACCCCGGCCGTCAGGTCCTGGTGGTGGAGGCGGGGCCGGTGCCGCGGACTACGTCCGAGTTCTCCGCCGAACTGCTGGATGCGCGGCTGGTGCCCGGCGCGCAACCTGGGAACGCCGCTGTCCACGCCTATCCCGCCCACCTTGCGTCCGACCTGCCCTACACGGCGGTCCGGGGACGTGTCCTCGGCGGTTCGACCACCGTCAACGGCGGATACTTCATCCGGGCGCGGCGCGAGGACTTCGACCGCTGGGCCGCCACCGCGCGCGACCCCCTCTGGTCCTACGAGCGGGTGCTCCCGTTCCTGCGGGCGATGGAGAACGACCTCGACTTCGGGGCCACCTCGCAGCACGGCGACCGCGGGCCGATCCGGATCCGCCGCATCGATCTGCGGCACCGCGCCGCCGCGGCGTTCCAGGCCGCGGCCCGTGAGCTGGGCTGTCCGGCCGAACCTGACAAGAACGCCCAGGACGCGCCCGGATTCGGGCCGCTGCCTTTGAACGCGGTGGACGGCCTGCGGATCAACACCGGGATCGCCTACCTGCTCGGCGCGCTGGACCGTCCCAACCTCACCGTGATGGGCGACTGCCCGGCGCGGTCGGTGATCGTCGACCGCGGCCGGGCGACCGGAGTCGTGGTCGAGCACTCTCGGCGGCGGATCGTGCTGGAGGCGGGCGAGATCGTGCTGTGCGCCGGGTCCTTCGCCTCGCCGCATCTGCTGCACCTGTCGGGGATCGGGTCGGCCCGGGACCTGGCGCGCCTGGGCATCCCCGTCGTCCACGACCTTCCCGCCGTCGGGGCCGCACTCAGCGACCACCCCCAGGTGATGATCGAGTGGACGCCGTCGCGGCCGCTGAACGAGCCGTCCGGCTCCTGGCTCGGCGGGGCCCTGCACCTGTCCTCATCCGGTGGGAGTGACCGGGGTGACCTGGAGATCCTCCAATCCCTCGTCCCGATCGCCGGACTGGTCTCCGGGAAGACGGCGGTGCCCGGCGCGCCCTTGGCCTTCCTCGTCTCGGTCCAGACACCCCGCAGGACCGGCCGGCTGCGCACCGTGTCGGCCGACCCCGAGACACCCCCGCGTATCGACTACGGATATCTGGAGACGACCGCTGACCGGCGGCGGCTGCGTGAGGTGGTTCGGGCGACGGCCGCGTTGGCCGCCACCGAGGCCTTCGGCGAGGTCTCCCGGGGCCTGCTGGGCCCCGATCCCAGGACACTGGACGACGACACCTCGCTCGACCGCTGGCTACGGTCCCGTCTCGGCACGTCCCAGCACACCTGCGGCACCGTGCCCATCGGCCCGGCCGACGCCGCGTCCGCCGCCGTCGACGCCCACGGCCGGGTGCACGGCCTGAGCGGGCTCCGCGTCGCGGACACCTCGATCCTCCCGACGGCACCGCTGCGCGGTCCCGCGGCCACAGCCGTCCTGGTCGGGGAGGTCATCGCCGACACCATGCGCCGGGGATCCGGTTGAACACCACCGCGGCCCGTTCACGACTCCGGGGCGGGGCCGGCGTCTTCCAGCACTGCGGAGAGGCCCGCGCCCACCTGCCGGATGGTCTCGTCGAGCAGTTCGGACAGGCCGGTCTCCTCGTCGCAGGACAACCAGCGCTCGTACGCGGCGATCGCGGCGGCCAGCAGGACGTGGCCGACGAGCTGCGGAGCCAGCGCGGACGGCGACTGACCGGTACGGCCGGCCACGAACTCCGCGATGATCACCCGCCACGACGCGTAGCGCAAGGTGGCGTCGGCCTGCAAGGTCGGCACCTTCAGGATGAGCTCCATGCGCTGCCGGTGCCAGGGCACGTCTCCGGGGTCGAACCGGTTGAACTCCACCACCGCCAGGCGCACGACCTCCATCATCGGCGCGCCCGGATCGGATTCGTCCAGCAGCGCCCGCAACCTCAGCAACTGCTCCTCGAAGTCGCCCCACACCAGATCGTTCTTGGAGGCGAAATAGCGGAAGAACGTCCGCCGCCCGATGCCCGCCGCCGCCGCGATGTCGTCGACCGTGGTCTCATCGAACCCCCGCGAGGCGAACAACTCGAAGCCAAGCCGCTCCAACGCCGCCCGAGAGGTCGCCCGCGGTCTGCCGACGACCAGTTGAGCGCCGCTCTTCCCGCTGCCCGAAGTCACAGATGCAAGGTTGACATGATCCGGGGCTCGCCGCGACGCCCCCGACCCGGAACCCGCCTCAAGGAGATCGCATGGCGCGTGACATCATTCTCGTCCACGGCTCGGCTCACACGGGGGAATGCTGGGATCTTCTCCGGCCAGAACTGACTCGCCGGGGGTTCGTCGTGCACACCCCGACGCTGGGCGGGCATCGGGGCAACCCACGTGTCCCTCTGGCCACCACTATGCGAACTTACGGAGATGATGTGCTTGCCGTCGCCCAGGAGATCGGAGAACCCAGCATTCTCCTCGGCCACTCGATGGGCGGATTCGTCATCTCAGAGGCGGCCGAACGCGCGCCGAGACTTGTCTCGAACATGGTGTACCTCACGGCGTTCGTGCCCGCCTTCGGCCGCTCGTCGATGACGCGCGTCGCTCCGGCGAGCCCGATGCTCGCCAAGTCCTCGAAGTTCCACTGGAACGGAGCCATCACCTTCCCGGGCGATGCCGCGAAGACGCTGTTCTACAACCGCTGCACACCCGAAATCCAGGACTACGCCGTGCGGTTGCTGAGTCCGCAGCCCATCCGAGCGGCGGTCTCGTCGATCACCGTGACGGAGGCGGCACTCGGTTCGATCCGTAAGCAGTACATCGAGTGCACCGACGACAACGCCCTCCCGCTCTCCAGCCAGCGCACCATGCAAAGCTACATGCCGTTCGAACGAGTCGAGAGCATCGACAGCGACCACTCGTCCTTCTATTCGATGCCTGAGACTTTGGCGCAGGTGATCGATCGAATCACAACTGGCTGACCAACGTCGGTCTTTCGTCATCGCGGCGAAGAACGCATCGATCGGTCACCGGCCCAACGCCGTTCGCTATCGCGTGTAGGGCAGTAGGAACGGGTCGGGTGCGGTGCCGTCGGGCGGTGTCCAGTCCAGGAGCCGGATCTGGGCGATGGTGGCCATGTGGGCATCGACCGCGGCGACCGCGGCTTTCGGATCACGCGCTCGGATGGCGGCGAGCAGGGCGTGGTGTTCGGCGAGGGATTTCGTCGGTCGGCCGGGTTGGCGCAGCGACTCGTGCCGCATCTCCCCGACGAAGGAGGCGATCTGCTCCATTAGCGCCAGCAGCACCTCGTTGTGCGCGGCGCGGTTGGCGGCGTCGTGGAACGCGCGAGTGGCCTCGTCCACCCGGGCGGCGTCGTCGAGGTTCGCCGCCATCGCCGCAAGGGCGTGCTCCATCGCGGCCAGATCGGTTTCGGTGCGGCGCACCGCGGCCAGTTGGGCGCACTTGGCTTCCAGCGCGTGGCGCGCCTCAAGGGCCTGCGGCAGGTGGTTGCGCCGCTCGATGAGTTCGGCGACGGTCTCCGGACCTGTCGCGCCCTCGCGCAGCAGGTAACTGCCGCCGCCGTGGCGGGTCGCTATCGCCCCCTGGACCTCGAGGATGAGCAGGGCCTGCTTCACCGAGGCCCGGCTGACCTCAAGCCTGGCGGCCAGTTCGCGTTCGGGCGGCAGCCGGTCGCCGACCGCGAGGCCCTCCGTGCCGACGTACGCGCGCAGTCGCTCGATCAGCTGTTCGTAGAGGCGGGTGGGCGTGGCCGGGGCCAACGCGTCATGCATCTGCGCCCTTCCCTCGTGGAGATCCGCGTCACGACCGCAGGTCCTTCGCTGTCCGGTCAGTTTACGGTACCGTTCTATTGGACTAGTGGCTCAGCCAATTTCTTCCAGCGAGAGCCACCTGCACCGATCGGCGGGAGGAAGCGGTGAGCACTGCTGCGAGCGAGATGTCCGTGCCGCGTATCTGGGATCGGCGGCGAACCGCGAAGCGCGAGCGGCTCACGGCGGTGGCGGGCTGGGCGGAGGGCAAGGTCCTCGATCCCGCTCGGCTCCGTGAGGCGCTGGAGGCGCTGCTGCGGCCGGGCGATCGGGTGGCGCTGGAGGGCGACAACCAGAAACAGGCGGACTTCCTGTCCCGCACGCTGGCCGCCTGCGATCCGGGTCGGGTGCACGGCCTGCACATGCTGATCTCCTCGGTATCACGGCCCGAGCATCTCGACCTGTTCGAGCGCGGTGTGGCCGAGCGTCTCGACCTGGCCTTCGCCGGTCCGCAGAGTGTGCGGATCGCGCAGATGGTGGCGGACGGGCAGGTCGTGATCGGCGCGATCCACACGTACGTCGAGCTGTACGCGCGCATGTTCACCGATCTGACCCCGGACGTGGCGCTGCTGTGCGCGGTCAAAGCCGACCGGGACGGCAACCTGTACACGGGCCCGAACACCGAGGACACGCCCACCATCGCCGAGGCGGCCGCGTTCCGCGACGGCGTCGTGCTCGTGCAGGCGGACGAGATCGTGGACAGGGCGGATCTGCCGCGCGTGGACATCCCCGGCGACTGGGTGGACCTCGTCGTCGAGGCGGACCGCCCGTTCGCCCTCGAACCGCTGTTCACCCGGGATCCGCGCAAGATCGGCGGCGTCGAGATCCTCAAGGCGATGATCGCGCTGCGCGGCGTGTACGAGCGGCACCAGGTCGTCTCGCTCAACCACGGGATCGGCTTCGACACCGCGGCGATCGAGCTGATCCTGCCGACCTACGGCGCGATGCTGGGTCTGAAAGGCAAGATCGCCCGGCACTGGACGCTCAACCCGCACCCCACCCTGATCCCGGCGATCGAGTCCGGCTGGGTCGAATCCGTGCACTGCTTCGGCGGTGAGGCGGGTATGGAGCGGTACACCGCCGCCCGCCCGGACGTGTTCTTCACCGGCCGGGACGGGTCGCTGCGCTCTAACCGGGTGCTGTGCCAGCTGGCCGGGCAGTACGCGACCGACATGTTCATCGGCTCGTCGCTTCAGATCGACCGGGACGCGAACTCCTCCACGGTCGTCGACGGCCGCCTGTCGGGCTTCGGCGGGGCGCCGAACATGGGACACGATCCGCACGGACGGCGGCACGCCTCGCCCGCGTGGCTGAGCATGCTGGAAGGCGAGGCGCCCATGGTGCGCGGCCGCAAGCTGGTCGTTCAGATGGCCCAGACCTTCCGCGCGGGCGGCACTCCCACGTTCGTGGAGAGACTCGACGCGGTGCGCGTCGGCGAGGAGGCCGGAATGCCGGTGCCGCCGGTGATGATCTACGGCGACGACGTCTCGCACGTGGTGACCGAGGAGGGTGTCGCCTACCTCTATAAGGCGTCGGGCCTGGCGGACCGCCGGGCCGCGCTGGCCGCGATCGCCGGCGTCACGGACATCGGGCGCGACGCGGACGCGCGGCAGGTCGAGCAGTTGCGGCGCGACGGCCTCGTGGCCTTTCCCGAGGATCTCGGCGTCGAGGCGGCCCTGGCCGACCGCTCGCTGCTGGCCGCCCGCAGCATCGGCGACCTGGTCGCCTGGTCGGGCGGCCTCTACGACCCGCCCCCGAACTTCCGGGACTGGTGAACGCGATGCCGGGGACCGTTCTCGCGCCGCCGCCCGAGCCCGCCCGCACACGGGTCTCGCCGCGGCAGATCGCCGACGCGGCGGTCGCCGCGTTGCACGCCGAGGCCGAACTGACCCCCAAACCGGGGCTCGTCGACCGTCGCGGCGGTGGCGCGCACGCCGATATGAACCTCGAACTGCTCACGGCGTCCGCCGAGGCGCTCAGGGAGGCGTTCGAGCAATGCGCCGATGCCGCGACACGCATGCCTCCGGGACCCGAACTGCGCGCCCGGATCGGCGCGGTAGGGCGTGACGGGGAACGGCGGATGCTGGCCGCGACCGGCGGGGTCAACACCCACCGCGGCGCGCTGTGGGCGCTGGGACTACTCAGCGCCGGAGCCGCGCGTGCGGGATCGATCGACGCGGCCGCGGAATTCGCCGCATGCCTCGCCCGGCTGCCCGACCACGGGGCACCGCGGCGTGAGCAGGACTCGCACGGAGAGCAAGCCCACGTGAGATTCGGCGCCGCGGGTGCGGCCGGCGAGGCACGCGCGGGCTTCCCGCATGTGACCGGACACGTGCTGCCCGCGCTGTACCGGGCCCGCTCGCGCGGCGCCGGCGAGCGCTCAGCGCGCCTCGACGCGCTGTTGGCGGTCATGGCCTCGCTGCAAGACACGTGCCTGCTGCACCGCGGCGGCCCGGCCGGACTCGCCGCCGTCCAGCGGGCGGCGGCCGGGGTCCTGGCCGTCGGCGGCAGCACCACACCCGACGGAGCCCGCCGCCTGGCCGCTCTGGACGACCTCGCACGCACCCGGCGCCTGTCTCCCGGGGGCAGCGCGGACCTGCTGTCCGCCGCCCTGTTCCTCGATTCCCTGCCCTTCGCCCAAGGACGCATCCGCCATGCAGACGCTGACCTATCTGTTTCCCGCTGACCGCCCGGCCGCGCAGCCTGCGCACGTCGGCGTGGTCGCGTCCGGAGATCTCGAGATCCTGGTCGAGCCGCTTGCGCCCGGGGCGGTCGCGGGCGGGCGGGCCGAGGTGCGGGTACGGACCAGCGTCGACGGGTTCGACACCATCTGGCACGCGGTACTCGCCCGTTTCTTCACCCGCTCCGGTCTGCTCGGCCGGTGGGAACTGAACGACTCCGGCGCGACTCCGGGCGTCGTGCTGCTGCGGCTGGCGCAGGCGGCAGCAGTGGCAACGCGGACGGAGCACGAGGCGTGAACGAGACATCCGCACCGGACGCGCTCGACTGGCAGCACGTGCTGCGCCGTCGCGGTTTTCTGGAACTCGACGCTCGCTCCCGCGCGCAGGCGCTGCTGGATCCCGGAACGATGCGCGTGCTGTGCGGCCCGTTCGACCGGCTCGAATCGCCCTGGCTCGCACCGCAGGGCATCGTGCCCCAAGCCGACGACGGGGTCGTCATCGCCCGCGGGACCGTGGACGGCCGCCCGGCGGTCATCGCCTCGATCGAGCAGCGCTTCCTCGGTGGCGCCATCGGCGAGGTGTCCGGGGCGAAGATCTCCGAGGCGCTGCGGATGGCGGCGGCCGATTCCCGCGCGGGCACGCCGACCGCGGCGGTGTTGCTGCTGGAGACCGGCGGAGTGCGGCTGCAGGAGGCGAACCTGGGCCTGGCGGCCGTCGCGGAGATCTGCTCGGCGCTGCTGGAACTGCGCCCGCTCGCCCCCGTCATCGGCGTCGTGGCCGGCGAGGTCGGCAGCTTCGGCGGAGTGAGCATCGCCGCGGGGCTGTGCACGCGGCTGCTGGTCACCCGGGAAGCCAGGATCGGGTTGAACGGCCCGGCGGTGATCGAGCAGGAGGGCGGGGTAGCGGAGTTCGACTCCTCGGACCGGACACTGATCTGGGCCGTGGACGGCGGCGAACAGCGCCACGCCACCGGACTCGCGGACGCCCTGGTGCCCGACGACGCCGATCTGCTGCGCACCGCGGTACGCGACGCGGTCGCCGTTGGGCCGCTCGTGAAAGGCAGCCATCGCAGCGAACGCCTCGATGTCCTCCGTACCCGGCTCGCCTCGCTCGACCCGGCCCGCCCGCCGGCCCCGCACCAGTTGCGTGCCTGGTGGGGAGCGGCCTACGAACCGGTCCAGGCGCCGACGCGGCCGCGGGCCGAATCGGCTCAGGGTCCGGCCAGCCGCGGGCGGGCCTGGCTGACCGCCCTGACGGCCGGCGTGCGGCCCTGGGCCCCGATTCCGTCCGTGCTGCGCGCACAGCGGGACGGCGCCGTCTATCTCGCCGTCGTGCCCGATCCGGACAACCCGTTCCACCGCGCGCGCCGCGGCGAGGTCGGACTGACCGAGTGCCTGGCGCTGGCCGAGCAGATCCGGGCGGTGGTCGCCGAGGACGCCGGAGAGACCGACAAGCGCGCGCTCGTCGCGGTCGTGGACCTGCCCAGCCAGGCATACGGGCTGATCGAGGAGATGTCCGGGCTGCATCAGGCCATCGCAGCCTGCGTCGACGCCTACCAGGCCGCACGCACCGCCGGCCACCCCGTCGTGGCCCTGGTCGTCGGAACCGCCCTGTCCGGCGGATTCCTCGCACACGGACTGCAAGCCGCGCAGATCCTCGCACTGGACGAACCGGGCGTGGAGATCCACGCCATGCACAAGCCCGCCGCCGCGCGCATCACCCAGCGCACCGTCGCGCAGCTCGACGAGTTGGCTCAAACGATCACCCCGCTCAGCTACGACGTGCGCGATTGGGCCAAGCTCGGCCTGTGCGACGGCCTGCTGGCGGTCGAGAACGCGGACGAGCCCACCGCGAAGGACACTGCCATCGTAGGAGCGGCCATCGCCGAGGCGATCGTCCGGGCGCGTACCGGACCGCGCGACCTGTCCCGGCGGCTCGACTCCCCGGGCGCGCTCGCCACCCGCGGAGCCTCGCGCGCCGTGCGCGAGAGGCTGGCCCGGCAATGGATACACGAGCAGGCATCATGACCGCACCCCGCACCCACGATCTGCTGCACCTGCCCGATCCGGCGCGGGCGCTCGCGGCCATGTCGGACGCGCCCGGCTGGGTCGCGGACGCGTTGGGCGCCGTCCCCTGGGTCGTGGTCCGCCGCGCCGCCGCGCCTCCCGGGCAGATCGCCGTGGGAGTGCGCGGCACGACACGAGCCGAGCGCCACGCCGACATCCTGCCGCTCGCCGTGACCGGGAGGCAGGTGCGCCCCGAAGCACTGGCCGCACGCGCAGAATCCCTGCCCGAGAACCTCCCCGCGGCATGCGCTCTGCGCCGTGCACGGCCGCTGCTCGACGCCACTGAGCTACCCTGGGGGCCGACCGGCAGTGTCGGATTCCAACTCGCCACCGGGGCGTCCACGGCCACCCAGGACAGCGACCTCGACCTGGTGATCCGCATCGACGGGCCGCTCGCGCTGCTCGGGGTGTCGCCGATTCTGCGTGACCTGCATACCGCGCTGCTCCGGCTGCCCGCCCGCGTGGACTGCCTGCTCGAGGCGGAGCAAGGCGCGATCGCACTGGGCGAACTCGTCGGCGGCGCCTCGCACGTCCTGCTGCGCACCGGAAACGGCCCATGTCTGGTGCCCGTCCCGCATGACGCGGATTCGGCATGAGCGTGGCATTCCTGTTCCCGGGACAGGGAGAACAGTATCCTGATATGCTCGCCGCTCTCCCCGAGGCCCCGGCCGTCGAACGCACCCGCGCCGAGGCGCAGGCGGTGCTGGGTGACCTGCGGCTCCTAGACGCCGCCGCGGCCCTGAAGTCCACGACCAGCGCCCAACTCGCCCTGCTGATCGCCGGCGTGGCCTGCGCCCGCGCGCTCACCGAGGACTACGGCGCCGTGCCCGACTTCGTCGCAGGGCACTCGGTCGGCGCCTTCGCCGCCGCCGTCACCGCGGGGGTGCTGACCTTCGCGGAGGCGCTCGGCGCCGTACGCCTGCGCGGCGAGCTGATGCAGCAGACCGCGCAAGACGGCCGCTGGGGCATGGCCGCGCTCGTCGGCCTGCGCCTGCCCGCGGTCCGCGCCCTGGTTCAGAGCACCGCCACCGACCAGGATCCGCTGTGGATCGCGAACATCAACGCCGCCGACCAGGTGACGCTGTCCGGCACGAACACCGCGCTCCGCCGCGCCGCACACGCCGCAGCCCGAGCCGGCGCGCAGCGCCTTGAGCGCTTGGACGTCGCCGTCGCGTCCCACTGCCCGCTCCAGCAGCGCACCGTCGAAGCCCTCACCGGGCACCTGTCCGCCCTACCACGCCGACCACAGCGGATCCCGTACCTGTCCAACACCCGCGGCCGTCGCCTGCAGCACGACCCCGACGCGGTGCTCGACGACCTCGCGCGGTCCGCCGGCCAGCCCGTGCAGTGGTACGACGCGATGCGTCTGATGGCGGAACTCGGCGGCACCCGCGCCGTGCAGATGCAGCCCGGCCACGTCCTGTGCGCGCTCCTGCAGCGCATCGAACCCGACATCCCCACCGCCGCGCTCGAGCAGACACCGCTCGCCCAAGCGGCCTTCTTCACCCGCCAGACCCCAGGAGCACAGTGATGACCATCGTGAAAACCACCGTCGGCCAACTGCGCGGCGCGGAGATCGAGGACGGGATCCTCGGGTGGAGAGGCATCCCGTACGCCGCGCCACCCGTAGGCCCGCTGCGGCTGCGCCCGCCGCAGCCGGTCGAACCGTGGAACGGGGTGCGCGACGCGGTCGCCTACGGCGCGCCCGCCCTGCAGCCGCCGAGCCTGATGCCGCCGATGCCGGGCGTGACACTGCCCGAACCGTCCGAGGACTGCCTCTACCTCAACGTCACCGCCCCGGCCGGCGCGTCCGGCAGCCCGGTCATCGTGTGGCTGCACGGCGGCGGCTACCAGACGGGCAGCGGAACCGACATGGCCGGGAACGGCAGCACCTTCGCGTGCAGCCACGGCGCCATCGTCGTCACGCTCAACTACCGACTCGGCGCACTCGGCTTCCTCGCGCTCGACGACGAAAAGCACACCGGGGCGTACGGGCTGCACGACCAGATCGCCGCGCTCCGCTGGGTACACGAGAACATCGCGGCCTTCGGCGGCGACCCCGACCAGGTCACCGTCTACGGCCTGTCCGCCGGCGCGAAATCCGTCGCCAACCTCCTCGGCTCCCCGCTCACCCGGGGCCTGATCCACCGGGCCGCCTCCTCCAGCGGAGGCGCGGACCACGTCGCGACCCCGCAGCAGGCCGCGAACCTCGCCCGCCGGTTCCTGCGTGAACTCGGCACCAAGCCACAACACCTCCGCCAGATGCCGGCGGCGGAGATTCTCGCCACGCAACGCGCGATCGGCGAAGGCCTCAGAGCCACCTTCCTCTGGCGCCCGGCACTCGACGGGCTCGCGCTCACCGCGCCCCCACTCGCCGCCATCGCCGCCGGTTCAGCCGCAGGCGTCCCGCTGCTGGCCCAGACCTGCGCCAACGAATGCGCCATCTACCAGGCAGGAGCGCCGGACGCCGCAGCGCAGGCCGGTCGCGTCCTGGAAGAGAACTTCGGCCCCGCCGGCCGCGACGAGATCCTGGCCGCCTACACCGCCAGCCGCCCGGAACTGGCCGAAGACCCCGACAAACTGGGCGTGGCCGTGATGAGCGACGAACGCTACGGCGTACCGACCGCGCGACTCGCCGACGCCCAGTCCGCCCACGCCCCGGTATGGCGCTCACGCTACGACGGACCGATCACCATGCCGCCCGGAATGGGCTTTCCAGCGGGACCCGCCCCCGCCTTCCACGGCACCGACGGCATGTCCGTCTGGACCGGCGTCAATGGGCTCGCCGGTACGCTCCACGAAGTCTGGGGACAGTTCGCCACCGGCAACGACCCCTCAGCCGCCGCACTGCCCGCATGGCCGCGCTACGACGACGCCCACCGCGCCACGATGATCTTCCACGAGGCCGGTTCGCACACAGCCGACGACCCGCGCGGCGCCGAGCGCACCGCCTGGAACGGCCGGCAATGGCAGTCCGGCACCTGGTGGCACTTCCCCGGCGTCGACTAAGGATCCTGCTTTCCTGATCCGCGAGCGCGCCGTCGGCCCACGGGGGCCAGGCGGCGCGCTGGGCGGAGTCTGATCCGGCTCAGCCCGGAAGACCCTCGTCGGTCGGCTGTGCGCCGTATCAGTGTTCGAATGCTGGCGGCGCGACGGGCGCGTCCGAGTCCACGTCGCCTTCGGCTTCGCCATCGGTGCCGACGAGCAGCGTCGCCCCGCGGCTCAGGGCGCCGGGGTTGCGTGCCTCGCGCCATTGCATGTAGCCGAATCCGATGATCAGCGCTGCGACGAACAGGTACGGGGTGAGGTTGTACGGCCAGGACGGTACGGGGTAGACGGTGACGAAGAGCACCGGCAGCAGCGCCAGTGTCCCGACCCAGGGCAGCACGCCGTGCCGCCATATGTTGAAGTCCGCCGGGTGCTGCCTGCGGATGTAGGCGGTCAGGGCGAGGTTGGCCATCACGTACAGGACGATCACGGCGAGTGTCGCGATGGTGCCGAGGAATCCGAAGATGTCGGCGGGTTGCAGCAGCAGTCCGACCAGCAGGATGGTCACGATTCCGGTGAGTTGCTGGAAGGCGATCGCGAACGTCGGGGTCTGGTGTACCGGATGGATCTTGGCGAACGGGGCGGGCAGCGTGCCGGACCGGCCCATCGTGTACATCACCCGGGACGCGGCGTTCGTGCAGGCGAGCCCTACGCCGACGGCGCTGTTGGCGATGGCGACCACGACGAACCACCAGCCCGCGCCCCACAGCGTGTGGCCGAGTACGTAGTAGGGGTTGGCGTTGGCGGCGAAGGCGGCCATGTCGCCGGTTCCCCAGCCGATCGCGCTGGCGTAGGAGGTGAAGATGTAGAAGCCGCCGATCAGGAACAGCGAGAGCATCACGGCGCGCCCGATGAACTTTCCGGGCTTGCGCGTCTCCTGCGCCAGCGGCGCGGGGGCCTCGAATCCGCTGAGCGCGAGGACGGAGAAGACCATCCCGGCGAGGATGCCGCCGAAGGCGTGCGGCGCGTGGCTGGGTTGCAGCGGCGCCGTGTAGGAGGTGCCGTGGGCGGGGGAGACCAGGAAGGTGATCGCCAGCGCCAGCATGATCAGCAGCTCGAACGCGCCGAACAGGGCGGTCGTCCCCATGGACCCCTTGATCCCGAAGTGGGTCAGCGCCCAGACGACCGCGAAGGTCGCGACGGCGAGGACCCACCAGGGGATGTCGACGCCGGATGCGGATTGGATCGTGTCGGACAGCAGGACGCCGAGGAACCCGATCGCGCCGGCCGGGCCGATGACGTCGTAGATCAGGTAGCTCCAGGTTGTCATGAAGCCGCTGCGGGCGCCGAGCCCCCGGGTGACGAAGGAGTAGTAGCCGCCGCTGGACGGCATGTACTTCGAGAACTGCGACACCGTGTTCCCGATGAAGAAGCAGACGATCGTGGTCAGCAGGAACGAGATCGGCATGTCCGGCCCGGCCTTGAGGGCGATGAGCGGGAACGTGAACATGATGTTGAGCGACGGCGCGATGTGCGTGATGCCCTGGAACACCACCTGGGGCAGGCCGAGGGCGTTGCGGCGCAGTTGCGGCGGGGCGGTCACGGGGGACCTCCTTCTGCGGTCCGGCGAGCCGGACGGGAACGGGCGGATCGGGGCAAGGGGCGGCACGGCCGGATGCGTCGGCAGCAGCAGCAGCAGCAGTAGTCACCATCGGCCGTGCGGGACCGACGCAGGCAAGGGAGCATGAGAACACGAGAGCACGTACTTGTCAGACATGAAGCTTCAGAAGTCCGACTTGTTTTGCAGCACTGTCCCTGAGCTAGATGGCTATGTCAAGAGCCCTCTGTAGTCCTTCCGGCCAAGCCCGGGCGGCGCGGCGACTTCTACCGTCGCCTTGACAGGCGCACATTATTCAGACTTCAATATCGAGTTGTCAGACAACTTCGCGGCCGCTTGGCCGCCGACCCCGAGATGAAGGCCCGCCACATGCTGAACTTCGACACGGACCGCTTCCTGCGCATCCAGTCCGGCGCGATCGCCCTGGCCGACGCTCTGCACGACGAGATCGTCGGATGCCTGCGGCGCGGCGCGCGAAACCTGTTCTTCGTCGGTTCCGGCGGGGCCGGGATCCTGATGCTGCCTGCGGCCCGCCTGCTGCAGACCCGCTCCACCTTCCCGGTCCACGTCGAGGCGCCGGCGGAGTTGGTCGCGGCCGGTTCGGCGCACCTGGGACCGCAGTCCGTGGTGGTCATCCCCTCGCTGTCCGGCACCACGGCGGAGAGCGTCGAGGCGCTGGAGTACTGCAAGGAACGCGGCGCCACCGTGATCACCCTGACCGGCCACGCGGACAGCCCGCTCGCCGAACGCGCGGACTCCTCGTTCGTCAACTTCGCCGAGGACGACACCTCCTGCGAGTCTTTCTACCTCCAGTCGTTGGTCCTCGCTCTCGCGCTGATGCAGGAACGAGGCGAGATCGCGGACTACGCCGAGGTGGTCGCCGAGCTCAGGCTCCTGCCGCAAGCGCTGGTGGAGGTCAAGGCGGCGTTCGAGGAGCGGGCGGAACTGTTCGCCGAGCAGATCGCGCACGAGCCGTACCACATCATCACCGGCGCGGGCTCGACCTGGGCGCAGGCGTTCTACTACGGCATGTGCATCCTGGAGGAGATGCAGTGGATCCGGATGCGCCCCGTACACGCGGCGGACTTCTTCCACGGAACCCTGGAGCTCGTCGACAAGGACGTCAGCGTCATCACCCTCAAGGGAGAAGACGAGAGCCGCACGCTGGTCGAACGGGTCGAGGCGTTCGTCCCCCGGTACACCGACAAGCTCTCCGTCTTCGACACCGCCGAGTTCGCGCTGCCCGCGATCAGCGAGCGCACCCGGGCGCTGATCTCGCCGGTACTGCTCGCCACGGCCCTCGAGCGGGTCAGCGCCCACCTCGAGATCAAGCGGGACCACCCGCTGACCACGCGCCGCTACTACAAGAACGTGTCCTACTGACCGCCGCCACAGCCAGACCGCCCGCGGCATAAACTGCGGTGTGCCGCCGCCCGCGACTCCAGCCCCGCCGCCGAACGGAAAGCCACACATGCCCGCAACACGACCCATGTCGGCCCAGGTGCGCGACCGGCTGGTGGAACTGTTCCAGTCCCGCGGGCTGCTCCCGGGCGACCAGTTGCCGAGCGAGGCGGAGATCGCGGAACTGTGCCACGTGGGCCGGTCCACCGCGCGCGAGGCGCTCAAACTGCTGGAGCAGGAAGGCATGGTCGTCGCGGAACGCGGCCGCGGCCGGTTCATGTCGTTCCTCGGCGTCCTCGACATCGACCGGCCGATCACCCGATTCGAGTCCATCAGCACCATGCTCGACGCCCTGGGCTACCAGGCGAGCACCGTCGTGCTCGCCGTCTCGGAGCAGACCCCGGAAGCCGCGGAGCGCGAGGCCCTGGGCCTGACCGACCAGGACACGGTGATCCGGCTGGAACGACTGCGCTCCGACGGCGACGAACCGCTCGTCTTCAGCGTGGACACGATGCCCCGGGACGTCATCCCGGGACCGATCAGGCACATCGACTGGAGCGGCTCGCTCAGCGACCTGCTCGCCGCCCAAGGACACCCCCCGGTCTCCTCGGCCGCCCGGCTCAAGGCCGTCGACCTTCCCGAAGAAGCACGCAGACGCTACTCCCTCGACGGGTTCGGGCCCTGGCTGCTGATCTCCGAGACGGTCATCACCCCCGCGGGCCGACGCGTGCTGTACGCCGAGGACTACCACCGCGGCGACGCGTTCGCCTTCAACGTGCTACGCCGTTAGCCCGCATCCGCCCTGAGCCGCGCGTTCGTCGGGCGGGAGCTGGGGCATTCCCGACAGTTGGCTGATGACCTGGCCCGATGCCGCGTGGCAAGCTCGGCTGTGACGCGACAAGGCGTCCGATCCGGAGAGTGATATGACGTACGCATTCGACCCCGAGTTGGCCGCGATCATCCCGCTGATGCCGATGCTGGATCACTCGGACCTCCCGGCCGCGCGCGCCCAGATCACGAATGGACTCGCGGCCATGCCCGCCCCCGACGCCACGGGGGTGGACGTCGGCGAGGTCCGGGTCCCCGGTCCGCAGGACGCGCCGGACGTGTTGCTGCGGACCTACCGTCCGCAGGGCGTGACCGGGCCGCTGCCGGTGATCTACGACATCCACGGCGGCGGGTTCACGGTGGGCTCCGTCGACATCGACCACGCGGGCAACCTGGCCTTCAGCCGTGACCTTGGCGCCCTCGTGGTCAGCGTGGAGTACCGGCTGGCGCCCGAGGACCCCTTCCCGGCCGGGCTGGAGGACTGCTACGCCGGGCTGTCGTGGGTAGCCAAGAATGCCGCGGAGTTGGACGCCGACCCCGACCGGATCGTCTTGCACGGCACGAGCGCCGGCGGCGGGCTGGCCGCGGCCCTCGCCCTGCTGGCCCGCGACCGGAGCGGGCCCGCGATCCGGTTCCAGTTCCTGAGCATTCCCGAGCTCGACGACCGGCTCGACACGCCCAGCATGCGGGACTTCACCGACACGCCGATCTGGAATCGCCCCAAGGCGGTGATCAGCTGGGATTACTATCTCGGTGCCGGAGTTCCCGGCACGGCCGATGTATCGCCCTACGCCGCCCCGGCCCGCGCCACCGACCTGGCCGGACTGCCCCCGGCATATGTCGCGGTCATGGAATTCGACCCGCTGCGCGACGAGGGCATCGACTACGCCAGGGCCCTGCTGGCCGCCGGGGTACCCGCCGAACTGCACCTGTTCCCGGGGACGTTCCACGGCTCCGCCGTCGCCGCATACGCCGGGATCTCGCAGCGCGAGAACGCCGAGGCACACGCCGTCCTACGCAGGGCACTTAGTTAGACGCCACCGGCACCCGCGTCGTCCTCAGTGATCTGCGGGCGAGGGGCGGGTGGCCAGACGCCGGCCGTAGAGGGCCAGTTGGGCGCGGAATCGGTCCTCGGGGTCGTGCAGCCGCCACCCCAGAGCCTCCTCGACGTGTGAGAGCCGCGCCGCCACCGAACTGTGGTGCAGGTGCAACTCCACGGCGGCCTGGCGCAGCGAGCCGGTACGGCAGAAGGCTGCGAGGGCTTCGATGGCTGATACACCGCCCTCCCCGGCCGCCACCTGCGCCAAGGCTCGCACATCCGGTTGGGCGGCCAGCAACTCAACCGGGAATTCGGCCAGCAGCGCCACCATTCCCAGGTTGTCGTGGTCCACCACGGCCTCATCCGGGGGACCGGGCACGGCGAAGCGCAGGGCGAGGCCGGCCTGGGTAAACGACTGGCGTGCCTCCAGGCCGCCCGCCTCACCGCCCACCCCGACCCGCATTCCGCGGCAGGGCTTTCCTTCGAGCGCTTCCCGTAGTTCCGCTGTCGGTGACGCGCAGCCGTCCCCGCGCTGGACCAGCGCCACCCCGGACTCGCCGAGCGCGGCCACCCGGACCGTGGCCGACGAGGGCAGGCCGCAGCGGGCGAACAGCGAGACGATCTCCGCGGCGGCGCCGATGGCCGAGGTGCCGGTGACGACCACGACCCGCAAGGGCCGCTGCGGTGCCATGCCCAGGAGCCGCAGCGCGCGGGCCCGTTCCTCCGGGGCCTCCCGGCCCGAGATCACGACTTCCACCAGAGCCGGGTCGGCGACATGCGGCGCCGTCGACCGCACAGGGTGGCCGATCAGCACCTGGGCGGCGATGGCCATCCACTCCAGGATGAGTTCGTCGAACGGACCGGCCTGCCCCGGACGCTCGAGCCAGACGCGTCCCGCGGGGACGAGGCCGACGCTGCCCGAGACCGACGTCGGCGCCGGCACCCCGGCCAGTTCGCCGCCATCGCCGGCGAAGCGCACCACCCGGCTGTCGGCCAGCTCAAGACCCGCCGGGCATTCGGCCAGCCCCGCGGTCGAGCGCACGAGCGCCACCGCGTCGAGGCGGGCGCCGAGCAGCGCCTCGAAGTGGGCGATCACCCGAAACGCGGTGGCCGCGTCCGGGTCGAGTGCCGACAACCTCAGCAGGAGCCCCTTCACAAGGTGAGTCTACGACCAGCCTGATTCAGGGACACCCGCGTCGCGGCGATCGACCGCGGTCGTTTTCGACGACGGATCAGCGCGGTGCGAGTCGGGCCGTCGTGACGCGGCGGGTGGCGGCACGGTAGTTGTCCTGGCCGGGTGCCGTTGACGCGTTGGAAGGCGTTGCTGAAGGCGCTCAGACGCCGGCGGAGCAGGTACTCGGGTGGGCGCGGCACTATTTTTTGGCGCCGCCTGACTTATTGGCATCCGCTGCTATCAAGTGTACCGTGAGCCCCAAGCTGGCCGCGATCACGTACCGGCCCGCAAGTCAGGCGCATGAAGAATCGAATGCCCAATAAGGGAGCTCAATGGCGAGCAATACAAGCCTGGATAGCAGCAGCGTCATCGTGACCGGAGCTGGCTCCGGTCATGGACGCCCGCCCGCACTGCACCTCGCCCGCGAAGGCGCCGACGTCATGGCTGCGCGAATCGAGGCCGCGGGCGACAGGGCGGCCGCGTACCGTCCTTCCTCGTCGACCTGCTCCTGATCGCAACGCTCGTCGAAGCAGGCCTCGCACGCGCTGTCGATGAACACGAATATCAAGATTAGAAGTAGCTGACCGGCGCAACCCCGGCTTGCACTAACGCTTGGGCGCATCGCCGGCGCAGACCGAACGTCCATGAGGCACCGGCGCTGCTCGCCCGTCCCGGCCTCCACCGCTTTCCCAACCTCTCGCCGCCACCTGAGCCGACGACGCGCTGAACCGGCAGCGGGCCCGGCCGGCGGCGGAGAGGTGAAGCACGTGCGCCCCGGGATCGACCGTTATATACGCACGCATCATCAATATTCGAACGAAGGGAACACCTGTGTCCGCTCACACCGAGCCGTCCCCGGGCGAGTCCGAAGCCGGGTCCGACAGATTGGACGGGGCCTCGCCTCTGCGCGTCTGGTCCGTCGTGATCATCATCGCCCTGCTCAGTACGATAGCGGCGCTTCAGTACACGATGATCACTGCGGCCCTGCCGAAGATCGCCCCGTCGTTCGCTTCGGCCGGGGCGAATATCAGCTGGGCGATCACCATCTTCGGGCTGGTCGGGGCGGTGTCGACGCCGATCTTCGGCAAGATGTCGGACATCTGGGGAAAGCGGAACATCCTCACGGTCTGCGCCTTGCTTTTCGTCGCCGGTTCCGTGCTGTGCGCCGTGACCGACGACTTCGGTCTTTTCCTGCTCGGCCGCGGTCTCGAGGCCTGCGGGACCGCTGCCGGAGCGGTGGCCTACGGCCTGATCCGCGACCTGTTGCCGCGCCGCAACATCCCGATGGCGGTGGGCCTGGTCGGCGGCACTCTCGCCCTGGCCTCCCTGGCCTCTCCGTTGCTCGGCGGCTGGATGGTCGACCACTACACGTGGCGGCTGATCTTCTGGTCCCTGGCCGTGTTCGCCGCGGTCGTGCTGGCGGTGCTCTGGGTCGTGGTCCCCGAGAGCAGCCTGCGGGTGAAGCAGCGCCTGGACCTGCTCGGCGCCGCGGTGCTCGGCGGAGGCGTGGCCTGCGTGCTGTTGTACGTGACCGAGGGCGGCAGTTGGGGTTGGACGGCCGGCAAGTCCATCGTCTACCTGGTCGTCGGCGTCGTCCTGCTGGCCGGGTTCGTCCCGCTCGAGCGCCGGGTCGAACAGCCGTTCGTCGACATCAGGATTCTGTCTTCTCCGAAGGTCGCCATGACCATGGTCGTGTCCTTCTGCGCGGTGATGATCTTCGCCGTCACGGCCTACGCGCTTCCCTACATGGCGCAGACGCCGACCAAGGCGCAGTTGACCGGCCTGGTGCAGGCCGCCGCTGTCAAGGCCGGCCTGCCCGCCGCCGCGATCCCGCTGCTGCACGTCTCCTTTCCCGGCGGCACCCTCGCGTTCGCCGGCGGCCTGACGCTGCTCGGCTTCGCCTGGCGGGCGAACATCTACGTGGGCGTGACAGGGATGGCGACCGGTCCGCTGGGCGGTGGGTGGGCGCACCGGGCCGGCGGGCGCAAGCCGCTGATCGCCGCCATGGCGTTCCTGCTCGTCGGAGCAGTGCTGCTGCTGGTCCTGCCGCTCCAGGGAGTGTGGGGCCTGGCTGTGGTCGCCGGGGTCGTCGGCGTCGGCAACGGGTTCTACTTCGCGGCCGCGCCGACCCTGATCATGGAGGCGGTACCGGCGCGGCAGCAGGGGATCACCACCGGAATGTGGAGCGTGTCCAGCGCCCTGGGCTCCGCGGTGGGGTCGGCGGTGCTCACGGCCTTCTTCGTGGCCAATCCGCTGAAGGTCGCGGTCGCCGTGCCCGGCCGCCCGGCCACCGTGCAGACGCTCGATCAGCTCTACTCCTGGGCCGGCTACCGCGACGGGTTCGTCTTCACTATCGCCGTCGGCGTGCTCGGCCTGGTCATCGCCGTGCTGATGAAGCACGGGCGTACTCCCAGCACCGGCGGCGCCGTCCCCGGGCTCGAATCCGCGCCGCTCGCGGGCGACGCAGTAGGCGCCTGATACCCGTCGTGGCCCGGGTTCTCCACCGGCTACGCGGTGAAGAACCCGGGCCGCGACGGGTGGTCGAACGCGGCGGTCAATCCGGCATTCCGCGGGCCGCGGCGAGCAGGGCGATGCGCATCGGCGTGAACAGGCTCGCTTCCTCTGTCTCCGGCGTGGTGCTCCAGGCGTGCTGCTCGACGGCCGCGCGCAGCGCCCCGTTGATCATCGCGGCCTGGAGCCTGCTGTCCGGGTCGTCGGCGGGCAGACCGGTCCGCTGCGCGAGGGCCTGCGCGAACGCCGGTTCGGCGTCGGCGAGCGCCTGCAGCCATACCGCCCGCAGCCCCGGGTCGGTGCGGGTCAGCCGCGCCAGCGCCAGGACGGCGGCGGTGTCCTGCGGGCTGTGCAGGGTCGGGGCGCCGTCTTCCACGTCCTCGGGCGCGGCCAGCACATCGGCCAGCGCGCGGCCAGGAGTCCAGGCGCGCAGCAGGCGCGCGACGGTCTCGATGCCCGCGGTCAGCAGCGGCCGCACACAGGCTTCCTTGTTCGGGAAGTACCGCCACAGGGTCCGGGAGGAGATGCCGACGAACTCGGCGATCTGGTCGACGGAGGTCGCGGCGACGCCCTGCGCGGTGAACAGGTCGATCGCCGCGCGGGCGATCTCCAGGCGGGTGGCCGCCTTGCGCCGCTCGGTCAGCGGCGGACGACCGGTCCTGCCTCCCGGGGCACCTGCCGTGGGGCTGCCCGACAACTCCGGCTCCTCTCGGCCCGACTTCGCCCGGCACGCCGACGGGCAGGTTAAGGCTACTGCTTTCTGGCGCTGAACGGCTTATTGGCACTGGCAGACATTAAGTGTACCGTGGGCCCCGAGCCGACCGCGACCTCGCGCCGAGCGCACGGCAGCGGAGTTCGACGGTGAGCAGCGCAGGCTTGGACGGCGGCAGCGTCATCGTCGCCGGAGCGGGCTCCGGCATCGGACGCGCGGCCGCATCGGAGGGCTTGGGCACGGTGGCCACACCTCTGCGGTATGTCAGCCCACAAATGGTACTGAGTGCCGATTATGGTGTAGGGTCCCACCCGTGGGATGGAGCGTTGGCGACATCCCGACCAGGGCGGCCGCATGGCCGTGGTCACCGTGGCGAGCCGTGGTCTCGGCTACGCCATCGCCCGCACTTGAGAACCGGACCGGCCGCGGTCTCGTACCGGCCCCTCCAGCCAAGGCGCGTGACCGCGCCGAGTACAAGGAGATGACATGATCGGTGAACTGCAAGGCAAAGTGGCGTTCATTACCGGCTCGGCCGGTGGCATCGGGCTCGGCATGGCCCGCGCGTTCGCCGAGGCCGGGATGAAGATCGCGATGGCCGACGTCGACGAGGTCGCTCTGGAGGAGTCCGCTGCGGAACTCGCGGACACCGGGGCGACGGTTCTCGCGGTGCCGTTGGACGTGACCGACCGGGCCGGCTGGGCGGCGGCGGCCGAGAAGGTCACCACGTCACTCGGGCCGGTGCAGCTGCTGTGCAACAACGCCGGTATCAGCACCCTGGGTCTGAAGTTCGGGCAGATCACGCCGGAGTTGTGGACCAAGGTCGTCGACATCAACCTGAACGGCGCGTACAACGGCATCCACACCTTCCTGGAGCCGATGGTGGCGGCCGGTGGCGGTCACATCGTGAATACGGCGTCCTTCGGCGGGCTGTTCGGCAGCATTCCCGAGTTGACGGCCTACACCGCGACCAAGTTCGCGCTCGTCGGGCTGTCCGAGTCGTTGCGTGCGGAAGTCGCCTCTGACGGCGTCGGGGTCAGCGTGGTGTGTCCCGGCGGGGTGCGCTCACGGCTGTGGCGCACCTCCATGCTGGCCCGCGGAGTGGCGGCCGAAGACGCGGTACCGACCGGTGTCGGCGGCCAGTCGGCGTCGCCGGACGGCATGGACCCGTATGAGGTCGGCCTGCGGACCGTGGACGCGGTGCGCAACGACGAGCTCTACGTGATCACCCATCCCGAGTTCCGGGCGGGGATCGTGTACCGCCACGACCAACTGATGGCCGCATGCGACCGCGGCGAAATCCTCAGCGCGCAGCTCCACCCGGACAGCGCCCCCGCCGCCGCCGCCGGACAGCTCGTCGAGGGGCTGAAGGGCACTACGCCCCCGAAGCAGTAACCCGGTCGCCGTACATTCAAAGGAGAAAGCGCATGCGCACACACCATCGGCGGATCAGGAACAAGCTGGAGGGGGACGAGCAGGCGTTCGGGGTGGTCTTCCAGCTCCCGTCGCCGGATCTGGTCGAGATCGCGGGGTACACCGGTTACGACTTCGCCTGGATCGACGCCGAGCACGGCACGATGGACCTCGGGGACATCAACCACATGATCCGGGCGGCCGACGCGTCGGGCATCGACGCGATCGTGCGGGTGCCGGATCACTCCCCGTCCTTCATCCAGCGGGTCCTGGACGCCGGAGCCACCGGCATCATGGCCCCCCACCTGCGCACCGCGGCCGACGCCGCGGCGATCGTGTCGGCCGCGAAGTTCGAGCCGCAGGGTACCCGCGGTGCCTGCCCGGCCACGCGTGCGGTCGGGCACCTGACCGACGACTGGGCCGCCGACCGGCTCCGCGCGGACCGCGACACGCTGGTGTTCGGCCTGATCGAGGACGTCGAGGGCGTCGAGAATGTGCAGGCGATCGCCGCGGTGCCCGGTCTGGACGGTCTCGTGTTCGGCCCGTTCGATCTGGCGATGGCGCTCGGCCTGCACGGCGACGTGTCCCACCCCGACGTCGAGAAGGCGCGCATCGAAGTGGTGCAAGCGACCAAGGACGCCGGGATCGAGTACGTCGCCATCGCCGGGTTCGGCGCCGGCGGCTCGCTGGAGGGGATCGCCGCGGCCGGATCGCGGATCGTCAACGTCTCCGGGGACCGCGGACTGTTCTACACCGTCCTTAAATCGTCGCTGGCCTCCACCAAGAGCGGTCTCGACGCGATCACGGCAGGAGCTGGAAAATGAGCAAGCCCACCGCGGACGAGGTCATCGGCTACCTCGACAAGCTCTCGAACTGGGGACGCTGGGGCGAGGACGACCGGCTCGGAACGCTCAACAACATCACCCCGGACGTCCGCAAGCAAGCCGCAGGACTGGTCCAGACCGGGCAGGCCGTCTCGCTCTCCCGCGACATCGACCCGAGCAACGCGGACCCGCTCAAGACCGGTCTGAGCGTCGTGCAGCGTTTCATGGGGATCGGCGAGGTCGCGCACCACCTGGGTGAGGGCGCCGTCCGGTTCGACGGCAACACCGAGTACGTCGGCATCGCCGCCCACGGCTCCCACACCCACCTCGACGGACTCGCCCACTACCAGTGGGACGGCAAGAACTACAACGGGTTCAGCGCCGGGGAGATCACCTCGCTCGCCGGAACCAAGAAGCTCTCGATCCACCACGCCAGCCAGGGGATCATCACCCGCGGCGTGCTCCTGGACATCGCCGGGCTGCACGGCGTCCCCTGGCTCGAACCCGGCTACGCGATCATGCCGGACGAGTTGGAGGCCGCCGAAGAGCGCCAGGGTGTGACGGTGCGCGCCGGCGACGCGCTGATCGTCCACACCGGAAACGTCGCGTACGGCCTGCGGGACAAGGACCGCAACCAGCTCAGCTCGCAAGCCGGACTACACGCCGCGTGCCTGCCCTACCTGCGCGAACGCGACATCGCGGCCCTCGGCAGCGACAGCATCCAGGACGTCCAGCCCTCCGGCTTCGACACCCTCGACCTCCTGCGCCCGATCCACATCGTCGGACTCGTGGCCCTGGGCCTGTGGCTGATCGACAACATGCAGCTCACCGAACTCGCCGCCACGTGCGCCGAGGAGCAGCGCTGGGAATTCCTGTTCACCATGCTCCCGTGGCGCTTCGTCGGGGTCACCTCCAGCGCCACCAACCCCGTCGCCGTCCTCTAACCGTACGGACCACAGGGGTCGGCAACGAAGGCCACCACGGAGTGACCTTGAATGGGCGAGGGCCTTCCATGTTCGGTGCGGGTCGCGAGAACCCCACCGATCAGGGGAAGGCCCTCACACCCCGTCGTCCATGCACCTCTGGCAGAGATCGGGCGGCTGAGCGAACTCCCGGCGAGAGGCTGGACCATGGTGCATACTATATACATTTCACCGGCCGGTTTCAAGGCCGGCGCGCCGTACCGGCGAACCGACGAAAAGGACCTGCCCCATGGATGAACTGGCCGGCAAAGTCGCGGTGGTGACCGGCGGCGCCAACGGGATCGGTTTCGGCATGGCTCAGGCCTTCGCCGACGAGGGGATGAGAATCGTCCTGGCCGACACCGACATCGAGCGCCTCGAAGCCGCCCGCACCGTGCTGACCGATAAAGGCGCCGACGTCCTCGCGGTGCCGACCGACGTCTCCGACGCCACAGCCGTGCAGTACCTGCGCGACGCCGCCTTCGAGCGTTTCGGTACCGCGCACGTCCTGTGCAACAACGTCGGGATCGGCGCCAACGGTCCGCTGGTCGAACCCATCGACCTCTCGACCTGGCACCGGGTGCTCGATATCAACTTCTTCTCCGCCCTGCACGGTATCGATGCTTTCCTGCCGCGACTGCTCGAACAGGGCGAGGGCCACATCGTCAACACCTCCTCGCGCCAGGGGCTCATCTCCTCCCCGCATCTCGGCCCGTACCCGCCGTCCAAGTTCGCGTTGGTCGCGCTGACCGAGATGCTGCACGCCGAACTCGCCGCCCTCGGCACCGCGGTCAGCGCATCGCTGCTCACTCCCGGCGGCGTGCTGACCGGGCAGATGCTGCAGGCCAGGGACAGCCTCGCCCGCGGGGAGATAACCAACCCGGCGACCAAGGCCTTCCTCACGAGCCGGCTCGCCGACTCCGTCGACCCCTACGACGTCGGGCGCCTCGTCGTGCGGGCGATCCGCGGCGGCCACCTCTACATCAACACCCACCGCGAGACCGTGGACTGGATGCGGGAACGCATCGACCGCATCGCCGCCGACTGCGACTCCCTGGGCACACTGCGTTGACGCCGAACGGAACCGTCGGGCCCTTGGCCGACCTCTCCCCGGACCGCGGTGCCGCCCGGCTGGCTGGACCGGATCCTGCCGCATGTGGACCTCGACGGCACGAACCTGCCCGACCTGCCCGCCGCCGCGCCCCTCGGCGCCTAGGCCACGGCGCAGGGCGAGGGCGCGGACGGACTGCTCGAGCCTTCGGCGGACGTCCCCGTCGCGTCCAGCTGATCAGAAGGCTGATCCACACCCGGGCGTCGGGTGTGGATCAGCCTTCTGATCAGGGCGCCGAGGTCCGGGCGGCACGGGCGGCTGTTCTATCCGGCGGGTGCGTCCATGGCCTGGTCCAGGAGGGTCGACAGGTCGATGGTGCCGTTCGCGGCACTCCAGGTCTCGGAAGCGGCGTTGAGACAGGCTGTGGCGGCGGCGACCAGGGCGCGGGGCCGCGGGTCGAGGGCGCCGTCGGCGACGTGCAGACGGCGGGCGACTTCGGGGGCGAGCAGGTCGTACCAGCGCAACTGCTTGCCCGCTTGGCGGAATCTGAGCGCCGGGGTGTCGTGGAGCATGCGCGACATGCGCAGGTTCTGCTCGGGCGACGCGATGGCCTCCTCGATCAGCGGGTCGAACGCGCGGCGCAGCGATCGCCACACGGGCTCAGGCTCGGGCCGGGCGGCGAGCGCCTCCCCGACCCGCTGCGCGAGCTCGTCGAGATGACCGAGGACGACGTCCTCCTTGGTCGCGAAGTAGCGGAAGAAGCTGGTACGGGACATGCCCGCCTCGGCGGCGATCTGGTCCACGGTCGTCTTGTCGAACCCGTGCTCGACGAACAGCCGCATGGCCACGGCGGCGACCTCGGCGCGCACGGCACGGATCGTCCGATCGCGCAGCGTGTGCGACGCGGCGGGTGCGGAGGATGGGGACGGGGAGGGCTTGGGCGCGATGGCCATTCCGCCATGTTACACCAACCCGAAAATGGAACTAAGTGCCGTATGTGGTATACAATACCGATTGTAGACTGAAACGTTGGCGGCCTTCCCGATCCGGGCGTCCCGCTGTTGCGGGCGGCCTCGCAAACACTGACCGGCGTCACCTGTGAAGGGCTGTGACGGGAGCCGCGGCACACAGCCCGTACGACAACCGCAATCCACCCCCCGCACACTCAACTCGATCCTGGGACTCCCGTGAATCAGCTTGAAACCCCCCGCAACGTCCTGGTCGTCATCGGCACCGGAGGCATGGGCCTGGCCATCGCCCGGCGCCTCGGCGGCGGGCGACGACTGCTGCTGGCCGACTACTCGTCTTCGGCCTTGGACGCGGCCGTGGCGACCCTCGAGGGTGAGGGCCACGACGTTCGCGGGCACATCGTGGACGTCTCGGATCACGTGTCGGTCGAGAAACTGGCCGCCGACGCCGCGGCCGCCGGGCGCATCGACGCCGTCGTGCACACCGCCGGCGTATCACCCGTGATGGCCAGCGCCCGGCAGATCTACCAGGTTGACCTGCTCGGCACCGCGCATGTGATCGACGCCTTCTTCCCCGTTGCCTCGCCGGGCACGTCCCTGGTCGCCGTCGCGAGCATGGCCGGGCAGTTCGCGTCCCTGCCCGCCGACCTCGAGCAGCACCTGGCGACCGCGCCCGCCGGACAACTGCTCGACCACAAGTGCATCGACCCGGACGCGCATCCCGCCATCGCCTACACGCTGGCCAAGCGCGGCAACCAGTTGCGCGTGCAGGCCGCCGCGCACGCCTGGGGCGGCAAGGGCGCACGGATCAACACGATCAGCCCCGGAGTGATCTCCACCCCGATGGGCCGAGCGGAACTCGAGGGCGAGGCGGGCACGCACATCCAGTCGATGATCGATCTGTCCGGCGCACGCCGCGCCGGCAGCCCGGACGACATCGCCGCCGCAGCAGCCTTCCTGACCGGACCCGACTCCACCTTCATCACCGGCAACGACCTCCTCGTCGACGGCGGCGTGATCAGCACACAGCGCTGGAACACCACGCGCGCGTCCTGAACGCGCCCACCCGCCGCCCCCGACCCGGATCGGAAACGCAGGCGTCCCCCGTCAACGCCGGCGACAGCAGCGCCCTTGCCGCCCGGCCCATGGGCAAGACCGCTGTCGAGTGAACCGTACCGGGTTCCGTCCACGGACTTGGGCTTCGCCGCAGGTCGGATCGGTTCCATGTGACCTACGCCAACCCAGAATCCATGGAGGAACCCGGTGCGGTTCAGGTCGCGATGTGGTTTTCGTGGAGGATCCCGCCGATCCGGTCTCGTCGAGCGACGCGGAAGCGGATGGGAACTTGAATTTGTCGGTGTGCTCGGCGAGGTCCAGCAGCGCGTTTCGGGCCATTTGCATGGTCTGCTCGGCGGTGGGATGCGCGGTAACGCCCAGGAAGGGGATGCGCCGGGTGGCGTGCTCAATCATCGTCAAGGCATACGCGTTGGTGCCATCGAGCAGATCGGCGGTGAAGAAGTCGGTGGCGAGGATGGCCTCGGCCTGGGAGGGCAGGAAGTCCGGCCGGGTCGGGCCGGTTCGTCGCGGTGCGGGGTCGATCCCGGCCTTCTTCAGGATCGCCCACACGGTCGAGGGCGCGGCCTTGATGCCGAGGCCGGCTGGCTCACCGGTGATGCGCCGGTACCCCCATCCTTCGTTCTCGCGGGCCATGCGGAGCACTGGAGTCTTGGTGCTGCGTCGTGTCGGGGGTCGGCCCTTCGGCTTGGACTTGCGCCCAGTGACGACGTAGCAGGTCCCGACGCCGACGCAGGATCGTGCCGGGAGTGACGATCAACCTCATCCCGGTATAACGAGCCGGGGTATCAGCCCGGGGAGCAGCGCGAGCAGCGCCCGGTCGGCCCGGGAGAGCTTCGTCCGGGAACGCTCGCCGGGCTGACGCTGCAGGACGGCGAGCTGATGCTGGAGCAGCGGAATCTCCGCAGTACGCCAGGCCGCATCCCGGCGTGAGACCCGAACTGCGGCTATCACGCGAGACGCGAGGAGGAAGACGAGACGCGGACACGCAAACGGTGATCATCTCGGATCGACCGCGGGTGCTGCAAGCCCGTGACCAGCGTGGACAGAATTCTCGGCGCCTTCACCCGCTGCCGGACAATGCTGCCGGACAATGTGGTCGACCTCGACGCCTTCCGAGTCCGTCGACGCGATCGCGCCAGCGGCCTACTTCACGAATACCAGCACGTCGCATAGGTTTCTGGCACCCACAAGCTCATTCAATCCCGCACGATCGGATTGATCCGCCGTGCCGGGTCCGTTCTTGCTGCGGCACACTGGGAGCACCGACGGCACTGTCTCTCCACACGCGGGGTCGGGCGGATGGAACAAGGAGCTCGGGTATGTATGTCAGTGAGTTCTCCTCGGTCGAGGAGGCGCAGGAGGCGGCTGCGGAGACCTATGTGCCCGTGGCGATCAGGGAGTCTCGATCGAGCTTCCGTGTTCGGTTCGCCCTGCATGAGCTGGAGGACGCCGTCACGACGACCCACGTGCGGTCGAGCCCGGCCCGCACGATCCGGACACCGCGCCTGGCGGCGCATACGGGGCGGGACGACCTGCTGATCTTCTGCGTCCACCTGTCCGGCACGGGTCGGCTCAGACAGCACAACCGGCTCGCCGAGCTCAGCAGGGGCACCGGAGTGCTCTCCGAGGTTCGCAGCCCGTGGGAGTTGGACTTCCCGGTGGACACCCAGAGCTTGACGCTCCAGTTCCCCCGCGGGCTGCTCTCGCTGGGCCGCGCGCGGGTCTCGGACCACTGCGCACGTACGCTTGATCCCAAATCTCCGGCCATGCGGCTGGCCGCCGGCTACCTCGGCCAGCTGCACGGGCTCGTCGACGAGCTGACGGGCGAGCAGCGGATCGAGGCCGGGCGTGTCGCGATCAACCTGCTGTCCATGGCCATGCGCGACGGCGCGCAGGACGGGTCGCATGCCGCTGTGGGGGAGGTCGTCCTGCGGATGATGCAGAGATACGTGCAGGATCACCTCGCGGACCCGCAGCTAAGCGTTACGGAACTCGCGCTGCGGCATCACATCTCGGTTCGGCAGGTCCACGCCCTGTTCGCCCGCGCCGACCTCACCCCCGGCGCCTACATCCGGCAGCGGCGCTTGGCGGCCGCTCACGAGATGCTGGCGTCGGCGCGATACGACACGAGCGCCGTGGCCGACATCGCCGCCGCCGTCGGATTCGCCGAGCTGCGGACCTTCGAGAGGGCGTTCCGTCGGCAGTACGGAACGACGCCGTCGAACCAGCGACGCGAGCGCCGTGCCGGGGAGCCCGGCGGCGCGTGACGCCGGGGCGGGAAGCGTGCAGAGAACGTCGGTCGCCTTGCACTAGAAGTCGTGGCATCCCGGGAGCGGGGCCGCTTGGATCGGAGCAAGATCAGGGTCCGCCCGGCGCGGCTACAGCCGTGCGGCCAGGGCCCGCAATCACGACTCACCCGCAGGAGCGCAATCCCGCCATGACAAAGATCCTCGTCGCGTCCACGCCTGTGTACGGACACTTCGCCCCGATGCGTTCGATCGCCCGGCATCTGGTGCAGAGCGGTCACGACGTCACCTTCCTCACCGGCGAGCACTACCGCTCCCAGGTCGAGGCCATCGGCGCGGACTTCGTTCCGCTGACCGGGCTGGCCGACTACAACCCGGAACGTCCGGCAGGAGAGTTCGTCGAACTCGCCGCCCGCCGCAACGCGATGCCGGTCGGCCTGCCGCAGCTCGAGTTCGACATGAAGCACGTGTTCGCCGACGTCATCCCCGACCAGCACGCGTCGCTCGTGGGCATCCTGGAGGACCTGGGGCAGGACGCGGTCGTCGTGCAGGACGCCTGGTTCTTCGGAAGCTGGCCCTTCCACCTCGGCGCGCCGGGACCCCGGCCCGCCGCCGTCGTCTCCATCGGGGTCAGCCCGCCGACGCTGACCAGCGTCGATACCGCGCCCTTCGGGCTCGGACTGCCGCCGGACGCCACCCCCGCGGGCCGGGAGCGCAATCGCGAGCTGAACCACCAGGTCAAGGACGTCGCGTTCGCCCCCTTGCAGGAGCATCTGACGCGGGTGCTGGAAAGCGTCGGAACGACGAAGCCGGCCCCGTTCTTCTTCGACGGCATCGTCACGCTCCCGGATCTCTACCTCCATCTCGGCATCGAGGGATTCGAGTACCCGCGGAGCGACGCGCCGTCCACCCTTCGCTTCGTCGGCGCGCTCACGGAGCACGGCGCGTCGGCGCGCCCGCTGCCGGAATGGTGGGCCGAGGCGACCGCCGCCGAGACGGTGGTGGTCGTCACCCAGGGGACCGTCGCCAACAAGGACCTCGGCGAACTGGTCGAGCCGACGCTGGCGGCCCTCGACGGCCTCGACGCCCTGGTGATCGCGGTCACCGGTCGTCCGGCCGAGCTCGCCGACCTGCCGGCGAACGCTCGTTGCGCCGAGTTCGTCCCCTTCGATCTGCTGCTTCCGTACACCGACGTGCTGGTGAGCAACGCGGGCAACGGCGGCGTGCAGTCGGCGCTCAGCTACGGTGTGCCCCTGGTCCTGGCCGGCGCCACCGAGGACAAGCCCGAGGTCGCGGCACGTGCCGCCTGGACCGGGGCCGCGGTCGACCTGGCGACCAACCGGCCCGACCAGGCCGCGCTGCGCAAGGCCGTCGAGGCGGTGCTGTCGGAACCCGGCTACCGGGCCGCGGCCCGCCGGCTCCAAGCGGAACATGCCGCGCACAACACGTTGTCGGAGATCGCGGCCGCCGTCCGGGAGTTCTCGGCCTGAGCCCGGGACCGATCGGGTGGACCGCGGTCGGGGTCGCGGTCCACCCGAGAACCGCTCATTCGTGTGCAGAAATCGGCGTGAAGGAAGCGTGCTGATGACACGTCACGTCCTGGACCGCGTTGTGGCGGCGTCGCTCGACGGCCATCATGCCCGGTTCGCGCAGCGGCACGGCCGGGCCGTGCGTTACCAGCCTGAGGTTTGCTCGTTCGTCGCGCTCGACGACGAGCGCGACCCGCGCGCGTGGGCCGATGTCAGTGAACTGATCGGTCCGGGTAGGGAACTGGTGCTGCCGGGGGTGTCCACCTGGCCGGACGGCTGGGAACTGGTCGCGAGCCTCGAAGGTGTGCAGATGGTCGGCACGGCCGTGGCGCCGCGTCCCGATCCCGAGGCGGTGGTGCTCGGCGAGGATGATGCGCCGGAGATGCTCGACCTGATCGCCCGCACCGAGCCGGGGCCGTTCCTGCCGCGCTCGGTCGAACTGGGCACCCACCTCGGCCTCCGCCGCGACGGCGTGCTTGTCGCGATGGCGGGTGAGCGGCTGCGCCAGCCCGGTTGGACCGAGGTCGGCAGCGTCTGCACGGATCCCGCCTACCGTGGCCAGGGCCTGGCCGGCCGCTTGGTGCGGGCCGTGGCCGTGGGCATCGCACAACGCGGCGATACCCCGTGCCTGCACGCCCTCGCCGAGAACGCCGACGCGATCCGGCTCTATCGCACGCTCGGATTCACCATGCGCCGTACGGTCAAGATCACCATGCTGGCTCGGCCGACCGGAGGATGAGGCGCGATTACTCGGACAGGCCGAGGAGGCGGCGTGCGTTCCGGGTGGTGAGACGACGCCAGGACTGCCCGGCGGGCGGCTGAACGGTGTCGAGTGCCTTGGTCGCCCGCAGCACCTGCTCGTAGCGGGTCCAGGCGTAGTCGCTTCCGTAAAGCAGATGCTCGGGCTTGGCGATGCCGGCCAGCGCGCTCATCTGCCGATCGGTCGGCGTGCCGGCGAGGTCGTAGTAGAAGCCGCTGAGCGTCTCGCCGACCGAAGGGCCGTCCGTGTCGCCGCTGATGGACCGGAACAGTTCCAAGCGGTCGGCGAGCAGCGGGAGCACCCCGCCGGCGTGCGGGACGACGAAGCGGATGGCGGGGTGTCGCTGCGCGGTGCCCTTGAGGATGAGGTCGACCACCGTCCGGGCCGTGTCGAACAGGAACTCGATCATCGGGCGCGGATACCCGAGGGCCAGCGCCTCGTGCCCGACGCAACTGGTGGGATGCAGGAAGACGACGGCGCCGCGCCGGTCGAGTTCGGCGAGCACCGGACGCAGCCGCTCGTCGCCGAGGTAGAGTCCCGCGCTGTTGGTCATCAGGACGACGCCGTCCGCGTGCAGGTCGTCGAAGGCGTGCGAGATCTCCGCGAGCGCGCCGTCGATGTCCGGCAGCGGCAGGGACGCGAATTGGCCGAAGCGGTCCGGATGGGCTCGCTTGATCTCGGCGCCGGCCTCGTTGACCTCGTGGGCCAGTGCCCTGGCCGCCGCGTCGTCGCCGAAGTGCACGCCGGGCGAGGACATGGACAGCATGGCCCTTGATATGCCCGCCTCGTCCATCAGCCTCAGGTGGGTCTCGGCATCCCACCTCGGCCAGTACGCCTCCGACATACCGTCCGGGTCGCGCCGCCCGCTGTTCTTCGCGATGGTGATGTAGTCGTCGGTGGTGAAGTGGGCGTGGACATCGATCAGCCCGTGGTCGTTCATCTCTGTGCTCCGTTCTTACGGTGTCTCGGTGTCTGGACGGATCAGGCGGTCGTGGCGACCGGGTCGAGGGCGAGGCGGACGCCCTGGCGCCACACGGCGCGCACCGAGAGCGTGTCGTCGATCTTCGTGGTCGGATCGCCGTCGACGAGCAGCAGGTCGGCGCGGAGCCCGGGCTCGATGCGGCCGCGGTCGGCCAGCTCGAAGCGCCGCGCGGTCAACGCCGTGGCCGCGTGCAACGCCTGCACAGGGGTGAAGCCCGCACGCACCAGCAGGCGCAGCTCGCCGTGCAGGCTGGCGCCGTGCGCCATGCCGGGGGCGCCGAGGTGCGCCGCGTCCGTGCCCGCCAGTACGTCGACTCCCGCAGCGTGCAGGGCCGCGACGGTTTCGAGCGCGAACGTGAAGTTCGCCGCCGGACTCGTGTGCCAGGTCTCGGCGAGGCTCTCGAGCCACGCCGGCGTGACCTTGGGCCGCACCCGGGGATCCGCGGCGAGTTCGGCCCCGGCGTCCTGCCCGGTGATCGAGGCGAGCGTGCTCAGCGTCGGTATCACGAAGATCCCGGCGTCGGCGATCCGCGCGACGATCTCCGGGGTGTGCGGCGCGTCCACGAACAGGTGGGTGAGCGCGTCCACGCCCGCGTCCACCGCCCGCCGCGTGGCGTCGAGCGTGAGCGCGTGTGCCAGAACCTTGAGTCCGTTCGCGTGCGCCTCCCGGACGGCCGCCTCCAGGACGTCCTGCGCGAGGACCGGCACGCGGGTGCCCAGGACACGGCCGTCCTCGATCAGGACCTTCAGATAATCTGCGCCCTCGGCGATGCGGTCCGCCACGAACCCGGGAACCTCCTCGACGCTCGAGGCGGTCGGCCATGCCGGGTCGCCCTGCTCCTTGCGCAGTTGGTGCGGGTGTCCGCCGGTCGGGGTGAGCCCGATGGACGGGCTGCGCACATCGGCCAGGTCGAACGAGTCGGCCACGGTGCGCCGGAGCGGGACCATCTTCGCGGGTATGGAGAGCAGGTCCAGTTCGGTGGTGATCCCGAAGGTCAGGGCCTGGCGCAGCGACGCCTCGTCGGCGTGGGTGTGCGCGTCGATCAGGCCGGGCAGCAGTGTCGCCCCCGCGGCGTCGATCACCTGGTCGTCCGGCGTGCGCGGTCCGCCGACCGCCGCGATCACGCCACCCGCGACCCGGACGTCCGGTCGGCCTCGGTGCTTTTCGCCGTCGAAGACCTGCGCGCCGGTGATGACGAAGTTCTCCGCCATGATCACGATTCCTATCCACTAGTTCGTATATATTGGTTAGGGTACACGAGTTCGTGGACGTTGGGTAGGATTGCGGGCGTGGACGAAGAGATGATCGAGATCGCGGTGCTGCTCCGGCGCGCCCAGCTGCGCAAGCAGACCGCCTGCGAGCTCGAGCTCGCCCAGTGGGGGATGACTCTGCCGCAGTGGGGAATGCTCAACGCCGTCGTCGGGCATCCCGACTCGTCCACCCACGCGCTCGCGCTGCTGACCGGACAGTCCGACCAGGCCGCCGGGTCCGTGGTGGCGCGGTTGGAGCAGCGGGGCCTGCTGGAGCGGCGCAACGAACGCGGAAAGGCCATCCTGCACCGGGTCACCGCGGAAGGCCTGCAGACGTTGAGGCTGGGCGACCGCGTGGTGGCGCAGACGATGCGATCAGCGTTGTCCGGCTTCAGCCAAGACGAGGTCCGTGTGCTGCACGAGCTGCTGGAGCGGCTGGCCTGACGAGCCGTCCGGGGGAGGGGCGGCACGGTATCACCCCCGGACAGGCCCGCGCGGAACGTCGCGACACACGGTCACGGGGTCATTGAGGCGAAAGGCCGGCCCACGTGTAGACGTCGCGGTACAGCGCCGCTAGCCGCTCGGGCTGGTCGACGCCGTAGCGGTCGGCGGGGACGGTGTGCCCGTGCTCCGTCATCCAGAGGCTCAGCATGCGATACGACGGCCTGGCGCCTTCGAGCTCGCCCGGGCTCAGCGCGAGTGCCGCCCCCGGGGCGGCCGGGCTCATCGTGTCACGGTCGAAGACCGCGACGGATGCGGCGAAACGCCAGCTCCGATGGCCCCTCTCCACGCGGTGCAGCATCCGCATGTGCGATGCGAGGTCGACTTCGATCCCGTGGAACGCGCCTCGGAACTCGATGGTCATCGGCACTTCGGCAACGGCGCGATCGCCGTTGACGTCGACCACCGGCTGCCCCAGGCGGTGGCTGGAGGGGGTCTGGTCGAACATCCGCTTCGACAAATCGATGTACTGCGTCGCCTTGCCGTCGAACCAGCTGGACTGAATGGTCGCGTCGGGCGTGTAGCACTGTTCGAGAGCCTGCCACCAGCCCCGGTCTCGGGCCTGGCGCTCGTGGGTGACCAGATTCAGCACGTCCACCAGATCGCGGCTGTCGTGCTCGCTCAGGGACCGCATGGCCTGCTCCTTCGTGGGAAACGCACCCCGCCGGGCCGGCTTGACACGGCGGCCGTCATGTATACGATTTAGTGTATACCAACTAGTACTTAGGAGGCCGCCATGGCGCGCTACATCATCGAGGGGGCCAGGGTGTTCGACGGCGAGCAGCTGCTCGGCGTGCGGAACGTGGAGGTGGACGGCCCGCGCATCGCCGCGGTGGGCGGATCCGCGACCGCAGGCGCAGAGCGGGTCGACGGACGAGGCACCACGTTGCTGCCGGGCCTGATCGACGCGCACACCCATACCGACATCGAGACGCTGCGCCACGCCCTGCGGTTCGGCGTGACCACCGAGCTCGATCTGTTCTCCTTTCCCCAGACGATGACCGGGGTTCGGCGCGCGGCCGCCGAGCGAACCGACATCGCCGACGTCCGGTCGGCCTCGGTGGGGATGACCGCTCCCGGAGGTCACCCCACCCAACTGCGGGGCAACCAGAACGACCCCGACCTGCCGACGGTCGCGCGCCCCGAGGACGCCGCGCGCTTCGTCGAGGACCGCATCGCGGAAGGCGCCGACTACATCAAGGTGCTCATCGAGAGCGGCAAGACCCTCGGCAAGCACGTCCTGGTGATCGACGACGCCATCGTCAAGGCCGCCGTGGTCGCCGCGCACGAACGCGGAAAGCTGGCGATCGCGCACGCCCTGACCATCGCCGCCGCCCGCGAGGCCCTGGCCGCGGGAGTCGACGGATTCGCGCACCTGTTCGTCGACGGACCGCACACCCCCGAACTGATCGGGGCGTTCACCTCGGCCCGCGTATTCATGATCCCCACACTCACCACTCTCGCCTCGATCACCGATCAGCACTTCGGCGCACACTTGGCACGCGACAGCCGGGTCGCCGGGCGACTCCCGCAGCCGTGGGCCGACAACCTCAGCGGCGACTTCAACACCTACCCGGCCGGGGACTTCGAGGCCGCGCTCGCCGCGGTCCGGGCGCTGCACAGCGCCGGCGTGCCGATCCTCGCCGGCACCGACGCCTCGCACCTCGGCGCCCCGGGCATGGCGCACGGCGTGAGCCTGCACGGCGAACTTCAACTGCTCGTCCGGGCCGGTCTCACCCCGATCGAAGCGCTACGCGCCGCCACCAGCGTGCCGGCGTCCACGTTCGGCTTGCCCGACCGCGGACGAATCGCCACCGGCGCACGCGCCGACCTCGTGCTCGTCGACGGAGATCCCACCACGGCGATCGCCGACACCCTCTCGATCAGGGACGTGTGGCGCAGCGGGACGCGGGCCGTCCGCTGAGACCGATCGGGCCCGCCGTACGTGCCGCTACCCGACCGAGGGCATCGCGACCACTTCACAGTCCGGAGGCCGGCTACGCGCACTATTACGCCGCGATGCTCGCCGAGGGCGGTCGGGCTTGCCAGCTCTGGGCTTGTAGTACTTCGAGGAACGCCTGGGCGAGGGGAGCCCAGTCCTGGCGCGTGAATGCGACGAGCTCGCGCACCAGGGGCGGCTTGAGGCTGCGGATGGCGGCGTCAAGACCGTGCGGGACCACGTTGTCGGGGATGAGCGTGACGCCGAGTCCGGCGGCGGCGAGGTGGGCGGCCGCGACGACCTGACCGGTCTGCACCGTCCGGCGCGGCGCGAAGCCGGCGCGGGCGCACGCATCGAGGGCGAGCGTGGTCAGGCCGTGATCCGGTCCGAACAGGATCCAGTCGCGGTCGGCGAGTTCTTCGAGAGCCAAGGGTCGTCGGCGGGTTGCGAGCGGGTCGGATCGCGGCAGGACCGCGACGAACCGCTCCCATCCGAGCTCGACGACCGGTCCGGTCCACCGCACCGGGCGGGGGCCGACCGCGATGTCGCCGGCGCCGGCCCGCACCGCCTCCTCGAGCGCGCCGCGGTGCTGGTACTCGCGAAGCACGATCGTCGTGGCCGGGTAGCGGGTGTGCCAGAGTTCGAAGGCGGGCGGCAGGACGCCGAAGGCGACGGAGGTCACGGTGGCCACCTCGAGTTCGCCGGCCTCGAGCCCCAACGTGCTGCGCGCGTTGCGTGCCGCGCGTGCGGAGTGCGTGACGGCGAGGCGGGCGTCGGTGAGGAAGGCCTTGCCGGCCGCGGTGAGCCGAACGCCGTTCGGCAGCCGTTCGAACAACTGGCCGCCGAGCTCTCGTTCAAGGCTCTTGATCTGCTGGGACAGTGAGGGCTGGGCGACGAAGAGCCGCTCGGCCGCGCGGGTGAAGGAGCCCTCGTCCGCGATCGTCACGAAGTACTGCAACTGCCGAAGGTTCATGCATTCCTCCCGAGGCGACCCCTCGCGCAAAGATATAGCCGTTGCCTATGGCAGAGCGCAAATATTCGTCTTTGCATTATGGCTCGATCCGGGTCAGAGTCAAAGAGAGCCACCTACTCCGGCCGAAATGAATGGATTGGGATGATCTGACATGACGGACTCCGGTACCTCCTCCGCCCAGCGCATCACCGTGCGGATCCCGACGGCGTCGGGTGACGCGATCGAAGCCTGGGTCTACCGGCCCGAGGGCGCAGGTCCCCACCCGGCCGTGGTGATGGCGCACGGCATCGGCGCCATCAAGGCGGGCGGCCTTGCCCCGTTCGCCGAGCGCTTCCGCGCGGAGGGCTTCGTCGCCATCGCCCTGGACTACCGCACCTTCGGCGGCTCCGGCGGGCAGCCGCGTGAGGTGCTCAGCGTCCCGCGCCAGCGCGAGGACTACGGCACCGTCATCGGCTGGGCGTTCGAGCAGCCCTATATCGACCCGCGCCAGATCATCGCCTGGGGCACCTCCTTCGCCGGCATGCACATCGTCGAACTCGCCGTGGCCGACCCCCGGCTGTCCGCCGCGATCGCCCAGTCGCCGCTCACCGACGGCCTTGCCGCGGCGCTGATGTCGAAGCCCGGCAACGGGATCCGGCTCTTCGGTCTTGCCCTGCTCGACCGCCTCGGCTCCCTGATCGGCCGCCGGCCGATCTACATCCCGGGACATGCGGAGCCCGGGCACCTGTCCATCGGCGACACGCCGGACGGCCCGCTCGGACAGAAGCTGATGACCCCGACGGACGGCACGCCGTGGAACGACCGCGTCGCGGCACGCTCGTTGCTCAGCTTCTCCTGGCGCCGACCGGTGCGACGCGCCGCCTCTGTACATGTTCCGCTGCTGCTCGTCGTCCCCGAAGCCGACACCATCGCGCCCGTCCCGGCCGCGCTCAAGGTCGCCCGCAAGGCGCCGGGGGCCGAACTGTTCCGCAGCGCCGGCGGCCACTACGACGTCTACGAAGGCGGGGCCGGCTTCGCCGACGTGCTGCGCACGGAGGTCGACTTCCTGCACCGCCACGCCACGACCGCGGCCCCGCAGACCTCCTGAGGAAAGGATCAATACAATGCCGAACCCGATACCCCCGGCCAGCCACCGGGACCTCCTGGACCGAACGCTGTTCGCGCACCTCGCCACCGTTCGTCCGGACGGAGCTCCGCAGAGCGGCCTGATGTGGTTCGCGTGGGACGGGCAGCGGGCCCGGTTCTCGCACACCCGCACCCGCCAGAAGATCCGCAACCTGGCGCACGAGCCCCGGGTCTCGTTCCATCTCGTGGACCCGGACAACCCGTATCGCACGCTCGAGGTGCGCGGACGCGTCGAGTCGATCGAACCCGACCCCGACGCGGCCTTCTACCGAGGCCTCCAACAGCGCTACGACTTCGTCACCCCGGTCTTCGACGCCGACGAGCGCGTCGTCATCACCGTGGCACCCACCTCGTTCGTGGCCGTCGACGGAGGGCTCACCGCCAAAGAGCTCGCTGCCCTCACCGATGGCGAGGTCACCCGATGAACGCCGACCCCCGCGAGCAGCAGCCCGCGCCCGGACACATCATCGCCCTGATCCGGCACTTCGACGATCTTCGCGACAACACGCACGGCGGAGCGGTCTCCCGTGACGACAAGGAGGCCCATTTCACCCACGCGGTGGAGCTGCTGGCGCCGGTCGCCCGGCAAGCACTCGAGGAGATCAACGCGAACCTGCTGCTCGCCACCGGCACCATCGCCGCGACGGGAGTGCGGCGCGACGCCGAAGGCGGGCTGACCGCGTCCTGGGAACTCTCGTGGCCCGAGCAGCAGGAGGTCGGCGTGCAGCCGATCACGCTCTGCGCCTACTACGGGATCGCGTTCCACCACCCGCACCTGCGCGGCGCCACCGTCCGCGACTGGCCGCTGAACGTCTTCACGGCCGACGACGCCGCCGACCAACTCCCGATCATGCGCGCCATCGTCACCAGCGACCTGCACAACCTGGTCTTCCAAGCGGACTACCGGATCGTCCCCGCCGTCACGAGTTCCGCATCCTGGCCGCCCGCCGGGCACGACGGGTAAACACTCGTCGCGGGGACCGGTGCGCAGTGTGCGCGTGCCCATGCGGCGATCTGGTTGGCGGTGTTGGTCGCGAGGCTGGCGCCGAAGGAGGTACCGAAGCTCGGGGCTCCGCCGGTCAGCAGGAAGCGCACCTTGAGGTGACCCCCGGGACATAGACACCGGGTTTCATGCGGCTATGGATATGAGTGTAGCAGGCCCGTCAGGGAGCTGAGCGTCGCGGTGGCGCTGCTCGTAGTCGATGGGCGAGAGCATGCCGGCCCCGAGCGCACCGCCGCGGCGGGTGGCGTCGGTACAATACGCCACTACGCGCGTGCCGTCGATCCGCCCGCGCACCGCGACGACCTCGTTACCCCGGCCGTACGGCAGATCCCGTGCCGTGCCCGGATCGAGCAGGCGCGAGAGCCGTACGTCCGGGTCGCGCGGATCGCCGTCCGGCGTGGGTGCGGTCGCACTCGCGAGCTGCGGTTCGGCGACGATGCGGTCGGCCTGTAGCGCCTCGGTCTCAGTGGCCATCGGAAGCTCCCTCGACGGGTCCGTGCCGGGCGGCACGGTTCAGTCTGCTAGCGTCCGTGCAGGTGCTAGAGCGTTGCTTGCGGCGGTCTAAAGGCAGCCGTCAGGACAGGGACAGTACGGTCTTCGGCGCTTATAAGATTTTCGTCGCGAGTGATCGTCGCGGTGCAGGGGGGCCTGGGCCCTACCGCCGGGAGCCGGCAACAAATCCCGGATCGTCCGGCTGGGTCCGGGGAGTGTCGGATCGTGCCGGACGGTCCCCGGGCGTGCCGTGCGGTGTCGTCGGGTGACGCCTGGTGCCGGATTCTGTCAACTGGTGACGATCGGGCACGACTGGTACGTGGAGTCCTGGGGGCGGACGCGATGACACTGGACGGCACGTGCCGGTTCAAGGCGGCATGTCCCGTCACTGGCCGACAGAAAGCGACCCGCTGCCACGCGCGACACCTGTCGGCACCGTCCGGCACGATCCGGCATTGCGCGGCATGATGTGGTTCGGATCGTACTGATGCGGACTCCGTGAAGTCCGCGCGTCGGCGCCGGGAGTGGCGGGCACCCAGCGGAACTCGAAACGTGACCACGAGGGCACTCTAGGTCATGGTCCGGCGCTGATAGAAAAGACGGGTTCACGATTCTTTACTATCCATATGTTCTGATGATAAGTGCCCTTAGATTTCTGATCTGTGGCTGGCCCGGGCCCAATGCCACGTAGGCTAATTCGATCTTGAATCGGTCCGGTTCGGCGGCGTGCCTGTGGAATCAATTGTTTGCCATGCTGGTCGGGGTCTATCGTTGCGGTCGTGTCGCTGGTGGATGAGGGCCCTTCGGGTCGGGTCGCGGTGCCGTCGCAGGTTTCTGTCGGGGTGCTTGCGGTGACGGTGCCGTGGTTCAAGGTTGCGGATGCGGTCGCGGCGTGCGGGGTGAAGGACAAGCGCGGCGACGGGACACTGCCGGCGCATGTCGTGGCGTATCTGACCATGGGTCTGTGCCTGTTCGCGGATGACCCGTACGAGGAGGTCGCGACGAAGGTGACCGGTTCGCTCTCGGAGTGGGGCTGCTGGAACGCGGCGTGGCCGGTGCCGACGTCCTCGGCGATCACCCAGGCGCGTAAGCGGCTGGGCCGCGAGGTGCTCAGGGATCTGTTCTACCGGGTGGCCGAGCCGGTGGCCGAGCGCGAAACACGCGGGGCCCGGCTGCGCGGGTGGCGGCTGACGGCGGTCGACGGGTTCGAGCTGGATGTGCCCGACAGCAAGGAGAATGCCGCGGAGTTCGGCTACGCCGGGAGCGAGCAGTCCGGCAACCGTTCCGCGTTTCCCAAGGCCAGGGTCGTGGCGGTGGCCGAGTGCGGCACGCACGCGTTCCTGGACGCCGAGGTGGCGGGAATCGGGGTCGGGGAGAAGAGTCTGGCCGGACCGCTGCTCGACCGGCTCGGGCAGGACTGGCTGCTGACGGCGGACCGGGGCTTCTACAGTTTCGACGCGTGGGGCCGGGCCCTACGCTCGGGCGCCGACCTTCTCTGGCGTGCCCCGACCCAACTGCGCCTGCCGCTGGTGGCGTGGCTGCCGGACGGCACCTGCCTCTCGGTCCTGATCAAACCCGGGCTGCGCGAGGCGGCGCGCAGCGTACTGGTCGAGGACGCGAAAGCCGGGCGGGAGCTGGATCCCGAGCGCGCGCACCTGGTACGCGTCGTCGAGTACGACGTCCCGGACCGCGACAGCGGCGAATTGATCTGCCTGATCACCTCGATCACCGACCCGGCGGCGGCCCGCGCGGACGAGCTGGCCTCGGCCTACCATCAGCGGTGGGAGGAGGAGACCGGAAACGATCAGCTCAAGACCCATCTGCGCGGCCCCGGCCGGGTCCTGCGCTCGCGCCTGCCGGACCTGGTGCACCAGGAGATCTGGGCCTACCTGCTCACCCGCCACGCCCTGGCCGCCCTGATCGGCAGAGCTGCGACCGCCGCCGACATCGGCCCGGACCGCGTCTCGTTCGCCAGGGCCCTGAACATCGTGCGCCGCTCCTCCGCCGGGACGGCGGCCTTTCCCCCCTGACCGCTGGCCGCGGATCGAGCGCGAGATCGGCGCCGAACTCACCGCCAAGCGCGCCCTGAACCCCGAACGCCGCCACCGCTCCTACCCGCGCACGGTCAAACGCGCCCGCCACAACCAGTACCGGGTGAAGAAGAAAACCGACACCGGCCAACGACACGCGGGCCCGGCCACCGTCCGCATGGCTAACAAACCCCGCCCAGCCCCCGAACCAGCAGGCCACGAGCTACCCGTACTCGAACTCGCAGCATGATCCACTTAGCCTACGTGGCATTGGGCCCGGGCCTTGCCATTGCCGCCCGCGGCCTTTGGATTGCGCTCTGTGCCGCGGCGTTCGGGTCGGGCGTCGGGGCGTATCAGAGTAGCCGTGTCGTCCTATGAGTTGGCAGGTATCGCCGTTGGACGTGTTGTGTTCGAGTGACCGTCGCGGTGGATCGAGTCCTTACCTACGGGGATTGCCTTCTGGGGTCGGGGTGCATGAAACCGCCGGGCGGGGCGCCCCGGGATGGTGGGGCGCCC
>Ga0185299_10000739_pt1 | contig 78903 bp, 65 predicted proteins | sample PaiPotPPA55metaG_FD_128002 | JGI IMG/M metagenome (GOLD analysis project Ga0185299, IMG submission 128002) | Iron sulfur acid spring bacterial and archeal communities from Banff, Canada, to study Microbial Dark Matter (Phase II) - Paint Pots PPA... ...
GCGGTGGTCGGACACAGAGCCGACCGGAGCCGTACGCATGAGATGAACCTAAGCTGTGAGCAAACCAGTCGGCGTCGGGGCGTACGCGCACCAGCGCTTGAACCTCGAGGCGAAGGGGAAGGCTCACCGACGAGATTCCAAGGCTTCAAACCGGACCTGGGAAATTCGGCCGTCCGGCATTATAGGGGGGTTGTGTCAAGAAGACGAGAAATCGTCATGCTGTACGAGAGATGAAGGTGGGCCCTTCGGAGCCGCCTTGTAGGAGGAGGCTTCAAACTGCCATAAGCTGCTGCGGTCCTAAAGGCCGTGGTGGTGAACGTTATGGTTAAAAGGCGTGACATAAGATCACGTCATGTGTGGATAAGAGAGATGAGTGCAAACGAACCTCTGATCAAGCATCGAAATAATGCCTAGACGACACCAAAACCAGGGTCTCCCCCTTGTCCTGGGGAAAAGCAGGGAAGGTACCTACTTACTGGCCATGCGGTGTCCGGTGTAGAGGAGGCATGACTCTTATCCGGGCTTTCGTACGGAACTTGAGAACCGGGTCGGTGATGCGAAGGGAAAAGGCCCAAGTGGACGACCCACGAGGCCGAAAGTACCGAAGCACCGATCAGGGGCGCACTGCTTCGTAGTAGCGAAGAAGCGGGGTAATGCCCGTGGAGCGAAGGGGGCAGGTCACCCACGTTGGGATGGAGTCAACGGGTAACCGGAGGAACTTCTGGTCCTGGCGGAAGGCGGCAGCCTTCTCTTGGGGTGGCACGAGCCGGATGAATCGAGAGGTTCACGTCCGGATCTGTGAGAGGCTCGGGGTGTAATTCCCCGGGCCTACTCGGCCCTCGGAAAACGTGGCCATGGCGGAACTGCGAACCCACCTCGCAACCGAAAGGGTGAGAGTGGTAACCCTCCGCCTAAAGCAAACGCGTCCGAGTTCTATCCCAACCATCGACAAAGGTTGTGAGTGACGCCTGTTATCCCCACCAATCAGCTACAATCGCGGCGGTATGCATGCACCTTCCGTTACCCAGCTACGCGGTCGCGTCGGATCCGACAATCTCGCCAGCCACACAAGTAAGGCATCTGGGGCGCATAGGACAGGAATGCTTTGGTACTTCGTGTTTTTCTCCATTTCCGGGTTCTGCGGAATTCTGTACGAACTGATTTGGCTGCGGCTGGCCATGGCGCAGTTTGGAGTCACAACTGCTCTGGTCTCCATCGTCCTCTCGATGTTTATGGCAGGCCTTGGGGCTGGCTCACTGGGCGCCGGAATTTTGTTGCGCCGGAATGAGGGGCGGATCGCATTCCCGCCATTACGTCTTTATGCTCTCGCCGAATTGCTGATTGCCTGCTCGGCGTTCGCAGTCCCATATGAATTTGTCCTGGGACACAGCCTGCTCGCGCACTGGGCGAGTGCAGCCGCGTTCTCTTCGATTACGTACTACCTGATTTCGGGAACTTGTATTGGGTTCACACTTGTCCCGTGGTGTGCTTGCATGGGCGCCACTATTCCGCTGGCAATGTTTGCGATCAGGCGAGCTCCGGCTCTAGAATCGCAGCGGTCTTTCAGCTTCCTTTATTTGTCGAACGTGCTGGGCGCTGCAGCCGGCGCCTTGGTACCGCTGTTCCTCATCGAGTCGCGCGGGTTTCATTCCACTCTTCGAATCGGCGCGGTGTTCAATTGCGCAATCGCGCTGGCCGCATTCGCCTTGAGTTGGGTTCAGAAATCGAGCGGGCCGGTAGCCGCGTCGGCACAGCCCGCTGCAATCTCGGTTCAGGACAGACATCCACTTGTACTGTTGTTCATGACCGGACTTGCCAGCATGGGGATGGAAGTGGTTTGGATTCGATTGTTCACTCCATACATCAGTGTCGTGGTGTACTCGTTCGCAATCATCCTGGTTGTATATCTGCTGGCGACATCGCTCGGATCGGTGATTTACCGCGTCTCAGCTCGCCATGCGAAGGGCGACGCCCGGATCCTATGGTCCGCGCTGGCGCTTTTCACAGTGGTGCCCCTGCTTGCAAGCGATCCCCGTTTCCGATTGCACGACATGATGCAAAGGCTGCTGAAGGTCATCGCGCTTTCGGGTGAAGTCGGGTACGTGACTCCTGTAGTCCAAGTGCTGCTGGGGATCGCGGCTTTTTCGGGGGCGGCTGGCTATTTGACTCCGATGCTGGTCGATCGCTGGTCTGGCGGAGATCCCGACCGCGCTGCCCACGCCTATTCGGTCAATGTGCTGGGCTGCATTCTAGGTCCGCTTGTAGCAGGGTTCCTGCTGCTGCCATTGTTTGCCGAGCGCTGGGTGCTTCTCTTGTTTGCCGTACCTTGGCTTTTCGTGGGAGGAGCGTCTGCTCATCTAACCGAAAATCATCGAACCGAGAGTCATCGAACCGAAGATCATCGAACCGAAAACCGTGAAGCGAAGCCTGCATTGCGATGGGCTACCCCCATAATTTTTGCGGTCCTGACTCTCGGTGTGTTCGTCGGCTCCAAGGGCTTTGAGACGATCTTTTCCAAACGCGTGGTCCTTCGTGACAACACGGCTACGATCGTGGCAACCGGCGAGGGAATGGACAAGCGCCTGCTGGTGAACGGTGTTGGAATTACGTCCTTGACGCCGATTACCAAGGCGATGGCCCATTTTCCGCTCGCGTTTCTGGATCGTCCTCCGCGAAAGGTATTAGTCATTTGTTTCGGGATGGGCACTACCTTTCGCTCTCTTCTTTCATGGGGAGAACCAACAACTGCCGTGGACCTTGTGCCCAGCGTTCCAAAAATGTTTTGGTACTACCATTCAGATGCACCCCAACTTTTGCGCTCGCCACTCGCGCATGTCGTAGTTGACGATGGCAGGCGTTACCTGGAGCGCACCTCGGACCAGTATGACCTGATCACCATTGATCCTCCGCCGCCGGTCGAGGCTGCCGGGTCGAGCTTACTTTATTCCAAAGAGTTTTATGCGGTTGCCAAGAAACACTTAGCGTCGCGCGCAATCCTGCAGCAGTGGCTGCCAGACACTGACGACCTGCTCGTGCGCTCCTCGGTGGCTCAAGCAATTCAGGAGTCGTTTGCTTACGTTCGGGTCTTCCATTCGCTCGAGGACAACGGATATCACTTCCTTGCCAGTGATTGGCAGCTGCCTGACCTTAGCGCGCGAGAGCTGGCGCAAAAGCTTCCGCCTGCTGCTGCATCGGATTTTGTTGAATGGGGCCCGGAAGATACGTCGGAAGGTCAATTCGAAATTCTACTCAGAAATGAATTTCCGCTAAGCGCAATGATCGCGGGCTCGCCCGATGCTCCGCCGCTGCAGGATGATCGCCCCATGAACGAGTACTATCTGTTGCGCTCCCTAAGGCACCTTCGTGGACCTTCGCCCAACATTCCACCCTCGGGTCATAAATCAGGGGAACCTGATCGCCCGGCCTCGCGATAGAGTAGTGCGCGTGTGGGATTCACGGGCCAGCGATAGCACCGTGATAACTATTGCAAACTATTGCAGGGCATTTCTTACCGAGGATGCTCCAGCACTCTCACGCGTGCAGCTTCCAGCGAACGGCACTTGAACCGATTCTACGGTCCATTACGTTTTCTCAGGGTTGCGATCAATCATGCCCACTGCCGGCACAGCCAACCCCTCGCCAAATATGGTATCGCAGGTAAATGCGTGCTCTCCGGCGCTGAGTGATCGGGAAGTAGTTACCACCCCCGTCATTGGAGACCGCCTCTTTGCCGCTACAGGCGGTGGTGAGGTCGACAGTTGTCGTTTTATTTCGATTCTATATGTGAGTTGAGAGGATTTCCCAGAGAGAAGAAAGGCATGTAGTCGGGAACTCGGAAATTGAAACGGAGCATCTCCTATTGGAATTGTTGAGGAGAGACAAGGGCCTGGCACAGTTGACCCGGGACGGCGGAAGCAGTCCTCCGGGCGGCCCAAATTAGTTCGAGGGAGGAAGTTAAATCGAGATCGTCAGTCGGGTCAAAACGGTATCTCCCAGTCCTCTTCGGCAGACAAGTCTGTTGCCTCCAAGTCCTCTCGGACGAAGACTTCTGTTTCTTCCGAATTCGCTTGGGCGGGGACTTCCGCAGTCCCCCAGTCCGAGGTGTGGTCAAGAACCAGGCCTGTCTCCTCCAACTTGTGCAGCAGTTGCGGATGCTTCTGCGCAAGGAATTTGAGTCTTTTGATCTTGTAGGGCTTTACCCGGGCCACCTCTAGAACAATTGCGGCGAGACTCGCGACTCGCGGATTCTCCGACTTCGCCATTTGTACCAGACGAGCCACGTTCTTTTCGGAAATATGCGACTGGTGAATAAACCCGTAAATATCGTCTTTGTCCTCGATGGCCTGCCGCTCGCTCTTTGGCTTCGCCTTGTACTGCTTGCACACGTGAATTCTGTGGCCTTTACCAGAAAACTGCTCGTTCGGCCGTTCGCGCCCGCAGATCCTGCAGTAATGCCCCATCCCGGTTTCCTTCCAGCGACTCAGAAGATAATAGCAATCCTGCCGTATGATACTTCCGCGATGAGAGAGCAGGTTCAAAAGGCACTGGAGGTGCTGATCGGGAAGCCACTCTGGTCTTCAGGTCGTGCCGCCGATTGGGAATGGTTCCAGTTTGGACAGCGCAGGACAATAAACACCCGTAACCACCGAAGGAGGTTGGAGAATACGCCCTCCACGTTCAGTGTGCTTGGCGCATTACGCACGGCGACGAGGTGGTTGTTGGCACCCATGATCTCTACTATCCGCCTGAAGAAACTAATGACCGGCCCGAGGATTTCAATTGGGAACCACTGGGTTCCAACAGGCGCGACAAGCGAATTGCCGTGCTATTCCAAGGGGAAACCCGACAGTTCTTGGTGCGACGTATCGAGGTCGGCGAGGCGGGAAGGTCAGGATATTGCTTGATAATGACTATGCTCTGGATGTGTTTCCCGCGGATATTTAATCCGTGCGTCGAGGGACCGCACTTCGTTGTCACTGGTAAAGGACTGGAAACGTGACTCTTTAGCCACGCTCTGCCACGTTGCTGTTGTAACATCGCGATTACACTCGTCCTTATTTTCGACAGCATGTCAGGGCCCTCTTCTTCGGGGCCAGTGGGGTTCTGGTGTCAGAAGCACATAGAGTAAAGGCTTCCAGGGGTGACAATTGTCAGGACGCCAGCGTGACGATCCCCACTATTCCCGAGCCCATCTGAGCGGCAACATTCCTTCACAGTAGCCGTAGCTCGAAGGAGAATGCTGCGAGGTCGGTGATGAAAACTGCAGCCGTGTTCGCATTACGGGCCTTTGTGCTCACCCTGGTTCTGATCGTTGTTTTCATGATTGCCGTTAATATGTCTGGCGTGGCACAGGCGCCGTTACCTTCAGCCCAGGCGGCGCCGACACCAGCAGCTCAGGCACAACAGGCCGCTTCGTTGCTCGGACCACTCCTGGCCTATACGTTCCTAGTTTCGCTCGTGACTGCCTGGATCATCCAGAGGTCGCGCTGGCGCGGATTGAAGTTGATTGCGGCGCTGGTCTTCACGTTCTACGGCTTGATGACCTTCATCAGCCAGATCGAAAGCATCGCTTACTTGCGCGCGAAAATGCCTCCCGGGCTGATTAAGAGCCTCTTCGTGATGGGAGCGGTAGTCGCGGTTCTGTTTGTTCTACTGGCTGTGCTGATCATGGGCAAAATACGCGGGCCCGAGCAGCCGCATGCCGAGCGCGTTCTGACCCTGAAGGGCCAGGCTGCCCGTTTTGGCATTCTCGCCATCGTGTACCTGGTGCTCTATTACCTGTTCGGGTATTACGTGGCTTGGCAGAATCCCGAAGTGCGCCTGTACTACTCCGGAACAACGGAGCTAAGGAGCCTGTACGAGGGAATGCGCTCTACCGTGACGGGAACGCCGTGGATGCTGCTGTTTCAGTTCGGACGTGGGCTCCTATGGACGCTATTTGCGTATCCCGTGGTCACGATGTTGAACACCAGGCGAATTGAAACCGCGTGCGTCATCGCGGCGCTATTCGGAGTATGGAGCTTCGTGCTGCTCATGCCCAACCCGTTGATGACCGCTTCGGTGGCGCACAGCCACTTCTGGGAGACGCTGTGGTGCGACCTTCTGTTGGGCGCAATCGTGGGATGGGTGCTGGCTGCAGACGCAAAGCCCACTGAGCGGGGCGAAACGCGGGCCATGTCGGCGAGCAGCAGTTAAGACGGCGGGCGAGGTAGGAGCGAGAGCAGTCCCCTAATCCCGAGGCTGTGTTCTGGGTAATCTGTTTTCGTCAGTTGAGTAGTTCTGCAGCTCGCCGATGGCGGGAACTACGATAGCTACGCGCTTCCTGTTGCCAGTCAGCCGCGCAGCCTACCGCAGAACAGAGTGACGGGGATACCTCCCACATCTTTCGTATCCCGTCTCAATGACCACGATCTTGCCACGCATTTCCAGTTTCAAGATATATCTGTGATTCTGTTACGAAATCAGGACAGGAAAACCTATTGAGTGTGATTGCCTGTTTGCGTAAACGATCCCTAAGGCCAGATTACTTCGTCTTTGCCCGTCATCCGGCCGCGCACAAATGAGAATTGATCGCCGTTAATGATGTCGTTCTTGGGCCGGTATGACTGTGGAAGTGCTCTTTCAGTGCTGCGGAGAGGTTCTGCCGGAACGTGCGACGCGCTATCTGGACTCGCCTGTTCTTTTCGCGTCCCCAGGTCGAGCAGCATTGACATGTCCCTTGGATAAACCACATCGCGTCCCCGGGCCAGGAAATGCGAATAGACGGACATTGCCGCGCCGTAGGAACCAAACCCCGTAGCCACAATCCGCGAGTGAGCAAAGGCCCCGACCAGCATCCCCACCAGCTTGAACCCGGACGCTCCATTGGCCGCGCCTACGCCCGCGTCTCCGCCGCCGTCTGTACCATGGTGCAGGCCGCGATCGCCGTCGGGGGCGGCCGACGAAGCCGCCAGCATCACCGCAATGCCGGTCGTCAGATATCTCGTCTTGGGAGTTGTGACCTGTGCGCCGCCCTCGGAGTCAAGTTTCAGGTTCTGGCCCTTAGTGACATCGACACCCTCCAGCGTGGCCTCGATCTCCTGTTCAGTGCCGCTTGGAGGAACCACCTCGTGGAAGGTGATGCGCAGTTGGCCATTACGACCAAGCCGGCGTGCTGGCCTGACCTCCAAAACCGAACCTTTCAGGTGGCTCCCTCTGGCAGAAAAAGATGATCCGACACCACCAGCGGCTGGCTGATCACCGCGTCCACCACATCTCCCTTCTTGCTGGTGGCGGAACTGAGCGGCGTAGTCAGCCACGCGTGGAGCAAGCTGCCCGATGGGGGCTGTGTCCCGATACTCGTCAGCGTCTCCGCCTTCAGTTGCTCGCTGCCAAAGCTCAGCGGTTCCTGCACATCAGCAATGAAGGTTGTCCCCGAGTCCACGTACTGTGGGTGATACGGCGACTGGGCGAGTGCCAGTCTTTCCAATCGGTGCATCTTGTTCGGCGCGTGGATCTGTTGCTTCACCCCTGCAATCTGGTCATGAATCTGCTGCCGCGCCTGGGATACCTTACCCTTTGCTGCTTCCTTGCCCTCGGCCACTTTGCCTTGCGGCTTTTGACTTGCAGGCACAAACCGCAAAACCGCGCTGGAACCAGGCGTGACCAGCACATGAATCGGCAAATGTCGTCCGTCCTTCAGCACCAGCTCATCGAACTCGATGCGCACTCTGCGATCAGGAGAGAAATCTGCATTCAGCGCCGCCACCGCTCGCGTCTTTTTCAAGACGGGATCGATTTCCGCGACCCTGCCGTTCACCTCGCTTCCTGCCGGTACCAGCAATTGGTCGAATGCGTAGATCGGTTCCGCAGTCTTGCCGTGGACTTTCTGTCCAACTTTTTGAACCCGGATTTCCTGATCCAGAACCACCTTCAGTGGCGTACCTTGCGGCACCGTCAACGCTATGGACGGAGACTCCTTCGGCAACGGCGGAGTTGCCGCTGCCTGCGGAGGCTCAGCAGAGCGAATCTTCAGGGCTTGACCTGACATGAGGGTCCCCGCAAGAAGGGCTGCAAGCAACAGAAGAACAGCGCCAAGCGAATATCGCATATACGACACTTCCTGGACTGGCTGCCGTTTATCTGGCTACGGCGGAACCGGAATCGTCGAGAATGAGCCGGAGTTCTACGCGACTAGAACCATGTTGGGTCGGATGTAACGCTACCGCGAATCGGTTGTACGCGTCTTCTAAGAGTACGGCTCAGATATCTCGCGGAGGGAGGGCGTAATCGCCCGTTGAACGAAGTCGCCGGCGCGACGGACGCTTCGCGTGAGGCGGGGGAGAAGTTGTAAAGGGATTCAGAGATTGAGATAAGTGGGTCACAGAACTTTAAGGAGGTCACTGTGACCCAACTACGAAAACAGATGCTGGAGGAACTCCAGCGTCGTGATTATTCACAGTCTACAGCAAGAATCTACCTTCACGTCATCAGCGAGTTCGCTAAGCACTTTCGGCGGTCACCGGATCGACTCGGCCCGGAACACGTCCGGCAGTATCAGCTTCATTTGTTTCACAAGAAGTTGTCCCCCTACACCATCCGGCAACATACCGCCGCGTTGCGTTTCTTTTTCTTCAAGACGCTCCACCGAAACATCCGCGCCGAATATATTCCTTTCCCCAAGTTCCGCACACGACTGCCGACCATCCTCAGCCCAGAAGAAGTAGGTCGATTGATTGACTCAGCAAGTAACCTTTATCACCGCACCTTGATCATGACTCTGTATTCCACCGCCATGCGGCGGGCGGAACTGTGCCGGCTCAAAGTCAGCGACATCGATAGTCAGCGCATGATGATTCGCATACAGCAAGGCAAGGGCGGCCGAGACCGTGAGGTGCCGCTCAGTCCAACCTTGCTCAAGACCCTGCGCGTTTACTGGCGCTGGATGCAGCCAAAAACCTATCTGTTCCCGGGAACCCTGAATGGCTGGCGCGCCGACGTGCCCATCAGTCCCAACACGGTCTGGTTAGCCTGCCACCAAGCCGCTCAAGCCGCCAGCATCACCAAACGCTTTTCTCCACACAGCCTCAGGCATAGCTGCGCCACTCACTGGCTGGAAGCCGGAACCGACCTCCGCACCATCCAGCTACTACTCGGGCATTCCACCCTCGAACACACTCTCGTCTATCTGCATCTGTCACACAAACATCTGCAGACCGTACCCAACCCACTCGACCAACTGCAGATCTCCAATCTGGACGACGTGCAACGATCCCGGAGGTTACAGAAAAAAGGAATCGGCCACACTTAGAAGTGGCCGACATTGTAGGGCGCAAGGCGAACGCTTCCTCGCCAACAACCGCCGCTGGATTCACTGGGCGCACCAAAAAGTGCTCCGCGCCATCGCTCACTGCCGTACCGCGGTCCTGGGTGGACATCTCCATCAGTGTCCCAGTTGTGGGCATCGTGCCGTCGTTTTCCACTCCTGCCGCAATCGGCATTGCCCAAAGTGTCAGGTCGCAGCTCGTAACCGTTGGCTCGCCGCTCGCCAAAAAGAACTTGCTCGCGGTCGGCTACTTTCACGTCGTCTTTACCTTACCCCACCAACTCTCTCCACTGATGCTGCAGAACAAGAAGCTCCTCTACGACTTGTTGTTCCGGGCCAGCGCCGAGACTCTTCTGGAGATTGCCCTCGACCCCAAGCATCTCGGAGCCGAGATCGGCTTCCTCTCGGTGCTCCATACCTGGGGTCAAAACTTACGGCATCACCCGCATGTGCATTGCGTAATCCCAGCCGGAGGACTTTCTCCCGATTACCGCCGCTGGATTCATCCTCGCTACCACTTCTTCTTGCCATGCCACGTGCTCAGCCACTTCGTTCAACAGACTTTATCGCAAGTCCCGCCACTGGCCTCGATCGGCGCTGGATTCTTGCCTCGCGGGACCTGCGATAAAGTACTAACTGTTCGTAGAAGTAATGTTGTGCAGCTTTTCAAGGGTGATTGTCGTCTAAATCCCAAGACCGCAAAGGACTTGGGACTTGGAGGATACATTGCCGCTCTGGTACTTTTACGGCCGCACTTTTACACGTATAGCGCTCGCCTTTTGGATCCTGCCGATTCTCAGCTTTGCGCAGAACGGGTCCCCAGGGTCCACCTCCGCACCTGCGCCAAAGCATTTCGACCACGTGCTCATCGTCGTACTCGAAAATCAAAGCTATGAGTCCGCTATTAAAAACGACCTCTTGAAGAGCCTGGCCGAGAAGGGCGTGATCTTCGGCAATTTCGGTAACCTCTACCACTATTCCTATCCAAACTACTTGGCGATGATCGCGGGCAGTGATTTCGGAACCCACAAACCACAGCTCTTCAGTGACAACCAGAGGACGTTCAATGACGATAGCGAGCATAGAACGATCGCTGATTTGCTCAACTGGAAAAACTACGCAGAGGATTACCCGGCATCTGCGACTGCTGACAAGCCGTTCCTCGGCGATCGCAAGGGAAGGTACGTGCGCAAGCATGTGCCCTTTCTGAGTTTTCGGAGCGTACAGAATAAGACTTTTCACAATGTAGTCAGCGTGGATACACACTCCCAGAACAACGCTTTTGTGAGTGATATCGGCAGCTTTATCACGGATCCTCAAAAGCATCCGTTACCCGAATACATGTATTACAGCCCAAATCTCGACGACGACGGCCATGACCCAACGTCTAGTCCGCAAGCAGGGCTCAAGAAGGCCGCAGAGTGGCTGCGCATGTTTCTCACCGCCTGGCTGCACTTCAGCGATACCACATGGATCCCGCAAGACGAATCGATGAAGCGCACGCTGGTGATCGTCACGTTCGACGAGTCGGAGGGAAATAGCAAACCGGAGCGAATCTACACCGTATTTCTGGGCGCCATGGTCAAGCCCCAGGAGATCACGGCGGCTTACAACCATTACAGCGTTTTGCGAACAATCGAGGATAATTTCTCCCTCGACCCAATTCACAAGGAGTCAGGAGACGGCACCGCGTCTGTCATCACCAGCATCTGGAAGTAAGTTCACGTTGTTGGCGAAAAATCGCGTTGGTGTTGAAAAAGTCACCGAGTGGGTGCTTGCGAGGGCGACAATAACGTAGGCAGACGAGCGACGTAAAGGCGAAAAACCAGCTGAGATCTGTTCTTGCCGTCTGCATCTTGCAGGTTCTACTAGGGCAGCAAGTTTGTCTGCGCTACGGCGAGGAGTCCATGCTTTTTTAGAGAGGAGAAGGAATCAACGATCGTACGGACGTTCACCGACATCAAGAGTCTGCTTCCACTGTGGCTGTCGCAAAATCGCGATAGCACTCACAACCGGAGTGGAACCACCGGAAGTATTCGCACGAACAGCCCGTGATGTGAACGTGATGTGCGGACTCCAATCAGACCGACTTTTACTACACAAAACCAAACCGGTACTTTTAGGTAAACCTTTGGAAATCATTCATTTAGCTCGTCTTTTGGCCCTGGTCCATCGGTCTCAAAATCCTCCGACCTTCGGGTCTTGGGGGTTCGACTCCCCCTCCCGGCACCATGATTCCAAACAAGTTGTCCCCGCTTCGTGCAAAATGCAAATGTAACCAATTTAGGTGCGGGTGTGCGAGAAGTGTGCGGGTTTGGATTCCCGAGCGGTTGGCCTGCGAAATGGCTATGCGACCCGATAGGCGCTAGCAATGCTCCTGTTCCCGCAATTCTCCTGTTCCCGCAATTGACAAGCCCTTCGTGCGGTGAGAAACTTCTGCTCCGGGAACTAGCGTCGTTCGTCCTCGCTTGGATTCGTGGGTATCTAAATCATGGTCAGGTGACCTGCACATTGCGACGCGTTTCTCAATCCTGAACACAGGGCCGCCGTTGAATCGGTTACCCAGCCTAACGCCGAACCGATATTCTCGCTTGCCCGAAACACCTGCTTACATGCCTGAGTGCAGGCGCGTACCAGTTTGTCTGTTGGTCGCATGCCTGGTAATGAGCGCGGCTCTGGGTTGCAATCGCCCGCAGTCAAATATCTCGCGGCATCTGGATTTCAATCAGGATGTACAGCCGATTCTGGCCAACCGCTGCTTCAGTTGCCACGGTCCCGATCCCGAGATGCGCAAGGCCGACTTACGGCTCGACCTTGCCGAGTGGGCGATGAAGAAACGGCAGGGGCATCGGGACGCCATCGTTCCCAGCCAGCCTAAAAAAAGCGAGCTGGTTAAACGGATCGAGTCAAAAGACCCGCACTACCTGATGCCGCAAACTGCGGAAGGCGAAGCCAAGCCGATGAGCTCCGACGAGATCGCGATCCTCAAAGAATGGATCAAGCAAGGAGCCGTGTACCGGCCACACTGGGCATTCGAAGCTCCGGTTCGTCCCCCAGTCCCTCACCTGAACAACAACGCAGCCTGGACGAAGAAGCCCGTCGACAACTTCATATTGGCAAAGCTCGAGAAAGAAGGCTTACAGCATTCTCCTGAAGCGGACAAAGCGACACTCATTCGGCGTGTCACGCTGGATCTCACAGGCCTGCTGCCGACCCCCGAAGAAGTGCGCGCATTTATCAGCGATAATTCTTCGAACGCATACGAACGCCTTGTCGATGCATTGCTCGCGCGGCCCGCATTCGGCGAACAGCGGGCGCGCTATTGGCTCGATTATGCCCGGTACGCCGATACTTACGGTCTCCATTTCGATAACAGCCGCGACATCTGGCCGTATCGTGACTACGTGATTCGCTCATTTCAGAACAACAAGCGATTCGACCAATTCGCCATCGAGCAAATCGCCGGCGATCTGCTGCCCATGAAGACCCTCGATCCATTGATTGGCAGCGGGTATGTGCGCCTAGGGGTCAGCAGCAACGAAGGTGGCACCATCCCGGAGGAGTTGCGGGTCAACATTGCTCGCGAGCGAACGGAGGCATTCGGCGCCACATTTATGGGCCTTACTGTTGGTTGCGCGGTATGTCACGATCACAAATTCGACCCCACGACGCAGCACGATTTCTATTCCTTAAGTGCGTTCTTCAACAATCTCGATGAGAAACCTTTCAACGACGACCGGCCGGTGTGGACTCCCGTCGTGCGTGTTCCAAAAGCGGACAAACAGGATGGCTACAACCGCGTACTGGCTCACCGCTCCGAGCTGCAGGCTAAGCTGAATGCCATGTATCTCGACGCGCACAACCTGGTGGCGCAATGGCTGGCTTCCCACAACAGTGGTCCGCGCGCAGTTGCTACCAATGGCTTGGTAATCCGGCTGAGACTGGACGAAGGAAGCGGCGAGATCCTGAAGAACACCTCGCCCAATTCCTCTCCGGCAAGCTTCAAGACCACAACGCTCAAACCGGAATGGGGCGAAACCACGTGGCTATGGCCGGACTTTCGCATGCAGTCCAGCACGCGCGTCTTGCTTGGGCAAGCTGGAGATTATGAGGCGAAGCAGGCCTTCTCTTCGGGGGGGTGGTTCATGTTCAGGTCCTCCCCGTTTCATCCTGGCAGCTTCGGCACGTTGCTATCGAAGATGGAGTCAACGGAGCATGACCGAGGTTGGGAGCTCTCCAGCGACGACGGCGGCATACTGAGCGTGGCGCTGGTGAACCAGAGGGGGAAAGACACCCGACCCGAAAGGAAGGATGCGAAGAAGAGGCCGGAGAAGAAAGAAGCGGCCACAAAGGAACCGTTCAACTACCCCGCGCCGCAGGACCTCAGCAAAAAAGACCTTGCTCCGAATAAGCCGGCAGAGCAAAAAAAGGCTGAGAAAGAAGAGGCCAAAAAGGCCAAAGCAAAAGCAGAAGCAGAAGCGAAAGCGAAGAAGACGGGCAGCGGGCAGCCGGCCAAGGGAAACACTCCCGAGATCGCTCTCCGCATCGTCGTGGTGAAGCCCATTCCTCTGGACGGGGCATGGAAGCACATCTTCTTCACATATGACGGCTCCGGCCGTGCCTCGGGCGTGAAGATCTATATCAATGGTGCACCGGTTGCCACACGTGTGCTCAAGGACAATCTTGCCGGCGCGACGATCCGCACCACAGCTCCGTTGCAACTCGGGTGGCGCAACCCCGATGAGCACCCGGCCAAAGATGCCCGGTATCAGGACATCCGATTTTATGCACGAGCTCTAACGGCGGGCGAAGTCAAGCGGCTTCCATTTGAGGACTATGTAGCCGAGATTACGCAGCATCCGGCTGCGCAATGGTCCCCAGACCAATGGCACGTCGTGAGCGAGTTCTACCTCAATGATGTCGATCTCACTTACCGAGGAATAAAGCGCGAAATTGCTCCGCTCGATGCGCAACTGGATCGGCTCTCTGCGGACGGGGACTTGACTCTGGTCTCGTGGGAAAAGGCAACTGTCGCTTATGCGCACGTGCTGACGCGCGGAATATATACGGCCCGGGGTGAGCGCGTCGCGGCCAACACGCCCCACTTCCTACCGCCATTGCCGCCAAACGAACCCCGCAACCGGCTCGCGTTAGCAAAGTGGACCGTGAGCCCTGCAAACCCGCTCACTGCACGCGTCACCGTGAATCGAATGTGGTACGAGCTTTTTGGCACTGGCCTGGTGGAGACAACTGAAGATTTCGGCATCATGGGCCAACGACCGACGTATCCTGAATTGCTCGACTGGCTCGCCGTTGAGTTCCGCGAGAGCGGATGGGACGTGAAGCACATGTACAAGCTCATCGTCATGTCGGCTGCGTACCGGCAAAGCTCGAAAGCGAATCCGCAGCAACTTGTGAAAGATCCCAGAAACCTGCTCTTGTCTCACGGGCCACGATTCCGGATGGACGCCGAAATGCTTCGCGACATTGCGCTTCAGGCCGGCGGGCTGCTGGTTCAGAACGTAGGTGGGCCCAGCGTCAAACCCTACCAGCCCGCCAACATCTGGGAGCAGGTTAGTTATCCCACCAGTGATACAGTGCATTACGTGCAGGACCATGGCGATTCGCTTCATCGGCGCAGCATGTACACATACCTGAAGCGCATGGCGCCGCCCCCCGACATGGATGCGTTCGACGCCCCCGTGCGCGACGTGGTCTGTACGAGGCGGCAGCGCACCGACACTCCGCTGCAGGCGCTTGTGACGATGAACGACGTGCAATGGGTGGAGGCCGCTCGAGCCCTGGCCCAGCGCGTCATTCACGAGTCGGGCCCACGACCGGAACAGCGAATCAAACGCATGAGCCAGATTCTGCTGGCGCATGACGCGCCTGCGAGAATGGAAACTATTCTAGAGAAATCATTCAATGAAATGCAGCAACACTACGCAGCCGATCCCAAGAGTGCCCGCTCGCTCGCGAAGATAGGGGAAACCAAGCGGGACGCATCTATTCCGGACACCGAGTTGGCAGCGTGGACGATGGTTGCGAGCGAGATGCTGAACCTGGATGAGACCGTAAATAAGTGAGCGGGAATTTACATGAAACAGCATCTATTGTGCAGCGATTGTGAAGATCAGACAAGCCCCATGGACCTGCCCATTTCCGCCGACCTGAAACGGGAATGGTGGGCATGCGAAACGCGGCGGCGCTTTCTTGGGCGCTCCGGAAAAGTGCTGGGATGGGCTGCATTGGCGAGCCTTTTCGGTGAAGCAATGCTACGCCGTGGCGCGTTTGCGGCCGATACGAAGGTATTATCCGCGCCCGGGCGCCATACCCTTGGGCTTCCACATTTCGCGCCCAAAGCCAAGCGCGCGATTTATCTTTTCATGTCCGGTGCTCCGCCGCAAATGGATCTGTTCGACTACAAGCCGAACCTCGCAGCGCAGTACAACAAGGACATGCCGGACTCGGTTCGTGGTAACCAGCAACTCACCGGCATGAGCGCTGGTCAGGCGCATTTCCCGATCGCGCCCGCACACTGGCCATTTAGTCAACATGGGCAAAACGGAACCTGGGTGAGTGATCTGCTTCCTTGCACCGCGCGCATGGTGGACGATCTCACCATAGTTAAGTCAACCAATACCGATGCGATCAATCATGAGCCAGCCATCATGCTCATAAATACAGGTAACATGAACGCAGGTAAGCCGTGCCTCGGATCCTGGCTGGCGTATGGCCTTGGAAGCATGAACGACAATTTGCCAAGCTTCATCGTTCTTCAGACGAAGACGAATCCAAAGGAGAACAATCAGCCGGTTTCTTCGCGTTTGTGGAGCAGCGGTTTTCTATCCTCGGAATTCTCGGGGGTTGGCCTTCGTTCAGTGGGTGATCCGGTGCTTCATCTCGATGATCCCGCAGGGGTTGATCGCAATGTGCGGCGCAAGATGCTCGATGCGGTCGAAGAAATCAACCGCCAGACGCTTGCCGACGTCGGCGATCCCGAGACCAACTCCCGCATCGCTCAGTACGAGATGGCGTTTCGCATGCAATCCTCAGTTCCAGAACTGACAGACCTCAGCAAGGAACCTCAGTCAACCTGGGATCTTTACGGTCCTGATGCAAAGGAGCCCGGTACATTCGCTTACAACTGCCTGCTCGCGCGCCGAATGGCCGAACGCGGCGTGCGCTTTACCCAGATTTACAAGCGCGGTTGGGATGTGCACGACAACGTCGTCGGCATGCTGCCCGTGCTGTGTCAGGAGACAGACCGCGGCTGCTGTGCGCTGGTTACCGATCTTAAGCGGCGGGGGCTGCTCGACGACACGCTGGTCATCTGGGCGGGCGAGTTCGGGCGCACGGTCTACAGCCAAGGCGGGTTGAGTCAGGATAATTATGGCCGTGATCATCATCCCCGTTGCTTCACGACCTGGATGGCCGGAGCAGGTGTACGGCGCGGGATCACCTACGGGGAAACTGATGAGTACAGCTACAACGTTGTAAAGGATCCGGTACACGTGCGCGACTTCAACGCCACGATTCTTCATTGCCTTGGCATCGATCACACTAAGTTCACGTACAGATTCCAAGGGCTCGATCAAAAGCTGACGAGCCCTGTGCCAGCATCTGTGGTGCAAGGATTGTTGGCGTGATTGGGGCAATGGGAGTCGCGGGAACGGTCCGCGGCCTGCAGCAAAGAATGCGCCGGATTCCTATAGCCTGGGTTGGCGCGATCACTGCGAGCATTGTGGCTGTGTTCTTGCCGCCTCGGTTCTTTCTTCTGGACGGGCGGTCGCATGCGGACTGGCTCCAATTCCTCGGACGTTTCCACCCTCTTGTGGTGCACCTCCCAATCGGGTTGATTTTGCTTTTGCCGCTGCTTGAGTTGGCTGGTGCGAGACGGCCGGCACTGCGTGAAGCGGCAGGTTTCGTCCTGCAGATTGCGCTCGTAACTTGCGTTGCTTCGATTTTCTTTGGGTTTTTGTTGGCCTATGGCAGCGGCGAGATGGGAGGCACTGTTACGCGGCACCTGCGCGGCGGTATCGTGCTTACACTCGAATTGTTGTTGTGCAGTCTCGTCCGGATCTCAGGGGTTGCGGGCCACCTGCCGCGCGCTTATTCCACCCTGCTCGCCGTAACTCTGCTTACACTTGCCTGGACGGCGCATCAGGGCGGCTCGCTGACGCATGGAAGCGACTATTTAAGCCGCTATATGCCCGCTCCCATCAAACGAGTTCTCGCTCCAAGTGCAGCCGCTGCGCATCCAGACTCTTTCTTCGCCCGGCATATCTATCCAGTGCTCGACACGAAGTGTGTTGCATGTCATGGCACAAACAAAGAACAGGGGGGGCTGAGGCTCGATTCTTATGAGTCCCTGATGGCGGGCGGCAAAGATGGCGTCGTGATCGCGCCTGGTAAACCCGACGGCAGCGTTTTGCTGCAAAAGGTCACGCTTCCACCGAGCGACCCGCACTTCATGCCTGCCGAGGGCCGGACGCCGTTAACGTCCGACGAGATTGCGAAGATTCACGCCTGGGTACTGGCCGGCGCCTCCGCGGAAGCGGTCAGAGTCCCAGGAGCCTTCCTTGCAGAAGACCGAGAGCAAGCGCTCCAACCGGTCGGTGACTACAGCGCATTAATGACCGACATTCGCCAGATGCAGCAGTCGCAAGGGGCAAAGCTGGTCGCGGTATCTGCAAGCCCGTCCGACGGCCTCATTCTCCGCACAGTCGACGTTGCCGCCAGCTTCGACGATGCACAGCTTGCGAGATTCGAGCGTTTTGCGCCATTCATTGTCGAAGCGGAGCTTGGACGCACTGCGGTCACCGATGCGAGCCTGGAGACGCTGGGCCAATTCAAGAATCTCCGCACGCTTCACCTGGAGGGTACGGCTGTGAGCGGACGGACTCTTGGCAAGCTATCCTCACTTTCGCAGCTCACGTATTTGAATCTGAGCGGGACAAAGGTCACCAGCGAGGCCGTCGCTACATTGAAGAACATCTCCAAGCTACGTCACTTGTATTTGTTCGACACTCCCGCAGAGCCGGCCTCAACCACAGCGGAGAATTCCATCAGGAGCGCACAATGACAAACATCGATCGGCGCAGATTCATAACTGTCTCAGGGATAGCAGCAGGCGCACCGGCGATTTGCAGTTCAGTTGCGTTTGCCAGCCAGACTGCCCCCCATGCGGTAGTCAGTCGCTCTTCACCTTCGGTCGTTACGGGAAACGGTGAATGGACGTATGAGGTTGTGCCCGGCTGGGGTCTGCTGCCGTCGGGCACGAACTTCGGAGGCACACACGGCGCTATCGCGCAGGACAAGGCAGGCAACATCTACGTCAGCACACAAAGCGCAACGGGAGTTCTTGTCTACAGTCGTGAAGGCAAACTGCTCAGGACAATCGCCAACCTCTACCCGGAGATTCACTCCATGGTCTACGCGAACGAGGGCAGTGAAGAGTTTCTCTACGCCACCGTGCAAAAAGGCACGCCCCAGGAGAACTGGCTATTCGTGAAGTTGAAGACCGACGGCACGATAGTCAGTAAGATCACGGCTCCGCCCGAAGCCGGTTTCAAATTCCCGAATGAATGGCGACTCACGGCTGCCATCCCCGCGCCGGACGGCTCCATTTTCATCGCAAATGGTTATGGCGACTCTCGCATCTTCCACTTCGACAAAAGCGGCAATTACAAAAGCAGCTTCGCGGAGAAGGGAGGGCGTGAAGGGCAGCTCGACTGCAGCCACGGCCTGACCCTCGACACCCGTTACGATCAGCCGCTGCTACTGGTGTGCGATCGCGAGAACCGCCGGTTGTGCCACTTCGACCTGGACGGTAAGTACGTCCGTACTGTAAGCCAGCATTTGCGGCGGCCCTGCCACGTGAGTCTCCATGGGAATTACGCGGCCGTTTCTGAGTTGGAGGGGAGAGTTGCGATTCTCGATCGCGATAACGTGCCGGTCGCGTTCCTCGGAGACAACCCGCAGAAAGCACAATGGGCAAAGTACGAGCTCGACCCGCGCGCGATCAACGCAGGCGTTTTCAGCGCAGCGCACGGCTGCTTTATCGATTCCGACGCGAACGTCTTCGTCTCCGATTGGAACCAGACCGGACGCATAACGAAACTGGCCAGACGGCGTCTCTAATCGCCAAACTATCACCCGGCCTCAATCGGGGGAGCAAAACTTGCCGCTGAGTAAAACAAAAGCAGCCCAAAAAACTACCAGAGCAAAATAGCCCACCCCGTCACCAGATCCTTCTCGGCTTTCAGGCGTTAGAAGCACTCATTGAGCGGGTATGGCGATATTTCGCCAAGAGCCATTCATCCGGAAAGTGATATTCTTCCTGCACGTGCGTATCTTCATCGCCACTCTTCTGGTTTCGCTCTTGTCGCGAGTAGCAGATGCGCAAAAAACTGTCTCTTTTCCAACCCAGGATGGGGGAATTGTGTTTGCCGATCTGTACGGAGCCGGTGAGAGGGGCATCGTGCTGGCACACGGAGGTCAGTTCAACAAAGAGAGTTGGGCCAAGCAGGCGCAAACATTGGTGACTGCTGGATTTCAGGTTTTGGCGATGGATTTTCGCGGCTACGGTAAGTCGCACGGTCCGGGCGACTCGGACCCCATGGATGCGCCGCTCCAGTTCGATGTACTGGCGGCAGTTCGTTACCTTCGAGAGAATGGCGCGAAGAACGTTGCAGTAATCGGCGGAAGCATGGGAGGGAGCGCAGCGGGCGACGCATCCATCGCTTCGCAGCAAGGTGAAATAGATCGGTTGATACTCCTCGGTGCCGCTCCGAATGGCCCGGCTAACAAACTTAAATCATCCACGCTGTACATCGTCGCACGCGACGACGCCAGTTCGGACGGGCCGCGCCTTCCTGGAATTCGAGAGCAGTTCCAAAAATCTCCTAAACCGAAGCAGTTGATTGTTCTAGACGGCTCGGCACATGCTCAGTTTCTATTCCAAACGAATCAAGGTGATCGCGTGATGCGTGAGATCTTGAGCTTCCTTTCCGCGACCAGAACAAGTAAACCTCACTAGTTGATGTAATCAGATGGAATGAGAAGGCTGGTCTCCGACGGGATGCGATACGCTCGCAAGTTATCGACGCGCTCGAAGCGCAAGAGATAAAGGAGACCGGCAATGAAGAAAGTTAGCACTGGAGCAGCCAGGGAGAAGAGGAATTTTCAAGAGCAGAAGCTGACTCAGGATCAGGACTGGGAATCCCCGATCCAAAAGTTTGAAGAGCAAGACAAGGTCAATCCTCCTAAATCGGGGGGGCATGGTTTTTACGGGTTCCTCGAGTATCGCTCGCTGGGACACGCTGGCGGATGAAATGAAGCCACTCGATGTCATCAATCGAGCTTTTGGCGGCTCGCAGTATCCTGACCTCAACCGATATGCGAAACGGATCGTGATCGCCTATCGTCCACGTGCGGTCGTGGTTTATGAGGGCGACAACGATCATGGCTCTGTTCCGTTCCTACGCCGATGAGATTCCTCAACCCGAAGCCGCTGCGCGTACGACGTCGAGCGACGATGGCCAAATGTTCGATGCCGATCTTCGTTCAGTTTTTTTTCGAGCTTTGGGACTTGCCTCTTTTCTGAAATGCGGGCTCAGTCGCTCTCGAAGCTTCAGCCTGGCCCGCAGCGATCGTGTCTTGACAGCGGCCACACTTAGGCCCAGTGCCTCTGCCGTCTCTTGCAAGGAATAGCCTTCGATATCGTGGAGGACAAAGACCACTCTCAGTCCTGGTCCGATGCTCCGTAGGGCGCTGGCGAGCAATTCTCTCAGCTCTGATGTTTCGTACAGTGCCTCAGGATTCGGTCTCCAGTCCGAGAAGTCGATCGGCAGTTGGTCTTCTTCTTCAGCATTTACTAAGGACTCGGTTGTAGCACGCTGCTTTGTTTTTTGCTTCCGCAGTTCCATGAGCGACTGATTCACAACGATACGAAATAGCCAAGTCGAGAATTTCGAATCCCCTCTGAAGTCACCGAGTTTTTGAAAAGCTTTGAGAAAGGCTTCTTGGACCACATCCTGTGCGTCCTCGAAGTTATGAATAATATGTGCGACTCGGAGTAGTTTCCGGTGGTAGCGGGTGACAAGCTCCTCGAATGCAGCAATGTTCCCCGCCTTGCTGGCGAGGACAAGGTCCGCGTCCTGAGTTGCTGGCGTTGAAGTGAAGAGTTGCGCTGAACCTCGGCTCGAATTGGTCTGCTCCAGAATCAACATGCTGGTTCTTCCTTGCTTTACTGATAAAACCGGGAAAGCGCCATCTTTATTCCCGAAGTAGTCACGCACGCTGCTAATTTCTCCCGTGCGGTTGGTGATTCGGATTCCTGTCAGCCCGGGTAGAAAGGCCGACGCAAGATCTGTCGTTGTTTCTGGTTCTCACTTTTTTCACTTCGCACGAAACTTTCTTGATCGAGTATTCATCGTACAAAGAGGGCGACATTCAGGCCGACATGTAGCACCAGGAGAGGCCGCAGCAGCAATCCGTCGCGAAAGGCGTGCGGCGCGAGAAAAAGCGTACTAGCCGTGCCACTTTGCCAGCAGAGCGGCAGTAACCAGAATGACAGGAGAGCAGCCTTGAGATCCTTCCCCGAGTTACCCGGTGAGGAAGTGCAGGCACTGGGTTACGTGCCCGGCGCACCCATCCGAGTTCTAATAGCGGAACCTGACGCTACGAGCCGGAGGCTCATTTGTTCGCTGGTTGACTGCGAACCAGAAATGACGGCAGAGTGTGTCGATGATTCTCAGCTAGTATCGTCAATTCAAGAGACCTTTCCGGAACTTGTGATATTAGACGCAAACACGCACGTGATCAGGCGGGGTGGAACCTGGGACGCTCTGGGGGTCGAGTCTCCGCTTGCCACCGTCGTCACAGCCAACGACTCTGCTGCGCTATTGGCATTTGCTTCCATCGCAGTCGACGTGGTCGTTAAGCCATTCGACGTTGAGCGCTTTGAGACTGCGCTGGACCTGGCTAAATCGAGAATTGTTCGTGCCCGGACAGAACTGCAGACTGCTGATCGCACGACCCGAGCGGAGTCCGGGATGCCCCGCCAATTTGTGCAGAGATTGGCCGTGGAAGCGGATCAGAAAATTGTGCTGATACGGGTCGAAGAAATCCAGTGGATGCAGTCATTGGGGAAGTACATTCGACTGTACGTGGTGGAAGAGTCGCACCTGCTTCGGCAAAGTATGAAGCACCTCCTGGCCGTCCTTGACCCACGCCGTTTTCTGCGCGTGCATCGCAATTCAATCGTTAACCTCGACCACGTAGATGAGCTCTATCTACCCCCCAGTGGCAACATGTTTGTAAAATTGAATAACGGAATGTCTTTGCCCCTTCGCAGAGCCAATCGGACCATGTTGCGAAAGTGCCTCAAACAGATATCGTAGTTTACTGTTCCCGCCAGACTGATAGCGCGTCCAGCTTTCGTGAACTACGACACAAGCAAGTGTGAGTTTCTTGCCCCAGACTGCGGCAAGCGGAGCAGAACTAGCCGGGCAACGCGGCGTTCATCAACGGATTCGCGTCCGCAAAATCCCCACCGAAGCGATAGGTAAGATAGATGCGGCCTACGGTCAATCCGGTGCCCCGAGGTCCGGAAGAACGCCCCGAGACGAAACTACGACGATTCAAAAGACCTCCCGTCAAGTTCCAAAAGACCGCCGCTGCTGGACTAGGGATGGATGAGGTCTTTCAACTCGACAATATCTGAAGACGCAGCATCGGAGATTAAGCAGAACCGCATTTCGCCCGCTTGCCATGTCGTCCAGTTATAACCCTGGCGCGACCCAGAGCTGCCTAAACTCGGCTCCTCCTCGCGATAAGGCCAGACGAAAAGATTAATCAAGTGCTTGTGGTGGGAGTAAACCAACGCCGCGACATTTTGTCCGCCGATCACATCCAGGCGCCCGCCCAACAGCGGAAACCCGTATTCGGAGTAGTCCGTAACGGGTGGTATGAAGTCCAGCTTGCCGTCGAACCATGGTTTCACTGTGTGCTGGTCGGTCGACTGTACGTCGGTCAAATGTCCGGGCTGCAAGGAACGTACGTGAGCGTCGATCAGTTCGGCCGTAATTTGGGCCGACTGAGTGTTTGGTTGGACCACGAAAAACACAATCGCGAGCGCAGCCGCTGCACTGGCTAGAATGCCGAACGCGGGCAAAAGAAACCATCTTCGTGAGTGCACTGCCGTATCACGCTGCGCGCCCGCGGCCTGCGCAAGCTGCTTGCGAATCCGCTCACGCAGATCAGGCGACGCGTGCTTGTACAAGTTGCTTTTCTGAAGCCTCGTACGCAAGGACTCGATGCCTACCAGGGCAGTCTGGCATTCCGCGCAGCCCTCCAGATGGCGTTCGAACTGAGCCGACCGCACAGCGTCTAGCTCGCCGTCAAAGTAACCGTAAACGGTAGTTTGCTCTAATTCGCAGTTCAAGACACCTCCTTTGCCGCAGCGATCAGGGTTCGCTGCAAACGCTCGCGGGCCCGGGACAAAGTGGACATCACCGTGCCAATGGGAATTCCAGTAATCTCCCCGATCTCCTTGTAGGAGCAGCCTTCCAGCTCTCTGAGTACCAGCACCTCTCTAGACCTGGGGGATAGCGATTCCAATGCTACCCTCAATCGTTTTCTCTCATCGGCCTGGAGAGCTACCGCCTCGGGACTAGTGCTGGGGCCCTGGTGAACTTCTTCATTGAATTCCGTCATCAATTCCGATGGGCGATTCTTCTCCAGCCACGTGTAGCAAGTGTTACGAACGATTTGCAACAGCCAGGCACGCGCGTCCCCGCCATGGAAACGTGCAAAAAAGCGATAAGCGCGCAGCATGGCTTCCTGCACTACATCGTCGGAATCGGCAAGGTTTCGCAGCAACCATCGAGCAAGATTTGCGGCGCTGTCCAAATGGGGCAACACCAGTTGCTCAAACCGAATTCTGTCCTGCGGCTCTGGCACGTCCTCTGGCTTCCTAGACCTCTATGTAGTAACCGTCACCACCGGGGTTTTATTCCACAAGTCAGGCTCTCCGGAAAAAGTAATCCCGATGGAATAAAAGCCGGCCCGTGCTGGTTCATGCAGGTGTAACACGTCCTGGCAGGCGACGCGAGCCAGTACAACCCTAACCTGTCGCGGTTTGCGTCGCCTGATTCTAGGGGATGTGTTGAATGGAACTGTCTAAACCAGGAGAAAACGCGAATGGCAAAAACGAAACTGTTCGATCCGAAACCAAGTGGCCTTATCGAGCACGACCACAATAACGATGGAATCGACCGCCGGGGATTTCTGAAATGCATGGCCTGGGCCGGCACGGGGGCGCTCTGCGTGATGCAGGGTGGCGTGCTGAAGTCTCAGGCTCTGGCCTCCGAAATGGGCTCTGAGATGCGGTCACACAAAGTGGGCGAGCTCAGTTTCGTGCAGATCAGTGACAGCCACATGGGATTCAACAAGCCAGCCAATCCCGACGTGATCGCCACTCTGAAAGCCGCGGTGGACAAAATCAATACTCTTCCCGAGCAGCCGGAGTTCTTGTTGCACACCGGCGACATCAGCCATCTCTCCAAGCCGGAAGAGTTCGATAACGTGGACCAAATTCTTAAAGCCACCAACAAAGAAATTTTCTTTGTGCCGGGAGAACACGACGTTCTCAATGATGACGGAGCCATGTTCCGCGAGCGTTACGCGAAAAACTCCAAAGGACAAGGTTGGTACAGCTTCGACAAGAATGGAGTCCACTTCGTCGGCCTGGTAAACGTGATGAACCTCAAGGCCGGCGGTTTAGGCACGCTTGGCCACGATCAGCTCGAGTGGCTGGAAGATGATGTCAAGCACCTTAGAGCCAGTACGCCCATCATCGTCTTCGCTCACATCCCGCTCTGGACGGTCTACCCGCAATGGGGATGGGGGAACTGATGACAGCGCCCAGGCGCTTTCATACCTGAAGAAATTTGGCTCGGTCACGGTGTTGAACGGACATATCCACCAAACCATGCAAAAAGTGGAGGGCAATGTTACCTTCCACACTGCGTTCTCGACCGCTTTTCCTCAACCTGCGCCCGGCCAAGCTGAAGGCCCGGGCCCAATGAAAGTCCCGGCGGAACAATTGCGCAGCGTTCTCGGTATCACCGACGTGAATTACGTGCAGAAGCGGCATGCACTGGCTTTGGTGGACTCATCGCTCACCTGAGAAGCGAGTCCCCTCCGGTTTGTCAATCGATTTCAAAGGAGAAATGCAACATGAAAAGGAAACTGTTCGTTAACAGCTTAGCCGTAGTACTTCCCCTAGCCCTTGCCGCGGTTTTGATTTCGCATCCGACCCGAGCCAAGAGCGAAGAAACCAAATCCGCGCCTATGGAAGTCAACGTGGATAACTTCACCTTTGGCCCCGACACCCTCACAGTGCCCGCGAATAGCACGGTGACCTGGGTCAATAAGGATGACGTCCCGCACGTGATCACCAGCAACGACGGCCTCTTTAAGTCCAAGGCCCTGGATACCGACGACAAGTATTCATACACCTTCACCAAGGCAGGCACGTACGCATACTACTGCAGCATTCACCCCAAGATGGTAGGCAAGATCGTCGTTCAATAGCCAAGCGGGTTAGCGGACAAACACTAACAGACTGAAACCATGCCGATATGTTGAACCTAGCGCCGTTTCGCAACTTGATGGCGACATGGTGCAGTACATTCACGACAACACGGAAGACGAGCTGACTCACGAAAATTTCATCAATGCATTTCTGATTTCAAAAGGCGCTGCTCCGGTGAGTCTCGACCAATTCCGTACACTGCCGAGTAGTAAAGCGACGGCCGCCAACCAGATCGGGCGGCTTACCACTCTGACTCAGTTAACGGTCGACACAACCTGGTGGACCCGCTATCGCAGCCGGACCGGCAATCCTGATCTCGGCGATACATTCGCGCCGGCTGTACCTAGTTTGATTGTTGGAACGCACCCGGGAATTCCTCGGACTGACGACGACTTGAACGATCCGAACTTCCTCCAGGCGATTGCCAACACGGCTGGCTTTCACTTCGCCAACATCGAAGTGGGTGGTGCTAGCATGTACCCCGGCCTGGCCCAACGAGTGACAAGTGTCGAAGTGTTGCGCATTCTGCTCAGCATTGGGGGAACCGAGGTTGCTCACTTCCAAACCTGGTACGACAAGGCTGGCAATGCGGTTCCTTCGCCGAATGGTGTGCCCATTATTGATCCAGTTACTAAGGTCCCCGTGTTCTTCCCGGATCTGACAAGTGCGGCTGTCCCAGCGGTTGGCGAGGACTTGCAGTCGAACCTGATCATGCCTGAACCAACTGCATTCCTCCACCGCAAACTACCAGTATGTTCCATCATTCGGCCAACCGAGACCAAGAACGCTGCCACGGTCGCGCTCCAAGGCTTCGTTAATATGAACGTTTTCGTCGGCCAATCGCAGGCGTTTCTTAGCTTCGTGACTCAGCTTGCGCAAGAAGCCGATGCCGCTAGACGTGGAACCGGCTAGCAGATCGGCGGGGTCTCGGCCCAGGCCGGCTCCTCTGTGTGCGAACCACCCGGGCGATTAACTCCAAAGCCCCACCTGTCGGGCTACGCGCGACAAGTGGGGCTTCTTAATTTTCTGCCTGCGATATTCAGCATTTGTTGCAGTCACCCCGGGAATATTTTGTTCGCTGCTCCGGTCTAGAAACATGCAGGCCGGAGCATCGTGGGTTCTTACCACTTGCCAAGTACCGGCGTTCTTACAAACAACAATCAGAGGATAAAGCTATGTTCAGAATTGTTGCCGCGCTCGTGTTAAGTGGAGCTTTCTTGCAGGTCGTTCCGTCCGCGAATGCAGCGCCAGACGAACAACAGAGTTCGCCCCAGCCCGTCAACGCTGTCATCGAGTGGAATAGAACTCTCTTAGCAATCGTTCGCACGCCCGGCGCTCAGCCAGCTACTGTTCATTCGACTCGCAATTTCGCAATGTTGCACGCTGCGATCTACGACGCCGTCAATAATATCGATCCAAAGTTCAGCCCGTATCTGGCGAGCCTTCCGAACCTTCCAAGAAGCGCATCCGAGATAGCTGCCGCCGATGCGGCAGCTCATGATGTTTTAGCGTCCTTATATCCTGCGTTTCAGGCGTTGGTAGACACGGAACTGCAGCAGGACTTGGCGCAGCTTCCTGACAATGAACGAAAAGCTCAGGGAGTGGCTGTCGGGCAGGCGGTTGCCGCGCAACTTCTGGCCGCACGCAGCGCCGATGGAGCCAATGTAACTCCACCTTCATACGTGCCGGGAACACAGCCCGGCGACTACCAGTTAACGCCGCCGAACTTCGCGAAAGCGGATTTTACCCAGTGGTCTCAGGTCACTCCATTTGCATTGCAGCGGGCCAATGAGTTTCGTCCCGATCCTCCTCCAACACTGACAAGCGCCACCTATACCGAAGCATTTAATGAAGTCAAAGATCTGGGATTCATCGCCAGCACAACCCGAACCGCGGAACAAACTCAGATAGGAAAGTTCTGGAATGGGAACATCCAGGACTTCTGGAACGAGATCGCGCAGACTGCGGCGCTTGCCCATCACCTCGATCTGGAGCATAGCGCCCGCCTATTTGCTCTGCTGAATATTAGCCTTGCCGACACTACGATCGCCTTTTTTGACGCCAAGTACGTGTACGACGTTTGGCGCCCAGTTACTGCGGTGCAGTTGGCGGATGCTGACGGGAATCCGCAGACCGACCCGAATCCAACATGGCTTCCACTAACCACGAAGACCGCTCCCGATCCTTCGTACCCCGGAGCACACAGCGCAATCAGCAAAGCGGGGGCGACTGTTTTGGCTTTTTACTTTGGTGATCAGTTCATCTTTGATGTCAGTTCCGAATCGCTGGCCGGAGTAACACGCCACTTTACGAGCTTCTCCGCGGCCGCAGAGGAAGCGGGACTGAGTCGTATTTACGCAGGGCAACACTTCCGAACTGACCACATCGCCGGCAAGAGATTAGGCAAGCAGGTAGCAGAGTCTATCGACGAGAGCATTCTGCTCCGCGGGGAATAAAAACAGCAGAAAGTTGGTTATCCCTAGTGAGAGTCGTTTTCGCAGGAGGCGGAAGATGAACAAGATGAGAAAGAGCAAGTTAACGGCGTCCAAGCTGAGCCTGGTGGCACTTCTTACAGTTGTGTTGCTGGTGTCGCTTGTCGGTGTGTCGGCCAAGGAGCGCAAAGTAAAACAATCTGAGAACGAGGCTCACGTGGTCGCTCACATTTCATTTAGCGGCCTCTCGATCGTTGATATGGCAATGCAGAGGAAAGTAAACGACAAATACTACCTCTATGTGCAGCACTCGAAAGACGAGGGCGTTTCGATTATCGATGTCACTAAGCCCGCTCAGGCGAAAACTCTTGGACTAATCTCATGGCCCGATCCAGCCGTTTCCAGCAGGCTAAACGTGACCGGCAACCTGGCCATCATCGCTGAAAGCGAGATGCTCCCGATGCGGGGCAGCAGCTCTATGTCGAATGATGATCTTGTACTTTGGGATCTGTCTAATCCTGCGGCCCCGCGAGTCGTGCAAAAGTTCACAGGCGTAGTCAAGTGGCTCCAGGACGAACGAAATTTCATTTATGTGTTGAATCGCGATGGATTATGGGTGGTTTCAGAGCCGGCGGATCTTGAGCCGGAACAGACGGCGCCCCCGACATATGGAGACTGAGGAAAAACTAGCTGGAGGGAGCCAGATGCCATACCGCACGGACAACACGCAAGTTCAACAAATACCGAGTGCGGTAATTGGCTACTCGAGCAAGCTACTGGGACGCACAGACGTTGCGAAAGATACCATGGCATTCCAATTTGAGAAGCCGCGCAATTTTCTATTTAGAGCGGGGCAGTCGGTTGATGTGACTTTGTTGCCTCCAGCGCAGGATTCTCCAGAAACACTTACTCACACTTTCTCGATTGCCAGCGATCCGTCCGACGAAGAGCTCATGATCGCCACCCGCATGCGCGATACCGCCTTCAAGCGAAGCTTGTCTGTACTGCCGATAGGTACGGACGTCCGATTAGAGGGCGCGATGGGCTCGTTCACTCTGCACAACAACACAGCCAGGCCGGCTGTCTTATTGGCCGGCGGAATCGGAATAACGCCATTTTTGAGCATTGTGTCTGACGCCCGGAAGAGAGGGCTTCACCACCGCATCATTCTGTTCTACGCCAACCGCCGCCTCGAAGACGCGGCGTTCATTGATGCGCTCTGGACCGTGAAGCGTGTAAATCCTCGATTTTCCTTTGTTCCGACTCTCACACGCATGAACAGCAATCACGGCGAATGGAAAGGCGAGATCGGACACATCAGCCCGGAAATGCTTCACAGGCACGTAGGCAAGCTGCAAGGCCCGACCTTTTACGTTGCCGGACCGCCAGCGATGGTCGCTGCGGCGCGGCGAACGCTCGTTGAAGTTGCTGTGGATGAAGACGACATCCGGACGGAAGAGTTTGCGGGTTACTAACAGATGGAGCTAATGATTGCTCGTGTTGTTTTCGTTGCCAGTGAAAGGATTCCTCGGGATGGGCGCCACCTTCGAGGCCGATGTCAACCTCGTGGTGCAGTTGGTGATGGGAACGGCGCTGGTCGCAGGGGTCGTTCTTGCGAGGCAACAGCGTTACAGAGCGCACGGCATTTGTCAGACGACGGTGCTGCTCCTGAACTTATTGATGATCGGACTCGTGATGTGGCCTGCATTCCGGCGACAAGTTAGCCCAAAGTTTCCCAAGGTGCTTCATAAGCTGTATTACGCTGCGCCTTTGATTCATGCGGCTTTGGGAATGGCGGCTGAGCTTCTGGGACTGTATATCGTTCTCGTGGCGGGCACCAATGTTCTCCCGGCGTGGTTGCGCTTCACCAACTGGAGACGATGGATGCGAACGGAATTTGTGCTTTGGTTGGTTGTTCTGATGAGCGGCCTGGGGGCTTACTACGCTTGGTACATTGCCCCATTCCGTTAATACGCAAGGCTTCAAACGCCGGGATTGACAGCGTCTGACCCTGCGTCACTAGCGGGTGCTGTGATTGAAAGCGGTGAATCGCAGCACCTGCATGTTTCCGTAACTTGACGTCTTCTCATCACAGTTCAAGGAGAACCTATGTTTGAAGGATTGTTTCAACCTACGCATCTGCTGGTTATTTTCGGAATTGCATTGCTCGAATTCGGGCCCAAGAAACTTCCGGAGCTCGGTAAAGGAATCGGAGAGGGTATCCGCGGCTTCAAGGCAGCCATGAAAGCCGAGGATGACTATAGCCACGCTCGGGATGATGTTTCCAACGGTGGAATCCTGAACTTCAACGCTCTGACGAACTCTAGCATCCTGGCTCCGATTGACCCATTTAACCTGCGCCGGTTCAACTACGGTAATTCCGATTACGATACCCGGCATTATCTAAACGTGAACTACGTGTATAACTTGCCTCACAAGTTTGGCCCGAGCGCCGCCTTGGGAGGTTGGACGGTTGCCGGCACGGTTTATGCGCGCTCTGGGCTGCCATTTACGGTGGTCGATTCCAATGCCTACGGCATCTTGAACGGCAACAACTATGGGATTGCTGCAACCTCGTCAATTACAGCGGCGGTTCTAGGCGGAAGCCGAAGCTGTACGAGTCAGGCTGCCGACCCGGCAACTCCCTGCCTGCTCGCCTCGAACTTCGGTTCTGCCGTCACTGGATTTGGCGATCAGCGCCGGAACCAGTTCACCGGTCCGACGTTCTTCAACAGCGACTTCACGATTAGCAAAACCTTTACGATTCCTCACTGGGAAGGCGCTCACTTCGGAGTGGGGGCACAGTTCTTTAACATCTTTAACCATCCGCACTTCGATCAGCCGGATGCCGATGTGGCATCGCCCACCTTCGGCCATATCATCAATCCAGTAGCTGCTCCGACCAGCATCTTCGGTTCGTTCCTGGGCGCGGATGCTTCGCCACGCTTAGTACAGTTGCACGGCACGTTCACTTTCTGACATCGGAATATCTGTTTGGCGGTCCCGGAGAGTTTGGGACCGCCATTTCTTCTGCCGCAAACACGCTTGTACCGCCGTAGGGTCCCGTCATACGCCGCCTTTGCTGCCTCTGCAGCCTCTGCAGCAAAACATCATCGCACGATTGGCAGCTTGGTTCGCGGAACTGAAGATGTCGTATCAACGATGCTACGTCGATGCGTCTGCTAGCGGAAGCCAAACCCGAAAACGCGTATCACCAGGTTTGGAACTAACCTGAATGGTTCCCCGGTGCTTCTTCACAATTCGCTGGACAGTGTCCAGGCCGAGACCTGTGCCTTCCCCAACTCTCTTGGTGGTAAAAAAGGGTTCAAAGATGTGGGGCTGCACCTCGGCGGAAATCCCGGGGCCGTTGTCTCCAATCTCAACTACAACACAGGCATCCTCGCGGTAAGTCCGAACTCGAAGCTCGCCCTGTCCGCTCATGGCGTCGATGGCATTGTCGATGATGTTGGTCCAGACCTGGTTGAGCTCGCTGCCAAACGAATTCACGAGAAGAGGAACGCGCTGGTAATCGCGCTGCACTGCCACTCCTTGTTTCAACTTGTGATTCAAGATCGTAAGTGTGGTTTCCAGGCTCTTTACGACATCGACGTTCTGGATCGCCGCCTGGTCCATGTAGGTGTATTCCTTGATCGCACCGACCAAATCCGAGATTCGCGAAGTGCTACTCTCGATTTCGTGTAACAGAGTCGCCACCTCCACCGAAGCGGCGATCCTGACCAATGCGGCTCGGGCGGTATCGGCCTCGAGACTCGCAAACAACGATTCCAAGGCTTCCGGCTTGATGTTTCGTCGTGCGAGGGCAGCGGCTAACATCCACAAGTCGTTTTGTCCGTGACTGCGCAACAAAGAATCAATCTGGTCTTCCAGGTCGCTGATGGTCAGCGCATCCGGCGGAACCACCTCCGGTTGCGTAAACGAGGCCTCCATTCTTTCGATCTCTGCTTTCTGCAACGAAGTGAGATCACGTCTTCCCAGCTCGAGACTTGCGCTCTTGATTTTCTTTAGAATGTCGCGCAGTTGACTGGTAGCGCGTTTCGCCGCGGAGGCGGGATTGTTGAGTTCATGCGCTAGTCCGGCGGACAGCTTTCCAAGGGAAGCCAGCCGATCGCGCTGTTGTTCGATGCGAGTGGTCTCACGGATCCTGTCTGACATCAAGCCAACCAGACGGGTGGCCAGCTCCGGCATTTTTTGCACAAGTTGAGGGAACTGCGCAGAAGGAAAACGCAACAGCCGCCCATCGCTGACTGCTCGTCCGGTCACCGGGGTTTTTTTCATCCGCGAAAAGGGGAGAACGCCGGTCACATCGCCAGGCTTAACGGGAAAAGCAAAGGTCTCACCGTTAATTTCGCCCCGCACCTGAAATTCTCCTTCAAGGATTACAAACATATTTTCAGCAGGATCGCCCTGGCGAATATATGTGTCACCCGGCTTCAGGATTTCTTCCTGGGACTGACTGAGGAACCACGCAATCTGATCCTCGGGTAAGTCGGCGAATGCGGGGACCCGAAGTAATTCTGATTTGTCGATCATTTATACCTTGCTCAAATATTGATGGATGAACTGCACGGCCACCGATCCTTCACCCACTCCCGAAGCCACCCGTTTTATTGAACCGTGGCGTACATCGCCCACCGCAAAAATACCGGGAACATTGGTCTCCAGTAAGAACGGATCACGGTCGAGCGTCCATCCCTTCGGGCGTTGCCCGTCACGGATAAGGTCAGGACCCGTCAATAGGAAACCACGCTCGTCCCGCTCGACGACACCGGTCAGCCAATCTGTCCTCGGCAATGCCCCAATAAAGATGAACATCGCACTCGCCGGCACGCGCTCAGTCTTATTGGTATCGGAGCAAAGGACCGAAATCTCTTCAAGATGGGTTTCGCCATGCGCCTCTGCCACGCTGGCATGGGTCCACAACTGAATGTTACGTGTCTCTTGAACCTGGTCAATCAGGTATTGTGACATGGTGCTGGAAAGCGACTCGCCGCGCACGAGAATAACGACGCGGTCTGCGTATTTGGCGAAGTTCATGGCCGCCTGCCCCGCGGAGTTTGCGCCGCCCACCACATACACGATCTCGCCCTTGCAGGACAGCGCTTCTGTAGCGCCTCCCCCATAGTAGATCCCCGCACCTTGCAGCCTGTCTATTCCGGGAGCTTGCAGCCGCCGCCACTGCACCCCAGTCGCGACCATCAGCGCGTGGCATGAAATCTCGTTCCCATCCGCCAGCTTGAGGATTCGGTAAGACCCTTCCGTTCTCACGCCGATAGCCTCCTGAGGCGCCAGGATTTCCACTCCAAAACGCTGGGCCTGCACCACCGCGCGCCGGGCCAGATCGGCGCCACTGAGGCCGGTAGGAAATCCAAGATAGTTCTCAATGCGGGAACTCATTCCCGCCTGGCCGCCGGGTGCTTCCCGCTCTACCATGACTGTGTGCAGCCCTTCCGAGGCGCCATAAACGGCGGCGGCCAGGCCGGCCGGCCCTCCACCCACGATGGCAAGGTCGTAAAAACTTGTTTGCGCACGCGTCCGCAATCCAACTTTTTGTGCGACGTCTGCGGGCACGCTCTCGAGAAGCTTAGTCCCGTCAGGAAACAGCACCACCGGAAGATTGGAAGCCTCCGGACCTAGAGCCTCCAGAAGGCGTTTAGTTTCCGGATCATGGGCGGAAAGCTCGACGTCAATCCACTGGTACGGCACGTGGTTGCGCGCCAGGAAATCTCTCAACTCATACGATCGAGGCGACCAGCGCGTGCCCAGCACCCGGATTCCCTGGAATGTCGGATGGTAGGAAGCTTGCCAGTCGTCGAGCAAATCGTCTAATTGCGGATACAAATGCTCCCCGGGAGGGTCCCAGGGCTTCAGGAAAAAGTAGTTGATGCTGGCATGATTGATGGCGCTGATTGCGGCGTTCGTGTCTGCGTAAGCGGTGAGCAATGCTCGCTTCGCGCCGGGAAAGATTCCCATCGCCTGTTGTAAGAATTCCACTCCGTCCATGCGGGGCATGCGCTGGTCGGCAAGAAGCAAGGCCACGCTGTCATTACGGACCTTCAACTGCTTTAACAGATCGAGCGCGCCCTCGGGAGAATCGCTCCCGATGACCCGATATCCAGCGCCGTACTGCGAACGCAGATCGCGCTCAATCGCCCGCAAGACATCGGAGTCGTCATCCACACTCAACAAAATTGGTTTGGCCATGCTTGGGCTCTGGGCAAAGAGATGATTGCAGACTTTTTGGTTGTCTGTACGACTTGATTAGATACAAAAAACTGCATTTGGTCGCGCAATTCCTGTTATAGGGGTGCCGGAATCGTGAAAAGGCAGGCCGACCACGCGTTGCCGGAGAGTTGGTCCCGAGCTAGGTTGCGATGTCGAGCTGGATCAGCTCGTTGTATGGCTCGATCGGATAGCCCTTCGCTTTCCAGGCTTCCAATCCTCCTTTGAGGAATTTAATGCGTAAGAAATGCAGGGCAAGCGCCTGATGCAGAACTGCTCGGCTAGTTTTATCACTAGGGCAGGTACAGTAAACGACCGAATCCTTCTCTCTTGGGATGAGCGAGGGGTTCGCAAGCACTTCTTTTGGGGGAATCCTCTTTGCGCCAGGGATGATCTCATAACTGGCTAACAAGTCGAGCGGCTGGCGAACATCAAAGAGAAGCACCTCTCTATTTGCTTCCAACAATGCATGCAGCGCTTCTGGCGTGATGCTGTGCTGCTTCATCTCCTGTAGGGCTCTCTCGCGTTCGAACCAAATTACGATCACCAGGCATACGGCGCTAACGCAAATTGCGGCCAGGATTAGAGGCATTTCAGTTTCTCCCTGGATACTAGATTCCTCAGGGCAATGAAACGGTTCTTCGTTCCTTTTCCCGGCAAGCGCCGTAGAGAAGTCAGACTTATCTCGATAAAAAGAATCCTTATATAAGGATAAGTAATCTTATGTCTTGTTTGCCCGTTATTGCCCCGCTGGGGCAACGAGCTTGCGATGGAGGAAGCTTCCTATGATTCGTAAACTAATTGCCACCGACAACGACATTGCAACGACTATTCTTCGATTGGTGCTGGGAGTGATCTTTTTCGCCCACGGTGCCCAGAAGACGTTCGGGTGGTTCGGTGGATACGGTTTCACCGGCACGATGGGCTTCTTCACGGGAGTCCTGCACATTCCGGCCGTATTCGCATTTCTGGCCATTGCCGCAGAATTCCTCGGCGGATTGGTCTTATGGCGGGACTGCTCACTCGGGTTGCGGCCTTCGGGGTCTTTTGCAACATGATCGTGGCCGTCGCGCTGGTTCATAGCCGATTCGGCTTCTGGATGAACTGGACTGGAGCACAGAAGGGAGAAGGTTATGAGTACCACCTCCTCTTGATGGCGGCGTCAGCCTTTCTGATGATTCGCGGCGCAGGAGCAGCTTCCGTCGATCGCCTTTTGTCTTCTCCTGGGAGGAACAACAGCAGCGCCCAGGCCCGGCCCCAAGCTGCCTGACTAGGAAAACATAGTGAAAAAGAACGATCGCATTACAGCGCCACGGCTGTGGCTGGTGATTGCAAAGAGTTATCGTGCGCTAAGCCTCCTGGCCGAGCAGAGTATCGCCAACACGGGGCTATGCCTAACGGATTTCGCGGCACTCGAAGCTCTGTTACACAAGGGGCCGCTCACGATCTCGCAAATTCAGGAGAAGGTGCGGCTGGCCAGCGGCTCGATGACTGCGGCAGTCGACCGTTTAGAGAAACGCGGGCTGGTTGTCCGCAAGTCAAGCCCAAGTGACCGGCGGGCGCGAGTCGTCGAACTCACGCCGCACGGTAAGCGGCTGGCGACAGCGTGCTTCGAGCGGCATGCAAAGGATCTTGAGGCGCTCATGTCAGCACTTTCTGAGAAGGAGAAGGAACAGCTCTACCGATCGCTTAAGAAGCTCGGCCTGCTTGCGGCCAAGAAACGTGAGGGGACAACAAACACGGTTCAGGAGCAGTACGGTTCAGCAGAAAGCAAGGAGCAAGATACAAAATGATCACGGAGTTGGGCAAGACACAAATGCAAATTGGCATTGATAGCTTCGCAGCGGCATACGACGACGCTAGCCTTGCTGTCAGTACCTCGGAGCGTCTGCGCAACTTGGTCGAACAGATCGAATATGCCGATCAAGTTGGGTTGGACGTGTTTGGAATCGGCGAACACCACCGTCGAGAGTACCTCGATTCCGCGCCTGCAGTCATTCTGGGAGCGGCGGCAGCACGAACCCACCGCATACGTCTCACTAGCGCTGTAACGGTCCTGAGTTCAGCCGACCCGGTCCGGGTGTTTCAGAACTTCGCCACCCTCGATCTTCTTTCCCAAGGCCGGGCGGAGATGGTCGTAGGCCGCGGTTCGTTCGTCGATTCCTTTCCGTTGTTCGGCTTCAAACTAGAGGACTACGATTCGCTTTTCGCAGAGAAGCTCGATCTGCTCCTGAAAATGCGTGAGAATGAGCACGTCCACTGGTCGGGCAAACATCGGGCTCCACTGACAGGCCAGGGCGTCTATCCGAGGCCGGTGCAGAGTCCTTTACCGATATGGCTGGGAGTTGGCGGGACTCCACAGTCGTTCGCTCGCGCCGGCGCGCTTGGCCTTCCCTTAATGGTCGCAATCATCGGCGGTGAAACTCGGCGCTTCCGGCCGCTCATCGACCTCTACCGAGAAACCGGCAAGCGGTTCGGACACCCACCCGATCGACTGAAAGTCGGCGTACACGCCTTAGGCTATGTGGCGGCTACGACGCAACAGGCCAGAGATGACTTCTTCCCCGGCTACGCTCGCGCCGTCGCCTCTGTCGCGAAGGAGCGCGGATGGCCGGCCGTCACCCGTGCTGACTTCGATGCGCAGCTAACTCCGGAGGGCGCGCTGCTCGTCGGCAACGCCGAAGAAGTAGTAGAGAAGATCGTTCGGCATAGTGAAGCGCTGGGCGGTATCTCCCGCCTCACGTTTCAAATGAACGCGGCCTCTTTACCTCAGGCGAAGCTCATGCGAGCCATCGGAGCAATAAGTACCCGCGTCGTACCTGCGCTGCGCGAACGACTCGCAGACGAATCCAATCTAAACGACAGAGCTACGGCATGACTCGATTGTCGCGCTGATAACTTGTCGATTATGTTGGGATCAACGGCGTGCACCCATCAAATCTTTGTGCAACAGAATCAATATGCAGACTTCATCGACAAAGCTCGCATCCGGCTTCGGTACTTGCGGTGGATAATCTTATCTTTTTGCCATACTTATTGTCTTCTGGAACCGCAGACAGAACTGACAACCCCTCCGCCTAAGGTCGCATCACACACCAGCGCTACAAACGAGCTTGAATTGCCGGTTTTAGAAGGCCGGCGAGAGAATCTTCTGGAAATGGACCTGTTTTCTCGTGCGCTTGTCGAGAGCGTTTTTCTTCTTGTTCGCGGCCGCGGCTTGGGCCCAGGTTGCGGTGCTAAAGCCGGAGTCTGCCTACGAAGGACAAACGGTTGCAGCAATCGATCTCATCGCAAATCCCCATCGTGACGTCGAACCGCTGCGGTCTTTGGTCGAACAGAAATCCGGTCAGCCCTACTCCGAGGAAAAAATAGAAGCCAGTATCAAGGCCCTTGAGCACACCGGACAATTTCCCAAAGTTCAGGTGAACGTTGTCCCCGATCTTTCCGGTCTGCGTTTGAACTTCTTGCTGGAGCCAGCCTACTATCTGGGATCAATCGATTTCCCCGGAGTCGGAAAGTTTTTCCCCTACTCGCGCCTGCTCCAGGTAGTCAATCTGCCTGAAGAAGACCCTTACGACAAGGCCCGGATTGCGGTCGCGACAGAAGCGTTGCGGCAGTTCCTGCGACACAACGGATACTTCGATTCCACGATCCAAACCGATTCTCGAATTGACGACACCCACCAACTGGTCAGCCTGAGCTTCTCCGTCAAAATGGGAAAGCGTGCGCGTCTCGGCAGCATCGCCTTTCAAGGTCCGGACGCCAGCGAGAACGCCAGCCTGAACCACTCCCTCCAGTCGCTCCGTGCGCGTTTTACCGGAGGCCTTCTCAAACCGGGAAAGCCGTACACTCGCGAGCGCATCAAAGCCGCCACGGCATTGATTCACCGCACGCTGTCGCAGCAGCGGCGCCTGACCAGCCATGTTCAGGAGAACCCGCCACAATACCACCCCGAGACAAATCGCGTGGATGTGTCCTTCACCGTCGAGGTGGGTCCGGTAGTTAACGTGCGTACGACCGGCGCCCGCCTCTCTGCCTTGCCATTCATGTCCGGGAGGCAATTGAAAAAGCTTGTGCCGATTTATGCCGAGGGAACCCTCGACCCCGATCTAGTGCAGGAAGGACAACAAAACCTGGTGGACTACTTCCAGAAGAAGGGATATTTCGATGTTCAGGTCAAGACCACACTGCAACGTCAGCCGCAACAAATCTTACTGGTTTACGAAGTCCAAAAAGGCAAGAAACACAAAGTTGGCCGCATCATTTTCCAAGGCAATCATGAGGTCGCTGAGAAGGACCTGCTTCCTCAGGTATTGGTAAAGAGGTCCCATCTCTGGTCACACGGCAGCATGAGCCAGAAAATCCTGAAACAGAGTGTGAACAACCTGCAAGCCTTCTATTACGACCGCGGATACGAAAAGGTGAAAGTGGAATCACAAACCTTCGATCACGAGCCCCGGGTGGACGTCGCTTTCGATATAGAAGAGGGGCCCCAGACCATTGTGCGTAATGCGGAAGTGATTGGAAACGATAACGTCCCCTATGAAGAACTTGCCGTTCCCGTAGGCCTTCAGTTACATTCCGGCGCGCCATTCTCTCCGCGGCGGCTGGCCGAAGATCGCAATCGAATTTCCGCTACCTATCTCAATCGCGGATACCTCGATGTGGAAGTAACAACCAAAGTGAATCGCGAGCCAGGCGATCCGCGCAGGGTAGATGTCGTGTTCACAATCGCCGAGCATCAGATGGTACGCGTGGGAAGCGTGATCTATCTGGGAGAAAAACGAACCCGGCAATCGCTGGTACAAAAGACAGCACAAATTCCCAGGGAGGCTCCCATGAGGAGAGGAGATCTGCTGGCCGCGGAGAGCCGCCTCTATGATTTGAACGTTTTCGATTGGTCGAGCATCGGCCCCCGAAGGCCGATCCTCGATCAAACCCAGGAAGACGCCGTGGTCAAAGTGCACGAGTCAAAGCGAAATGAGATCACATATGGATTCGGGTTCGAAGTCTCACATCGTGGCGGCAATGTTCCTTCGGGAACCGTGGCCGTGCCTGGCGGCCCCCCGGTACAACTCGGCGGCAATAAAATCGCGCCCAGCCAATCTACTTTTGCGAGTCCCCGTGGGTCCATTGCATTCAACCGGCGTAATATGCGCGGATTGGGGGAGACTGCCAGTGGCTCTCTCCTGCTCGCCCGCCTCGATCAGCGAGCGCTCACCGCTTATACTCAGCCCCATTTCATCGGTTCGCAGTGGAGTTCGCTCACCAGTTTATCGATAGAGCGCACTACCGAGAATCCGCTCTTTGCCGCAGGCCTGGGAGACCTTTCCTTCCAGGTCGAGCGCCTTATCAGCCGAAAGAACAATACTCGATTGCAAATTCGATATGACTTCAACAAGACTTATTTATCGCATTTGCTGGTGGCGGCGCTGGTCTTGCCGCGAGACCGTAATGTTCATCTTTCGACTTTTTCCGGGACGCTCCTGCGCGACACACGGGACAAGCCTCTAGACGCGCACCGAGGAGCATTGAGCACTCTCACCCTGGGCATAACGCCAAGCCCCCTCGGTTCCAGCGCAAGCTTCACCAAGCTCACCGCTCAATATGCTTATTACAAACCGCTTCATGCCCTGGTGTTCGCCAACAGCGTTCGGGTGGGGATGGCAAAGTCGTTCGCCGGAAGTTTCGTCCCCACCAGTCAACTTTATTTTTCTGGCGGGGGGAACTCACTTCGCGGATTCCCCATTGACCAAGCCGGTCCGCAGCGTCTTGTTCCCTTCTGCAACGTGCTTACTGGAAAAACCGGATGCGTGAACGTGACCGTCCCCCTAGGCGGACGTCAGTTATTCATCTTGAACTCTGAAGCTCGATTTCCCCTGGGCATCATGAAGCCTCTGGGCGGGGTGGTCTTTTATGACGGTGGCAACGTCTATGGCGCGATCAACCTGCACAACTTTGTTAACAACTACACCAATACGATCGGTTTGGGGCTGCGTTATGCAACCCCGATTGGACCAATCCGATTCGATATCGGTCGCAATCTGAATCCAGTTCCCGGACTCAAGCCCACTCAATACTTCATCACGTTGGGCCAGGCCTTTTAGGAGCAGTTATGACATGGAAGATCAAAGCCGCGTGGACGCTCGCAGTTCTCGCAGTCGTAATTGCGATTGCGGCGATCGCCGGATATTTCTATCTCCAAAGCAGCGCATTTCGCCAGTTCGCGATGCGGAAGATTATTGCGCAAGCTGATGAGGCCACCGGGGGTCACACGCAGATTGGGGCTTTCGATTTTGCCCCCGGCACTCTGACTGCTCATCTCTACGACGTTGTCGTACGCGGCAAGGAGTCTCCGGACGCGCCGCCGCTGCTTGCCATCCGCAAGCTAACGATTGGATTAAAGGTTCAATCCATCCTCCGCCGTAAACTCAGTCTCGACGAATTGTTGATCGAGCGTCCGACGGTGAATCTCCGGGTGAATTCGCAAGGCAGCAGCAATATGCCTACGACGCCCGCGAAGCAGTCGAACGGCAACCAGACCGTCTTCGACCTCGCGGTCAGGCATGTAGGCCTCATCCAAGGCGAGATCAACTACAAGGATAAAAAGACTCCGTTGGATGCCGATCTTCACGATCTCAAAACCGATATCACTTTCGAGTCATTGGCGCGCCGTTACTCTGGCTCTGTCTCCTACACCAGCGGACACCTGCGCTACGGCCAGTACGCTCCTCTACTCCACACCTTCAACGTGAAATTCAATGCTACACCGCAGGTTTTCTCGCTCGAGTCGGGCGTGCTGAAGGTAGCTTCGTCAACCGTCGCATTACGTGGGCAATTAGCCAACTACGCTGACCCGGAGGTTTCGGCGGACTATGTCATGCAGATCCATACCCAGGATGTGGCCGAAATGTCGCCCTCAATTAGGACAGCCGGAGACGTATCGTTGACCGGGAAACTTAATTACCACGGCAAGAACAACCAACCCTTCTTACGAAGTCTCACCATAGACGGCCAAGTGGCAGGGGAGACTCTCTCGGCAGTTTCTGCCGGACGTCGTCTCGACGTTAGGAAGCTTCGAGGCAAGTTTCAGTTGGCTAAGGGCTCCTTGCGGGCTAACGGGATTGAAGCCGAGTTGCTCGGCGGCCGAGTTAGCGCAGACGCTGAGGTGCAGAACCTCGACTCGACGCCAAAGTCAAATATACGGGCTGCCTTACACAATATCTCACTTCGGACCATCCAGCAGGTGATCCAGCGGCCGGAGCTCGATCGAATGGCCATCTCCGGAACACTCGACGGCACCGCCGGTGTGTCCTGGGTGGGCAGGGTCCGCAACCTGCGCGCCCGCTCCGACCTTACGTTGCGTGCTGCAAAGAACGTAGCTTCTCATTCCACGAAGGACGTTCCAGTCGAGGGCGTCATTCATGCGGCCTATGATCAGCCGGCAAATATATTTACTATCCATCAAACAACGCTAAGAATTCCCTCGGCCCGGCTGACTGCGGAGGGGCAAATCAGCAAGAGCTCCAACCTGCAGCTCCAGGCTGCGGCGACCGATCTGCATCAACTGCTCGCGCTGGTTTCGGCATTGCGTTCCACGTCTGCCACTACGCCCGTTGTCTCAGGCTCGGCCACAATGAATGCCACGGTGCAAGGGTCCGCGCAGAACCTTCATGTGTCGGGGCAGGTGAACGCGCAAAATCTTGATGTTCAGAGTAGCGAGTGGAAGAGTGCAGAGCTCGCGTTCCAGGCCGACCCGTCCCGACTCGAGCTGTCAAAGGGCAGTCTGCAAAGTGCGCAGCGCGGTCAGGCTTCCTTTAGCGGAACTATCCAACTGCGCGACTGGTCTTATCTTCCTTCCAACACCATTCAGGCAAAGCTCTCGCTGTCCCAGATGCCGGTCGCCGATCTGGAGCATCTAGCCAATGTTCAATATCCGGTTAGCGGAGATTTGTCGGCAAATATTTCGGTGAGCGGATCGCAACTCGATCCCAAAGGCTCAGGCTCAGTCACAATTACTAGCGCGCGGGCCTACGATGAGCCTCTGCAGAATCTTGCCTTGACCTTCCGGGCTGGAAGCGGATCCGTCGTTTCTACCCTGAACGTGGCTGCCAGCGCGGGTTCTGCTACTGCCGATCTCACCTACACCCCTAAGACTAAGGCTTATCAGCTTCGTTTGGATGCTCCGGCAATCGTTCTACAGAAGCTGCATGCAGTCCAGGCAAAGAATCTGGCGATCACTGGAACGCTGACCGTGTCCGTGCAGGGCCAAGGAAATCTCGATGATCCGCAATTGACCGCCAGTATTCAATTGCCAAAACTGGTCGTACAGCAGAAGTCAATCTCCAGCCTGAAGGCTGAAGTTCATGTGGCCAATAAGCAAGCCGATTTAACTCTGGACTCTGAAGTTGCGCAGGCCGCGGTCCGGGCCCGGAGTCATATCAACCTGACCGGCGACTACGAAACCAATGCATCAATCGATACGGCTGCCCTTCCTCTGGACGTGTTGCTGGCCACGTATGCTCCGACAGTGCCAGAGGGATTCAAAGGTCAGACTGAATTCCACGCCACACTGAAGGGACCGCTCAAAGACAAGACAAAACTTGAAGGCCACCTTACCATTCCCACACTCAACGCCAGTTACCAATCGCTCCAGATTGGAGCTGCGGGCCCGATTCGCGCCGATTACTCCCATTCGGTCCTTACCCTCCAACCTGCCGAGATTCGCGGCACCGGGACCTCGATACGAATACAAGGCAACGTACCGCTCGCCGGCAACTCGGCTCCAAATCTGACGGCCCAAGGCTCGATCGATGCGCAAATACTGCGTCTCGCTGTTCCCGACTTGCAAAGTTCCGGAACCGTCACCCTCGACATTCGCGCCGCGGGTTCCGGTTCCGCTTCCCAAGTGCAGGGTGAAGTCCATCTGCAAAATATCGCGCTGGCAACAACGGCTACCCCACTGGGCATTCACAATTTGAACGGGACTCTCGAGGTGAGAAACGATCGGGTGCAAATTTCTAGTCTGAACGCAGAAGCCGGGGGCGGACAGATCTCCGCCGGAGGTTCAGTTGCCTATCGTCCCAGCCTGCAATTCAACGTTGCGCTTCAGGGAAAATCGGTTCGTTTGCGATACCCCGATGGCTTGCGAACCATGCTCGACAGTAACCTGGCATGGACCGGGAACATGCAAGCCTCAACCTTGACTGGACGGGTTCTCATTGATGCGCTTTCGTTTACTCCGGATTTTGATCTTGCCACCTTCGGAGATCAATTCAGCAGCAATGCTGCCACACCCGCCCAGCCTGGCTTTGCCGATACCGTGAACTTACAAGTTTCGATACAGTCGAAGGGGAATCTCAGCGCCAACGCTTCGCAAGTCAGTCTGGAAGGAGATGCCGATCTCCGCGTGCTGGGCACGGCCGCTAACCCGGTCATTATCGGCAGAACCGATCTCAACGCAGGAGAATTGTTCTATCGCAATGTTCGTTACCAACTGCAGCGCGGCGTCGTCACCTTCGCGGATCCGAACCAGACCAAGCCGGTGCTGAATGTGTCCGCATCCACAACAGTCGAGCAGTACAACCTGACCGTGAATCTACGCGGACCATTCGATAGCCTGACGGTTTCCTATGCTTCCGATCCTCCTCTTCCGAGTGCCGATATTATTAACCTGATTGCACGTGGCAAGACCAGCTCAGAACTGGCCGCATTCAGTCCCAGTACGGATTCGATGGTTGCCTCTCAGGCTGCCAGCCAAGTCAGTGGCGGTCTACAAAAGCTCGCCGGAATTTCCAGTTTACAAATTGATCCTCTCCTCGGCGGCAACAATCAGAATCCTTCGGCCCGAGTTGCGCTACAGCAGCGGGTCACTAAGAATTTCCTCTTCACCTTCTCTACTGACGTTTCCCAGCCCGGGAGCGAAATGGTGCAGGGTGAGTACCAGATCACCAAACGCTGGTCGGTGAGCATGGCGCGCGACCAGTTGGGAGGCGTTTCGGTGGACGGACGTTTCCACACTAAGTTCTAAGTTGGTCGCATGACAGTTGCCCGGACTGTGTATTCAGGCCGCGTGGTCCAGCTGGTTCTCCGCCACCGCTTCCACTTTCGGGAGTAACTGGCCCTCACGGCTCTCTTTCGCCAACTCGGCATTGACTTCTGCGCCCACCAGCACTGCGAGAGAGTTCCAGTAAACCCAGGTCATGAAGGCCATGAATCCACCGAGCGTGCCATAGGTATGACTGTAGTTGGCAACGTGATGAAAATATAATCCCAGAAAATATGAAAAACTGGTCGCGCACGCTACCGCAAGAAAGGTACCGGGTAGCGTTGCCAAAAAAAGTTGCTTAACGTTGGGCGCGAGAAAATACAATAACTCTACGGTCAAAAGAGTAATCGTAATGGCGATTACCCAGTGGATCACTGGCCAGAGCGATACAAATTCGCGGGAAAGATAGATTCTATTTGCCAGCCATGTGCCCAAGCGCGGACCCACAATCGTCAATGCTAAGGCGGACAACAACAAACCTCCAGTGATCGCCGCCAACCCGATCGCCACAAGCGACGTCTTCTAGAAAGGACGGCCTTCCTTCACGTCATAGGCAATATCGAGTGCTTCAATGAACGCTCCGAATGCGGTCGATGCCATCCAGATGGTTCCAACCATGCCGAATGACAGCCATGGTGTGCGGCTTGCCGCCAGTAGAACCCGTAACAGCTGCATCATGACCACAGTGTCGGCTGGCAGGATTCGCGACATGAGGTCCACAGTATGTCCAAACAAACCGGGCAATGGAATGGACGCCATTACCGCGGAGAGGAATATTAGTGCCGGGAATATGGAAAGGACCATGTAGTAGGAAAGCGCCGCGAAACCTGCAGCGCACGATGCTTCAATAGGTCGCCATACGCCGCCCTCAAGGCTCGTCTCAGTCCTGTTCCTGACACGTTCCTTAGATGCGAGTTTCGTCGAGGCAGGGCCGTGGGAGGTAATGACAACGCAAAGAGCAAGAGGGCCATGGCCAATCGGTTCGGACCTGCACTAAGGCGTTTCTCAGGCTTTCTCCCGAGTGACGGACTCCGGAATTTGAATCCTCAATGAGGATCGGAGCGGATGCAAACTGGAATTGTAACCTTCCCCAAGCGGTCGACGAAGTCGGAATTAAACATGTCTTCTATGAGTCGCCAGGCACCGCAGATGAGTGCCAGACTTGGCCGATCTAAACGACTTGCGCCACGATTGTTTGTGAGCGGCGAGAAATGATAGGGTCTGCTTCACGATTTCAACTCTGATCGGCGATTTCGCGAAAACGGAGACTTCTATGCAATGGCGGATGGTCGGGTTTATCTGCGTGATCTTCTTGTGCTCGCAGAATCTTGTCTCTCAGGAAAAGCCGTCGGTCGACGCGGCGTCCTTGGCACTGACTCCGCCGATGGGCTGGAACAGTTGGGACGGTTATGGGACGACGATCAACGAGGCTCAATTCAAAGCCAACGCCCGGTGGATGGCCCAGCGCCTGAAGCCGTTCGGATGGAAGTACGTCACAGTTGACATGGAGTGGTTTGTCGCGAACCCGACTGCCGAGGGCAATTCCAAGACATTTCAGTACAGCCTCGACCAGAACGGCCGCTACATGCCTGCCGTGAGCCGTTTTCCGTCGTCTGCGAACGGCGCCGGTTTCAAGCCGCTAGCGGACTACGTTCATTCCCTCGGCTTGCGATTTGGAATCCATATTCTGCGCGGCATTCCCAAACAGGCGGCGGTCAACCAACTTCCCATCGCCGATTCGTCATACTCGGCAGCGGACGGGGCGGATTCTTCCGATACCTGTCCCTGGAATTTCGATAATTTCGGCACCAACCCGAGCCAACCGGCAGCGCAAGCTTATTACGACTCTATTGCGAAGATGTACGCGGGATGGGGAGTTGACCTAATTAAAGTGGATTGCATCAGCAGCCATCCCTATAAGGGCGATGATATTCGCATGCTCCGGCAAGCTCTGGACAAGGCCGGGCGAGCCATCGTACTCAGCCTTTCCCCGGGGCCGGCGCCGGTCGAGAAGCTGGATGAAATGCGGCAGTATGCGCAGATGTGGAGAATTTCCGACGATATTTGGGACATCTGGCACAACGATGCCGATTATCCCAAAGGGCTCGGTGACCAGTTTGCTTACGTTGCCAAGTGGGCGGGCAGAGGCGAACCGGGACATTGGCCTGACGCCGACATGCTTCCCTTCGGATATCTGGGGCCGCACGCAGGCTGGGGCAAGCCGCGCAAGACCAGGCTGAGTCATGACGAACAACGAATGTTGATGACGCTATGGGTCATCTTTCCGTCTCCGCTTATGGTTGGCGGCGAACTGCCCGCGGCAGATGCGTGGACATTGTCTTTGCTTACCAATCCCGAGGTGATTAAGGTCGATCAGCACTCCAGTGGAAACCATCCGATCATCAATACGGACAAGACCGCGGTTTGGCTGGCGCAGGCGGGATCGGAGGATGGTCAGTATCTGGCGGTTTTCAATCTCACCGAATCCAAGGCAGTGGTGCGATACGAATGGAAGGAGTTGGGAATGCCCGGAAAAGCGTATAAGCTGCGCGACCTTTGGGAGCGCAAGGGCCTTGGCAAAGTCGGCGCATTGGCGGTAACACTACCGCCCCACGGCAGCGTACTTTATGGTGTGTCACCGGTTCCCGAAGCTGCTCCCTAGGCGCGACGAGGTGGCAGGGTTTTATCGCAGGAAAGGCCTTTAAGCGGCGGTCGCGCCGTATTTTTCGAACGGTGGGCGAACGTAGGCCACAGGCTTCTCCTGCAGCAACAATTCGGTGGCCTGAACTCTGGGGTTGGCATGGAACCAATGTTGGACTACTCCCTGATGAAGGAAGTTGGCCATCGAGAGCAGGCTCATTCCCTGGTGGTGCGCCATCCAGCAGCGGATCAGCTCGTAACGTCGCCGCGAACTGTTTGAGGAAGTGAAGTCGGCGGCTTCGAAAAATCCGTATCTTCCCGACCATCCCAGGCGACTCATTCGCCGCAAATTCTTCAAGGCGGCGGGACCGTCAACCATTAGCGCAAGGAACGTCGAATAAGGAGAGACCACCAGCGCTTCCATCTCCTCCTTGCGCAGTGCAAGACTGGATAGACCGAAAGCCGAATACTGGTAAATCCCGGCCTCGTCGGTCCTCGAATAGGCAGACTCGGATATTCCCCACGGAATGCGCCGGCTTGCGGCGAAGTTTCGCTGGGCTCGTACCGCCCCAATTCGCGCCCGTTCCAGCAGCGTATCCGGATAGGTCCGCATCCATACCGACGGCATCAGATACTCAAACATGGTGCCGGACCAGGAAAGCAAGACCGGGCGCCCCTGATCAAGGATCTGGGCGCGGCCAAGCGAAAACCAACTCTCCGGGAGCAAGTCATCTTTAGCGATGGCGACGAACAAAGCGGTGCGCGCCTCTGAGGCAAGCAGATCGTAGCAAGCGGCATGAAGCTGCTCCGCTTCTACATCGAACCCGATCGACAAGAGCTTGCGTTTCCGGTTCAAAAGAAACTCGAAATCCATTTCGTCGGCGAATTTCGCTGCGTCTGCGGCAATTTCGCGAAGGCTTTTGATCAGGCTACCAATATTAAGCTCTGCATCCGGCAACAGTGCTAGCAAGCGTTCCACGGCCTGGCGATCTGCGGGATCCGCTTTCGATGTGAGCAGGCTTGAGAGCTGGGCGAGGAAATCCGGCATTAGCGCCAACGGGATGTTTACAGCGTTCATCAGGGGACCCAGAGCGAGGTCGTCCCTCAACGCTTCGAATTCTGGGAGTTGCCAGGGCATGTACTTGCCAACCAGATCCCTAATTTTCATCAAGCGCTCGCGCGCCTGCGCAGCAAGCCAATCGGCATCTGCGACGCGACGGTTACGCGCAGAATCGGTACACACTGAATCAGGCAGGTCCAGCAAGCATTGCAGCCAGTTCTGTCCCGAGGTTCTTTTTCGCGACGCAGAAAAGCGGGGTTTCGGCAAAAGAGGTTCTGAGCTGCCGAGCAGGCGAAGGTGGTCGAGAAACCCTTCCGCCAGGTAGGACTGAACAACCGGCTGACGTAGTTGCTCAAGACAGCCCTGCTGCAGGGTCCAGAGCGAAGCCGCCAAGTTGCCGCTGTCCACGGACGATACGAAACGAGGCGGGAGAGGCTCGAGGGTTCGAGTGTCGTACCAGTTAAACAAATGTCCCCGAGAGCGACTCAGATTGGTGGCGGTTGCCAGGGTACGTTGGCTCAACTCCACAAACTCGGGAACGGTAAGATATCCAAACCGAACCGCCGCTTGACGAGCATTAATAAGGAGACCGATGTTCGTCGGCGACACTCGTGCCGCGACTGCAGCTGGTTCCTCTTGGAAATTGTCGGGAATCAGCCAGTGATGTTCTTCGGTGCTGAATTCGAAGAAATACCGCCAGGTACGAAGCGCGACCCCGCGCAGGAAAATCTCGTCTCGCTCCATGGTTGGATTAGAGGGTTTGCGAGGGGGTAGATCCAGCCAAAGTGAAAGCGGCTTGCTTGCCGCCCACAGCAGCAGGATAGGAAGCGCCGCCAGCAGTACGCTGGGCCGTACCGACCACAGCAACACACCCATCGCCAGTGCCAGCGCCGGTGTTGCGTGGAGATAGAAATCGAGCGCAGTGCGCCTTTGTCCGCCCGACTCAGCCTGAGCCGCGGTTTCCCATTGCAGCAGACGCTGCCCGGTCACTGTCTTCCGCACCAGAGCGCGGACAATCGCGTCTCCCGAAAGGAACATTTGATGCGCCAGAAAAGTCAGACCCATGAAGGCGTTGATCAAGGCCGTAACCAGAGCGCTGACGGCGTCACGGGCTGCTGCTGCCTTCCACGCAGTGGCAGCTCGCAAGAGGTCAAACAAGAATCGGAGCACCCCAGGAAGCAGAAGAATGGCAACCGTCGCCAAAGTCCATTTGCGAGGAGAGCCGGGCAGGACGAGCCATCCCAGCACCAGCAGCAGAAATGTTGCCGGTTCGACCAGGCTGCGGCGCAGATTGTCCAGAATCTTCCAACGCGAAATGAGCGAGATGGGATTAGGGACGCGACGTCCGGATTCACCTGGAACCTGTGGACCGAGCCATTCTGCGACTTGCCAGTCGCCCCGCAGCCAGCGGTGTTTGCGACGATTGTAGGCACTGTAATGCGACGGATAGTCCTCGATGATCTCGATATCGCTTACTAGACCTGCACGAGCATAGGCGCCTTCGATCAAATCGTGGCTGAGAAGGGCGTTCAGCGGAAAGCGACGGTCGAGCACCTGCTGCAACACGTCCACATCGTAGATACCTTTGCCTGCGAAACTACCCTCGCCGAACAGGTCCTGATATGTGTCCGAAGCTGCGCGAGTATAAATATCCAGGCCGGTCTGGCCGGAGTAGATTTTTGCAAGACGGGAACGGCCAGCGCTTTGCACGCTGATCCCGACGCGGGGCTGCAGGATACCGTATCCGGCAACAACGACGTTCCGTTCGGGATCAATAATCGCCTGGTTGAGTGGGTGGGACATGGTCCCGATCATGCGATGGGCGGAGCCTCTCGGTAATTCAGTGTCGGCATCGAGCGTAATGACAAAGCGGACCTTTGCCAGTACCGAAACATCTCCGATTTTGACCGGGAAATTGTCGCTCTGCTGGCGCAACAAAGCATTCAAGTGCAATAATTTTCCGCGTTTGCGCTCCCATCCCATCCAAACCCTTTCTTTAGGGTTATAGACACGGCGGCGATGCAGGAGAAGGAACGCGCCCCGCCCTTCCCCGGCATATTTCTGGTTGAGGCCGTTGATTAGTTCGGAGCACAAATCAACCAAGCGGTCATCCTCGGTCGGCGGAACCCGCGAATCCGGGAGATCACTTACCAGCGCGAAGTGCAAATTGCGATCGCTGTTGCCCAGGAAACGTACCTCCAGATCGTCCACCAGCCTGCGCACCTGTTTTTCGTTCAGGAGCAACGTAGGAACGGCAACCAGGGTGATGCAATCATCCGGAATGCCACTTTCGAAGTCGAGTTTCGGAAGAATCTGCGGTTGCAAGAGTGAGACGGTGAGATAGTTCATCAGTTGCACCGCGCTTTGGGAACACGGTAGCAGCAATGCCAGCATGGCCAGCAGAAGCGGCCCGGGTGAACTTTCACGCGGGGTCACATACAAAGTCAGCAGCGTCATCAATCCGGCGGTCACCGCGGCGATTGCCGGCAGATAGAACTCGTCTGGATGTTCCTTCACGAGAGACTGCAGACGCTGAATAAGCGGCGGATGGAATCCCACGTTTTCGCGAAGAGTATGCACTCCCTCTGCGACAAGGTAGCAGCCAACATGAGCACTGCGATTGGCTCCGCGAGAACCTGTGTGTGCCTCCCTTGGATATTCCCTGGCCAACCCCAATGCCACCCGGGCGATCTCCGGCTCCGAGAGATCTGAATATTCGGCAATGTTGGAGACTGCTTTGCGATAAAGATCGCGGCTCTCGAAGTCCATCACGGCGTAGTCCCCGGTCGGGTCCTGGCGCAGAATGCGATCAAACGTGATTAGAGGTTCGATCACTTCCTTCCAGGAAGTGTGGGTAATGTCGCGAAGGCTGTGAAGGGACACTTCAAGCTGATACGACCTCTGGGTGGATGCGTTTGTCTTAGGGACGGAAGTCAGGATCGCGATCTGTTCCAATAGGACCAACTTAAGGACCGCCACCAAAGCCCACAACTCCTTCAGGCTAAGGACTTGGCGCTCCTGAAAAGCCTCGACGTAAGAACTGAAGGTGGGCTCACTGAATTGATAACCAGTCACAGCCAGCAGATTCTCGGCGACGAGCATGATTCGCGGAGCGGGCGCCCCGCTTCCAGTTCGCACATGCGGAAGTCGCCGCAAGGATTGGAGTTCGTCGCCTGTGCTGTGAAATTCCGCAGAGAGGAGAGCGGCATTGTCATACAAGGGCTTGAGCTCTTCGGTCAAAGTCGAGCGGCCACTGGAGACGTGAATCGAACGCAGCAAGGGCCTGAATTGGTCTGCCATTACGCGCCAGCGATTGGCAAGGTAAGCAGACGAGGGAGTGTCCGGCAGACTCGTAAGCGCCGAACCGAATTCTGACGCGCGGGAACGCAAGGCGTCCGTATCGGACGTTTTATCGGCGGAAGCCCCGGGCGCGAGTTCAGTACTCTCGTCCACAGCTCCCAAGTGAGAAATCCCTTGCATTTTTCGGTCACTCTCTAACGATAACTGGCAGCTTGCATTTCAAACATTTCGGCGTAGCGGCCACCCAGACTGGTCAATCGCGCGTGGCTTCCGTCTTCAATCACTCTGCCGTTTTCGAGAACTACAATTCGATCGGCCGTGCGCACGGTCGAGAATCGATGCGAAATAAACAGCGCCATTTTTCCGGCGGTGAGATCGGCGAAGCGACGAAAGACTTCGAATTCACTGCGCGCGTCCAAAGCAGCGGTAGGCTCATCGAGAATCAGGACCTGGGCGTCGCGCAGGTAGGCGCGCGCCAGCGCAATTTTTTGCCACTCCCCTCCAGAAAGGTCAACTCCGCCGTCGAAACGGCGCCCTAGCATCTGTTCGTAAGAGCCGGGAAGTCTCGCGATCACCTCGTCGGCCAAGCTCTTTTGCGCCGCTTCCCGAAGCAGGGCGGTATTTTCGATCTCCTCGATACGGCCGACAGCAATGTTCTCGCGGGAGGTCATCTCATAACGCATAAAATCTTGAAAAATGACGCCGATTTCGCGGTACAGGTCTTCCAGGTCGTACTCGCGAAGATCCAAGCCGTCCAGAAGAATCTCGCCTTCGGTCGGGTCGTATAACCGGGTGATGAGCTTCACGATCGTGGTCTTACCTTGTCCGTTCTCCCCAATCAAGGCGACCCGCTCTGCTGGATGAAGATGGAAATTCAGGCGGTTGAGCACCGTACGTTCCGTCCCCGGATAGCGAAAGGAAACGTCGCGGAATTCGAAACCTTGCTGGATCGGCCGCGGAGCGCGCAGCGCATTCGGCTTCGAGCGAATTGTGGGCTTCATCCTGAAGAAGGCCAGCAAATCAGTGAGGAACAAAGCTTGGTCAGCGATCCCAGAGAGGGTTGAGAAAACCTGCTGGATGTTGCTGCTGGCTTGCAGAATAGCTTGCGATAGAAAATAGAAAGTGCCAATAGTTAATGCGCCGCTTACCGTGCGCCAGATCACATAAGCATAGGCGCCGTAATATCCGCCGGTGCTGATCAGCGACAAGAGCAATCCGATGCGCAGCCGCTTGCGCGCCAATGAAACATCCTGCCCATAAATAATGTCCGACAGCTTGGCAAAGCGCTGGGTGAAAAAGTCACTGAGGTTGAAGAGTTTGAGCTCCTTTGCGGCCTCTTTGGTAGCCCCGGCCTGGCGAAGGTAATCGAGTTGCCGCTTAATCGGGGTCTGCAGAAAATTCTTAGCGTAGCCAAGAAAAGCGAAGTGGGTTTCTCCCAGAAACGCCGGCAACACGGCCGCAATGAGAAGCAGCATCAGCCAGGGCGAATACACCATGACCGCCACCGACCACCCCGCGGCGGTGATTAACTGCAGTTCCAGCCGTCCTATGGATTGAATCATGACCAGCCGGTCCGTCGCCTGCACTCGTGCGCGTTCTAGCCGATCGTAAAAAATCGGGTCCTCATAGGCGGTGAGGTCCAATTCAGAGGCGTGCTTCATCACTTGAATGCTGACGTGCCGAGTGTATTTGTTGGCGAGCAGGGAATCGGAGTAGTCGATCATTCGCGCCACCATACTGCTGAGCGCCGCGAGGCCAAACTCAGCGAGTACCAACCACCAAAGCCGCGAAGGAAGCGGACCGTGCGCCTGTAGGAGGTGGACCAGAATGTCAATGATCAGCTTTGGGATGTAAGCCAGCGCAATCGGCAGCAAAGCGGCAATGATTCGAGCGACGATGCCAAAGGTGACTACTGCCGGTCCCGACTGCCAGACGATTTTCAGGATTGGAGGTACGTTCCGAAGCGCTGTCACACGTTCTCGCCATCCGCCCTCGAAGCTACTGTGTGTGGCTACACTTGGACTTGATCCTGACATGGAGGTTGGTTTGAGAGTCAGTACCGTCTGATGGTTTCGATAATTAAACGCGATACTTGAGAGTGAAAGAATACCGGACAGGTTGCTTACAGCAAAGGGTTTTGTGGGCCGGACCTGGCATGTGGCGGAGCAGTTGCGCAAGCCTGTCGCAGTACGGGGATTGCGGTGGCCGCGAGGATTGGGTGCCGAGTTGACACGCAAGTGGTCCACCGAGACAACAGAAATCAGTTTCGGGAATGAAAAAGAACAGAAAAACTGGGTGATCTTCCCATGGCGGGTCACAGAACTTCCGCTTCCCACTAGTCATCGGACCTGCTGCCTGTGTTGTCGGTCACTTTGCGTTATGCGAAGCCTAACCCGCTGCAAGGAAGCCAACCACCGCAGTTCTCGCACCTGCCGGGAAGTTATTACTCGCTTCCAAATAGTTAGATACGGGTAAAGTCGCGTTAACTAACACAAAACAAAGGCTAGTATGTAATTTGGCACAGGAAGTGCTATCTAAGGTAGTAATACTGTTATCTGACGGAGGAGAAAGAAAATGGAAGCTCAAATGAACGATTGGAGATTGCTATCTGAAGCGGCTAGCCGGGAACAGGACCCGGAAAAGCTCATACGTCTGGTAGAAGAGTTGAATCGGGTTCTCACGCAGCATGAAGTCCTCAAGAGGCGCAGACTTGCCACTAACTGAGCATTCCTTCCTTCACGCCTTGCCACAGAAGCCACTTCGCCAGAGTTAGTCTCTCACTGCCATGCCTGTAAGGTGTTGCTGTCTAAGGTCTTACACCTAGTACGTGTGTCAAAAATACCCGAATACCTTAGAAAAAAAATACTGAAGTGTCCTTCTGAGTAGTCGGATTTGCTGACTCCCTTCTAGAATCGCCAGAACCCAAAAGCAATCACATTGTCTCAACATAATTTAGGTGAGGTCTGACCGCAATGAAGGCAGTAGGAGTTTTCGTAGTGGTGGTGGCCGCAATCCCGGCGATCGCAGGAGTTTCCGTCTCAGCCCCAGTCAACAATAGCAATGTAGCAACCAGCGTCCAATACGTTGCCACCGCAACTACGTCGTGCGGCAAGGGAGTCTCATCCATGGGCATCTACACGGCTCCCAATGTGCTCGCATATACGGTGAATGGTTCCAAGCTCAACACACAGTTGAGCTTCAATCCAGGCACCTACCACACGGTAGTCCAAGAGTGGGACAACTGTGGCGGAAGCAGCGCAATGCCAATCACCATCGTTGTGAGCGGCAGTGCAGCCCAAGTCCAAGTCATGGCCCCCGCGAACAATGCGAAGGTAGCAACGCAAGTGCAATACGTTGCCACCGCGAACAGCAGCTGTCCCAATGGAGTTGCGGCCATGGGGATTTATTCGTCGCCAGGGGTTTTGGCTTATAGCGTCAGTGGCGCCAGTCTGAATACCACTCTGACGTTAAAACCCGGAACCTACAACACGGTGGTTCAGGAATGGGACAAGTGCGGTGGTGCCGCTACGACGCCGATTGTGCTCACGGTCGGTTCCGGTGGCGGCCCGTCCGGCCAATTCGTGAATCTTCATCAGAAATCTGGGTGGACGGGATACGGGCTGCTCCCACCGACCTACAACATTTGTTTATCCTGTGTGCCGGGCGGACCGCAGATTACGTGGGGCATGACCCAGGGTGTGTCGTCACCGGCTCTCACCGGCAACGCCGCCCGAATGGATGTTGGAGGGCAGACACCCTATTCCGATGGATTGTGGAACAATCATTTGATCGGCGATTTTTCGTCGCAAGGCCTCCCAGATTCTGGTCACACCATCGTTCCCAACGTGCACAATTTCACCTACGACGTTTATTTCTACGCGACTAATATAAGCGTCTCTCAGGCAATAGAATTCGATATTAATCAATTCGTTAATGGACAATCCTTCATCTGGGGGCATGAATGCCGCATTGTCGGAGGAAAGCAATGGGATATTTGGGACAATCAGGGACAGAAGTGGCATGCCACCGGCGTCCCCTGTAATCCCGTGAACAACGCTTGGAACCATCTGGTGATTCATGTGCAAAGAACCTCCGCCAATCACCTTCTGTTCCAATCGATCTCGTTGAATGGCAACACCGCGACGCTCAACTATGACGAAGCCCCGACTTCTCCCAACTTGAATTGGTATGGGATTACCATCAACTATCAGCAAGACGGGGACTACAATCAACATCCCTATTCGATCTGGCTGGACAAGCTAACCTTCACATACTGGTAAATCCTCGCCGAAGATCGGTGACCGAGGCGGCCATCCTGCATTCCGCTATGTTCAGCTCCTGCGGAGGCAGGATGGCCGCACTCTTGTGCGCAGTCATTTCCTCAAAAGTCCCCCCAATTTCGCAAGAGTCCCGGGTCTCTGAGGTGTTCACTCTAGATAGTAAGCCGTTCGTCTAATACACCTCCGTACTCTACTGTATTGACATTCGCTGCAGTACCCTCTCCCCAGGAAAGACCGACCCCTCGCAAAGTAGGAGCTTTCGTTTCATGAAGTACACCCTGATTCTTCTGGCCCTCCTCATGCCGCTCATCGGCTGCGGAGCCAATTTGAGTAATCCCGCCGCACCCCAACTGATGCCGGCCGCGAATTCCGCCGCAGATTCTGCCCCCTCGCCCACAACCTACGACATGCTCGCCTGGATGACCATGCAGCCATACCTCAGCGCAACTCATCACATGGCCGGCACGGCTAATCCCCTCTACACCAGCGTTACTGCGTCTCGCTTTTTCTGGACGAAGACGGGAAGTGGCTATCCCTGGGATATTCAGCTTTACGACAAGAACTACATCTATCTGTGGGTGACGGAATTGAATTGGCAGAATCCGAACACCTTCAAAGCGTTCAACAGCCCGGTAAGGGGCAAGTTCAACCTTCCTTTTGCGCCCCGGTTCGCTAAGGGCGGCTATCCAGGCTCCAGCATCAAGATCAGTGACTCCACGTACGAAATTCATTCCGACTGCAACACCTTCGTCACAAAAAATCTCGGCCACGTCATCAACGAGATCTGGGGACCCTACCAGGAAACGCTAGGGGGACAGCTTCCCGCCAACCTGAAAACTCTGGTGGTCAGCTATCGCTACAGCTGTGACGCCAACTATTCCAGCTGTGGGGATAAAGAGGAATTCCACCTGGCACAGCCCTACGGTCTGGTCAAATGGCAACACCAAAAGCTGGGCGCGAATGGGACCTACAATCCTCCCGACAACGTGACGTACTTTAATAAGGTAGTCACCGGCCAAGTCACGCCAATCACTGCCTGCTTCTGACCGTACGCTGAGTCTCGGGCTAATGCGGGAAAAGCACGCGATCGGCCGCCCCCGGGAGGCCCTCGGGTAATGCCTGTAAAAGGTGCTACGGTGAACACCCGGGAACTCGCTCCAGCCAACCTCACGGGGTGCCTCCTCATCCATCTCTCAACCACGAGGACCGCGTCTCGTGCTGGAGTCTGAATGCCGGTCACTTCGGTTGGTGCATGGCGCGTGCGGCTACAACCCTCGGGAGATGTGGGGAAGCCCTGTTACGTGCCACGATTCGTCGCACGCCCACTCATCGCCGGCCTGATTGCATCGGCTTCCCTGGTGGCAGGGGCACTGGCGCAGCATGGTACACCGGCGCCTGCCGGTTCGACCACCCAGGTATCGACTCAAGCGCCCGCGGCAGCCTCGTCCCGCCCTGCCGCCAACTCCCCGCAACCGACGTCACCACAGGAGCCCGATGCCGAGGCCGGAGGGTTTGTTTTCAGGAAAGAGGTTGAAGAAGTGGGCCTGCATGCGATCGTGGTTGATCAGCAGAATCACTTGATCTCGGGCCTGAATCGCGATGCTTTCAGCATCTACGAGGACGGAAAGCTCCAGCAGATGACGTCATTCCATCAGGAGAACGCTCCTCTCGCGCTGGGGATTCTGATTGACAATTCCGGTTCGATGCGCCCGAAACGCCAGAAGGTGAACGAAGCGGTACTTAATCTAGTTCGCTCCAGCAATCCGGGAGATGAAGTGTTTGTGGTGAATTTCGGGGACCAGTACTATCTCGACCAGGATTTCACCGACGATGTCGGCCAGCTGACGGCGGCTTTGAATAAGGTGGAGACGCGAGGGACGACCGCACTCTACGACGCCATCGTGGCCTCCGCGGCGCATGTGAGGCAAGGCGCAAAAATTCAGAAGCGAGTTCTTCTGGTGGTGACCGACGGCCGGGACAATGCCAGCCAGGACACTCTCGAAGAAACCATGCGGCAACTGCAACGGGAAAACGCGCCTGTTGTCTACGTAATTGCTTTTGTCGACGAAAACGCGGCCGCGAGTTCAACGATCCGCGCACTACAAGCGATCACCCTGAATAGTGGTGGCGCTGCCTATTTTCCCAAGGATCTCGACGAGGTGGGAGCCATCACCAAGCGGATTGCGTATGACATTCGCTACCAGTATGTGATCGGCTATAAGTCCTCGAATCCCAAGACAGGGAACGCTTATCACAAGATCAAGGTCGAGGCCAATAACGGTGGGCGCCAGCAACTCCGGGTGCGAACCAGAACCGGGTACTACACCCAATCGCCCCAATAACCGTCAGGCCGCCCTGGTCTGTGGCCCCAAGTTGCACTCACCACCCGCGACCGGCTCACCAGATTCCTTTATCGTTTCCGGTGACCTTGTAAGCGACGAACGCTGCTGCTGCCAACCCCGGCAATAAGGACAAACGGCTGACCGTTCGTAAATTCAATTGTGTGCCAGCATTGAGGACCTGGCGAAAGAAAAGGCCGGCGGCTTTAGGCACAATCGGAATCCGCAGGAAATCCCCCCGCAACTGCAGGCCCTCTTCCTGCGCGGCAGAAGAGATGACCCCCGCGGGTAGCTCCAGTTCGACTCCATAGCCGCGAGCATAGTCCGCAACCGTGGTCAGAAAGGCCGCGACCCCCGGCCAGATACCGCAGGATTCCGCCGCAGCTCGCAACAGAACGTAGTCCAGTTCCTGAGATTGAATCAGCCTGGTCGTGTCCACGATATCGCACAGCCGGCAATAGAAATGACGGTACATGCGTTGCAGAGTTGTAATGAGCACGCGCTCCTCCGCAGCCGGCACGCGGAAGGTATGACCTGCAACCGTCCGGGGAATTGCGCGGCGTGCAACGCGATACGCCAGATCCAGATGCTCACCGGTCTGCCCGAGACATCCCAGGTGCACTTCAATCGCTTCCGGCAGCCCGGGGAGTTTAAAGTTCCACTTGTGCGCCAGCCTGTCTCCCCAACTGCGAGGCAGGATCTCGGCGGCAAAGGTCTTTCTCATAGTACTTACGACCTGCTCTTCAGGCCCGCTGGTGTAGAGATCCAAGTCTGAACCGATATCCGGCCAGTGATCGAGTGATTTGATTACGATGGCAGGACATTCCGCATCCTCCAGCGCGTCACAGACGGCTGTGAGCACGCGCAATGCTTGGCTGATTCGCCGCTGCTCCTGCAACAGAGCCGCTGCACATTGGTTCCAGAGGCGGGGATTCAGAAGCTGCGGCCCCATGTCTCCCGGTGGGGAACTCTGCAGCGCCTCGACGGTGCGAACCAATACGTGGTGCAGATCCGCAAAGGCGAGAAACCGGGAGACATCGTCGCTATCCCAATCTGAGAACATTCGCAACTCACGATCTTGAGCAAGCGCACCCGATTCAGAATCGTCGCGAAGCAGAAGTCGCGACAGAAGCTCAAGATACCGAATCCGGATCGCGCTCGCGGTCTTCACGACTTTGTCCATGGTCATAGGAACCATTTCAATATCCATTTCCAGGCTGTCCGCTCGGGGCCCCGGTGCATTTGGCTATGCCCGATTCGATAGCGGTGCCTTCCTCGTAGTCGTTCCAGGTGGCTATCATGAGAAAAGGCATAGGCTGAAACTGGTCGTAGTAGCGAAAGAGTTGGAGGGTGTCCTCGAAGGTTTTCCCGCAGCGCCCGCTGATATGGCGATTCATGGTCCATGATGCCTTGCTGTCGTCGAAGCCGGGCCATGCTGTGCCAACGGCAATCTTGTCGGGGCGGCTTTCCATCTTCTTATAGAAAGCCTCGAGATATTCTTTGCCCCAGTCGCTTCCATCTCGCTGCCATTCCTTGGAGGGATGCACCCAGGCGTAGTTGCCGTCGAAGTCGTTCGCATACTCGGCCGGAGGCTCATCCTTATAAAACAACAGCGGTGGGACTGGCCAGGTATTCAGTTGCGCTCGCACCCGATTCCAATCGGTGTGGCCGCGTTTAGGGAAAATAAAAATTAGCGGGCGTCCCTTGTATTCCAGATAGGCGTCCCGTCCGGGCGCTCCGGCGCGAAGGTATATGTCATAGGCTTTCGCCATCGCAGCCAATGATTCTTCAGTGGCCTGGCCGTTGTCTTCCTCGCTCTCGTCGTACATAAGAGCCACTTTGAAATGACTCTGGCTCGCGACCTGTTGCATTAGAGCATAGCTATGATCGAGAAAAGGCCGCCGTTGCCCATACCAGTCAACCGCGAAGGCCTGCACCCCAAGCTCTTTGGCTTTGGCAATTTGCCTCCGCAGCACTGCTGGATCGTCAGTGCTGTATCCCACTTTGATGTGCTGAGGATCGCCAAACCAGGGCACGTACACCGCCATCACGACGGTGTCTTGCGACGGACTCTTCGCTGCTGGGGTCATGGCTTGGTAAGCGCCCTCGCGATGACATCCTGACGCGATCACAAATATCGCCACCATGCTGAGGATTAGAGGCAGCTTCGACTTGGCCGGCGTGAGTCTTAGTCTCATTGGGAAGCTTTCATCAGGAAGCGGGCACGTCTTGAAGTAGGCGAACCATCCAGCGATCTGCGGCCGGGGTCATCAGCACCAAATACCTTGCGGTGATGGTTTTGCTGTGCAGGAGTTTGGCGCCGTCAAAGATTTGCTCTTCATATTCAACATTGTCCTGTAGCTGCATGACCCCACCATCGGGTGAATAGAAAAGGGCTTCCAGTTTGTGTCCATGATCAACATAGTGACGATGAATGCCGGTTCCGGCCTGCTCCTTGATTGTCCGCGTGAACTCATCCTTGGCAAATCCAGTGAAGTAGTCATTCAATAGGTCGACGCGGTTTTGCTCCAAACCTGCAGCCAGGGTTTTCCATGCTGCAGCGTAATCGAGCAAGACCTTCTGCCGAGTCAAGTCTTCAATTTCTCGAGGACCTCGCGATGCGGTAAGTTTCACGCTGGGCAGTGACGCAGTTGAGGCGGAGTTGACCACTGCAGTTTGCGGTACTCCCGGTAGCGAGAAAAGCAGACAAACCGCTGCGCTGACGAAAGGCCTCAACGTGGGCCTCCCATTCTGATGTCATTGCCTACGACCACTCCGCATGCAACAGAAATCGTTGCGGACCCGCCGAATGCCATTTCTGTTCGGGCGACACCTTTCTTAATGGGGGCGTCCACGGTGCTTCGTCCGAGTTTGTCGGTCTTGGTGAATGTGACGATGGTGCCGTCGGGCACGGCGTTCCCTCGGCAATCGCGGACTGGTTCGGTTTGCAGCACGACCTGATTGCCTTTCTGCTCAGCGGACACGTGCAAGTGGCAAGGCTCCGACGCCACTTGTTGCACCACCCTCCGCTCAGATGTTTGTCCCAGGGACACGCTAATCTCCACGGTGCCATCTTTCATGCCCGAATTCAGACGTGTCCACGCGATACCGTTGCGGGTCATTTGGGGTGGGGAAGAGACGCCATTTTCTTTGGTGGTGGCGCGGAAGGTGACTGCTTCCGGCTGAACCGCCAGATTATGGAAACGATCCAGCGCAACGGTTACCGCGCTGATGGCATTCGCTTGACCAACCGCTATGCGAGACGGGTGCACAAGAAACACAAGCTCTTTGCCCCGATCCGGAGCCACATAAAAATTCGTAATCGAACACTCGTCGCCGTAACAGATTATGGCTTGGTAAGTTCCAGCGATGCTGAGGTCGGCGGAACTAAGCTGGATGTTTTGTCCTGCCTGAACATTGCGCTTCGCCACGTGCCCCGGCCCGGCCAAGTAGAACGTTGCCGAACCGGTTGCGTTGCTGGGTACAGTCACCGCTTCTCCGGCCACCACATTCGCGGGCAGCCGCAGACCAGGCGGCGTCTCTGCCTGGGACAGGACTCGAAAGACTGAACACATAAGGAGGATGCCGCCGGCGACACGCATCTCAGGACGCACTCCGAGTGTAATGATTCACCATTACGCGAAAGCGTTGGACGTGCGAGGCCACATCCGGTGGAAGGTCGACCGCGAAAGCCTGCGGAGTCATCGGCAGCAACGCCCGGTCTATATATCCATCCGAAACCCAGATGACTTTGCCATTGTCGTCATAGCAGGTTGCTAGCACCTGCGCGATGTTCACCGTCTGGCCGCTTTGGTTCACCAGGTCGCCCGACAGGAGCTTCTTTCCCAAAGCATCCGTTTCCATGCGCTGGTTCATGACGCCGATCACCGGGTCGGCCGAGGCTGGAATGGCGGCGACCTTCGCGTCCATGCGAACCTGCTTCACCTGATTCAGCCGGAGCCGGGGGAAGTCGATCCGGTAAGGCGTGACCTGGCTCGGTAACAGAACGTGAGACACTTTATCGAAACTGCCTTCCTCGCGAAATTCCGCGCCTTTACTATCAATCAGAGCGGCATTGACGTTGACGTAGGCGGGAATCGTGTCTTCATTGACGACTTCGCCCATCACAATCACCGAATCGGGCCGCTCCACCGCATTCATGGAGATGATGCGCACCTTCGGAGGATCGATGCTGGCGGTGCCCCAGTCACCTTCGGGGCCGCGATTCACCACATCCCACCGCAGGTAGTTCACTGACATCACTTGAGCAGGAATTTTTGAGGTTTGGGAAACCGGCCACACCACTTTCCAGTCGTCCCCTTGGCGGACCATCTTCAGGTCGCGGGTATCCGATACGGAGCCCACCGCGGTTGACCAGTTCAACCTGGCACGGACCAAGGCGTCGTCGGCATTCTGGTGGACAACGCTGACTTCGACGCCCTCCAGTGTGGAGTAGGTGCGCAAGCTACCGTCGCCGCCCGCGAGGTCATAGACAAAGGCGGAGCTGTCGACTTGGTCGGCATTTGCCAGCTGGGACTGGGCCTTGGGCCAATTTCTGTCGCGCACGGCGCGGAACAGGTTTTGTACGGATTCTTCCGGACTGGCCTGGGGATGCAGACTCACTCCCGAGGCTTTGGCAGAGTTTAGCCAGCCTAAAGCAACCAGCACCAGGGTCACGGCGCACAGCGTCACTGCCAGAGGGTATTTCATTATGTCCCCTCCCGAGCATAGACCGCATCGTGAGCTGCATTATCATTTTCAAGAGATGGGATCCTCACAAGCCGCGGAGCCGTCTGGCGGTCTGGCAACAGGATGAAAAATAGGACCGCGAGAAACGCGGTGGCCATCGGCAGAATGCCCCATATCACGCCCTCCCAGGGCGCGGGCATAGCGTCGGACTCGATTGTCCTTGCCGGCGGGACATCGTCCTTGGACCAAACCGTAGTCGCCCCGCCTTCGTAAGTCTCAACTTGCCTCCACCCGGCAAACCCTAGAAGTGGATCGTAGTAAGTATCGTGGACAAAAATGTATTTCAGGCCGTAGCGATTGGCATGGTTCAACATAGCGCGCAGAGAATCCATGCCGGCGGTCCCGAAAAACTTGGCGCTGGTTAGCTGGGCCGCGCCGTAGCTCGTCATCTCAGGAAGCAATCGCGCCGAGTTGTATTCGCCATCCACACTGGGCGCGTCGGAATAAGTAGAAATCTTGGGGAGAGCATTGCCGAAACCAAGCGTTAAGTAACGATAATGGTCATGCCCGTCGCGGTTCAGGAAAGATACAATCGAACTCACATCCATGCCGCCGGTGGTGCGGAAGGGACTCAAATTCACCCAAGCCATGGCTAGACCGAAGGTCCCAACAGCCGCCCCAGATAGGCCAACTTTGGCGGCGCGTGGGTAGCGGCGTAGCAACTCCACCGCCAACAAGCCCACGATGGGCAGGGCCAGCAGCGACGCCCAAAGGGTGAAGCGCTCGAACGTCAGAATGTCAAAAGCGCGCCGCAACACCAGCTTCGGCAGAGGTGTCGTGCCGCCCAGACCAAAGATAAAGGCAAACCAGAAACTGATCAGCAAGGGTCTGAGCCGTGGCACCGCAGCGCCTCGCAAGAAGATGGAGGGCACGGCCAGAATCATGGCGCCGTAGGGAACCACGAAATAGTTAAAGCCATAGAGAAAATTCAAAAGCAAGTTAGACCGGCTGGCGTGCGGAATCGGGAGCTGCTCGATCGGGTGTTGCAGAATCGCGATCCAGTATGGCAGCAGAACTACCGCCACTCCAACTGCCATCACTCCCGCGAAAATAAATCCTCGCAATAGCACTCTTATTCCCGAGCCGCCGGCTTTGCTGCGTTCCTCACTCCAGGCCAGCCAGAGAACGGGAATGGCGAAGAAGATCGCTCCAAACAGCAGCGTGACGTGGTGCACCGCCGCCGCCGCCAGACTTAGCATGACTCCTTTCAACAAGGACCGGAATCTGTCATGCCGCACCCAGTGATAGAAATCTGGCACCGCATTCAAATAGAGAGGGGCAGACAGCATAGTGGACAACTGTCCAGCCGAGTATGTCAGGAACGCGGCGGACCCGATGAACACGCTGCCCAGGGCGGCATAGCTCGCCGCGGTATCATCCACCCAAAGTTTCGAGAAGCGATATACACCCACGGGTATCAAGAGCAGGCCCAGAAACTGCACCAGACCATACCCTGCATTTAGGCCAACGACGTAAGAGAGAAGCGCGATTAACTGATGTCCGAGCGGCGGATACGTGGTCTGAGAAAAACCCGCGAACCATTTCTCGTTCCATGGACTAAACCAGTGATGAGCGTAGTGAGACGCAAAAAAAATGTGGAAATTCGTGTCGTAGGATACTTTTGCGGGCAACTGCATGAGCAACAGAGGCCCATGCACAGCCGCGACCAGCAAGAGAATCAAAAATAGCGAGATCGGACGCCCGCCCTGACCTTTTTCAAGATTCACTGCAATCCCTCTCGGACAAACGCTTTCGGCGACGGTATAGGATTCAAAACCCCTTTCTGGGGTTTGCTCCGGTGTTCACCTCATTTCGCCTTAGAAAATCGTCCAGTAAGGGCCTTAGGCATCCGCTTCCGTTCCCACTGGCATCTGAGAGACGCTAGCGCGCCCTTACTTCAATCGTTTCCGTGTTGGGAGGTAATCAAGGCTGTGTCGCCCCGGGTAGGAGTTTTAACAGGGATACTCTTGTGGGGCTCTGCGCTTTGCTGCGCGCAGACCTTCGAAGTTGGTTCCCACGACGACGCCAAGGGCAAGTCCGGCTCCCCCAGCACCCAAAAAGGGCAGGCCCCGGCAGACCAACCATTGGGTTGGGGTTCTGGACTCGAAGTAGCGCAGCAGGCCCGCGCGGCCCAAGCGGCGTTAGCGGCGGGAGATTACGCGGCAGCCACGTCTCATGCCGAGCGTGCCGCAAAAGCGGCCCCCCAGAATGCCGACCTCTGGTTCCTGTTCGGATATGCCGCCCGCCTCAGCGGTCATTACCAGACCTCAGTGGACGCGTTTCAGCACGGCTTGTCGGTTCGGCCAGGGTCAATCCCAGGTTTGGCCGGCTTAGCGCAGACCTACGCCAAGATGGGCCGGGACGAAGATGCAAAAAAGCTGGTGCTGCAGGTAATCGCAGCTCGCCCCAACAGCGCTAGCGATCTGCAACTCGCCGGGGAACTTTTTCTTAGTTCCGATCCGCAGCAGGCATTGGAGTTGATGAAGCGAGCCGAAGCTCTCGATTCGAGTCCTCGCACCGAGTTGCTGATGGCACGTGCCTACCAGACGTTGAAACATCCTGAAGAAGCCAAGCAATATCTGGAACGAGCGCGCCGCCGCGCTCCGCACGATCCCAGCGTTCTGCGTACGGTTGCTGCATTCTATCGTGAGAACAGGCAGTACGACCTCGCGCTCTCCACGCTCCATCAAGTAACATCCAAGACGCCCGACTATTGGGCCGAGTTGGGTTACACCTATCAGCTATCCGGCAAGAGGACTGATGCGGCGGACGCTTTTGTGCGGGCCGCGAACGGAGCTAAAGGTGAAATTGGATACCAGTTGTCTGCAGCCGAAGCGCTGCTGAATGTCGGTAAGCTTCAACCCGCGGCTGAACTATTGGGCCGGGCCCAGGCGCTGGATAGCGAACACTATCGATTGCACGCCATCCGCGGCCAGTTAGCCAGCTTACAAGATCGTCCTGACGACGCCATTAAGGAATACCAGGCTGCCATAGGTCACTTGCCGGAAGCCGTCCCCGAAGGCGCGCTCTACCCCGTCGAACTGCACCTCAACCTGGCTGAGTTGTATCAGGCCTCTGACAATTCCGCTGCGTCATCGGAGCAAATTGGTTTGGCGGCCGCCCAACTCAAGAACATTCAAGCGGGACAAAGGGAGAGGCCCGAGTTCCTGCGACTACGCTCGATCATCGAAGCGAATTCCAATGATCAAGCGGCCGCCGAAAAAGATTTGCAGGAAGCCCTCAATCTTGAGCCGGGTAACTTGGCCATCATTCTGAACTATGGAAATCTGCTGTGGAAAATGCAACGCCGGGACGAGTCGTTCAAGATGTTTCATCACGCCCTCGATCTCGACCCACAAAATCGTTCAGCGCTAACCTCGCTTGGGTTTTTATCCAGAGATACGGATAATCCCAAGGCGGCGGAAGAATTCTTTCTCCGTCTCGCCAAGCTATATCCGAATGACTATATCCCTTCCATGGCGCTGGGCGACCTGTACACGTCGGAAAAGCTGATTCCGCGCGCCCAAGCTAATTATCAGAAAGCGTATCAGCTGTCGCCGAAACGGCCGTTAGTAGTGGCCCGAGGCGCCAATGCCGCGATCGAGGGGCACGATCTGGTATTGGCGAAGACGTGGCTGGATCGGGCGGATGAGCGGATGAACAGCGACCCGCAGGTCATGCGAGAGCGAGAACGTTATCTCACTCTCACCGGAAAGTATCGCGAGTCCGCGGATTTGGGATACAAGGTGCTGGAGAAACTGCCGAATGATCCTGCAGCCCCGGTTTATCTGGGATACGATCTGGTTTTTCTCGGTCAATATGAAGATGCGCTCGAGCTTTTTGGCAAGTACGAGCCCATCCTGCCCAAAGACAAAGATCTGTGGCTGATTGCGGGACACTCACACATCGCATTGGGCGATAAGAACCAGGCGCTGACCGATTTTACCGAGGCGCTGCGGCGCGATCCGACAATGGCTACCGGCTACATGAATCGTGGGTATGTGCTGAATGACCTGAAGCAGGCCGATGCCGCTTCCAAAGACTTTGAAGCTGCCATCAAACTGCGTCCCGCCTACGGGGAAGCCTATCTGGGATTGGCGATGGCGCACCTGCAACTTCACCGGGCTGGCAAGGCCGCGGGGGAAGTGAATACTGCCGAAAAAATTTTAGGGCCGTCGCGAGTAACGCACATGACCCGGGCAGAAGCATTTCGTCAGCAAATGCGTTTTCCAGATGCGGAGAAAGAATATCGGGCGGCGTTGACGTATGCTCCCAACGATCCCGACGTGGAACTCGCCCTCGCGGACACTCTCTATCGGCTGCGCCGTTACCAGGAGGCCGTTGATCTATTGCATCAGGTCGCAACAGCCAAGCATGACGATGCGGTGGTCTATGCCCGGCTGGCGCAGATTTATGCGGAGATGGGCAATCAGCAGGAGACTCAGCACAATGCTGAAGAAGCCGAGCGCCTGGCCGTCAAGAGCACGGGCAAGGAGCAAAGCGAAATCTTTCTGACCACCGGACAGGCTTTCTTAACCCTAGGACAGCAGGAGGCGGCCATGCAGCGCTTCTCTCGGGCCCTGGATGCTCCTGATGGGGATGTGATTGAGACTCGCCTCTCTATTGCGCGGCTGTTTATGCACCAAGGCCGGGAGGAAGACGCCCGCGAACAGGTAGCCTTGGGATTCGCGGAGGCTCGCGTTTCCGGCAACACGCCGATTCAGGCCGAGAACCTGGTCGAAGCGGCAGATATTTTTCTATCCACTCACCAATACGAACTGGCGATGCTGTACCTGCAACGCGCCCTCTCCGCCGGAGCCGACCAGGACGTGGTTGCGGTCCGTATGACCAATGCGTATCTGGCGCAAGGAAAGACCAAGAGCGCCGAAGTGCAACTAGCTACTGTGTCCGCTGACAATGGACCGACGCAGAACTATGACTACCTCATGGCGCAAGCGAACGTCTATCGCCAGCGGCAGGAAACCGTGCCCGCACTGATTGCTTTTGCGCGGGCCAGCGAGTCAGCCGGGAATGACGAGGCTGCGCAACAGGCGCAATTCGAGTTGGCCGCCGCAGAAGGGCGCCAGGTCAACGACACGGTGAGCTTATCGTCAAAAGCATCTTTCTCGCCGATCTTTGAAGATATCAACATCTATGTTTTAAACGCGAAACTTCTCAATCTCTCTTCGCAACAACAACTTCCGCCGCCGCGCTCCTCTTACGAGAGCCTGGGACTCGAGGACTATCATTTGCACTTCGCCGGGCTGCCGACAGTGAGCGGTTTCGTCGGGGAACGGAATGCCCGGGGTACCATTTCGATTCCCAGTAGCGACACCGTCTTGCAACGCAATACGTTCGATACTTTGTTCAACGCTGGAATCGCTCCGACCCTGAATCTAGGAAGCGCCAGCCTTTTTTTTAATACCGGCGTGCAATTCACCGTTCGGAGAGACACCGCCTCGCCTTTCGACATGAACCAGAACCTGTTCCGGCAATTTCTCTACATGACCACCAATCCGCTAATGAACTGGGTGACCATTTCAGGCACCGCCATGCGGGAAGCCGGCCCGTTTACGGAACAGAATCTGCACTCCCGAGACGCTGCCGCATCCTTGACATTCAGAGTAGGACGGCCCTGGGGAAAAACAGCGCTGATCACCGGGTATGACGTACGCGACGTACTGTTTCGGCCTTTGATCCGCGAATATTACACCACCGACATGTATGTCGGAATCGAACGCCGCATCGGTACGCGCTTTCGGTTTAACGTGCTAGCGGATTACGACCGCGCCTGGAAAGTTCAGGACAATAATTGGGCAATTGCGCAGGCGATTCGTCCAGCAGCCAGCTTCGAATACCACAAGTCTCAGCAATGGAGCTTCGAAGGATCGTTCGCCCTGTCGCGAGGCGAGGGCTTTCACACCTATGACAATGCGCAAACGGGATTTCTGGTCTCTTACATGAAACCCCTGCACGGCGCACTTCGTGAAGGCGGCCAGGAGGTTCCGGTGGCTTATCCGTTGCGCTTCTCGTTTGGTATACAGCAACAGACTTTTTACAACTTCGCGGGACACGCCAGCAGCACTTTCCTTCCGGTCATCCGGCTGGGCTTCTTCTGAGCGGACTGAGCTGCGTCGGGCCGGACGACGCACTTGAAGAAAAATGGGGCATCTCCGAAGTGCGAGCAGATCGCGCAAACTACCTCGGCTAGGGAAATGGGTCGCATGAGCGGCAATAATTCCGAACTCGTCTTGGCGCCGACAACAGCGGCAACCGGTGGCGCGACGCCTGTACTTCCAGCGCCGCGTTCACTTCGCGCCGCAATCTTGAGTGGAAGCGTGACTCTGCTGGTTGGATCAGGATTGGTGAGCGTCATCAACCTGATCTACAACATTGTCATCGCGCGCGAACTGGGTGCAACCGGGTTCGGCCATGCCGTGTCGGTTTACACCCTCTTGATGTTGCTGTCGGCGGTCACACTTTCGTTCCAGTTTGTGTGCTCCAAATTTGTCGCCAAGAGCAATTCTCTGGCCGCCAAAGCCGCGGTATATTCCGTTCTCCACCGCCGGTCCTGGCAAGTTGGCGCCCTCGTCGGAACTACACTGGCTTTGGCCAGTCCGGCAATATCCCGCTACTTCAATCTTCCCGACCCACGACTGATCTTCCTGCTCGCCATCGGAACCACTTTCTACATTCCACTCGGAGTGAGACGGGGATTGCTGCAGGGGATGTACGATTTTCGGCGGCTCAGTGTCAACTTCCTTTTCGAAGTCGTGGTAAAGCTGGGTGCGACCATCGCATTGCTGGCCCTCGGCTTCGGCGTACAAGGTGTGGTCGCGGCGGTCTCGGCCTCAGTGGTAGCGGCCTACCTGTCTGCCGGGCCCGGCCAGCAGTTGAAAGTTGTGCCCCAGGCAGGTCTTCCAGTCTCGTTTTTCGAGGGACTTCAAGCCATAGTATTTTTCGTTGGTCAGGTCATCATCAACAATGTGGATATTTTGCTGGTGAAGCACTTCTATCCGCCGGTGGAGGCCGGTCTTTATGCCGCCGTAGCCGTCGTGGGGCGGGTCGTATATATGGCTTCCTGGTCAGTGGTCAGCAGCATGTTTCCGCTGTCGGCTGGTGTGGAGCGTCCAGAACCGTATCACCGGAGCGTTGTCATCACTCCCCTCGCGCTGGTGCTATTGATTGCCGCACTGTCGTTAATTGGCCTTCGGCTGCTTCCTAATGTGGTGTGGAGGGGGCTGTTCGGAGCCAGCTTCCATCTCGGATTGCAAACCAGGTACTCGTCGCTACCAATGCTTTATGTCGCTGCCACCAGTGTGTACTGCCTCAGCGTCGTGCTTATTACCTACGAAATGTCGAGAAAGGTCGCAAGCACGGGATGGCTGCAGTTGGCGTTCAGCAGCGCCATTGGGGTGGGTATCTACTGGTTCCATGGCAGTCTGCACCAGGTCATCATGGTGCAATTAGTGCTGATGTTATTGATGCTGGTTTGCGTTTCAGTCCCATTTCTTCGTTTGGAATCCGTGCCCTATTCAGAATCGACAGCGGATCCTCGGAACCCACCCATCCAAAAGCTACGGCGGATCAGCGAAGATGAGGTGATTGCGGAGTTTCTTAGAAACGAGTTTTATCATCCCGAATTCCACCGTTACTGGGAGCGGCTGGAAAAGATTGTGCTGGCTCCCGACTTCACGCACGCAGACCAAAATGTTCTGCGACGGGCGTTGCTCTTCCGCAGACGGGGAAGGATGTGGCGCGAACTTCCCGCCGACACCCAGTGGTGGGAAGTGGAACTGGAGCCAGCGGATCTGGCGCGGGTGCGCATTTTTCCGCGTTCTCATTGGCGCAACATCGCCAATGGCAACTTTGGGCTGGCTGAAATCGCCGAGAATATCCGGACGCGGGCTCGCCGCGGATTGGACGGCACATTCCTCTCCAAAATCCGCTCCTTGAGCACCCATCTTCGTGAGGGAAGTCGAGATGAAAAGAGACTGCCAACTGTAATCCTCATGATTGGAATCGATGAGCGCAGCCCCTTAACCATCATCGAGGGAAATCACCGCATGGTTGCCGCGACACTGCTGTCCGCGCAAATCGTGTGTCAGCGGTTCCGGTTTGTTTGTGGATTTTCGCCGCGCATGGAGGAATGCTGCTGGTACAAAACAGATATTTCCACGTTGTGGCGTTACACCAAGAACACCGTCAGATATTTATCCAGCGATCGGGATGCGGCGCTTGAGGCTATGCTGTTTCGAATTCAGCAATCTCAGATCCACGAATAACATCATCCACAAGTAAAGTCTATTTCACGAAAAAGATGTCGGCCGTTTCTTGAAGACTTGCTGTTTGCAATTCTCATTCTCACAGAATTGTGACTACGGTCTTAGAGTGGCCGCGGCACTGCGATCGGAGGAGAGAAAAAAATCCAGGCGCGGGTTATTGGTTCGGGGTTGGCGCTGTTGGCTCGACCACGGGTGTGTTGTCCCGCCGCTTCAGTTGAATTGGAACCGGATGGCGGCGTTTTGCTTCTCTTTCGGCATCTATCAGCGCGTTAACTTTCCTGTCATTCTCTTGCGCCAGCTGCTCTAGCTTCATGCCCAGTACTTCGCGCCGGGTCGCAGCCGTTACGCGTGCGGCCGAGCGCTCTGCTGTCACCGCCCGCTGGTAGTACAAGTCGGCAGTTTCACGATCGCCGTCCATCTCCGACAAGTAACCCATGTTGTTCAAGGCAAAAGCATCGTTCGGATCGAGTGCAACTGCTTGCTCGAAGTACTTGCGTGCGCCTGCGCGATCGTTGCGATTGATTGCGAAAACACCCAAGAAGTTCAGTCGGGTAGTCCTGTTCTCGAGCGTATTTTGTTCTGGCAGCCGGCTCTTGACTCGCTGGGCATTTTGCGCGGAGACCTCGGTGATGGGATGCCCTTGTAGCGCACGGTCTAGTGTAACGATCGCGGGGTCCTTCGAATTCCGGCTTGCCGCCGCCTGATAACTATTGAGCGCGCCCAGCAAATCGCCTTCTTTTTCCTTGACCAGCCCCAGATTATTCAGGGTAAAGGGATTGTCCGGATCCATCTTCAGTGCTTTTTGCAACGCGTCCTCGGCATCGATCACCTGGTCCTTCTGTAAGGCACGCATCGCTTCCAGATTTGCGCGGCTCACTTGTAGGTCCCGATCCATGAACCCGGCTGCCTGGGCAACGGTCTTGCCACGCAAAGCCGCCTTATTGGATTGGTCAACCAGGGCGCCGAAAGATTGTTCACGGGCCAGAGCGTAAAACCGCTGGGCGCGGTCAACCGACCCTTCGAGTTCCGAAATGTATCCGAGATTGTTCAGCGTGAAGGGATCGTCGGGATCTAGGAGGTAGGCCTGATAAAACAGCCTCTTTGCCTTAGCCACATGGTGTTTGTTAATGGCGTCGACACCCTCGCGATTCAACTGCTGGACGGGAGTCGTGGTCGCTGCCTTGGGCAGGGTAATCCGCAAGTCTGCGGCGTGCGCAGTCCGGATAAGCAATCCCGGCACGATCGCGCAAATCACGGCGACAGGCAAAATGCGTCTCAAGAGCATGGTCATCTTCCTAGACGTGGTAAGCAGATAACCCTATTTGGATGAAAGGCCAAGCGGGAGGTTGCTCAGATGTCGTCCTTTTAAGTCGGCTCACGGGTAACTCCAGACCCAAGAAAATCATCAAAAAAGTACTTTCGAGGAGCTGATCCCAATATGATTCGCGTCCGACTTTTGAGTATAGCGATATTTCTGGCGATGCTAAGCGCAGCATGGTCGCAAACTGCCCGCAGTTCTCAATCCAATTCCCTCATGACCCCGAGGCAGCCGAGCGTGAGCACGAATTCGGCGCCGGCACCGCCAAATCAAGGGCCGGACAGACTTTTTGATCTGCCGCCACTCAAAGACAGCCATGCCAGTCTGATGGGGGGCGCCCTGGAAAGCATCGATAGGGTCCGCGATCGCCTAGTCCTCCGTCCATTTGGACGAGGCAGGCTAACGATTGCTTTTGACCCGCGGACCGAGTTCCTGCGGGGCACGGAAAAGGCGCGCGCGCAGGATATGCGTCCTGGCGAGCGGGTTTACGTTGAAACCGTACTCGACGGAACGACAATGTTTGCCAAGATTGTCCATTTGCCCACGGATACTTCTCTGGGATCGGTACAGGGCCAGGTCATCGGCTACGACGCCGCCCATGGAAGTCTGAGTATCAGCGATCGCCTTTCCACCGAGACGGCGAAATTTCGCGTAACCTCAAAAACGGTTATTACCGGCACTGGCCTGGGTCCTGGGGCGTTGGTGCAGATCAGCTTCGTGCCTGGCCAAGCACCTCCCGATGTCCGCGAGATTCGTGTGCTAATCGCACCGGGCTCGGTTTTTACCTTCTCGGGCCGGATTACTTTCCTGGATCTCGCTGGTCAACAGCTCGTACTGGCCAGCGCAACCGACGATAACAGGTACGAAATCGAATTCAATCCTGCGGTCATCGCGGCCGACTCAATAGCGCGTCTGCATGAAGGCAGCAGCGTGACCGTAGCCGCCCGCTTTAACGGTCAGAGCTACGTCGCCGAGAGTTTAACCGTCCTGTCTAATTCTAAGCAGTAGCGCGGCCGGTCTTCACGCGGAATTGCCCGAGCGTCGGTTCCAACAGCTTGAGCTTGACGAAGGGGGCCGAACAGTGGGACTTATTCGGCCGGCCAGTCATTCCAGTACGTCGCAGTGCGCGACACCACCGAAGCCCACAGGGAACGCCCGGGCAGCCAGCGGAGCAGCCGATGGACGCGAGTTTCAGGAGCAAACACCTGTCTGTGATGGTTCAAGTCGAACAGTCGCAGATATTGTCTGACCACCAGGGGCATAGTCATGCGGATGGCCGCCGCGAAATTTCGTTCCGCCATCTCACGCTGCCAATCGGGACGCTGCAGAACCGCAGTGATTGCATCCGCCAATCGATGGGTGTCTCCCAGTTCGTAAAAACAGATGGCTAGTCTCTCGGCGGCAGCCATATCACGAAATTCCGGCAAATTCGACGCGACAATGGGCAGACCGTATTCGCAGGCCAAGTGAGCGACGCCGCTCGATCCTGCTGCAGAGGTATAAGGAAGGACCAGTACACTGGCACTTCGGAACAGCTGCGCCACGTTCTCTTCGCGAACGTATCCGGTGAACTCAATTCGGGAGTTGCTAGCAACTTGCTGGGCCACGGATTCCACATAGCCGGGAGTCTCTGGATGATTTCCTCCGGCGATGATGAGTCGCACATTGGTCATCTCTGCCGAAACCTGCTCGAAGGCTTTGATCAGCGGTTCCAGTCGCTTATAGGTTCCCCATTTGCCAAAGGCCAGAATGCGATGCTCCGGATGACCCCGGCGTGCGAGATCTGGGAATTCAGGCTGCCCGCATAGGATTCCATGGGGACGAAAGTACACATTGTTTCTGCGATATTTCTCAATAAGCGCATTGCGATACGCCGGAATGAGTACCGAAATGGAATTTGCCATCAGCAATAAATGGGTTGCCACCCAGCCACCCAACCGGTAAAGCCTCGGATACTTCACCCCGGCATCGGCGAGGTTCATCATGTCCATGATCTGGTGCAGGGTGACGTGGGTATAGTAGCCGCGCAGGCGAACCAGGCCCGGAGTCAGGAAGCCACAAAACGCCGGCAGCGGCTTGCTGCCAAAGGAAGCAAATCCTATGTTGAACCACACCACATCCGGCTGCAGCTCATTGATCGCGCGGAACAGGCGAGCTGGGTTAGTTAGAGCGTTGAAGGACCAGCAGCGGATCACATGGAAACCATCTAACTCCGGCTCCGGAACGTTTAGCTGATCGGCGAGAATGGTGAGCTTGAGCCTAGGAACATTCGACAACGCCCGGGCGACGTGCAGCCCGTACTCGTTCAAACCTCCGCGACTCGGAGGAAAGGCGGTAACTAGACAGATTTTCACGCGGACCCTGCTGACCTCGAAAACGCGCTCTTTGAGAGACGTCCCAACAGCTGAAGGTAATCGAGGCCGACGCGCAAGTTGGCTTTGCTCTTACCGGCGTATCGAAGACCGAAGCGGTAGGGAACCTCAGCCACGGAGCGGATCTTTCCGCGCACCAGAATTTCCAACAGCAACTTGAAACCTTCGGGTTGCAAATGCACCCCTGCGATACAGCTCCGGCGAAGCACGAAGAAACCGGACAGAGGGTCCCGAACCCGTATGCCCGGCTTCTGCAAGGGCACCGTGATCCAAGTGCTCACGCGGGAGATGGCCAACCGCACCGGGTTCCATCCGGCGATGCCATTTCCCTCAGAGTAGCGGCTGGCGACTGCAATGTCCCGCCCGGCTTGGATAGCTGCTACTAGCGCTGGCAGCAATTCCGGCGGGTGCTGCAAGTCGGCGTCGATTACACCGAGCAGATTGGCGTCGGTGCGGTCCCAACCGTAAATTACGGCGCCAGCCAGCCCGCGGCATCCGTGCCGCACCAGCAAGCGGACGCGCGGATCCGATTTGGAATACTCGCAGACTACGGCTCCGGTTCCGTCTGTGCTGTCGTCATCCACAACCAGTATTTCGTAGTCGATTGGCAGATCATTGAGGTTCGTGCGAATGCGGTCGAGCACTACTGCTATGTTCGCTTCTTCGTTCAGCGTGGGGATTACTAGACCAAGTTTGTCGCCCATATATTTTCTTCCGCCCCAGCATTTGTCTTGCAGCCCCGGCAATCGCGCTAGCCAAGTGACTCTTGGATGGGAGTGATCGGTCAGGTGTTGTACGAGAATGCCCGTCTGACGCAGACTTTGGGCGACTCGAAATCGGTTAACAATTACGGTGCGACGCCATCAGGGCCGTCTCGATTCGGGTTTGCGTGGCATGTTTGAACATGCCACGGGGCAGCCAATGATTCTGCACCGCTATGGCAGCGTATTCATGTAGCACTGTCCATTCGTCGGCTGGGGAGGCGGAGATGGCGGTGTTTTCCACGGTACGTTCACAAAGTCAAAGAACTCCGTCATATCCATTTGGGCCGCATCGCGCTTAGTCAGGCTGGGGAGCTTGAACCGGGTTTCCACAAACTTCAGCCATGCGGTGTAGTCTGCGACGGTATGGGAGACATAGTTTTTCTTGGTGAACGGCGAAATCACCATCAGCGGCACCCGATATCCCGAGTAAACAAAGTCGCAGGTGGGGCCGGTTTGTGGAGGATAACAGTAGTCATTAGGCTTAAGATCGCTAGGCTTGATGCCGTCTGGGCTGACAAACTGTGGACCGGTTTGTGGCGCCACGTGGTCATAGAAGCCGCCGAACTCATCGTAGGTGAGGATGAACACGGAATCTTTCCAGGAAGAGCTCTGCATCAAGACATTGATCAACGTGGAAACGTACTGTGCCCCGACTTGTACGCTGCCACTGGGAGCGTTGTCATCCAAACCGGGATGTTCATCGCGACCGCTATTAAAGCCGGGTTCGATGAGGGAGACAGCCGGGAGCGTACCGTTCGACACATCGGTCATAAATTGGGAAACCGGAACAATGTTTTGCGGATATTTGCCGGCCGTAGCAAACAGGCCAATGGTACTGTCCTGCACTGGCGGCGTAGCGTAAGTCAAATCGGTGACATAAATCTTCCAGCTGATTCCAGCGCCCTGCAACAAATCAAAAATAGTGGCAGTGTTTAGCGCGGGCGAGCTCGACGGCAGCGGATAAACGTGACCAACCGATGTGGCCGCCAGCATGTACATGCGGCTCAGCTGAGTGCGCGACATCACGGGAGAAAACCAGCGGTCGGAAGTCGCGAAGTTTGACGCCATGAAATAGTAGTAGGGCAGATCGCTATCATCGTAGTAGGACATGGCGCGCCGGCCATTGACATCGGAAAACGGGGGAGTGGTATTACGCGCATCGTGCGCCGCAGTCCACACAAACCCATCGAGGCTGGGAGTAGGGGATAAAGGAGTGGTCAAGTTCCAATCTACGTGGTCTTCATTCCAAAACGGACTGGGATTCTCCTCGCACATTGAGATCATGTGAAACGAACCAACCGACGGACTGCTGCTGTCAGGCGTGCAGTCACTAGGAGGGGGAAACGCCGGGTCGCAGCCGGGATTTGCGGGCGCAGGACCTTGCAGGGGAGCAGTTCCCGAAGCCGGATTGAATTGTGGCAGCCCGTCGAACGACTGGTCTGGAATATTATTGGCGGCCCAGTACTGACGCATGGCTCCGAAGTAGTGATCGAAGCCCCGGTTCTCCTGGGCCATGAAAATCACATGGTTGACCTGGTTGATTCCTTGGGAGCCTTTATTGCCTTGCCCATTGCTTCCCACCAGCCCCACGCAGCCGTTCAATGTGACGATCAACGCTGCTGTTACCAACAGCCACAAACCGGTTCGTTGGGGAGCGCGCTTTTCTTTCATTAGGAGTGCCACCTTAGTCCGTAAAAACCTTCGTCGGCGTGCTTGAGATGAGCGCCACTATGGAACTGTTGGCTGGCGTCCGAGTGAAATCAACCAGATCGACCGGAGCGCAGTTTTCCACCCTCGATTTGTTTGTAGGGGTTTCCCCTTAGTAACTGGGCGGTGAAAGCCTGTACTACTTTCCAGTTAATACCTCTGAGTAACTAGGCTGCTGCATTCGGCCACTAAGCCGCTGCAAGACTGTTTCCGCGATGATGCGCTGGGCCCCGGGTTTGGAATCCGAAGGTACAACGATAAATCTGCCTGCCAGTTTGCTCAGCGCCAGATACGAAGCACGGTTGCTGTGCAAGAATTCGAGCGGGTACTCAGGTTTTCGAGCGCGAGCCTGAACCGGATCTACGTCCAGCAAGTAGGCTACGTCGGGATGCGGGATCATTTTCAAAAGTAGACGCACGTAGGTTCGAGTGAGAGGATGATCCAGATTGAGGTTCGCAAGCTCATCGTAAAGGTAGCGGTCGAAGATCACTACGTCGGTGCGGCTGGCGTTCGCCGTCACTATCCGAAGCGACAGGGCGTCCACGAAGTAGAGAAAGAACCGAAACCCAGTCATTGGCCGGGACCTGACATTCTTGTCCCTGCGGTTTACGGGACGGGTTGGAGTTCCGGCGCCGGACTCACCGTGAAATAACGCACGGCTCAAGAACTCGCGGAGGCCCTTGAAAGTCGCGACATCATCCCAGAAAGCAAAAACACGGACGCTGAGGCCCGCCTCGACAAGGCGTGCGCAAAGCTCCGCAATTTGCGTACTTTTTCCGGCACCATCGATTCCGGAGAAGCTCACCACATGCGTGCGCAGGTTTCTTGATTTCTGGCGAGTCATTGGGTCAAGATTCTCCCGGCTCAATGGCTGCCAGGAGGCCGGCTCGGACTGGCGCTGGAGAGCGCGGCAACGGATCCGATCGCAACTCCTGCTCCAAGCAACGCGCCGACCTTGATTAGGAGCATGCGTCTTCGTTTTTGTTTTGCGGGCGCGATCGCTGCTCCGGCGGGCTTGTAAGCGGCATCACCCGTCGTGTTTTCCACCTCGGCCGCGGCAGTGCCCGCGGGTTGCTGGGTTTTACCCTGCTGTGATTGTTGGGGGGCGGATGGCGCTGCTGGGGAAGGCTGCGCCTGGTCGGTGGTTGTGGGCTGCCCAGTGGTTGTGGACTGCACCGGGTCGGGACTTTCGGGAAGCTGATCGCGGCTGGGTTGGGCGGGCTGCGACTCTGAAGTTGGGGAGGTTGTGACTGCGCCCGGAGCCGGAGAATCACTTGGCGGCGCCTGCGGTTGCTGAACAGACGTCGGGTCTTGTTTCTCGTTTTGTTTCGGAGCGCCGGCCATAGCGGCTGGCGGAGTCAGCAGGGCCATGACCAGTCCAGCACAGATAAATCGCGTGAGCAGGGGACTCGTGACTTCCATGATTATCTCCAGACGGAGACCGCAAAATTCCCTAGTCCGC
>Ga0185299_10000741_pt1 | contig 78687 bp, 73 predicted proteins | sample PaiPotPPA55metaG_FD_128002 | JGI IMG/M metagenome (GOLD analysis project Ga0185299, IMG submission 128002) | Iron sulfur acid spring bacterial and archeal communities from Banff, Canada, to study Microbial Dark Matter (Phase II) - Paint Pots PPA... ...
TCGCGATCGTGCCCTCATCGACCGCCTCGACCTCCATGGTCGCCTTGTCGGTCTCGATTTCCGCGATCACGTCGCCGGACTTGACCTTGTCGCCCTCTTTCTTGAGCCACTTGGCAAGGTTGCCCTTTTCCATCGTCGGCGACAGCGCGGGCATCAGGATGTTGATTGGCATTGTCAGTGACCTTGTTGCGACCGCGGCGCGGTATTGCCCAGATCGGTCGGCCGCGCGACTTCGGATTCGAACATGTCGATGATCCGCATCATCGCCTCTTCCTCGGTATAGCCGCCTTCGCGCGCATAGGCGCGCGCGGCATGGCGGGCGATGTCGACCAAAAGCAGCCCCCACATGTCCGGCTCCTCGAACGCGCGCGTGAACGCGATCGAAAGCCCACCGTCGAGAATGAAGGCGCGCAATATCTCGGTGGCGTCATCGCGGCCGATGACGTCGGGGGGTAAAGGCTGCTCTTTGGGACCGGCCATGCCTCTTCCTTCAATTGCCGATATCGCCTTGCCACAGACGCTCGTTGGCGGGATTGGATCGCCATGACTTCATCAAGTCGATCGATCGCTGATCCGCCAGATCGATATGGGGAATTCCGAATTGGGTCAGGATGTCCTTGCTTCCGGGAAAGGTCACGGACTCGCCGATGACAAGCAGCGAAAGCTTGAACAGTCCGATCGCTCCCGCACACATCGAACAGGGCGACAGCGTCGTATACATGACCGTGTCGTGAAACGACATCAGTCCGGCATTGCGCATGCATGACATCTCGCCGTGCAGAATCACGTTCTTCTCCTGCACCCGGCGATTGTGACCGCGCGCAACGATCTTTTGATCGCGCGTCAGCACCGCGCCGATCGGCAGTCCGCCTTCGGCGATGCTCATTTCCGCTTCGCGAATGGCTTCAGCCATGAATTCGAAATGATAGGATTCAACGGTCACAAGTCACGCTCTCGTTTACGGTAGCTACCGATAGCAAACGGCTTTGGCGGCTTCCACCACCTCGGCGGCTGAGGGCAAAGCGAGTTTTTCGAGGTTCGCCGCGTAGGGCATCGGCACGTCCTTGCCCGATACCCGCACCACCGGCGCGTCGAGATAATCGAACGCATGCTCCATCAGGCGCGCGGCGATTTCGGCGCCGACGCCGTTCTGCTGCCAGCCTTCTTCCACCGTGACCGCGCGGCCGGTCTTCTTCACGGAGGCAACGAGGGTCTCGGTGTCCATCGGACGCAGCGTGCGCAGGTCGATCACCTCGGCTTCGATGCCTTCTTTGGCGAGTTCGTCGGCCGCTTTCAGCGCATAGGTCATGCCGTTCGACCACGAGATGATGGTCACATGACTGCCGGTCCGCGCCACGCGCGCCTTGCCGATCGGGATCACGTAATCGTCGAGTTTCGGGACCTCGCCGGAATGGCCGTACAGCATCTCGTTTTCCAGGAAGATCACCGGATTGGGATCGCGGATCGCGGCCTTGAGGAGTCCCTTGTAGTCGGCGGCCGAAAACGGCGCGATCACCTTCAAGCCTGGAATCTGCGAATACCAGGCGGAATAGTCCTGGCTGTGCTGGGCGGCGACGCGGGCGGCGGCGCCGTTGGGCCCGCGGAACACGATCGAGGCGCCCATCTGTCCGCCTGACATATAGAGCGTCTTGGCCGCGGAGTTGATGATCTGGTCCATCGCCTGCATGGCGAAGTTGAACGTCATGAACTCGACGATCGGTTTGAGGCCGGCCATCGCGGCGCCAATGCCGACGCCGGCAAAGCCGTGCTCGGTAATCGGCGTATCGATGACGCGCCTTGCGCCGAATTCCTGCAGCAACCCCTGCGTGACCTTGTAGGCGCCCTGGTACTCCGCGACCTCCTCGCCCATGATGAAGACGTCGGGATCGCGCCGCATCTCTTCGGCCATCGCATCGCGCAGTGCCTCGCGGATGGTCATCGTCACCATCTCGGTGCCCGCGGGCACCTCCGGATCGGGCTCGGCGGCGGCTTTGGGAGCACTAGGCGTGGGCTCAACCTTGGGTGCAGGCGTGGATTTCGCTTCAGCGGCGGGGGCCGCGGACTGAGCCGCTTTCTCCTGCGTTGCAGGCGCCGGCGCCTTGGCAAGATCGGAGGCATTTTCGCCATCCGCCAAAATGGTCGCGATCGGCGTGTTGACGGCGACGTCGGCGGTGCCTTCGGGGATCAGGATCCTGCCGAGGGTACCCTCATCGGTGGCCTCGACCTCCATCGTCGCCTTGTCGGTCTCGATCTCGGCGATGACGTCGCCCGATTTGATCGACTCGCCTTCCTTCTTCAGCCATTTCGAAAGGTTGCCCTTCTCCATGGTCGGCGACAGCGCGGGCATCAGCACTTGAATTGGCATGGTAGCTCCGGAAAAATTCGCTTCTTAGGCTGGGATGCGCGCGGCCCGCTCAGCGGTAGACGTCGGTCCAAAGTTCTGACGGCTCGGGTTCGGGGTCGTGCTGGGCGAAATCGGCGGCGGCGTTGATGATCTCCCGCACCTCGGCGTCGATCGCCTTCAATTCCTGCTCGCTCATTTTCGCCGCCAACAGGCGATTGCGGACCTGCTCGATCGGATCCTGGTCGTGCCGCACCTTGTCGACTTCCTCGCGGGTGCGATATTTGGCCGGATCCGACATCGAATGTCCGCGGTAGCGGTAGGTCTGCATTTCCAGGATGTAGGGGCCCTTGCCGGCGCGGCACCAGGCGACGGCCTTGTCGCCGGCGGCCTTCACCGCGCGGACGTCCATGCCGTCGACCTGCTCGCCCGGAATATTGAAGGAGATGCCGCGCTTGGAGAAATCGGTCTGCGCCGAGGAGCGCGTCACCGACGTGCCCATCGCGTAGCGGTTGTTCTCGATGATGTAGATCACCGGCAGCTTCCACAGCTCCGCCATGTTGAAGCTTTCGTAGACCTGGCCCTGGTTCGACGCGCCGTCGCCGAAATAGGCCAGACTGACGGCATCGCTGCCGCGATAGCGATTGGCGAAGGCGAGACCCGTGCCGAGCGACACTTGGGCGCCGACAATGCCGTGGCCGCCGAAGAAATTCTTCTCCTTGCTGAACATGTGCATGGAGCCGCCCTTGCCCTTGGAATAGCCGCCGCGCCGGCCGGTCAGTTCGGCCATCACGCCCTTGGCATCCATCCCGGTGGCCAGCATATGCCCGTGGTCCCGGTATCCGGTTATGACCTGATCGCCCTTCTTCAGGGCCATCTGCATCCCGACGACGATGGCTTCCTGGCCGATATAGAGATGGCAGAAACCGCCGATCGCGCCCATGCCGTAGAGCTGGCCGGCTTTTTCCTCAAAACGCCGGATCAAGAGCATGTCGCGCAGCGCGCTCAGTTCCTGATCTCGGGTGAATTCCAGGGGGTGTTGGGAGCCGTTGCCCTTTTGTGGGCTCGTTTCTTGAGCGACGCTTTTCTTCGGTGCGGCCATGGCAATTCCGGATCAGAGAAGGGTAGCCCTCTCTAACCCAACTCAAACCGCCATGAAAGGATTGCGTGACGCGGAGAGAAATTCGCTATGCCGCAGTGCAACGCGACGACATTTTCGAAACTGATTTTGTCGGATTTTGTAATTTGCGCTCGGGCGTGCTGGAAAACCCGTCATCCCGGCGTAACACGCTCGATCCGAGCGCGTCAGTTGGGCGTGTTGGTCCGAACCAGATCGTGGGGATTGGCGTAGTCGAGCTGATAGCGCGCGCGCTCGTCGAGCATATCGGGGTCGACCCGGTCGGATCGGAGCAGCGACACCCGCTGCTCGCCCTCGGCCCGTTCCCGCTTCAGCCGCGCCAATTCGGACGTCAGCGCGATGATCTCCTGATCGAGCTCCTGCCGTGCGTTCAGCCCATATTTCCCGGTATAGGCGTTGACGCCGAAATAGCCGATCATCGCCGCCGCCAACGTGTAGAGGGCGAGCCCGGTCAGGAAGGATTTGAGGCGCGAGCGGGAAACCATGGCGCAAACATGCGACGGTCCCGGTTAACGAAATCCTAAGGCCGGCCGCGCTGCGCCGGCGGCCTACCGGTGGGACCTTTCGATGAAGGCGGCGTAGGCATCGATATATTGCTGCAACACCTTCTGCAGGGGCTCCTTGGTCAGCACGCCCTTGTCATCGAAGGCGTCGCCGATCGCAGTCAGATAGATTTCCGGCTGGCCCAGGATCGGGCCGGCAATGCCGGGCAGGATATTCTGCAAATGTTTGGCGGCGCTGACGCCGCCCAGCGGTCCCGGCGAATTGGCGACGATGCCGACCGGCTTGCCGAGGAACGAACTCTTGCCATAGGGCCGCGAACCGACGTCGATGGCGTTTTTCAAGACACCGGGAATCGAGCGGTTGTATTCCGGCGTGACAAACAACACGCCGCTTGAATTCTGCAGCTTTTCGCGAAACGACAGCCAGTCGGCCGGCGGTGCGGCTTCGAGGTCCTGATTGAAGAACGAAATGCCGTGCAAGGTTGTGACGTCGAGCTTGAGCGACGTCGGCGCCAATTTCGCCAGCGCATTAGCGATCTTGAGCGAGAAGCTCTCCTTGCGCAGGCTGCCAACAATCGTCACGACGTGATGCGGGGTGGACATGGGATTTCCTTCTTGAAACGGGACCGCTGCTCTCACTTACGCCACAACCGTAGAAGCATGCAAGTGCATGAAGGTGCAATTTGGGAAACACTGCGTTCGCGCCAGAGCGCTACCGTACCGACCTAGAGCCCTCTCGGTTCTGATTGAATCAGAACCGAGGCTCTGTGCCTTGTTTTGACGTGTTTTCTTCACGCGAACCGGAATCCACTTCGCTCGAAAACGCTATGACGCAGAACGGGCCAGCCTTGCGGCCGGCCCGTCTCGTCGTCTCAGGGACAAAAGATCAGATCACCGGATTCCAGGCCGCCGGAATCAGCCGGTATTTCGTGCCGTCCTTCTCGACATGGCCGATCGAGGGGAAGGTGAAATGGAAGCCCACTACGGTTGCCTTCTCGGCCGCCGCCATATCATAGAATTTATGACGGGTGGTCTGCGCCAATTCGGGATCGGTATCGTAAACCACGTGCCAGTCCGGATTGCGCAGGAAGAATTCCGGAATGTTGGTGACGTCGGCCTGGATCAGGATTTTCGAATTACCGGAGGCGACCGCAAACGAGGTGTGCCCGGGTGTGTGACCCGGCGTCGCGATCGAGGTGATGCCGGGCGCGACTTCCTTGCCCCAGTCATATTTGGTCACCTTGGACTCGATGCCGGTGTAGATTTTTTTCACACCGGCAAAATAGTTCTTCATCATCTCGTTGGACTGGGCCTTGGCGGCATTCTCGTCGCTCATCCAGAATTCCCATTCCTTGGCCGGCACCATGAGCTCGGCATTCGGAAACGCCATCGAGCCATCGAGCGCGCGGATGCCGTTGGTGTGGTCGGGATGCAGATGCGAGATCAGTACGATGTCGATGCTCTTGGGATCGACGCCGGCGGCGGCGAGATTTTGCAACGTACGCCCGACCGCGCCTTTGCTCGGCCCGAAATTGGCGATGCCGTTGCCGGTGTCGATCAGGATCAGCTTGCTGCCGGTGTTGATGAGCTGCGGGTTGAACGGCACGACCACCTTGCCCTGGGGCATGTAAGAGGCCTCCGACGCAGCCAGTGCCTCGTCCTTTGAGATATTGCTGACAAAATTATCCACCGGGCGCACAAACGCCCCGTCATTGATCGAGGTGCATTCATAAGCGCCGACCTTGTAGCGGTAGAAACCCGGCGCCTGCGCGCCCGCCGGCGGGACCGCGGCGCGCGCGGTCGGCGCGGCGATGGGTGTGAGGGCGGCCGCGGCGCCAGCGGCGGCGGCACCTGTTAGAAGTTGGCGACGGTCAAGACCGGTCATGGCGCATTCTCCCTGGTTGAGTGCTTACGTTGTGCGCACGAAATTTCGGCGCGAATGTCGTCCCATCGCGGTCGGAACGCAAGTCTCATCACCGGTCTCATTGCGGCGCAGTACCTTAGTCGAAAGTAGAAACCGCGCATCAAATGATGCCGGAACCTACTTGATCAATTCCACAGACATCGCGACCACCGCGACATCGCCGAGCGTACAGATCAGCGTCCGCGACGCGGCACCGCGCCGCGTGGGCTATAAAAAATTATCCGGCCTTGTTCGGATTGATCAGGTATTTTTCCCCCGTCGCGCGCTTGCCGTAGACGGCGATGTGGTTGAGCGCCAGCGTCTCCTGCAATGACACCACCTGCGTATAGTGACTGGCGAATGTCGTCTTGAGCTCGTCGACCACCCGCTGGCGCAGCTTCGCTCCATCGGCCGGCGCGATCTTCAGCAGGAACGGAGTTAGTAGCCAGCCGCCGACGCCCCAGGCCATGCCGAACCCGCGGTTGAATTCGGTCGGACGCAGATCGAGACCGCCATAGATATAGACCTGCTTGTGCACGCTGGAGCCGTAGCGGCTGTAAACTTTTGCGGTCTTGTTGATTGCGCTCTCCATGCAGGCGAGAATTTGCCCCGCGAGCTTGCCGCCGCCGATGGCGTCGAACGCGATCGTCGCGCCGGTCTCGATCAGCGCATTGGTCAGGTCATCCATGAAGCTCGCGGCGGTGGAATCGACCATATGCTTGGCGCCGATCTTGCGCAGGATGCCGGCCTGCTCCTCGCTGCGCACGATATTGACGAGGCCGATGCCGTCCTTGAGGCAGATCTTGTTGAGCATCTGCCCGAGATTGGAGGCGGCCGCGGTATGCACCAGCGCCTTGTGGCCTTCGCGGCGCATGGTCTCGGTCATGCCGAGCGCGGTCAGCGGATTGACGAAGCAGGAAGCGCCTTCCGCGGGCGTGGTGCCGGCCGGCAACGGCAGACATTCGGCAACCCGGAGGCAGCGGTATTGCGCATACATGGCGCCGCCGAGCATGGCGACGGTCTTGCCCATCAGCGCCTTTGCCGCTTCGGATGAGCCCGTCTTGATAACGACACCGGCGCCCTCATTGCCGACCGGCATCGATTCATCGAGCCTTCCCGCCATGGCTCGCATCCCCGCTTCCGGCACCTTCGCGGTGACCACGGGCAATTCTTTCGTGCCGGAGGCCTTGGCGGTCGACATGTCGGCGGCGCCCACCAACAGCCCGAGGTCCGACGGGTTGATCGGGGAAGCCTCGACGCGGACCACGACTTCATCGGGGCCGGGCTCAGGCACGGGCACGCTTAGCAGTGATATTTCGAGTTCGCCGCTCTTCTTGATAAGCGAGCGAAGTTGCAGCCCGGTCTTGGTGTCGGTGCTCATCTTGAACCTCCTTAATTTCCTACTTTCGGCCTGGCCGAATTCGGCCGGGAGTGTTCTCACGTTGGCCGGGAAACGCAAGCCTGATCGCGTGACACAATTTCGTTTGTTTTGGCTGTCCGACTTTGCGAGAGACCGCGCCATCGCGCTATGCTGCGCGCATCGCGCAAGGGAATTTGACCATGAGCCAAAGCGAGATCGACGCGATCCGCGCGCTGCTGAGCTCAAAACCGCGCCCGGTGGGCTGGCAGGCCCGCCGCCAACGCATCGAGGAAGTCGGGTCGGTATGGCCCGCAGCCGGCGATATCGAATTCGAACAGGTCAAGATCGGCGGACGAGCGGGCGAATGGTCGATGGCGCCCGGCGGCGACGCTTCGCGCGCGTTACTGTATTTTCACGGCGGCGGCTATTGCTCGGGCTCGATCCTCAGCCATCGCCGCTTGGTTAGCGAAGCCGGCCGGGCCGCAAAGTTGCGAACGCTCGCGATCGAATACCGGCTGGCGCCCGAACACCCCTTCCCCGCCGCGCTGGATGACGCGCTCGCGGCATGGAATTTCCTGCGCAACTCGGGGCTCGCCGCCGAGCACATCGTGGTCGGCGGCGACAGTGCCGGCGGCGGCCTGACGGTGGCGCTGATCAGCCGCCTGCGCGCGATGGGCGAACCGATTCCTGCCTGTGCGTGGCTGCTCTCGCCCTGGACCGACCTGACGCTGTCAGGTTCGACGCTTGCGACCAAAGACGCCGTCGATCCCATTATTCACAAGCCGTATCTGGCGGAACTGGTCGACGCTTATCTCCCGACCGAGATCGACCTGAAGCACCCGCTTGTCTCGCCGCTCTATGCTGACTTGAAGGGTTTTCCGCCGACGCTGATCCAGATCGGCGCGTGCGAAACCCTGCTCGAGGATTCCACGCGCTTTGCCGCGGTCGCCGGAAGCGCCAACGTCGCCGTTACGCTTCAGATCTGGCCGGACATGATTCACGCCTGGCCGATGTGGAACGCGCATCTGGAGCCCGGCCGGCGCGCGCTTGAAATGGCCGGCGAATTCATCCGCCGGCATCTCTCTAGAGTCCGATTCAACTCGAGTTGAAACGTCGTGTTCCGTGCAGAACACCAGACATCGTCATGCCCGGGCATAGCCGTCCGAAGGACGGCGTCGCTTCCGCTCGCCTATGCCCGGGCATCCACGTCTTCGCAGTATCGCCGCAAGAAAGACGTGGATGGCCGGGACAAGCCCGACCATGACGGGGAAGTGGGACGAGCGGTTTTATCGCAGCGCCCTCAGCGCCGCCTTCCCCGCATATTTCGCCTGGCTGCCCAGCTGCTGCTCGATCCGCAACAGCTGGTTGTACTTGGCGGTGCGATCCGAGCGCGCGAGCGAGCCGGTTTTGATCTGGCCGCAATTGGTCGCGACCGCGAGGTCGGCGATGGTGGAGTCTTCCGTCTCGCCGGAACGGTGCGACATCACCGCGGTGTAGCCGGCCTTGTGCGCCATCTCGACGGCGGCCAGCGCTTCTGTCAGCGTGCCGATCTGGTTGACCTTGACCAGAATTGAATTGCCGAGACCGCGCTTGATGCCATCGGAGAGCCGCGTCACGTTGGTGACGAACAGATCGTCGCCGACCAGCTGGCACTTATCGCCGATCAGATCGGTGACGCGTTTCCAGCCTTCGAAATCGTCCTCCGCCATGCCGTCCTCGATCGAGACGATGGGATAGCGGGAGACGAGCTCGGCGAGGTATTTTGCCTGCTCTTCGATCGAGCGGGTTTTTCCTTCGCCTTCATAGACGTAGGCGCCGTTCTTGAAGAATTCCGTGGACGCCGGATCAAGCGCCAGCGCTACGTCCTGCCCCGGTTTGTAGCCGGCCGCCTCGATCGACTTCACCACAAAGCTAAGCGCTTCGTCGGCTGACTTGAGATTAGGGGCGAAGCCGCCTTCGTCGCCGACATTGGTGTTGTGGCCGGCATCGTGCAGCGCCTTTTTCAGCGTCTGGAACACCTCCACGCCCATGCGCAGGCCTTCCGAAAAGGTTGGCGCGCCGATCGGCATGATCATGAATTCCTGGAAGTCGATCGGATTATCCGCATGCACGCCGCCGTTGATGATGTTCATCATCGGCACCGGCAACTCCCGCGCCGAAGTGCCGCCGACGTAACGATAAAGCGGCATGTCGAAGGATTCGGCCGCGGCCTTGGCGCAGGCCAGCGAAACGCCGAGGATGGCGTTGGCCCCCAGCCGGCTCTTGTTCGGCGTGCCGTCGAGATCGATCATGATCTGGTCGATCTGAACCTGCTGCTCGACGTCCATGTCGCTCAGGGCTTCCAGGATCTCGCCATTCACGGCGGCCACCGCTTTCTGCACGCCCTTGCCGAAATAGCGCGCCTTGTCGCCGTCGCGCAATTCAACCGCCTCATGCGCGCCGGTGGAGGCGCCCGAGGGAACCGCCGCCCGCCCCACCGAGCCGTCTTCCAGCACGACATCGACCTCGATGGTCGGATTGCCGCGGCTATCGAGGATCTCGCGGCCGATGATGTCGACGATGGCGGTCATGGGTGCCTCTTTGGAACGGGGACTGAAGGTTCGCGCTGCTTCTACAGCAAGGTTTTGACGCGGAAAAGGCCGTGGGCCCGTGACGTTTCGGCGCGAATTGTCTAATAACGCGGCATCGGAGATACCCCATGTTGAAAACGCCCCCCAAATCGTCGAAATCGAAAGTTCTTCAGCTCGGCCGCGCCGTGGAATGGCCCACGACGCCCGATGAAGCCCAAATCGACCGCGTGCCCAATCCGCAAAGCGACACGAACTACGTGGTGCGCTTCACCGCGCCGGAATTCACTTCGATCTGCCCGGTCACCGGGCAGCCGGATTTCGCCCACCTGATGATCGACTATGTGCCGGGGCAATGGCTGCTGGAGTCGAAATCGCTAAAACTCTATGTCGCGAGTTTTCGCAATCACGGCGCATTTCACGAGGATTGCACTGTCATGATCGGCAAACGGATAGCAGCGGAGATCAAGCCGAAATGGCTGCGCATCGGCGGCTACTGGTATCCGCGCGGCGGCATTCCGATCGACGTGTTCTGGCAGACCGGCAAATTGCCCAAGGGAATGTGGGTACCCGATCAGGGCGTGGCACCCTATCGCGGGCGGGGGTGATGCAAGCCGCGAAGACGTGCTGAACCAGGCATGCGGTGCTGTGGCAGCAAAGCGCGCGTTGCGATCCGATTGCCGCTGGCTTTCAGCGCGATGTCTTGATCTGGATGGCAAAATATCCGTATGGCAAAATCTGTCTGGCAAATGCAGGGAACTTTCGGTCCCTCTCGGCGTCATCTCGTCATCTGAAGCAATCCGATAAGGCTTGGCGCGGGAGGGTGCCACGTCGAAAACCCGCATTGGAATTGCCGTTGTTGTTCTGGCCACCCTGCTGTCGAGTGCGGCCCCGGCCGGAGTGCGTCTTGGCATCGGTCCCGTTGGGGTTGCAAGGTTTGCAGTCGCCCGCGTATTGTCGCTCGGGGGACTATATCGCGCTCGTGCTTTTGCGCGTCACGGCCATATCCGAATGGCTGCCCTCAGATCGCAAGACATCCGCTACGCCATTGATTCCGGGCTTACCGACCCAGTGGTGCGCCGGCAGATCGTCGCGGCCGCAGCGCTGGCCGGCTGGCATGGCGGCCGCACCGCGAACGGGTGGTGGCAACATGGCGACGGCGGATATGGATGGGTCGGGCCGCTATTCTGGCCATTCGCCATCTACGACATCTACGACGACGCCATCTGGGGCGACGGCATCGGCTTCTGGGATTACGGCTATCCTGACATCTACGCCGCGATCTTCGCGCCTTACGGCCATGGTGATCTCGCCGCCTATACCGGACCGAGCCCGTCCGGCCGAGGGCATCGCAGAGTCCCTCCGGTCCAACAGCTCTGCGGCGATGACAGCCGCGAAATTGCCGGCCTCATCGATCAGCTTCAGCAGGCGATACAGCCGAACAATGAGGCGCAGCGGGCCGCTTTGGACGATCTTGCCAACGCATTGATCTCGGCCGCCCAGATGATCCGGGCGTCGTGTCCGGCGCAGCCGGCGTTCACAGCAGCGGACCGATTGGCCGTGATGCAGCAGCGCATCGGGGCGATGATCCAGGCAGAGTTAGCCGTGGAGCAGCCGCTGGGGAAATTCTATGACGTGCTGGATGACGAGCAGGAAGCACGGCTCAATGCACTCGCCGAAGATCGGCACAAGATATTCGCCGCGAACGGGGCCACGGAAGCGTCTGCCCAAGGCTGCGGCGCGGCGCAACCAGCCGCGTTGCATTGGCCGGCGGACGAGATCGAGGCCAGGCTGCACCCGAACGATATTCAACGTGCCGCTCTTAAGGAGCTGCAGGACGCCGGCGCCAGCGCTGTCGACATCCTGAACAGTGCATGCCGGCCGATAGACGCGATCACACTACCCACTCGCCTTGACGCAGCGGAGGGGCGGCTCGATGCCATGCAGCGGGCGGTCCATCTGATGAGCGCCGCGCTCGAGGGCTTCTATGCGACGCTGAACGACGAGCAGAAGGCGCAGTTCGAGGCGATCGGACAAAAACGAACGACGTAATCTCCGATCGCGGCGGCATTCCGATCGACGTGTTCTGGCAAACCGGCAGACTGCCGAAAGGCATTTGGGTGCCGGATCAAGGCGCCTTATCGCGGCCGGGGATGATCGGACGCACAATTTGGATACAAGCGATCATCGATGGTATCGTGCCATCAGGGGCTGCGAAGAGCAACCAGTCGTCTGGCATGCGCACCAGGCCAAGCCGCCCGCGCTAGACCAGAACAAACATAAACTAGCGTGGCAGCTGGACCACTCGGTGGTGGCTGATCACTCTGTGATGTTCCGAAATCAATGGGGGAAGTCAATGCGACTTGCTGGGGCGGCATTATGTCTTGTTTTGGCGGGATCGGTTCACGCGGGCGAGCGGTGGCCGGCGGAAGCATGTAACAGTGTTCAGGAGTTGGAAGCGTTCTACTACAATTCCACCCCCGACCTGACAAGCAAGGCATGGGCGGTAAGGCCACTGCTTGTACTTGAGCGAGACCATTGCGGCGTCGAAGTGAAGACGAAGATCGAAGAGAGCGACAACGTCATCAAATTGCACCTCTGGCCTGCGCATGTTTGCGCCGCTCTAGCCAATACCAAAGGCCTCCGGACAGTGCTCGCAAAGCCGCTTGATGAGCATTGCAGCGAGAACGCTATGGCAAAGAAAAAGGCTGGAGGGTGAGAGGGTGGGATGCTCGGGTGTACTTCGCTTAGGGCTATCCGCCTCGTTACAGGCGATGCCTCCGTTATTCGGCCAGCAAACCATTCGGCGCTCGCGCCCACAAGGCCTGGTGGGACAAGGGCATCAAGAACGTGCCGCATCAGATCGGCGCGGCGCTCAGGGACGAAAGTTTCTATACCCAGGCGATCACGGCCGCGAGCGGGCCGGCGATGGTGAACTTCACCTCTCTGCCGATTGCCAGGCCGGCCTCCGCCACATTTGCATATGCGATGTTGGCAGGCCGAACCCAGGACACCATTCCCGACGCCGCGGATGAGGTGTTCGTTTCCGCGCCGGTGTTGTTGGGCGCATGGGCTGACGAATGAAATTCAATTTAATGGTGTCGGCGGACCGCGAACCTACATCAGCTTCACATGCATCGGCGATCAACCGTGTTGATCGCGTATTCGAGGGAGTCTCGGCATGAAAAAATTTCTCGTTCTTTGCGTCGCCCTTGGCGTTGGCCTTTCGACCACTGCCGCGTTTGCCCGGGGCGGCATGGGCATGGGATCGCATATGTCGGTCACTGGCGGCGCCCTTGGCACCAGCGCCGCTACGCCCGGCACCAACTCATCGGGCACGGCGCTCCCGTCATCCGGCACTGAAAGTCCCATGAAGGGGCCGCTGCTTGGCACCAATCCCGCCATCGACCACGAAGAAGCGAAGGTCGACAAGATGATAGCCTCGATCTGCCGGGGCTGTTGATCCGGAAGCAGAGGGCAAACGACGCCGGCCTCAAGAGCATGATCCGGAAAAGTGGGTACCGGTTTTCCGAAAAGATCATGCTCAAACAAAAAGATAGAGCGGGATGACGATTCGAAGAAACGTCATCACGCTCTAGGGTTAGGTCAGCTGCGGGCCCATCAGGCGCTGCGCGTTTTCGGCGCACAGCACGTGGTGATGGAGGTTCGCGATCCACTGCCGGCCGGAAACGGTCAGACTCAGATATTTGATGCCCTCGTCGAGATGCATCGAGACCGAGTTCCAGAAAAATTCCGGATATTTGTCGACGAGATCGGCCGGCGACGAATAGCCTAGCTGCAGGTTCATGCCGATTTCCTCGAATTCATAGAACAGCGCGTTGACCTTCTTGGCGTACATCGGGTCGCCGAGCTGTCCGATCAAATCGGCAGCCTGAACGAGACAGGGTAAGTTATCCCCATCTGGCGCCTTTCTCTCGGGCGCAGGCGGAAAGCGGGTAAATTCGATGGCGTCCGCAATTCGCTCAGCGTCAATGCCCGGGGTTTTTCCAAGGCGCTCGATCGCAAACAGCTTCGAGCGGTCGACGTGGTAAGGCGTCAGCGACGCATCGGACGCGCCGCGCGGCAACGCGATCCGGTCTCCCTTTTCGCTCACGACAAATTCGTCTTCGGTATCGCCGCTCAATGCGCCCCGCACATAGCCGATGTCGTGGAACAAACAGGCGAGGATGAGATGAAGGTAGTCGGAAGGTTCGATCCGGCGCGACATCGTCAAGCCTTGCAGGATGTCGCGGCCGACCATGGCGACCAGCCATGTGTGCTCGTAATTGTGATATAGCGCGTCGCTTCGACCGATGCACTCGATGGTGATCCGGGCCAGTGAACCGAGGCGCTCTGCCGATTCGTCGTGCTTTGAACCAAAGATTTCACGGAAGTCGCCGGCGAGATATTTTCCGAGTTTTCGAGCCGCCGACGCCGTGATGGTCTTCATCGACATTCTCCGCCTGAGGCAACGCCGCCAACGCAAGCATTACCGCATTGTCTGCAATCGATTGTCCAGTGCCGGCTTCCGAGCGCAGTGATCTCCGGGTTTTGGCGTTGGCCGCGATGGAAACGCTTTGTGTCAGCCTGTCTGACCAAGTCGCTGCGTTGTGCGGCCGATGCATCACGCACGAAGGCGTGCGATGGCTCCGGCAACGATTTGCATCGCAACGCCCGTCACCCATCCCAGCATGATGATGATCGTCCAATTGATCTGTGGGACCTCACGAAGCACAATCACAACAACCGAAACAAACGCCGTTAGCGCAGCGAAAAACGTGCCTACCGCGCTCAAGAATTCCGCCGCATCGATCTTGCTACGGGAACTGCCTTTTGCAAGCTCTCGCTCTGGCGCAGGGGGAGTATCGATACCCAGATAAAACCCCACCGCACCACTGATCATCATGATAAGCAGAAAACCCTGGGAGGCAAACAATGCGATGCTGGTCCCGACATGGACGGCCACAAACAATCCACTCGCCGCTCCGGCCATCGCAAGCCCAATGCGTTCGAGCACATGGGCAAATCTTCTCACGCGGGATCGCATTGTCGTAACCCACGGATTGCTGCGTTCAGGTTAGGCCTTTTTGCTGCGGTTTGGAAGATGCCGTATCGGCCGCCCTCGTCTGCCGCAGCAGCCGTGCGCAGGCCAGGCCAAGCGCGACCATCACGGCCGCCGCCGTCAGCAAGGTTGGGCTCTTGCCGGCATGCTGGAGGCCGAACCCGTAGGCGATCGGACCCACGGTCTGGCCCATGTAGAAGAAGAACGAGTGCAGCGACAGTGCGGTGGCGCGGGCTTCGACCGAGAGTTCGCTGGCAAACACCTGCAGGCAGCCGTGGATCATGTAAAATCCCCAGCCCATGAACAAAAAGCTGATCGCCTGGACCTTCCAGCCCAGACCCAACGCCGTGACGGCGAGTTGCAGCCCGACCAGCGAGGCGCCCGCGAACATCATGCCCTTGACGCGAAGAAAAGGCAGGAAGCGGGAAACCGTCAGCGTATAGAACAGGCCGCCAACGGCAAATCCGGCGATGACAATCCCCGCGATCGACAGGCTGGTCTCGCCGAGCTCGAACAGGAAAGAGGCGACAAAAGGAAACAGCCCGAGGACGCAACATCCCTCGATGAACACCGCGCCGTAACAAAGCGCGTTCGGATTGGAAAAAATCGTGCGATAGCCATGTTTGAGCATCGACAGATTGGTTCGCGGAGCCGGCGTCAGGGCAGCGCCCCGAAAGCCTGCGGCCACGGCAACCGACGCCACGACCATCAGGAGCCCGAGCACCGCCAGCACCCCGCGCCAGCCCATGAAATCGCCGATCAGGCCCGAGGCGGACGCGCCAAGAAGATTGCCCGTCATGGAGCCCGCCAGCGTGCGGCCGATCGCGACCTGGCGCTTTTCCGGACCCACGAGGTCGCTGGTCAAGCCGAGCGCAACCGGAAAGACGCCGCCGGAGCCGATTCCGGCGAGAATTCGGGTCGCAAACAGCAGCGGAAACGACGTCGACATCGCGCCAAGGATGCTCGCCAGGCCCAGCAGCACCAGGCACACGATCATCAATCGCGCCTTGCCGAACAGATCGGCCGCAGCCCCAAGCGCGGGCTGGACGATCGCAAAGGTGAAGGCGAACACCGCCGAAAAGCTCGCGGCGGCGGCGATGCTGACGCCGAGCTCGTCGGCGACATGCGGCAACACCGGATCGAGCGCGCGGGCCGACAGGCTCGCCGCAAAGGTCGTGAGCGCGATGATGTTGATGGCCGGCGGCATGCGCTGATCGTGCGGCCGCAATCCGGTTTGCGGCATCAACGCGCTACATTCGTTGCTGGCTGCCTTTGCAGATTCTTGGCGAGCGCATCGAATGCCATCAGCGTCCGCACCAGGTCCTCGAACGCAGAGAGCGGCACCATGTTGGGGCCATCCGACGGCGCACGGTCAGGATCGGGATGGGTCTCGATGAAGACGCCGGCGACGCCGACCGCGACCGCGGCGCGCGCCAAGACCGGCACGAATTCGCGCTCACCGCCCGACGAGGTGCCCTTGCCGCCCGGCTGCTGCACCGAATGGGTGGCGTCGAAGATAACCGGCGCGCCGGTGGTGCGGGCGAGGATCGGCAATGCGCGCATGTCCGACACCAGCGTGTTGTAGCCGAATGAGGCGCCGCGCTCGGTGACCAACACGTTGGCGTTGCCGGCGCCGGTGATCTTGGCGACGACATTGGCCATGTCCCACGGCGCCAGGAACTGGCCTTTCTTGATATTGACAGTCTTCCCCGTCGCGGCCGCCGCCAGCAACAGATCGGTCTGCCGGCACAGGAAGGCCGGGATCTGCAGGACATCGACCGCCTGCGCGACCTCCGCGCATTGCGCGGCCTCGTGGACGTCGGTCAGCACGGGCATGCCGAGCGAGGACCTGATCTCGGCAAAGATCGGCAGCGCCTGCTTCAAGCCGATGCCGCGGGCGGCCGAGGCGCTGGTGCGGTTGGCCTTGTCGAACGAGGTTTTGTAGACGAGGCCGATCCCGAGCCTACCTGCGATCTCCTTCAGCGCCGCGGCGACTTCGAGCGCGTGGGAACGGCTTTCGAGCTGGCACGGGCCGGCGATGATCGAAATCGGCAAATCATTGCCGAATTTGACATCGCCCAGCGTCACGACCGACGCAGCTGAGATGGCGGTGCTCAAAAGCCCTTTTCCCTCGTTGGCAATGGTCACTTCACCGCTGAGAATCCGGTCGGCACCAGGAACTGGCTGACGATGTTGCCGACGATCTGGCCGTCAGCTTCGGTTTTCGCGCGTGCGTCGATCCACTCCTGATCGCTCTGAAATGCAGTCCATTTCTTTTCGCGATCGGCAAGCGATTCCCATGCCAGGAAATAAGTCAGCTCCTGATTGGATTCGCCGATCAGCGTGGTGAAGAATCCCGCCTGCTTGATGCCGTGTTTTTCCCAGATTTTCAGCGTGATGGTCTCGAAGCGTTTCAAGAGCGCCGGCAGACGGCCGGGAATACTGCGGTAGACGCGCATTTCATAGATCATGGGTTCCTCCATTTTCTTGCGCCGTGGTTATAGCCGGTGCTTGGGAGGCTGTCTTGGTGGGAAGGGACACGCCCTATGGCGCGAGGCGCATGGCTGACGTGCTGCGTCCCGGAGGCGAAGCCGGACTTAAACCAGCCGCGACTGCACCACCGCCGCCTGAATGAACGACGCAAACAGGGGATGCGGTTCAAACGGCCGCGATTTCAGTTCGGGGTGGAATTGCACCCCGATGAACCAGGGATGATCGTCATATTCGACGATCTCCGGCAGCACGCCGTCGGGCGACATGCCGGAGAATCTCAGGCCGTGCTGTTCGAGCCGGTCCTTGTAGGCGGTGTTGACCTCGTAGCGATGGCGGTGGCGCTCCGAAATCTCGGTGGCGCCGCCATAGACCTCCGACACCCGGCTGCCGCGATTGAGCACCGCAGGGTAAGCGCCAAGGCGCATGGTGCCGCCGAGATCGCCGGATTTTGTGCGCTTCTCCAGTTCGTTGCCGCGCAGCCATTCGGTCATCAGGCCGACCAGCGGCTCTCGGGTCGGGCCGAATTCGGTGGAATTCGCCGCCTCGATGCCGACCAGATTGCGCGCCGCCTCGATCACCGCCATCTGCATGCCGAAGCAGATGCCGAAATAAGGCACGTCGCGCTCGCGCGCGAACTGCGCCGCGCGGATCTTGCCTTCGGCGCCGCGCTGGCCGAAACCGCCGGGCACCAGGATGCCGTTGACGTGCTCGAGGAACGGCGCCGGGTCCTCGTTCTCGAACACCTCGCTCTCGATCCAGTCGAGATTGACCTTGACCTTGTTGGCGATGCCGCCATGCGACAAGGCCTCGATCAGCGATTTATAGGCGTCCTTCATGCCGGTGTATTTGCCGACGATGGCAATGGTCACGGCACCCTCGGGATTGCGGATGCGCTCGTTGATGACGTTCCAGCTTTGCAGCGCCGGCGGAATTTTCGGCGCGATGCCGAATGCCGCCAGCACTTCGTCGTCGAGGCCGGCGGCGTGATAAGCCTCGGGCACCGCGTAGATGTTGTCGACGTCGCGCGCCTCGATCACGGCGCTCTCGCGCACGTTACAAAATAGCCCGAGCTTGCGCCGCTCTTCCTTCGGAATCGGCCGGTCGGTGCGGCACAGCAGGATATCGGGCTGGATGCCGATCGAACGCAATTCCTTGACCGAATGCTGGGTCGGCTTTGTCTTCAGTTCGCCGGCGCTCGGGATGAACGGCAACAGCGTCAGATGAATGTAGATGGCGTGCTCGCGCGGCAAGTCGTTCTTGATCTGCCGGATCGCCTCGAAGAACGGCAGGCCCTCGATATCGCCGACGGTGCCGCCGATCTCGCACAGCACGAAGTCGAAATCGTCGTTGCTGTCGAGGATGAAATCCTTGATCGCGTTGGTGACGTGCGGGATCACCTGGATGGTGGCGCCGAGATAATCGCCGCGCCGCTCCTTGGTGAGAATATCCTGATAGATGCGCCCGGTCGTGATGTTGTCGGCCTTGCTGGCCGGGCGCCCGGTAAAACGCTCGTAATGGCCGAGGTCGAGATCGGTCTCGGCGCCGTCATCGGTCACGAACACTTCGCCGTGCTGGTACGGCGACATCGTTCCGGGGTCGAGATTGAGATAGGGATCGAGCTTCCGCAGCCGAACCTTGTAGCCACGCGCCTGCAACAGCGCACCAAGTGCTGCTGAAGCCAGACCCTTTCCGAGCGAGGAAACCACGCCGCCGGTGATGAAGATATACCGCGCCATGGGACCTAACCTTTAAGGCCACAGGGCCGATTCGCCAAAGCCAATCGCTTGGCTTAGGCCAACCTTGCGCCAGGCTGTGGGTGACGTGAAATTTAAAGCAATATCAGTGCATTGATGGGAATTTCTGATGCAAGACAGTAGCCATTCTCTTGCATGGCGCCCCTGCTTTATTGCGATTGTGGCGCCTGCGGACCCGAGGGCGCGGATTGCTTCTGCTGTTCGTCCGCCTTCTTCAGCGAATCCAGAATTCCGCCTGAGGTCGGCGGAGCCACCGGAGTTGCCCCGCCCACCGGCTGGGATTGCGAGGCCGGCGTGCCCAAAATCGAACTCGGCTTGCGATCGTAGCTTGCCAACCATGACAGGAACAGGCTGGTCGCGAAGAAGCCCACCGCCAGAACGGCGGTCGTGCGCGTCAGCAAATTGGCCGTGCCGCGGCTCGACATGAAGCCGGCACCGCCGCCGACGCCAAGGCCGCCGCCTTCGGATTTCTGCAGCAGTACGGTCGCGATCAGGGTCGCAACGATCATGAGGTGGATTACGATAACGACGGTCTGCATCTCTAACCTTCCGTCGCAAACCAAAAGCGCCGGGCGTCGGCTGCTCCTGCTGGTTTACGGGGTTTGAAGTGGCGCGGTGTTACACGATTGGACGGGGCATTGTCACCCCCACACCGGTCAGCCCTTAAGTTAGGGACAACCGCGCGCAATCGCAAGGAAATCGGCCGCCTTCAGGCTGGCTCCGCCGACCAGCGCGCCATTGACGTTTTTGACCGCCATTAGCTCGGCGGCATTCGAGGGTTTTACAGAACCGCCGTAGAGGATGCGGATTTTGGCCCCCTCCCCCTTAAACCGCTCGATCAGGAGTTCCCTGATAAAGCCATGAACTTGTTCGACATCTCCGGCCGTCGGGGTCAATCCGGTACCAATTGCCCAGACCGGCTCATAGGCCACCACGAGGTTGTCAGCCGTGGCCCCATCCGGCAACGAGGTCTTGAGTTGGCCGCCGCAGACGTCCAGCGTTTGCCCGGCATCGCGCTGCTTCTGGGTTTCGCCGATACAGACGATGGCGGTAAGACCTGCGCGCCAGACCGCTTCCGCCTTTTGCCGAACCAGCAGGTCGGTTTCGCCATGGTCGGCGCGCCGCTCGGAGTGGCCGACAATGATGGTGCGGACACCGGCATCGCCAAGCATTTCGGCCGAAATATCGCCGGTGTGGGCGCCGGACGGCTTGGGGTGACAATCCTGCGCGCCGACGCCAAGGGTTTTCGATCCCCGCGCCTTTTCCGCAAACGTTGCGATCAGCGTCGCCGGCGGGCAAACCAACAGATCCGCTTTGGCCGCGACATCGGAGGCCCCGGCAAGCATCGCCTCGAACTCGCCCAGGGACGATTTCAGGCCGTTCATTTTCCAGTTGCCGGCAATCAGCGGCCGAATGGCATCGGTCATGTCGGGAGCACCCCTAAAGCGAATATCCGGGTCAAGCATGCGCTAGCAGAGCACGGCGGCGAGTTCCAGATACCTTACCTGCAATCCCAAACGCCGTTTACCGCTTCAATTCGTCCTCCCCGTCAAGGTTGCGACGAGGCGGCTGCCACTTTATGATGCTTTATCAATCCGGTGATGCCCTGTTGCGGAATTCGATGCCGAATTCCCCTTGGGCGCGACCCGGTTCCCTCCTGCCAACAAGTTGGACCCATGCTTCGAGGAATGCGTAAAGCCTCATCAAACTGGCTCGGCAAAACCATAATGGCCGTGGTGATGGGCGTTTTGATCGTCAGTTTTGGCATTTGGGGCATCGCCGACATTTTCAGGGGCTTCGGACAGTCGACACTCGCCACCGTCGGCCACACCGAGATCTCGATCAATGAATTCCGCCAAGTCTATAACGACAAGCTGCAGCAGATCGGCCGTCAATTCGGCCGTCCGCTGACCGCGGATCAGGCGCGTGCCTTCGGCTTCGACCGCCAGGTCCTGCAGCAAACCATTGCCGAAGCAGCCCTCGACGAGCAAGCACGGCGGCTTGGCCTCGGTCAGTCGGACGCCGAGACCAAGCGCATGATTTTCAACGATCCCAATTTCAAGGGCGTGAACGGCAATTTCGATCCGAACCGTTTCGAGGCCACGATCCGGCAATTCGGCTATACCGAGCCGCGTTATGTCGCCGAGCAGCGGCGGGTCTCGCTGCGCCGTCAGATCGCCGGTACCATCTCGGCCGGTCTCGAACCGCCGAAAACCTTGATCGAAGCGCTGAGCCGCTTCCAGAACGAGCAGCGGTCGATCGAATACGTCAAACTGGACGCCGCGCAGGCCGGGACCGTCGATCAGCCGTCGCCGGAGACGTTGGCGGGCTATTTCGACGACCACAAGGTCCAGTTCCGCGCCCCCGAATATCGCAAGATTGCCTTTGTCGCGATTACGCCCGAGGAGATCGGCAAATGGTCTGACGTGTCCGACGAGGACGCCAAAAAACTGTACGAGCAGCGCAGCGACCGGCTCGGCACGCCGGAAAAGCGCGAGGTGTCGCAAATCGTGTTTCCGAACGCCGAGGAAGCCGCGGCGGCTCGCAGCCGCATCGCATCCGGAACCTCGTTTGAGGATCTCGCCAAGGAGCGCGGCCTCAAGGCGTCCGACGTCGATCTCGGCATGGTCGCAAAATCCGGCATCATCGATAGCGCGATCGCGGACGCGGCGTTTTCGCTGCCCTCCGGCGAGGTGAGCCAGCCGGTGCAGGGCCAGTTCGGCATTGCGCTCGTCAAGATCGGCAAGATCGAGCCGGGGGTCGAAGTTTCCTATGAAAGCGTCGCCGCCGACCTGAAGAAGGAAATTGCCGCCGATCGCGCGCGCAAAATGGTCGGCGAATTGCGCGACAAGATGGAGGATGAGCGCGGCGGTGGCGCCAGCGTCATCGAAGCCGCACAGAAACTGAAACTCGCCGCCGTCACCATCGACGCCGTCGACCGCTCCGGCCGTCAGCCCAACGGCCAGCCCGTGGCCAACATTCCCCACGGCCTCGATGTCGTCTCGCAGGCCTTCAACAGCGATGTCGGCGTCGACAACGATCCGATTTCATATGGCGGCGGTTATGTCTGGTACGACGTGCTCGGCATCACCCCCTCGCGCGAGCGCACCCTTGACGAGGTCAAGGACCAGGTCGAGGCGAGATGGCGCGACGACCAGATCACGAGCCGGCTGAGAGCCAAGGCCACGGAGATGGTTCAGAAGATCGACGGAGGCGGCAAGTTCGCGGACCAAGCGGCGGCAGCCGGGCTGAAGGTTGAAACCGCGGCCGGCTTCAAGCGCGACGCCTCGCCGTCCGGCCTGCCGACAAGCGTGGTCTCGGCGGCGTTCCGCACCGCCAAGGACGGCGCTGGGCAAACCCCGGGTTCTGTGCCCGGCGAGTGGATCGTGTTTCGCGTCACAGATATCACGGTGCCGCCGGTCGACCTCGCGTCCGACGACATGAAGAAGCTGAAGGAGACGCTGGAGCGCGGGCTGACCGACGAGCAGGTCGCGCAATACGTCACCAAGCTTGAATCCGAGATCGGCACGTCGGTCAATCCGGCCGCCCTGGCGCAGGTGACGGGCGCGAACAATAATGAATAATAATCGAGCATGATCCCGAAAGGCAGAGACCGGTTTTTCGAAAACATCATGCTCTGAACTAATTGGGCATTCCCGAAAGCACGCGATGGACGACCTCAAATCTATCATCGGAAAAGTCGCGACCGGCGCAACCTTGTCGCGCGACGAGGCGGCGTCGGCCTTTGACAGCATGATGTCCGGCGAGGCCACCCCATCGCAGATGGGCGGCCTGCTGATGGCGTTGCGCGTCCGCGGCGAAACCGTCGATGAGATTACCGGCGCGGTATCGGCGATGCGCGCCAAAATGCTGCGCGTCGAGGCGCCGGCCGACGCCGTCGACGTGGTCGGTACCGGCGGCGACGGCTCCGGCTCGGTCAACGTCTCGACCTGCGCCTCGTTCATCGTCGCCGGCACTGGCGTCCCCGTGGCCAAACACGGCAATCGCGCGCTGTCGTCGCGCTCGGGCGCCGCCGACGTGTTGTCGTCGCTTGGCGTCAAGATCGACATCAAGCCGGAGCATGTCGGCCGCTGCGTGCACGAAGCCGGTATCGGCTTTATGTTCGCGCCCTCGCACCATCCGGCGATGAAGAATGTCGGCCCGACCAGGGTCGAGCTTGCGACCCGCACGATCTTCAATCTGTTGGGCCCGCTGTCCAATCCGGCCGGCGTGAAACGGCAAATGGTCGGGGTGTTTTCGCGGCAATGGGTGCAGCCGCTGGCGCAGGTGCTGAAAAACCTCGGCGCCGAAAAGGCCTGGGTCGTGCACGGCTCCGACGGCCTCGATGAAATCACCCTCACCGGCCCGACCTTCGTGGCGGCGCTGGAGAACGGCGATATCCGCACCTTCGAGGTGACGCCGGAGGAAGCGGGCCTCGCGCGCGTCAACGGCGACGCCCTCAAGGGCGGCGATGCCGACGCCAATGCGGTCGCGCTGCAAAGCGTGCTCGACGGCAGGCCCAGCCCCTTTCGCGAGGTCGCGTTGCTGAACGCCGCGGCGGCGCTGATCGTGGCCGGCCGCGCCAAAAGCTTGAAGGAAGGCGTCGCGATGGGCACAAAATCGCTCGATTCAGGGGCTGCGGCCGCGCGGCTGAAGCACCTGATCGCAGTCTCCAACGGCTGAGCCGAGGGGCGCCTTGCAATGTCCGACATCCTGACCAAGATCGAGGCTTACAAGCGCGAGGAAATCGCTGCCGCCAAGCGCACCCATCCGCTGGCAAGCATTGAGGCGCTGGCGAAAACTGCCCCCGCGCCGCGCGGCTTTGTCAAAGCGATCCGCGACAAGCTCGGCCGGGGCGAATACGCGCTGATCGCCGAGGTGAAAAAAGCCTCGCCGTCGAAGGGGCTCATTCGCGCCGACTTCGATCCGCCGGCGCTGGCCAAGGCGTATGAAAGCGGTGGCGCGGCCTGTCTGTCGGTGCTGACCGATACGCCGTCGTTCCAGGGCCATCTCGATTTCATGGTGGCGGCGCGTGCGGCAACGAATTTGCCAGTGCTGCGCAAGGATTTCATGTTCGACCCCTATCAGGTGATCGAGGCCCGCGCCCATGGTGCCGATTGCATCCTGATCATCATGGCGGCACTGGACGATGCTGCTGCGGGCGTTATCGAGGACACCGCGATCGCCTATGGCATGGACGTGCTGATCGAGATCCACGACCGCGCTGAACTTGATCGCGCGCTAAAACTCCGCTCGCCGATGATCGGCGTCAACAACCGCAATTTACGGACCTTCGAGACCACGCTTGCGACCAGCGAGGCGCTGGCGCCGCTGATCCCAAGGGATCGCCTGATGGTCGGCGAGAGCGGCATCTTTGCACCCGGCGATCTGGCGCGGCTTGAGCGGCTCGGCATGTCGACCTTCCTGGTCGGCGAAAGCCTGATGCGGCAGCAAGACGTGGCGGCCGCGACCCGCGCGCTGCTGGCGCGAGGCGACGCGCCGCGGGCCACGGGCACGCGCTGACCCATGGCGCGCAAATCCTCCAAGGACGTCCCCGCCCTCACCCATATCGACACCAAAGGCGAAGCGCGGATGGTGGATGTCTCCGCCAAGCCCGCGACCGAACGGCTGGCGGTCGCCGAAGGCCGCGTCGTCATGAGCAGGGCGACGCTCGAACTGATCGTCTCGGGAAATGCCAAGAAGGGAGACGTGCTCGGCACCGCGCGGCTTGCCGGCATCATGGCGGCCAAGCGCACCTCCGACCTGATCCCGCTGTGCCATCCGCTGGCGCTGTCGAAGGTCACGCTGGAAATTACGCCCGATAAGAAACTGCCAGGCTGCGTCGTCCGCGCGAGCGTTAAGGTCAGCGGACCGACCGGCGTCGAGATGGAGGCGCTGACCGCGGTCGCGGTCGCGTGCCTGACGATCTACGACATGGTCAAGGCGGTGGAGCGCGGCGTCCACATCGAGGGCATTCATCTGGTCGAAAAAAAGGGCGGCAAGTCCGGGCACTACCGCGCCTGAGAATCCGGCCATGCCCGGCTTCACGACGGCGTGATCAACGGGGATGGAAGAGTGCATCGACTCCGGTGTTGTTCTCCGCGAAGCCTCGGCGCAGAATCCAACACGGAGCAACGCCATGTCGACCTTCAAGCCGACTTTTGCATTTTTTGGCGCGGTGGTCATTTTGTCGACCGCGCTTGCAACGCCGCTACTGGCCCAGCAGGTAATGTCGGAGCCCGCTTATTGCGCGTTCTTCTACCCCAACGCGAACTGCCAGAACAAAGGACCCGGCAATCCCTACACCGATCCCAATTACCATCGCAACGCCGCGCAAAATGCGTGGTCGTCAGGTCAGACCGTTGGAATCGCCCCCACGCGGTCGGTGAGACATCGCTCCGATCGCCGCGCCGCTCGGACGTGGTAGCCATCGCGTGCGATTTGCTTTTAACGCGCCGCGGGGCGATGGCGCTCGCGATAGGTTCTGGTCTTGATCCGGTTGCCACACAGCGTGGACATGCACCACCGTCGCGTCGCCGGCTTGGAGCGATCGAAAAATACCCGGCGGCATTCTTCGGCCGCGCACATCTTCAGCCGATCCAGAGTTCCCCTGATGGAACCGTCATAAAGCTCGGCTGATATCGCCGACAGCCCGGCCAGCGCGTCGTCATGCGCAGGCCTCAGCGCCATGCCACCATGGTTCCGCGCCTCGGCCACGAGCGGGAACAATTTTAACGCGTCGTTGAGCGGCCGAACCACTTCCTCGTTCTTGCGCCGCTCAACGGGATCGCACTGCAAATAGTCGCGGACGCAGCCGCGCAGTTGCAACGCCGCCTCGAACATCGCGGGCGTGATTTTGGCACCGGTCCACAGCAGCCCGCGCTGCGCCATCCAGGCGCCAAGCTGGCGCGGGCCGGTCAGTTCGTCGCTCTGCACATGCGCCACGCCGTGGTGGGTGAAATGACGGACATCGAGCGAATTGGCGAAATCATAGAGATTTGCCAGTTCGTCCGGAACTTTGAACTTTTTCGACTCTTTCGACATCCTGAGCACCAGTAAAGCACATTTACCGGTTGACAGCAAGAAACACCTGTATAGAACTTATACCGGTGTTCAATAGTGATTGATGCGCCGTGCTGCAAATGCCGTGTCGATAGCGGGAACACCGCGGAGATGGAGAATGGACGCCGTGGCCGACGATCTGCATTATCTTGAACTCACCGAGCTCGCGGCATGCATCAAGGCGGGCAAAATTTCGCCGCGGGAGGTGACGCGCGCGCAGCTCGACCGCATCGCCGCTTTGGACGGCGAACTCGGCAGCTACGTCCATGTGATGGCGGAGGCCGCGATGGTGCAGGCCGAAACCGCGCACGCCGAAATCGCCGCAGGTCGGTATCGCGGGCCGCTGCACGGAATTCCGGTTGCGCTAAAAGATCTGTTCTGGACGAAAGGTGTTCCGACGGCCGCCGGTACTGCCGTCCATAGGAATTACCGGCCAGACGAAGACGCAAGCGCGGTGCGCCGGCTAAATGAAGCGGGTGCGATCGTATTGGGCAAGCTGCAGCTTACGGAAGGCGCTTATTCAGATCACCACACTTCCGTGACGCCGCCGAAGAATCCATGGAATGCCGATTATTGGCCGGGCATTTCGTCCAGTGGCCCGGCCGTCGCAACTGCGGCAGGGCTTTGCTACGGCGCGCTCGCCTCCGATACCGGCGGTTCGATCCGCTGGCCATGCGCCGCCAACGGGCTGACCGGCTTGAAGCCGAGTTGGGGACGAGTGAGCCGCTACGGGGTATTCGAACTGGCAGCGACACTGGATCATGTCGGAACGATCGCCCGCAGTGCGGCGGATGCCGGCGCGATGCTCGGCGTCGTCGCCGGACGCGACCCTGACGATCCAACAGCGGTATCCGATCCTGTGCCCGATTATCTGGCCGCGGCCGAACAGGACGTGCAAGGTCTGCGGATTGGCGTCGACGCGACGTGGAACAGCGACGGTGTGGACGGTGCAACACGGCGCGTGTTGGCGGAGGCGGTTGATGCGCTGCGCGCACTTGGCGCACGTATCATAGATGTGCGGTTTCCCGACGTGAAGCAGACCGTCACCGATTGGGTTCCGAACTGCGCAGTGGAGGCAGCGGTCGCGCACGAAGCGACCTATCCCGCCCGCAAAGATGAATATGGTCCCGTGCTCGCCTCCGTCATCGAGACAGGCCGCGCGCTATCCGGTCTGGACTACCAGAAAATCTTGCTGCGGCGACTGGAGTTACGCGGCCGCGTCGCCTTCCTGTTCGAGACAATTGATCTGCTGCTAACTCCAGTACACCCCTTCCCACCCCTGACGCTCGCCATGATACGGACGCTCGGCGAGCAGCCGGACCTGATTGCGAGGTTGCAGCGCTACACCTGTCCATTCGACATGACCGGTCATCCAACAATTACGCTGCCCGGTGGTTTTTCCGCGGCCGGATTGCCGATCGCGTTCCAGTTGGTGGCCGCCAATCTGGACGAAGCCACGCTCGTGCGTGCTGGCGCGGCATTCCAGCGGGTCACATCCTGGCATCGCCGCCATCCTTCTCTCACGGCATGGAGGCAACATTGACTGTCCAATCGACATCGTCCAATTCCGGTATTTTCCATGGCTGGTTCGTCGTCTTGGCCGCGTTTGCGGTCACCTTTGTCGGCTTCGGCTCGGCCTACACCTTCAGTGCCTTCGTCGAACCGCTGCAGCGCGATTTCGGCGCCTCGCGCGGCTCGGTGTCGCTGGTATTCTCGCTTGCCGGTTTTCTCTATTTCGGCCTCGGGGTGGTCAGCGGTCCGCTTGCCGATCGCTTTGGCTCGCGCCGCCTGGCCGTCGCCGGCATGCTCCTGACCGGCCTTGGGCTTGCGGCCGCAAGCGCGGCGCGCAGCCTGCCGGAGGTCTACGCGGCTTATGGGCTGGGTGTCGGACTGGGCGTCGGCTGCGCCTATGTGCCCGCGATCGGCGCCGTACAACGATGGTTCGTGCGGCGTCGCGGCTTTGCCTCCGGTCTTGCCGTCAGCGGGATCGGCGTCGGCACCCTGGTGATGCCGCCATTGGCGACCCTCCTGATCGCGACCCTGGGATGGCGCGGCGCCTATCTCGCGCTCGGTGCGCTCGCAGCCAGCGTTGGTGGAGGGCTCGCGCTCTTGATCGAGAACGACCCGCGCCACCGCGGCCTCGGCCCTGACGGAGATCCACCGCGACCGGGTGCGCAACCGGCATGCCCCGAGGGCGCGTCGGTGCGCGCCGCGATCCGCTCGCCGCGCTTTATCAGCCTGTATGCCGCGTGCCTGATCTGCGCGTTCGGGGTGTTCGTGCCGTTCGTCCATCTCGTACCCTATGCGCAGGATCACGGCATCGCGCCCTCCTCGGCCGTGTTGCTGCTCGGCGTGATCGGCATCGGATCTACCGCGGGACGTTTCTTTCTCGGCGGCCTCGCCGACCGGATGGGCCGCCGGCTTTCGCTGTTGTTGATGTTCATCGGCATGGCGTTTGCGCTGGCCATTTGGGTGTTCGCGACCGGCTTCCTCTCGCTCGCCGCCTTTGCCTTCGTCTACGGCGTGTTCTACGGCGGATGGGTCGCGGTGCTTCCCAGTGTGGTGATGGATTATTTTGGCGGCCGCAATGTTTCCGGCATCATCGGAATTCTCTACACCAGCGTTGCGTTCGGGACCCTGATCGGTCCGAGCGCCGCAGGCTTCGCCTTCGACCTCAGCCACAGTTATACGCTCCCGATCTTGTTCAGCGCCGGTGCCAACATCCTCGCCGCGGTGATCGTCGCGGCGACCTCGAGCGCGGCGCCCGGGACAATTAACCCTCCCTTAACCTCGATTCCTAACCTCACTTCCATTCCGGGGCGGTAGTTATCTGCTGGGCTGGGGGGACAGAAACTGCTTCCGGCGTCAATGCCTTGGCAGCGATCGATCCCGATGACGGCAACCAGCACGGCCTCCTTCGACGTCACAGCGTCGGTTCGCAGCGGTCCGATCCGCTGGCTTGTCGTTGGCGGTGGTTTGCTGATCGCAGCCATCACGATCGGCACGACGATCATGGCCAATAATTTTCGCGAGCGCGCGCTGATCAGCCACGAACGCGAGCTGGAAAACACCGTGCTGCTGCTGGCCCGTCACTTCGACCACCAGCTTGCCGACTTCACGGTTATTGAAAGAGACGTGGTCGCGCAAATCGAGCGCACCGGCATCGCCTCGCCGGACAGCCTCCGCAGCCAAATGTCGACGCTGGACTGGCACGAGACGTTGCGCGCCAAGGTCGGAGCCTATTTCGACGTCGCCGGCGTCAACGTGTTCGATTCGGAGGGAGTGCTGATCAACTCGTCGGAGGCGTGGCCGGTTCGGAACATCAACATCAGCGATCGAGGCTACTTCAAGGCCTTCAAGTCGGGATCTGCGGCGACACCGGCTCTGATCGAACTGGTGCGGAGCCGCTTCACCGGGATCTGGGTAACCGCCATTGCCTACAAAGTGAGCGGACCGCACGGCGAGTTCCTGGGGGTCGTCACGCGTGCGATCGCGCCGGCGCATTTCGAAAAATTCTTCGCGTCCGTGGCGCTCGGGCAAGATGCCTCGATTTCCATGCAACACCGCGACGGTACGCTCCTGGCGCGCTATCCGCATGTCGAAGAGATGATCGGGCACAATCTCAAGAATGCCCCGATGCTGCAACAGAGGTTGTTCAACGTAGACCATGACGTCGCGCGCCTGATCAGTCCGATCGACGGACTGGAGCGGCTGGCGGCGTCGCACACATTGACCGAATTTCCGATTGTAATGATCGCGACGACGACGGTATCGGCGGCGCTCGCCGATTGGCGCGAGGAAATCCGGTTTCTGATCGCGGTCGCCGGGCTCTCGGTCTTGGTGATCACGATCATGCTGTTTCTCGTGATCCGCAAATTGTCGCAGCAGTATCGTGCGTCGCAGCAGCGGCTGACGCTGGAAAAGCAGCGCCTTGACACCGCGGTCAACAACATGACCCAAGGCCTGTTGCTGTTCGACGCCCGGGAGCGCCTTATCATCTGCAACCAGCGCTATATCGAGATGTACGGTCTGTCGACCGAGGTCGTGACACCGGGCTGCAGTTTCCGCGAGGTGATCGCGCATCGAAAGGCCACCGGATCGTTCGTCGGCGACGACGACGAATATTGCTCGCTGGTGCTGCGCGACATCGGGCTGCGCAATTCGATGATCATCGAGACCCCCGACGGCCGCTCGGTGCAGGTCGTGAACGAGCCTTTGGCCGACGGCGGCTGGGTCGCCACTCACGAAGACATCACCGAGCGCCGGCGCGCCGACGAGCAGATCACCCACCTCGCCCATTACGACGCGCTGACCGATCTCCCCAACCGCGCGCTGTTCCACGAGCGGCTGCAACTGGAACTGGCCCGCATCGCGCCCGGCCAGCAGGTTGCGGTGTTCTACATCGACATCGACGAATTCAAGAGCGTCAACGATTCGCTCGGTCATTTGATCGGCGATGAATTGCTGAAATCCGTGGCCGAGAGCCTTTGCCGTTGCGTCGGCGCCGCCAATTTCGTCGCCCGGCTCGGCGGCGACGAGTTCGCCATCGTCCAGACCGCGGTGAGAGCCCAGGATGATGTCACCGATCTCGTCACGCGAGTCTTCGACGCGATCCGCGAACCCTATGACTGCCTCGGTCATCAGCTGACGACCGATGCCTCGATCGGCATCGCGCTGGCGCCGCAGCATGGCACCGACCTCGACCGGATCCTGAAGAACGCCGATCTGGCAATGTACGCCGCCAAATCGGCCGGGCGGCGGACCTATCGCTTCTTCGAGCCCGAGATGGACGCGCGGGTCAAGGCCCGCCGCAAGCTCGAGGTGGATCTGCGCCAGGCGATCGCCGACACCGCGCTCGAGGTCTACTACCAGCCCTGCGTCAGTCTCGCCGATAACAGCATCACCGGCTGCGAAGCGCTGGTGCGCTGGCGGCATCCGGAACGCGGCATGATCTCGCCGGCCGAGTTCGTGCCGATCGCGGAGGAGACCGGTCTGATCAACGAGCTCGGCGAATGGGTGCTGACGACGGCCTGCGCCGAGGCCGCGAGCTGGCCCGACGACACCAAGCTCGCGGTCAACGTTTCGCCGGTGCAATTCCGCAGCGGCACGCTGGCGCTGAAGATTGTCGGAGCCCTTGCGGCATCGGGCCTGCCGGCGAACCGGCTCGAGCTCGAGATCACCGAGGCTGTCCTGATCCGCGACGACGAGGCGGCGCTCGCCATCCTGCACCAGCTTCGCGCCATCGGGGTAAGAATAGCGCTCGACGATTTCGGCACCGGCTATTCCTCGCTGAGCTATCTGCAGCGCTTCCCGTTCGACAAGATCAAGATCGATCGCTGCTTCGTCAACGATATCACTGAGCCCGGCGGCTCCTCCTGCATCGTGGAAGCCGTGGTCAATATCGCCGCCGAACGCCACATGACCACGACGGCCGAGGGCGTCGAGACCGCGCAGCAGCAGCATTTGCTGCGCGCGCTCGGCTGCTCGGAAATGCAGGGCTACCTGTTCAGCGCGGCAAGGCCGGCCGCCGAGGTCAGGCAATTATTGTTCGCGCATCGCGAACGACCGGCGGCCGTGCCTCTCAATCCCGCGCAAAAGCGACGGCGAACTGCAGCCGCCGCCAAGCCTTAGTTCGGAACCGCTACCTTCGGCGATGGCCGGACATCGGCGTTGACGGTGACGCCGCGCAGCAAATTATAGGCCGCGCCCAACGCCTTGTCGTTCTTCTCGTCGGGCGGAACGTAGGATTGCGATCCGGTCTGCTCGGCGCCCTCGGCGGAAAGATGCCCGCGCATCGAGGCCTCGCCCTTCAGCTCGGCGCGGCCCTTGAGTTCGTCTGGCACATCCTGCAGCACCTCAATGTCGGGCTTGATGCCCTGTGCCTGGATCGAATGGCCTGACGGCGTGAAGTAGCGGGCCGTGGTGAGCGCCAACGCGCCGTTGCCGGCACCGAGCGGGATGATGGTCTGCACCGAGCCCTTGCCGAACGAACGGGTCCCGATCAGGGTGGCGCGCTTGTGGTCGTGCAACGCGCCGGCGACGATCTCGGAGGCCGATGCCGATCCGCCGTTGATCAAGACCACGAGCGGCTTGCCCTTGATGAGATCCCCGCCGTGCGCCGTGTAGCGCTGCGTTTCCTCCGGCGTCCGGCCCCGAGTCGAGACCACCTCGCCCCGCGCCATGAAAGCAGAGGAGACCGAAACCGCCTGGTCGAGCAATCCGCCGGGATTGTTGCGGAGGTCGACGACGTAGCCGGCCAATTTGTCCTGCGGGATTTCCTTGCCGATCTCGGCGATGGCCTTTTTCAGGCCGTCGGTGGTCTGTTCGTTGAACGAGGAAATCCGGATATAGCCGATATCGCCGCCGTCGGCGTGGTAGCTGACCGGGCGCACCCGGATGATCTCGCGCACGATGCTGACGTCGATCGGGTTGTCGACGCCCTTGCGCATGATCTTGAGCCGGGTCTTGGTATCGACCGGCCCCTTCATCTTGTTCACGGCCTGCTCGAGCGAGAGCCCCTGCACCGGATCGCCATCGATCTCGGTGACCAGGTCACCCGACAGGATACCGGCCTTCTTCGCGGGCGTATCGTCCATCGGCGCGACCACCTTGATGAGACCGTCCTCCATCGTGACCTCGATGCCGAGCCCACCGAACTCGCCCTGGGTGGTCTCCTGCATGTCGCGCCAGGCCTTGTCGTTCATGTAGCGCGAATGCGGATCGAGCGAGGTCACCATGCCGTCGATCGCGCCTTCGATCAGCTTGGAGTCGTCGGGCTTTTCGACGTAGTCGCTCTTGACCCGCTCGAACACCTCGCCGAACAGATTGAGCTGCGCATAGGTATCGCCGCCGGCGGCGGCCTTGGCGGCGGCGACCCATTGCGTGCCCTGCGGCCCGGTGACGAAAAGGGTTAAGCAAATTCCTGACGCCGCACCGAGGAAAAACAGGGCATTCTTGCGCATTGTTGGCGAACCTTCTCGCTTGTTAAGTGTGGCCCGGAACCGGGCGGTTAATCGGCGTCTCGCTGCGTTTGATGTGGTACTCGCCGGAGATACTCACAATACCTTTCTGGTTTCATTGAGGCCGTCCTGGAGGCCGTCTTGGACACGGTCTTGCAGGCCGTTTTGCCAGGTCGAGGGCCGGGTACCGAAACCGCGCTTGGCGCGGGTACCGAGCCAATAGCCGAATTGCGGCGGGACATTGCGGAACGGGCCATCGACACCGAGTTTCAGCGCGGCATCCATCGGCCAATTCGGATTATTGAGAATTTCCCGGCCAACCGCGATCAGATCGGCCTGCCCGCCCTGCAAAATTTGCTCGGCCTGATCGCCATGGATGATCAGGCCGACCGCCATGGTCATGATATCGGCGTGGCAGCGGACATATTCCGACAGCGGCACCTGATAATTGTATTTTATCTCTTTACCCAGGATCGGCGCCGCCTCGGTGATGCCGCCCGAAGAGCAATCGATCACATCGACGCCTTTGGTCTTGAGAATCTTGGCAAGCCGCGCGCTTTGTTCCGGTCCCCAGCCGGCGTTGTCTTCGACCGACAGGCGGACGAACAGCGGCTTGTGGTCGGGCCAGTGGTCGCGCACCGCTTCCGCGATCTCGATGATGAAGCGCATGCGGTTGGATTCGGAGCCGCCATATTCGTCCGCGCGCCGGTTGGAGCGCTCCGACAGGAACTGATGCACGAGATAACCGTGCGCGCCGTGCAGCTCCAGCATCTCGAAGCCAGCCTGATGGGCGCGCCGCGCAGCCTTGCCCCAGGCCTGCACGAGGTCTTTCACCTCGGAGCGCTCGAGCGCCTTCGGCACCGGCCATTTCTCGCTATGGGCGAGCGCGCTCGGCGCCACCGGCGCCCACGCCTCCCAGTCGTCGATCTCGCTCGTTTGCGGCAACGGCCCGTCGCCTTCCCATGGCCGCCGCGCGCGCGCCTTGCGGCCGGAATGACCGAGCTGGATTCCAGCGACCGCATTCTGCTGCTTGATGAATTTTGCCAGACGCGAAAGCGGCTCGACAAACGCGTCGTCCCAGATCCCGAGATCGCCGACGGTGCCGCAGCCGCGCCGCTCGACCTTTGTCGACTCGACCACCACGAGGCCCGCGCCGCCGGCGGCGAATTTTCCCGCATTCATCAGATGCCAGTCGGTCGGAAATCCCTTCACCGCGGAATATTGATGCATCGGCGGCACCACGATTCGGTTGCGCAACTCGACGTCCCGGATGCTCAGCGGTGAAAACAGCAGCATGCCAGACCTTACCATTTCCGCCATTTGCTGGTCCGGCGCCGGACATCAAAATCCCGGCATCGCGGTTCCCGTCGAATAAGCCAAGGATATACGCGAGGCCTTGGGCCGCAAAGCCCGAATCCTGCGGGTTTCCTGTCCATTTTGTAATCAAGGGGGCGAAACGCTGGCTTTCCGGAGCATGGCAATCCGGCCGCCTTCGCTGCCCGTGGTCGCTTGCTTCGCTTCGAACTGCCTTGGCTAATTATTAGCCTGCGGTTGCCGTCGCGCTCGTAGGCATTTTCGGCCAGGAAATGACGGTCCCGTCACTCGATACCAGATAGTTGTTGGTGGGGTCCCGAAATACCGCGGCGTTCTGATTGTACGTGAATGTCTCGTTCACGGAACTGCCGCCGTTGCCGCCTTGAAACGTATAGGTGTTGTGGAAATCCAGGCCGGGTATATCCGCCGCACTCTGAAACGTCACCTGATGGTTCTGAACTGCCTGAGCAAGCGAGATCGAACCAGCAGATGGGGAGGATTGAGCATCGTTGATCAGACTCGTCGTGTTCGTCTTGTACCAATCGGCGATCTGCTGCGGCGTGGAAACAGGGGTAAGAACATCGCTCGCCGTCACCGAGAAGCTTTGGACGCTTCCGTCGGAAAGCGTGTGAGTGTTTATGAGTGCCGTTAAGGTGGCGCTCTCGAAATCTCCAGCACTGGATGGCTGTGATTGGCCCCGTCCCGTCAGCTGGTCGAAAAGAGACGGTCCGTTGTTGGAGCTCGTTTTCGGTGCGGTGTTTTTGCCGGTCGGGTCTCTCGCGGCCTGGACTTGCGCTGCGAGTTTGTCAGCCGCGACCTGATCGGTCTGGGCTCTCGCGAGCGTGGCTTTGGCGGCGTCGGAGAGATTAACGGTATCGACCGGGAGGCTGCTTGCCGATGACGCGGCCGCACCGGGCGTGGTCGTCGCGGCGCTTGCGCCCGTTGTCGCCGACGATGCGGCATTCCTCAGAAGCAAGGCCACGGCACTGTAGGCCGATGAATTAGCAGCATTAGCTATCGCGCTCACGGGCACAATTCCTCGAATTACCACCTGTGCGCGAACCATGAGCCCGGAAAACTAAATGATACGTTAATGCTTTGAGATGACCCTCAAAACATGGCTGTCGCCCCGACGAAGTGATCGAATAGAGCCACTGATTACTGGATGCGAAAGTCCGTCCGTTCGTGGCGCCGAGGGCGGCTTCTTATTCACCGCCAATCTGGCGGAGCGGAGTTTGACGCGCGTCAAGGTGATGGGTTTCGCAAGGGCTGAACCCACCTAAGGGCTGATTTTCCCGTCGGGCAAACAAATGCTGACGGCGGTTCTAGATTCCCTGCAAAAATCCTTCGAGCGCCGCATTCGTCTCGCGTGGCGCTTCCTGCTGCACCCAGTGACCGATGCCCGGCAGGATAATGGTGCCGCGAAAATCTGCACAGGCGATCCCCGGGTTCGCATACAGATCCATTCCGGGAACGAAGGCGCGAACCGCATCGCGCTCGCCGGCGATGAAATACGACGGTGGCGTCACCGGCTTGCCGGCGAACTCCGCCATTTCCCTAAAATCAAGGCTGCTCGCCCGATAGCGATTGAGCGGACCACGGAAGCCACCGGCTCGAAACGCCTCGACATAGACCTGCAAATCCTGTGCGCTCATCCAGTCGGGAAACGGTTGGGGGTCGATCATTCCATCCAGCAGCTTTGCTTCCGCGGGCTTATGTTCGAGCCACTTGTTCAGGGGCGCCGCGCCGGAGAGAGCAAAATAGGCCTTTCGCAAGCCGGCAAGGATATCGGTCTCAAATTCTGCTTCGGCTACGCCCTCCTGCTGGAAATAGAGCTGATAGAAAAAGCGGTCCTTGTACATGGCCCTCGCCATGTCGATGAACGGCACGTCTCTCCTTGGAGTATAGGGAACGCTCAAGCCTGCGACGGCACGCACTTTGTCCGGATAGAGCAGCGCGGTATTCCAGACGATCGGCGCGCCCCAATCGTGGCCGAACAGGATGGCCGTTCCGCCGCCGAGTTGATCGATGACGGCGGCGACATCCGAGGCCAGATTGCGCAGGGTATACGCGGCGATCTCGGGCGGCTTGGAGCTAGCGCCATAGCCGCGCACGTCGAGCGCCGCCACTTGATAACCGCGCTCCGAAAAATGCGCGATCTGGTGGCGCCACGAGTACCAGAGTTCCGGGAAGCCATGAACGCAAAGGATCAGCGGGCCCTGCCCTTCGATGGCGACGTTGAGATCGATCGGTCCGTTTTTGACGGTGACGAAATTCATGATGGCCTCGTTGGTCAACCTAGCTCTCGCAATTCCAAGCACAACGGCGGATTACGTTATCGCTAATCCGCCCTACGAGTTTGGACGAGCTTACCGGCTTTCTGTCCAATTTGTAATCGCCGGCGCTCGAACCGCAGGCCCGCGCCATCGCGACACATGATGGCGCAGATTGCTTGCGCGAGTTGGAGAAATCAAATGAAACGCACGATCATCGGCACTATGTTGATCCTTGGCGCGACGCTGACCGCAGCACACGCCGACACCTGGGTCTTTCGGGATACGCTGCGGCCAAACGGGCACGATCGCAGCATGGCGGCCAAACGCGCCGACGGCCGCCGGTGCGGCACATCGCATGACATGTTTACCGACGGCCCGAGCTTCGAAAAATGCATGTTGGCGCGCGGCTGGGCATTTGATCACGTGATCCCTGATCCGCCAACGATCCACGTCCACGGTCCAAGTTACGATCCTGGTCCGTCGATCGACAATTCGTCGAACGACGATTGGGTGGCGCGACAGCGTGACCAGGACAACATGCAGCAGATGATCAATCAGCAGCAGCAGAACGATATCCAGCAGATGAACACCGATCAGTTCAACCAGCAGCAGCAGATCATCAACAACGATCGGTTGAACGACTGACGGGTCGCAATGCCGCCTCCGTCATTGCGAGGAGCGAAGCGACGAAGCAATCCATGATCGTGGCGACAAAGCTGGATTGCTTCGCTTCGCTCGCAACGACGGGTGGAATCTCGCGGCTTCCTCAGCGCTGCGCCGCTGTCGCGTACCTCACCTCCATCGCATCATACGCCGGCTTGCCCACCAGGCGCTGCCGTTCCTCGAACGAGGTGACGGAGGCCTCATCGAGCTGGCCTTGGTCACGCAGCGCCTTCAGGGTGGTTTGCATGCCGTGAACCGCGCCTTGCAGCGCTGCGTTGGCGTAGAGCACGATGGAGAAGCCCATGTCGGCGGCGGCTTTACCGTCCACGATCGGGGTCTGGCCGCCGAGCACCATGTTCAAAAGCTGCGGCACGGCGAGACGCTTCGGCACCTCGCGGAGGTCGGCGATGGATTCGACCGCTTCGACGAAGGTCACGTCGGCGCCGGCTTCGATATAGCGGCTGGCGCGATCGATCGCGGCCTCAAAACCCTCGACCGCACAGGCGTCGGTCCGGGCGATGATCACGAGACCGTCGCGGCGGGAATCCACCGCGGCGCTTATCTTGCTCACCATCTCCTCCGCCGGGATCAATTCCTTGCCGCTGAAATGGCCGCAGCGTTTTGGCGCGTGCTGGTCTTCGAGCTGAATCGCGCTGGCTCCCGCCTGCTCCAGGGCGCGGACGGTGCGGGTGACGTTGATGGCGTTGCCGAAACCGGTGTCGGCGTCGACGATCAGCGGCAGATCCACCACGCCGCGAATCGCCATGGTGTGGTCGGCGACCATGGTGAGATCCATGAAGCCGAGATCGGGCAGGCCGAGATGCATGTTGGTGAGCCCCGCCCCGGTCAGATAGACCGCCTTGAAGCCGAGATCGGCGATGATCCGCGCGGCCAGCGCATTCGGCGCGCCGGGCACCAGCACGCCTTTTTCCCGCTCCAATAGCGCACGCAGCGCTGCGATGTGTGTGGACGGCATGGGTCGACCTCCTTCGCGATTTGAAAATCAGCATATAATCAGGTGGGGTCAGCAGGATATAATCAAATGCCAGACTTCTCGGCGGCCGGGTTGCGCATGTGGGAGCTCGTCGAGAAATACACCGGCCGTGTCGGCTATCGCCGGGGGACCAAGGCTGCGGGGCTTGATGCGCTACCTCCGGTCATCGACTGCTCGGGCTGGGTGGGCGGGCTCCTGACCGAGGCCATGCGCGCGCAGAATGGCGCTGCCGGCGAGGATATCTTCGATGCCGCCGACATCGGCGCCTGCGTGGCGTGGTCTGACCGGATCGTGCTGGAAATCGAATCTCGCACGCCAACACTTCTTACCGGTTGTGAAATCACGGCTGCGACATTGCCGGATTACGCAACCATCGGGCTCAATCTTGGGACCTTCGGTTGGGAGACGAACTTCCCGCGCACGCGAGGCATCAATCATATTGTTCGAGTGGTGCGTCGCCCGGCGGATCGAATGCCGCTCGTCAGCGAAGCAATCGGTCCCGAGGACAAGGGCGGCGTGCGTCTGATGCCGATCGATCAGTGGCTCGCGGCCTTCAACAGTTGTATCGCAGGCGGCAACGCGTGGGCGGTCGATCCTTTCGCCATGGCCAACCGTCGTGACAATTCCTGAGACACCTCCGGTGTCGTCCCGGCGAACGCCGGCGTTCGCCGGGACGACGTGGTGGATAGTCGGCCCTCAGGGCTCCCTCCCCGCCGATTACCTGCCATGGCGATTTTCGGGATGGTGCGGAAGCGCCGGACACGGTACGCGAGAGGCCAAGGCAAAGTGGCGAAAATTCCGGGAGGATTTCATGAACGAGGCAACCCGCATCCCGCCTGCGGCGGTCGAGCTCGGCGCGAGCGGCGAGGAATTCCAGAACCTGCATGAATTCGTGCGCAAGGCGCGCGCCAACCTCAACCAGAATTGCTGGGACTACATTGTCGGCGCCGCCGAGACCGAAACCACGATGCGCCGCAACCGCATGGCGCTCGACGAGATCGCGTTCCGGCCGCGGGTGCTGCGCAATGTCGCCGAGGTCGACGCGTCGGTCGAACGGTTCGGCCGCAAGATGCGCTTGCCGGTGGTGCTGGCGCCGGTCGGCGCGCTCGAATTGTTCGATCCCGGTGCGGCCGCGAGCGTCGCGCGCGCAGCCGGCACGTTTGGCGCCGCCCATATGCTGAGTTCGGTGTCCGAGCCGGGCCTGGAAAAGACCGCCGAAGCGGCGCCCGATGCTTTGCGAATGTATCAGCTCTATGTCCGCGGCGGCGATGCCGCTGTCGAGGATTGCGTCAGCCGCGCGATCGCAAGCGGCTATAGCGCGTTCTGCCTCACCGTCGACACCGCCCATTACAGCCGGCGCGAGCGCGACATCGCAAAGCGTTACGTGCGCGCCAGCCGCGTCCGCGCTACCGGCGGCGATTTCCAGAAGGGACTGGAGTGGCGCACCGTAAAACTGATCAAGGACAAATTCAAAATACCGCTCGTGATCAAGGGCATCGCCACCGCCGAGGACGCGGCGATCGCACTCGATCACGGCGTCGACTGGATCTACGTCTCCAACCACGGCGGCCGCCAGCTCGATCATGGCCGCGGCGCCATGCATGTGCTGCCCGAAATCGCCAACGCCGTCGCCGGCCGCGCCAAGATCATGGTCGACGGCTCGTTCTGCCGCGGCACCGATATCGTCAAGGCCATCGCGTCGGGCGCCGATCTCGTCGGCATCGGCCGGCTGCAATGCTGGGCGCTGGCGGCCAAAGGCGAAGCCGGCGTCTTGCGGATGCTGGAATTGCTGGAAGACGAAGTGATCCGGTGCCTGGGCCTGCTCGGCGTCACGTCATTCGCCGAGCTCGACAAGTCCTATCTGCACCCGGCGAGCCCGACCAACATGCCGAGCGTGTTCAGCGCGTTTCCGCTGTTGGAGATCGAGCCTTATCGGTATTGAGGGCAAGGATTGGCCGCTTCGGAGCAATCGACTGTCGGGGCACGCGGCCCTTTCGGTTGCACGACATGGATCGAACTCTGAAATCGATAGGTGCTCAAAACCAACGGCGATCGGACATCGAGGCCGATGACGATTTCAAGAAGCTCCTGCTCGATCCAACCTTTGCTCCAAGCTTTGGAAAATTGATCAGCGCGCTCGGGTCTTAAGGCGCATATACCATTGCCCCTTTTTCCCAATTTTCGTACACCGCCGCGATGACCCGCCTCCCGCTCTCCCCCGGTTCGGCCGACGCGCTGCTGTTCGATCTCGGCCGTGTCGTGCTCGATATCGACTTCGGCAAGGCGATTGCCTGCTGGGCCGGTCATGCCGGCTGCGAACCTGACGATATCGTCAAGCGGTTCGTTCGCGCTGAGGCGTACCGGGATCACGAGGTCGGCAAGATCAGCGACGCGGACTATTTTGAAACCTTGCGCGCGGCGCTGGGCGTGAAATTGTCGGACGCCCAGTTCCTGGAAGGCTGGAACGCGATTTTTACCGGCGAAATGCCTGATATCGCGCCGCTTTTGGCGCGCGCGGCAAAACGGCTGCCGCTTTACGTGTTCTCCAATACCAACAATGCCCATGTCGAATATTTTTCGGAAGCCTATGCCGATCTGCTCGGCCATTTTCGTGAAATCTTCCTGTCGTCCTCGATCGGGCTTCGAAAACCCGATGCGGCGGCCTATGATCATGTGGTCAAGGCGATCGGCGTTCCCGCCCCGCGCATCCTGTTCTTCGACGATCTCGCCGAGAACGTCGAGGGCGCGCGCGCGAGGGGCTTGACGGCAGTTCAGGTGACGTCGTCCGATGACGTCGCGCGCGCGCTCGCCGCGCTCGGGATTTAGGGAGTTTTGCTTTGGCCTTGATGCCGGTCACGGAGGCGCTGTCGGCGGTGCTTGCGGGCGCCGAGCCGCTGCCTGAGGAGATGGTCGCACTCGACGCCGCCTATCACCGCGTGCTGGCGCGCGATGTCGCGGCGCTGCGGACCCAGCCGCCGCAGGCGATGTCGGCGATGGACGGTTATGCGGTGAGGTCGGCGGATGCCTCTACCGTCGCCGCGCGGCTCAAGGTCACCGGCGAGGTCGCGGCCGGCCGGCCCTTCGAAAGGACCGTCGGCGCTGGCGAGGCGGTGCGGATTTTCACCGGCGGCGTGGTTCCCGAAGGCGCCGACGCCGTCGTGATCCAGGAAGACACGATCGTCGAGGATGGCGGCATCACGATCACGGAAGCCGCGGTCAAGGGGCGGCATATCCGGCCCGCGGGCATCGACTTCAAAGAGGGCGACGTCCTGCTGGCCAGGGGCACCCGCCTCACCGACCGCGATCTCTCGCTCGCCGCCGGCATGAACTACCCGGAGCTTGCGGTGCGCCGCCGGCCCAAGATCGCCCTGCTTGCGACCGGCGACGAGCTGGTGATGCCGGGCTCGACCCCCGGCCCCGGGCAGATCGTCTATTCCAACGGCTATGCGCTGCGGTCGCTGGCGCGCGCCGAGGGCGGGCAGACCATCGACCTCGGCATTGCCGCCGACACCATGGAGGCGACGACGGCGGGCATCCGCCGAGCCCGCGAGGCCAATGCCGACATCCTCATCACCACCGGCGGCGCGTCGGTCGGCGACCACGACCTGGTCAAGCGGTCGCTGGAGGCCGAAGGCGTCGGAATCGCGTTCTGGCGGATCGCGATGCGGCCGGGCAAGCCGATGATGCACGGACGGCTCGGTGCGATGCGGGTGATCGGCCTGCCCGGCAATCCCGTCTCCTCTTATGTCTGCGCTTTCCTGTTCCTGGTGCCGCTGATTCGCCAATTGTCGGGCCGCGCCGACATCCACCACGCGCGCGAGAGTGCGCTGCTCGGGCGCGACCTCGCCGCCAACGACCAGCGCGAAGACTATCTTCGCGCTCGCCTCGAAGTGCGCCGCGACGGCGCGCTGATTGCCACGCCGGTCAACCATCAGGATTCCTCACTGCTTGGGAATCTCGCTGCGGCACGGGCACTTGTGATCCGTCCCGCGTTTGCTGCGAAGGCCGCCGCCGGCACGGCCTGCGACATCCTGCGGCTTCCGGTGTGAGTCCTCGGACCAACGGTTCCGACAAAACCCGTCGCGTTGACGATAAATTAAGTGGTTGCGGAACACATATGGAACAGATAGTGTTCGTTCATGATTTGTTTCGAGTCCCGGTGTCTACAAACAAACGAGAGCAGCCTCGCTCCCTGAGTGCTTCGCCAAGAACCTTCTTGGACAAGAGCCTTCTTGGACAGGAGCCTTGGTAGGGACGTCTCGGAATCAATCAGCATGATCAAACTGGGGAACGCTCGAGATGCTCACGCGCAAACAATATGAACTCCTGCGATTCATCAGCGAACGTCTGAAGGAGTCCGGCGTCCCGCCCTCCTTCGACGAGATGAAGGACGCGCTCGACCTGCGCTCGAAGTCAGGTATCCATCGCCTGATCACGGCCCTCGAAGAGCGCGGTTTCATCCGCCGCCTGCCCAACCGCGCCCGCGCCATCGAGGTGATCAAACTGCCCGAGCTTTCGGCCGGCGGTAACGGCAACAGCCGCCGCGGCTTTACGCCAAGCGTCATCGAAGGCACGCTCGGCAAGGTGCGCTCTTCCAGCGTCAGCAGTGAGGATGATGGCAGCCGTCCGGTCGCCGTCCCCGTGATGGGCCGGATCGCCGCCGGCACCCCGATCGAGGCGCTGCAGACCCGCAGCCACACCATCAGCGTGCCGCCGGACATGCTCGGCTCCGGCGAGCATTACGCGCTCGAAGTGCGCGGCGATTCCATGGTCGATGCAGGCATCCTCGACGGCGACATGGCGCTGATCCAGCGCAACGAGACTGCAGAGACCGGCGATATCGTGGTGGCCCTGATCGACGACGAGGAAGCAACCCTGAAACGGTTCCGCAGGCGCGGCGCCTCGATTGCGCTCGAGCCCGCCAACACCTCCTACGAAGTCCGCATCCTGCCGCCGAACCGGGTCAAGATTCAGGGCAAGCTGATCGGGCTGTACCGGAAGTATTGAGTTGATCTTCCGTCATTCCGGGCTCGGGCCTCGTGCGGCCCGGAATGACGGCGTTCACTCCTCCCCCTGCTGATCGGCTTCCGCCGGCGTTGCGTCCACGGCTTTCGGGACGGCAGCGGGACGCGTCAGGCTTGCCTCGGTCACGGTATCGCCCGGAACCGCTGGCGACCACGGCCGGTCATACCCATTTGGCCTCACGGCCTCGACCGCAAAACCGTCGCGGGTCCGGCGCAACGCAATCGTGCCTTGCCTTTGCAGGCGATCGCGATCGATCACCAGTGACGCGCAGGCCGGCGGCGGCTGCCGCGTCGTCACCAACAGCGTGGCGCGCGCGCAATCGTCAGCCAGCGCGTCGGGCTTGAGCGAAAGCGCGACGAAGCCGCCGCCGGCGAGCTGCGTCACGCAGCCCTCTTCATCGCAGGAGACGCCCTCTGCCAGCGCAGGGGCAGCCGGCGGCCGCTCGTCGGCGTCGGCGGCGAGCCATTCCTTCAGCAGGAAGGCATCCTTGGCGGTCCGCATCAGATGCAGCCGCCCGTCCTTGCCGCGGACGCCGACATTGTGGCCGTCGCCGGAGATCAAAATATCCGGCTGCGGTACCGCGAGCGCCCACACCGTCGCCAAAGCCAGCACCACGGCGCCCGACCAGCGCAGCGGCGTTCGCAACAATCCGAGCAGGATGATCCCCGCGCTCGCCGCGATCATCGGGCCGGTGCCGAACGCGGCCATGCGGCCGATCGCGCCCGGCAGGCCCGCGACCCACTCCGTCACCACGATCATCCAGTCGATGCCGACGCCCATCAGCCACCAGAACACCCCGTCGAGGCCGAACGGCATCGCAAGCAGGCCGAGCATGCCCGCCGGCATCACCACCGCCGATACCACCGGCATCGCCGCGAGATTGGCGAGCACGCCATAGGGCGTGACGCGATGGAAGTGAAAGGCGGCATAGGGCGTGGTCGCAAACCCCGCCACCAGCGAGGCCAGCGCCAGCGTCATGATCTCGCGGCCGCCCCACAGCGCAACTTTCGCCGTCGCCGAATTGTCGGGCGAGGCAAACAGCCGCGGCATGCCGATCTGCACCAGCGCCACGAGGCCGAGGGTTGCCGCAAACGACATCTGAAAGCTCGGGTGCACCAGCGCTTCCGGCGCCAGCGCCAGCACGATCATCGCGGCAACGGCCAGCGTGCGAAAGGTCACGGCGCGGCGGTCGACCATGACCGCGATCAGCACCACTGCCGTCATGAAGAACGATCGTTGGGTTGCGACCTCCGCGCCCGACAGCAACAGATAAAAGGCGGCTGCGGCAAGCGCAGCCGCAGCTGCCCATTTCTTGATCGGAAAGCCTGTGGTCAAGGCCGGGATCAGCGCCAGCAGCGCGCGGATCGCGAAGAACACGACGCCTGCGACCACCGCCATGTGATAGCCGGAGATCGAGAGCACGTGGCCAAGGCCAGAAATGAACATGGCATCGTTGACCGGCGTCGTGATGGCGTCGCGGCGGCCGGTCAGAAGTGCGGTGGCAATGGCGCGCTTGTCGCCATCGAGCGTGATCCGGATCCGCGCGTCGATCGCATCGCGCAAGCCCTGCATGAACGCGGCATAGCGCAGCGCCAGCCCGCCGCTCACGGGTGGCTCCACGGTCTTGATGGCGCCGGTGACGAACCCGGAGGCGCCGATGCCCTGGAAATATATGTCGCGGCCGAAATCATAGCTGCCGGGCCGCAATGGCGCGAGCGGCGGCTGCAGCCGCGCCTTCAATTCCACAAAGCTGCCGACCTCGGGCGCAGTGCCTTTTCGTACCGAAAGGCGAACCCGCTCGAGTTTTGTTTGCGAGCGCGGGCTCTCCATCTGCGTGACGCGCAACACAAAACGATCGGTGCGCTCGCGGATGTCGCGGGTCTCGACAAAACCCGACAGCGACACCCCGAACATCGGCCGCGCCAGCACGCCATGGCCGATGTGTGCGGTTCTTAGCGTCGCTGCCGCAAAGCCCGCTGACATCGCGGCGATCAGCACGGCGGCGGCAAAAAACTTCTTCCGCCGCGCGAGGTACGCCGCGAGGCAAAGCCCGATGGCGGTGACGTCGGCAACCCAGCCCACGGGCTCATGATCGGCGGTGAAATAGAACGCTATTCCCGTGCCGAAGGCGATGGGAACCCAGGGCAACAGCCGGCCGGCGCCGGCCTCGGCCGCGATCCATTCGCGCAGGCGCGCGGCGAAGGACGGCCAGGCCGCAAAACCCGACGGCGCGATGCTTCCGGCCCGCGCGCCATCACGCGGCGGCCAGGTTCCCGCGACCCCTCCGCTCCGGGCCCCGCCCCGCTCTGCCATCCGGCTACACCTTGCACTCGATCCGGCAGCGCAATGCTATCGCACGGTGTTATCGGTCGAATAGCGGAACGGATGCAGAATATCCGGGGAAAAGCCATGCCCAGGGCCTTGCACCCCCGAAGTAGGTTGCGAGACAATCACAACGGGTGGAATACGCCTTTTAACCAAGTTCTTGGAAACGAGTTCCTGGAATTGGGTTCTGGGAATTAAGTTCTTGGATTAAGTTCTTGGATTAAGCCTTGGGGACAAGGGCTATGGGCAAACCGGACGCAGGATTCGATTACGATCGCTATCGCAGGCTGCTGGCGGAGGCCATCGACGGGCCAAAACGGCTGGCGCTGATCAATCTCTTGATCGAGGAAAAGGCGAAGCAGAAGCTCTCGGAGCACGCCGTTCGCGAGCAAGTGGCGGAGCTCGGACTTAACGCGAAGCCAAAGCCGGGCTTGCGGCGTTAACTTTTCCTAACGGCCACGCGACTAGCATTCCCGAATCAACCGGGGGTTTTCGCAAATGTCGCGCCGGATCGTGCTGTCCGTCTTCGCTACCGCCCTCACGGCCGTGACCGCAGGCGCTGCCGACCTCCCGACCCAGAGCCGGATCGGCGCGATTTTCGCCGAGCCCGCTGACGTTCGAGTCGAGGCTTATCGCGCTCGCGAATATGCGGCGCCGATCATCCCGTACACCAATCTTCCCAATCCAGTGTGGAATCGCGGCAACTACCGTTATGGATCGTCGTGGTCCTGGTATTACCCCGGCCCCTATTACGGCGGCCCCTATCAGGGCTACGCCACCCGCCTGCCCTATGTCTGCGGGCTTTACGGGTACTGCTTCTAGGCTGTGTCCGCGGATTGCTGCAACAGCGGCGTCACCGACGAGACGTGATGGCTGACAATTTTCCAGCCGCCGTCCTCCCGGGCGATCACCCAGGTTATCTTGACCGACAGGGGTGGCGCATCATCGCCAACGACAAACGACGCCGTACCGGCGAAATTGATCAAATCGGAATTGACCTGAGCGGTCGTCACATCGGTGAATTGAACGGTAGGCGAACGCCATCGCGGCAGCCCGTTGAAATAGGCGGCGACGCCATCATTGCCGCGATACAGCGAAGACTTCGAGCCGAAGAAAAATGCATTCTTCGAGTAGAGTGACGCAAGAACTTCGGCGTCGAGTTTGCCAAAGGCAACCGACCATTTCTCGATGATGCCGGAAACCGCCTCGTCGGCCGCGCTGCGCATCGGCCTTACCCCTTACCGCCCACTTCCTTCGCAAAGGTATCGCGTAGCCCAATGGTGCGGTTGAACACGAGGTGCTCGGCCGTGGAATCCTTGTCTCTGACAAAATAGCCCTGCCGCTCGAACTGCATGACGTCGGGCGAATTGGCAGCCGCGATCGCGGGCTCGACCCGGGCATCGCGTAAAATCTCCAGCGACTGCGGGTTGAGATCGGCGGCGAAGTTGGCGGCGTCCGGCGTGGGCTTTGCGAACAACTGGTTGTAGATGCGGATTTCGGCCGGCACCGACCGCTTGGCCGGTAGCCAGTGCATGGTGGCCTTGACCTTGCGGCCGTCGGGGGCGTTGCCGCCTTTGGTCGCGGGATCGTAGGTACAGCGCAGTTCAATCACTTCGCCCGCCGCATTTTTCACGACCTCGCGGCAGGTGACAAAATACGCGTAGCGCAGCCGCACTTCGGTTCCCGGCGACAGCCTGAAAAACTTCTTCGGCGGATTTTCCATGAAATCGTCGTGCTCGATATAGAGCTCGCGGCCGAACGCGATGCGGCGGGTGCCGGCGGCGGGATCATCGGGATGGTTTTGCGCCTCGATCTCCTCAGCTTGGCCTTCCGGATAATTCTCGATCACGACTTTCAGCGGCCGCAGCACCGCCATGCGGCGCAGCGCGGTCTTATTGAGGGTTTCGCGGATGGAAAATTCCAGCATGTTGACGTCGACGACGCTGTTGGCTTTGGCAACGCCAATGCGCTTGACGAATTCGCGGATCGCGGCCGGCGGCACGCCGCGGCGTTTCAGCCCGGCAATCGTCGGCATCCGCGGATCGTCCCAGCCCGAGACATGGCCGCCGCGCACGAGCTCGGTCAGCACGCGCTTCGACAACAATGTGTAAGTCAGATTGAGCCGCGCGAATTCGTATTGATGCGGTTTCGACGGTACCGGCAGCTTGTCGAGCAGCCAGTCGTAGAGCGGCCGGTGATCCTCGAATTCCAGGGTGCAGATCGAATGGGTGATGCCCTCGATCGCATCCGACTGGCCGTGGGCGTAATCATAGCTCGGATAGATCGACCATGTATCGCCGGTGCGCGGGTGCGTCGCGTGCAGGATGCGATACAGCACGGGGTCGCGCAGGTTGATGTTGCCCGAGGACATATCGATCTTGGCGCGCAGCACACGGGCGCCGTTTTGAAATTCACCGGCCTTCATGCGGCGGAACAGATCGAGGTTTTCCGCAACCGGGCGGTCGCGGAACGGGCTGTTCTTGCCGGGTTCGGTCAGCGTGCCCCTGGCAAGCCGGATTTCTTCCTGCGACTGGTCGTCGACATAGGCGTGGCCATCGCGGATCAGGCCCTCCGCCCATTCGTAGAGGCGCTCGAAATAATCCGAGGCATAGAACAGGTTCTTGCCCCAGTCGTAGCCGAGCCAGTGCACGTCGGCCTGGATCGAATCGATGTATTCCTGCTCCTCTTTGGTCGGATTGGTATCGTCGAACCGGAGGTGGCAGCGCCCGGCAAATTCCTGCGCGATGCCGAAATTGAGCGCGATCGACTTGGCATGCCCGATATGCAAATAGCCGTTCGGCTCCGGCGGGAAGCGCGTCACGATCGTCGTGTGCTTATGGCTGTCGAGGTCGGCCTGGACGATGTCGCGAATGAAATCGCGCCCCGCCTCCGCCGCAACCGGTTCTGTCGTCATTCTCTTTTCCAGTTCGGATTCAAGCGGACGTTCTGCCAAATCCGTACCCCCTAAGGAAGGCTTTAGTTATGAACGGTTCCTGCTATATACCACCGCGCCTCTGGCATGCCCTTTTTGTCCGAAACATACATCTCTAATGGCCGCTCCCGTCGTCACCCGCTTTGCCCCCTCGCCGACCGGCTTTCTCCATATCGGAGGGGCCCGCACGGCGCTGTTTAACTGGCTCTACGCCCGCAAGCTCGGCGGCAAGATGCTGTTGCGGATCGAGGACACCGACCGCGAGCGGTCGACCGACGAAGCGATAGCGGCCATCCTGGACGGCTTGAAATGGCTGGAGCTCGATTGGGACGGCGAGGTCATCTACCAGTTCGCAAGGGCCGCGCGACACCGCGAGGTGGCCGAGCAGTTGCTCTCAAGCGGCAAGGCCTACCGCTGCTATGCGAGCCCTGAGGAACTCACAGCAATGCGGGAGAAGGCACGCGCGGAAGGGCGCACTCGCCTCTATGACGGCCAGTGGCGCGACCGCGACCCGTCGGAAGCCCCGCCCGGCATGAAGCCCACGATCCGGCTCCGGGCGCCGCAGACCGGGGAGACCGTGATCGAGGATCAGGTCCAGGGCCGCGTGGTCTGGCAGAACGAGAACCTCGACGACCTGGTCCTGCTCCGCGGCGACGGCAATCCGACCTATATGCTGGCGGTTGTGGTCGACGACCACGACATGGGCGTCACCCACGTCATCCGCGGCGACGATCATTTGATCAATGCTGCGCGTCAGAAGCAGATTTACGACGCGCTTTCGTGGGACATTCCGAACATGTCGCACATCCCCCTGATCCACGGTCCCGACGGCTCGAAGTTGTCAAAACGCCATGGCGCGCTGGGGGTCGAGGCCTATCGCGCGATGGGGTATTTGCCGGCGGCGCTGCGCAATTATCTGGTCCGGCTCGGATGGAGCCATGGCGACCAGGAGATTTTCTCCACCGACGAGATGATCGCAGCCTTCGACCTCTCAGGCATCGGCCGCTCGGCGGCGCGGTTCGATTTCGCCAAGCTGGAAAACCTCAACGGCCATTATATCCGCCACGCCGACGATCAAACTCTCGTGACCATGTTCGAGGGCGTCCTGGACTACATCCCCAACGGTTCCGATCTCAAGGCAAAGCTCAACGACACCACGCGCGGCCAATTGCTGCTGGCGATGCCGAGCCTGAAGGAGCGCGCCAAGACGCTGATCGAATTGATCGACGGCTCCTACTTCATCTTCGCCGACCGGCCGCTCGAGATCGAGCCGAAGGCTTTGGCGGTGTTGACGGGCGAAAATCGCGAACTAGTCGCCAGGCTTCGTGCCGCGCTCGAGGCGGTCGACCCGTGGACTTCCGAAACCACCGAAGCCGCGATGCGCGCTTTCACCGAGGCCGACAACCTCAAGCTCGGCGCGGTGGCCCAGCCGCTGCGGGCGGCGCTGACCGGCCGTACCACCTCGCCCGGGATCTTCGACGTGCTTTCGGTATTGGGAAAGCAGGAATGCCTGGCCCGGCTTGCCGATCAGGCCCCCTCATAGGGTGGTATTTCTGGGCGGGCATGCCCATCTTGCAGTGCACACGGCAATAAGCTACCCATTCGAAAGGTGCCTACTTAATAGCCGGCTTCCCGCGCCATCCCTATATTATCAGGGCGCACCAAAGACGCCGGCCCTCGCAACGATCTCATCGGGGACTTCACGATGGACGCAACATCCAACGCCAAAACTGCAACGCTGACGGTCGGCAACAAGACCTACGATTTCCCGATTTTGAGCGGTACCGTCGGGCCCGATGTCATCGACATCGCCAAGCTCTACGCCCAGTCCGGAATGTTCACCTACGATCCGGGCTTCACCTCCACCGGCAGCTGCCAGTCCAAGATCACCTATATCGACGGCGACGCCGGCGTCCTGGAATACCGCGGCTATCCGATCGAGCAACTGGCCGAGAACGGCGACTTCCTCGAGACCTGTTACCTGCTGCTGTACGGCGAGCTGCCGACCAAGGCGCAGAAGGAAGATTTCGATCACCGCGTGATCCATCACACCATGGTTCACGAACAGATGGCGCGGTTCTTCCAGGGTTTTCGCCGCGACGCCCATCCGATGGCGGTGATGGTGGCCTCCGTCGGCGCGCTGGCCGCCTTCTATCACGACTCCACCGACATCAACGATCCGAAGCAGCGCATGATCGCCTCGATGCGCATGATCGCGAAAGTCCCGACGCTGGCCGCGATGGCTTACAAATACACCATCGGCCAACCGTTCGTTTATCCGAAGAACTCGCTCTCCTTCGCCGAGAACTTCTTGAACATGTGCTTTGCGGTGCCCTGCGAGGAGTACAAGATCAACCCGGTTCTGGCGGACGCGCTCGACAAGATCTTCATCCTGCACGCCGACCACGAGCAGAACGCCTCGACCTCGACGGTGCGCATCGCCGGTTCTTCCGGCGCCAATCCGTTCGCCTGCATCGCCGCCGGCATCGCCTGCCTGTGGGGTCCGGCGCATGGCGGCGCCAACGAGGCCGCACTCGCGATGCTGGCCGAGATCGGCACGGTCGACAAGATTCCGGACTTCATCAGGAGGGTGAAGGACAAGAACAGCGAAGTCCGCCTGATGGGCTTTGGCCACAGAGTCTACAAGAACTACGATCCGCGCGCCAAGATCATGCAGAAGATGTGTCACGCCGTGCTGGCCGAGACCGGCCATGGCGACGATCCGATGCTCAAGGTGGCGCTGGAACTGGAGAAGATCGCGCTGCACGATCAGTATTTCATCGATCGCAAGCTGTACCCGAATGTCGACTTCTATTCGGGCATCACGCTGAAGGCGATGGGCTTCCCGACCTCGATGTTCACCGTGCTGTTCGCGGTCGCCCGCACCGTCGGCTGGATCAGCCAGTGGAGCGAGATGATCGAGGATCCGCACCAGAAGATCGGCCGGCCGCGCCAGCTCTATACCGGCGTCGCCCGGCGCGACTATGTCCCGGTAGAGAAGCGGAAGTAATCGGGCGCATCAGATAATGACGGATGCGGTTTGACCGCGTCCGTCCGACGTGATCGGGCGGCTGGCGAGTGATGATCAGGCCGCCGACAGCCGCACGTGGAACCTGCTGCCGGTTGCCTCGGCATAGCGCAAAAGTGTCTTGGTGCTCGGCAGCGTCTGGCCGCTCTCCAGCCGAGCGATCGTAGATTGGCTGGTGCGCATGCGGGCGGCCAGTTCGGCCTGGGACAACCCCGCCCGCAAGCGAGCCTTCACCAGCTCGGCGGAAATCTCGAACTCCGGCGCGAGAGCATCGTATTCCAACTTGACCTTGGGATTGGCAAGCAGGCGAGTCTTGAGCTTATCGAATGGGATCGTCATGTGATCTCCTGTGCTCGCCGCAGCGCAAGTTCGATCTCGGCGCGCGGCGTCCTCTGTGTTTTCTTCACGAACGCCCGAACTACGACCACCCTCCGGCCGATGGCCGTGACATAGAGCGCACGGGCAATTCCGTCACGGCCTGTCAACCGCAACTCCCGCAGCTTCCCCTCCAAATGTTTTACGTGCGGTTCGCCCAGGCTTTCCAGCCCGGCTTGACCGATACGCTCGGAAAGCCGAAGAAACCGCGCCTGCATGTCCGCCGGAAGGGCGGCGATTTCAGCGGCGACGGTATCGTTAAGGATTTCAACTCGCCAAGTCACATCGCTGTATATCTCAATTTTGAGATAGAGGAAAGAGGCGAGAAAGGACTTGGTGATTGCGTCAAATCCCGCGCTGGGCGCCACGGCCGACAACTCCGCGGCCGCGCGCTAGATTGATCGCCGTGCCTTCCGCATCGCCGCCAGCACGATATCGGCGGCCCGCACGTTCGGCGGCTGGTCGCCGGTCGACATGATCGCGTCGATTTTCGCAAACGCTTCGACCTGCCGCTGCCGCAACGGAGACTCCTCCAGCAACTCGCGCAGCGCCTGTGATAATTTCTCCGGCGTGCATTCCTCCTGCAAAAACTCCGGAACCACATTCTCGCCCACAACGAGGTTGGCCAAAATGACCGACTTCACCTTGATCGCGCGTTGCAGGATCCACGCCTCGACGGCGCCTACCTTGTAGGCCGTGACCATCGGCACGCCGGCCAGCGCAAGCTCGAGCGTCACCGTGCCCGACTTCGCCAGCGCCGCCCGGGCGATCCGGAACGCCGCCCGCTTTTCCTGCTCGCCGATCACGATTTTCGGCGCGATCTTCCAGTCTTGCACGCCCTTGCGGACGGCATCCTGCAAATGCGGCATGGTAGGCAGGATCAATTCGAACGCCACGCCCTCGGCGCCAAGCCGGCCCAGCGCCTCGCCAAATATCGCCATGTGATGCCTGATCTCGCTGCGGCGGCTTCCCGGCAGCACCAGCAGGACCGGCGGCGCCTCGTCGCGGCGCGTCTGCTCGGGGGCGGCTGGCCGCAGCGTTGCGACCTGCTCCGTCAGGGGGTGGCCGACATAGCTGCAGGGCGGGCCGCGCAGCCTTTCGTACGCCTCGGGTTCGAAGGGCAGCAAGGCGAGGACATGATCGACATAGACCCGCATTGCCCGCGCCCGCCCGGGCCGCCACGCCCACACCGATGGCGACACGTAATCGATGATGGGGATCGAGGGATCGCGGGCGCGGACGCGCCGTGCCACCCGATGGGTGAAATCGGGACTGTCGATGATCACGAGAATATCGGGCGAGGTTTCCGAAACAGCGCTCGCGGTGAGCCGGATCAGCCGCAGGATTTTTGGCAGCTGCGTCACGACCGCAGCGAGCCCGATGATCGACAATTCCTCGATCGGAAACAGCGAATTCAGCCCTTCGCGCTTCATCTGCTGGCCGCCGACGCCCTCGAAGCGCACGGCGCCGCCGAGCCGCTGGCGCAGCACCTTCATCAGGCCGGCGCCGAGCCGGTCGCCGGATTCCTCGGTCGCGACCAGGAAGATTTTTCGCGCGACGTGATTGACTGGTCGCGTCGGGCTCACGCGGGCAGACCGGTCACGAACAGGCCCGCGGCGTCGGCCGCTTCAATCACCGCCTGCGGCTCGACGACGACGGTGTTGCCGGCGACGATCGCAATTCCCGCAAGCTGCGCCGCCGCCGCACCTTCGACCGTGCGGGGCCCGACCGTCGGCAGATCGAAGCGCAGGTCCTGGCCGCTCTTGGGCGCCTTCACCAGCACGCCGCGCCCGGCGCGCGCGCGGATGCGGCCCTCGCCGCGCAGTCTTGTGACCCGCGCCAGCAATCCGTCGGTGCCCTCGATGTCCTCCACCGCAACCACATGACCGTCGATCACGATCGCGGCCTGGCCGATGTCGAACGGACTGAGCGCGCGCAGCACCTCGCGTCCCCTCAAAATATCGGCGGCGGTGGCCTGGTCGGGTATCGCGCGCGTGAGGCATCCCTCGGGCATCAGCACGTCCGGGGCGACATCCCTGATCCCCACCATCCTAAAACCGTCTTGTTCGAGAATGCGGCCGATCCCGGAGAGGAGATGGTCATCGCCGCCGCGGAATGCCGCCCACACCCGGCCGACGACGCGGAGCGTCCCCCAATCGAGCCTGATCTCCGACAGTGCCGGCCGCACCAGCGTGCCGATGAACACGAGGTCGCGACAGTTCTCGCTGCGAAACAGTTTTACGGCGCGCCCGAGCTGGCCGACCGAGATCCAGTGATGGCGAAAACGCGCTACCGCCACGGGATCGCAGGCGCCTTTCAGCGCGAACAGGACGGGATCGATACCGCGCGCGGAAAGCGAATCGGCGACCGCGAACGGCATGACGCCGCCTGCCGCGATCAGGCCCACCGGTGATGAAATCTCCAAAGCCGTTGAACTCTCGAAAGCCTTGTCCGTCATGGCTCCCGCGACCTCGTCATCACTGTCGGTTGCCGCCGTCAGCGGGCAGACACAGCGCCCGGTGCTTGCCGTCGGCGATGAAGGCCAGTATCTCCGCGATCGCGGGATCCTCGGCCGCCAGGGGCTGCACTTCACTGAGCCTTTCGGCGAAGATGCCGGGCCCGTGAAACAGCTTTTGATAGAAAGCGCGTAACGTTGCAAGCCGCTCGCGAGTGAACTTGCGGCGCTTCATGCCGATGATGTTGAGGCCCTCGAGGCTCGCATATTGGCCGTTGACGAGGCCAAACGGGATCACGTCGCCGCGCACGCCGCAGACGCCGCCGACCATCACCTGCGGCCCGATCCGGGTGAACTGATGCACCGCCGACAGCCCGCCGATGTAAACGGAATCTCCGATCTCGCAATGGCCGCCGAGCGTTGCCGAGGTCGCGAAGATCACATCGTTTCCGACGATACAATCATGGCCGACATGGCTGTTGTTCATGAAATATCCGCGCGCGCCGACCCGCGTGATGCCGCCGCCCTTCTTGGTGCCGACATTCATCGTGACGCCTTCGCGAATCGTGCATCCCTCGCCGATTTCGAGCCGGGTCGGCTCACCGCGATAGCTCAAATCCTGCGGCGGTCCTCCAAGTCCGGCAAACGGATAGATCACGCAGCCGGCAGCAATCGTGGTGTGCCCGGCGAGGCTGACCTGCCCGATCAGCTTGCAATTCTTCCCGATCACGACGTTCGGTCCGACCATGCAATACGGGCCGACAGTCGTGCCCTCGCCGATCACAGCGCCATCTTCAATCCGCGCGGTGGGATCGATCAAACTCATCGAAACAGGTCCAGTGTCAGCCGGCATCACCGGCGCTAAAATGTCGGGTTTTCCGGTGGTTACCGCGACATACCGGTGGTGTCTAGTGACGTATGGTTACGCCGCATTTCGTTAATGCCGATTCGGCCAGGCCGCGAGACCGGCCGCCGCCAGCGCCCCGTCAGTCGGTCAGCATGGCGCCGACATCGGCTTCGGCGACGGTTGCGCCATTGACCCTGGCGTCGCCGTGAAACCACCACATGGTCTTGCGCCGGCCGATCGAGCGCATGTGATATTCGATGGTGTCGCCAGGCATCACCGGCTTGCGGAATTTGCACTTGTCGATGGTGAGAAAATAAACCGCGCGCGGCTTCTCGGTGCCCTCGACCGACTTGATACCGATCACGCCGGCGGTCTGCGCCATCGCTTCGATCATCATCACCCCCGGATAGACCGGGCGATCGGGAAAATGACCGAGGAACGGCGGTTCGTTGAAGGTGACGTTCTTGACGCCTACTCCCGAATAGTCGGCACGGATATTGATGACACGGTCGATCAGCAGCATCGGATAGCGATGCGGAAGGGTTTTCAGAATCTCATTGATGTCCACAAGCTCGAATCTGACCGGTGACTCCATCAATCCCGCCCCTCGTCCTTCGGATCGGCCGTGCCATCGCGTACCAGACGCTCCACCGCAATGATCTCCCGGAACCATTGCTTGGTCGGCTTTGCAAAATGGCCACCCCAGCGCCCGCCGGCCGGAATGTCGTCCTTGACGGCACTCATCGCGGTGACCTGCGCACCGTCGCCGATATGAAGGTGGTTGTTGATACCGACCTTCGCACCCAGCGCGACGTTGTCGCCGATCGTCAGGCTGCCTGCGAGCCCGATCTGGGCGGCGAGCAGGCAATGCCTGCCAATGGTCACATTGTGACCGATCTGCACCTGATTGTCGATTTTCGTGCCTTCGCCGATCACGGTGTCGCGCAGGCTGCCACGGTCGATGGTGGTCCCGGCGCCGATCTCGACATCGTTCTGGATCAGGACGCGGCCGGTCTGCGGTACTTTCAGGTGGCCGTCCGGGCCAAAGAAGACGAAGCCATAGCCGTCCTGCCCGATGCTGCAGCCCGGATGGATCAGAACGTTGTTGCCGATCAGCGCAAACTGGACGGAGCAATGGGCGCCGATGCTGCAATCCCTGCCGATCCTGACATCGGCGCCAATGACAGCGCCAGCGCCGATCACCGTCCCGGCGCCGATCTCGACGTTGGGACCGATCACGGCCAGCGGATCGATGATGACGCCATCCTCCAGATGCGCGCTGGGATCGATGATGGCCGAGGGCGCGATGCCGGAATTGCCGAACCAGGACTGCGGCCGAAGCGCGTCAGCGTGCAGGTGACGTGCAACCTTTACAAATTCGCGGAACGGCTGGGCGGCGCGCAAGACGGCGACATGGGCGGGGACACTGGCTTCGAAACGCGCACTGACCAGACACGCCCCGGCCGCGGTCGACTTGAGCTGGTCGGCATATTTCAGATTATCGAAAAACGTCAGATGCATCGGGCCGGCTTCGTCAAGCGAGGCCAGCCCCCTGACCTGTTGCCCGCCGCGCGCGGGATCAACCAAAAGCGCCGTCGTCAACGCGGCGATATCGGCCAGCGTCAACGGCGGTGGTTGTTCGAAGAATCTCGGCTGCGCCATTCCACCCGTCGCGGTCCGGCCGGTGATCGAACCAGAACTGCGGTCCTGCGAAATCAGGACCGAATCCTCGCTCTGTTTTTATGCGCTCTCTTCACGCGAACCAGTATCAGCTTCGCTCGAAAACGCCTCAGAATGATGTCCCGCCGCCAAACTTGAATTGCTGTACCCGGTCATACCTACCCTTGGTAAGCGGCACCGCATAGTCGAAGCGCAGCGGACCGAACGGCGAGGCCCAGATCAAGCCGACGCCCACGGAGGTGCGAACGAGGTTGCCTGGGTCGAACTGCAGTCCCAAGCAAGTTCCGGGGCTGGGGGCAGGTTGCGGCGTCGACGGAATGCAGCCTGGCACATTGACCTCGCCGGTGGCGGCCCACGATGTCGGTCCCTGATAGTCCATCAACCCGCCGGCGTCCGCATAGACCGCGCCCTTCAAGCCCACTTCCTTCGGCAAGAACCAGAATGGCATCTGCAGCTCGTACGACGCCCCCCAATATTTGGTGCCGCCGAGCGCGTCCATAGTGCCGTACGGATAGATGTCGCGCGGCCCGATGCCGTTCGGGGCAAAGCCGCGGACAAGATTCGGGCCCATCTGGAACTGATCGAGCATCCGCAGTTCGGTGTTGCCGACCTTGTTGAGGATGCCGCCCTGGAGGTGGATCAGCCCGACAATGTCGGAAACCAGCGGCGTGTAGTATTTCGCGTCGAACGCGCTCTTCAGATAGCTGACGTCGCCGCCGACGCCGGCGAAGTCCTGCTTGAAATCGATCAGGAGGCCGTCGGTCGGGTTCTTGTTGTTGTCGAGGGTGTTGTAGTCCAGCGAATAACCGATCGACGAGGTCAGCGACTTGCCGCTCGCAAGTTCCTTGCGGACCGGCAGCGACGCCTCGCCATCGCTGTAGCACCAAAGACCGAGTCCCGTCGTATCGGTGGCCGTTTGACCGCCTGCAGTTATCGAGCCCCCCGGACCAACTCCGGCCGCGTTCGCGAACGAGGGCGACGGATTGAAGGCAAGCAAGCCATTGCCGGGGTTGTTGTTACAATTTGCCAGATAGGACGGCAGCGAGATTTGCTGCTGATAGATCGAATAGCGCAGCTGCAGCGAAAGATCCTCGCGCAGCGCGAATCCGAGCCGCGGACTGAAGCCAATCGTCTTGGTGCCATACGAGATATAACTGTTGGGCAGTTGCTCGCGATAGAATGTGTCGAGGCCAAGTGCGACGCGGTAATCCAGTAGATAAGGATCGACATAGGAAAGCGTTACGCCGCGCGCGTACTGGCCGTAAGTTACCGATGCCTTGGCGAACAGGCCGCGACCGAGGAAGTTGCGCTCGGAGATGCTGACCTCGGCGAGCGCGCCGTCGGACGTCGAATAGCCGCCCGATACCGAGAAGTCGCCGGTGGACTTCTCTTCCAGATCGACGTTGAGAATCACCCGATCGCTCGAGGAGCCGGGCTCGGTCGAGACCTTCACGCTCTTGAAGAAATCAAGATTCTTGAGCCGGCGCTCGGCGCGGTCGACCAGCGCGCGGTTGTAGGCGTCGCCCTCGGAGATGTCGAACTCGCGGCGGATCACATAGTCCCTGGTGCGGGTATTGCCGCGCACATTGATGCGTTCGATATAGGTTCGCGGGCCTTCGTCGATGGCGAAGGTGATCGAGACGGTATGGTTATCGAAATTACGGTCGCCGCGCGGGCGCACCACCGCAAAGGCGTAACCCCGCCGCGAGGCCTCGATCTGCATTTCCTCGACGGATTTTTCCAGCGCCTCCGCATTGTAGAGCGAGCCGACATCGACGCGCGAGAAGCTGCGCAGATCGTTGCCGTTGAGCGTGGCGATGCTGGACTGAAAATCGACCGAGGCAACGCGGTACTGCTGGCCCTCCTCGATCTTGAACGTCACCAGGAAGCCCTTGCGCTCCGGGTCATATTCGGTCAGCGCCGCCACCACCTGCACGTCGGCAAAGCCGTGCTTCAAATAGTAGCGGCGAATCAGGTCGCGATCGGCTTCGACCCGGTCCGGATCGTAGACGTCGCCGTTGCCGAGGAAGCTCAGCAGATTCGATTCGTGGGTCTTGATGATGTCCTTGAGGCGGTACGCCGAATAAGTGGTGTTGCCGATGAATTCGATGGATTTGACGCCGGTTTTCGGACCCTCGGTGATGGTGAAAACCAGATCGACGCGATTGTTCGGCCGCTCGATGATTTCGGGTTCGACATGGACGTCGTAACGGCCGGAGCGGCGGTAGATTTCGGCGATGCGCTGGGCGTCGGACTGCACCATCGGACGCGACAGCGTGCCGCGCGGCTTGGATTGGATTTCCGCCGAGAGCTGCTCGTCCTTGATCTTCTTGTTGCCCTCGAAAGCGACCTTCTCGATCACCGGGTTTTCGATCACGCTTACGACCAAATGACCGCCCGCCTGGTTGATCTTGACGTCCTGGAACAGCCCGGTCTCGATCAGCGCCTTCAACCCGTCGTCGATGGAGGCCTGATCCAGCCGCCCTCCGGGTCCCGGCTTGAAATACGAGCGAACGGTTTCGAGTTCCACGCGCCGGTTGCCTTCGACTTCGATCGTCGAAACGGTCTGGGCCACGGCCGGCGACGATACCAGAATAGCCGCCAGCGACCCGGCGAGCGGCAGGGCGCACATCATCAGGGCGGCCAACAAGCCGCCCCGCACTCGCATTCCAACATTCATGCGCAAAGCGCCCTTGTCATTCCAGTGCCGGTTCCCGCCCCCACGCGAACCGACAGATTCCCATTGATTGCCCAGCTTGTAGCCAATTTCGGCAGGGGGGCAAAAGTCCTATCGCAGTGTAATTTCAATTTCATTCCAAGACGTTGCCTATTGGCCACGTCACAAAAAAGCCTCCTTCAGGATGCTGCCAAATGCAGGATGTCGTTGTAGGTCGCAAACACCATCAGCATCAGCACAAGACCGAGGCCGATTCGGAACCCCATCTCCTGCGCCCGATCCGACAGCGGGCGCCCACGCACCACCTCGACCGCGTAGAACAAAAGATGACCGCCATCGAGCAGTGGAACCGGGAACAGGTTCAACAATCCGATCGAGATCGAGAGCACGGCCGCAAGATGGATCAGCGCGGCAAGGCCGATGGTGGCGACCTGTCCGGAAATCTGGGCGATTCGAAGCGGGCCGCCGACCTGGTCGGCCGCCTCGCGGCCGGTAAAGATGCCGCCGATATAGGCCAGAGTCCGGTCGATCACGAACCAAGTTTCCTTGACGCCGAGCCAGAGCGCGGTCGCCGGATCCACCCGCTCGGTCGTGACGTCGCCGGCAACCGTCTTGCGGGTGATCCCGAGCACGCCAAGCCGATGAACGTTGCCGAACGGGTCTTTCACTTCCCGCAGTTCCGGGGTGCCATTCAGTTGCAGCGTCGAATCGCCGCGCTTGATCTGGAACGTCAGATGCTCGCCGGCTCGAACGCCGACGATGCGCTGCATATCCGAGAAACTGTCGATCTTGGTGCCGTCGATCGCGGTGACGACGTCGCCGACCTGAAAACCGGCGGTCGCCGCGGCACTGCCGGCTTCAACCTGATCGACGCGCGCGGTCGCGCTCGGCTTGCCGAAGAACGTGAACAGGCAGGTGAAGATCACGATGGCCAGGACGAAATTGGCAATCGGGCCGGCGGCGACGATCGCGGCGCGCGATCCGACTTTCTTGTGGTGGAAGCTGCCCTTGCGCTCTTCCTCGGTCATGCCGGCGAGCATTTCGGGCGATGGCGTCGAGGCCTCGCTTTCGTCACCGAAGAACTTGACGTAGCCGCCGAGCGGGACCGCCGAAATCTTCCATCGCGTCCCATGCCGGTCGTTGAAACCGAAAAGTTCCGGTCCGAAGCCGAGCGAGAACGTTAGCACCTTCACGCCCGCCCAGCGGGCGACCAGGAAGTGGCCAAGCTCGTGGAAGAAGACAACGATCGTCAAAACGAACAAAAAGGGGACGATGTAACCGATGAGCCCATGACTCAACGTATTGAAACTATGAAGAAAAAACTCGGACATCCGATTTCCCTAACCAGAGCTGGAGGCCCTGTCTCCCCAACCCTCTAAGATGCCTTTAAGGCAATTTGAGGCAATAGGGTGGCAGCTTTATTTCGCGCATTATGGTCAACGGCAATGGCGTCGTCGGCCGACGTCAACGGTGCCAGGTTGCCGGCGCGAATCCAGGCCTCGATGGTGGCTTCAACCAGCCGCGCGATCGCGCCGAATTTGATCTTGCCGGCGATGAAGGCAGCGACTGCGACCTCGTTCGCGGCATTGTATACCGTAGTTGCACCGCGTCCGGTCCTTAAAGAATCGTAAGCCAGCCGCAGCGCCGGGAAGCGATCGAAATCCGGCGCTTCGAAGGTCAATTGTCCAATCTTGGCGAGATCAAGCTTGGCTGCCGGCCCATTGATGCGATCGGGCCATCCGAGGCAATGCGCGATCGGCGTGCGCATGTCGGGGGAGCCCAATTGCGCGACCACCGACCGGTCCGAGAATTCGACCATGCCATGGATGATCGATTGCGGGTGCACCAGCACGTCGATCTCATCCGGCGTCAGCGCGAATAGATAGGAGGCTTCGATGACTTCGAGCCCCTTGTTCATCATCGAGGCGGAATCGATGGTGATCTTTTGTCCCATGCTCCAGTTCGGATGCTTTAGGGCCTGCGCCAGCGTGGCCTGCTCGATATCGGCGATCGCCCAGGTGCGGAACGGCCCGCCGGAGGCGGTGATGATGACGCGCACCAGTTCTTCGCGGTTCCCCGAGCCGAGCGCCTGAAACAGAGCATTATGTTCGGAATCGGCAGGCAGGATGCAGGCGCCGGCCTTGGCCGCGCGCTGCATGAAGAAATCGCCGGCACAGACCAGGCATTCCTTGTTGGCGAGCGCTACGGTTGCACCGCGATCGACCGCCGCGAGTGCGGGTTTCAATCCCGCCGCGCCGCTGACGGCTGCCATCACCCAATCCGCCGGCCGCGCCGCCGCTTCGATCACAGCACTTTCGCCGGCGCCGCATTCGGTGCGCGTGCCGGCGAGCGCGTCCTTCAATTCAGCGAAGCGAGCAGGATCGGCAACCGCCGCGAACCGGGCTCCGAACTCTTTTGCAAGTTTTGCCAGCGCCTGCACGTTGGAATTGGCGGTCAGCGCCTCGACCTGGTAGCGGTCGCGCGCGCCCCGCAGCAAATCCATGGTGCTGTCGCCGATGGAACCGGTGGCACCGAGAACGCTCACGGAGCGTACGGCAGAGGCCACGGCCTTATTGTTACGCAATGGAACGGCGCTCATGTTTTTCACCAAACCATAAGACCGCGGCCGACGCCATCCACGCCGCCCCGCAAAAGGCCGAAAATCGCCGCCATGACCACCGCGGCGACGAAGCCGTCGAGCCGGTCCATTAGCCCGCCATGGCCGGGAATTATGTGACTTGAGTCCTTGACGCCGAAACGCCGTTTTACCGCAGATTCAAAGAGATCGCCTAGCTGTGAAACGACCGACAGCGCCGCGCTCAATAGCAAAAGCGGACCCAACCTAAGCGCCGGAACCATTTTGCCAAAGGCGGCAAATCCCACGGCGACCAAAAGGCTCGCCACAAAACCGCCGATCGCGCCCGCCCAGGTCTTCTTGGGACTGACCCGCGGCCATAATTTCGGCCCGCCGAAGCCGCGGCCGGCGAAATAACCGCCGATATCGGTCACCCAAACCACGAGCAGGATCAGGATCAGAGCGACGAATCCGTAAACCTGATCGAGGCGCACCAGCACGGAAGCGATCTCGGCGGCGGCGGCATATAAGAATCCGGTCGCGGCCCAGATCCGGCGCTGCGGCGAAAGCACCGTGACGACGGCCAGTCCAAGCGCCGATGCAACAAGCCAAGCATCGATCCGCCCCATTGCGAGACAAAGCCCGGATGTTGCAAGTGCGATAGCTCCCGACGCGGCCACCTTCGTCGCGCGCACCACGCCAACGACCATCAACCATTCGACATAAAGGCCGGTCGCGGCCAGCGTCACCAGAACGGCCCACGGCCAGCCGCCGGCATAGGCGATCGCAATGGCAAGGGGTGCCAGCACCACGGCTACGGCGACCCGAAGCAGGAGATTGCGTGAACCCTGCTCGGCCGCGGCCACTGGCGTGGCTTTGCTCTCGGTCACGATCCGGTTTTCGCGGCCAGACCGCCGAAACGGCGCTCCCGTCTGGCATATTCGGCGATCGCGCCCTCGAGCGCCATCTTGTCGAAATCCGGCCAATGGATCGGCACGAATACGAGTTCGCTGTACGCCGCCTGCCACATCAGGAAATTCGACAGTCGTTGTTCGCCGCTGGTGCGAATGATCAGATCGGGATCGGGAATATCCGGCGCATTGAGGTATTGGCCGAGCGTGTCGGCATCGATCGAGGACGGCTCGCGCTTGCCGTCTTTGACCTCGCGCGCCAGCCGCTGCGCGGCTTGCGCGATTTCCTGTCGCGATCCGTAGTTGAAGGCGACCACGAGATTGAGCTTGGTGTTCGCTTTGGTCAGTTCTTCGGCTTCGTTCAGGAGCGCGCAGATGTCGCCCTCAAGGCCCTCGCGCTCGCCGATCACTCGCACCCGCACGCCGTCGCGGTGCAGCGTCGCGAGATCGTTGCGGATGAAGCGGCGAAGCAGGCCGAACAGGTCGCCGATTTCGGTCGCCGGACGCGACCAGTTTTCCGAGCTGAACGAAAAAATCGTCAAATAGAGGATGCCGAGTTCGTGGGCGGCACGAACCACGCGGCGCAGCGCTTCGACACCCCGGCGATGACCTTCGGCGCGCGGCAGACCGCGCGCCGCCGCCCAACGCCCATTGCCATCCATGATGATCGCCACATGCAACGGACCGTCGGTTCGATCCGGTCCATCGGTTGCGGGGGCTGTGGCGTTCGACATCGATCAATCCTTGGCGATCAGTCGTCAGACTGTGAGGATTTCTTTTTCCTTGGCCGCAAGCAACTGATCGATTTCCGAAATCGTCCCGTCGGTTGCCTTCTGCACCTCGGTGGCCAGACGTTCCTGATCGTCCTCGGATATTTCGTGATTCTTCTCGAGCTTCTTGACGGTATCGAGGCCATCGCGGCGGACATGGCGGACCGCGACGCGCGCCGCTTCGGCATATTTGTGCGCGACTTTTACCAATTCCTTGCGGCGCTCCTCGTTGAGTTCGGGAATCCGCAGGCGAAGCACCTGTCCTTCGGTGGCGGGGCTTAAGCCCAGATTGGAATCGATGATTGCCTTCTCCACCGCCTTGACCATCGATTTGTCCCAGACCTGGACCGACAGCAGCCGCGGCTCGGGCACGCTGACGGTCGCAAGCTGGTTCAGCGGCATGTGGGTGCCATAGGCATCGACCTGCACCGGTTCCAGCATTGAGGCCGCGGCGCGGCCGGTTCGCAGGCCGCCCAGTTCGTGCTTGAGCGCTTGCGTGGCGCCTTGCATGCGGCGTTTCAATTCGTTGATGTCGAACGTACCGGTGGGCATAATGCTCTCCCTCCTGAAAACTCTTCGTCGAGGCCGCCAAGGTTTTCACGCGAGCGACGGCCCGCGCGAACCCGTCAGCCGGCGACGATGGTGCCGTGACCTTTGCCGCGCAGGATCGCGCTCATCGCATCCGGCTCGGCAATCGAGAACACGATGATAGGCAGCGACGTCTCGCGGGCAAGCGCGAATGCGGTGGCATCCATGACCTTGTAGCCGCCCGCGATCGCCTCCGAATGCGTGAGCCGGTCGAATCGCTTGGCGGACGGGTCTTTTTTGGGATCGGCGCTATAGACGCCGTCGACATTGGTGGCCTTCAGCACGGCCTGCGCGCCGATTTCGGCCGCCCGCAAGACCGCGGTGGTGTCGGTGGTGAAAAACGGATTGCCGGTTCCGCCGCCGAGCAGCACGATGCGGTCCTCGGCCAGATATTTGTGCGTCGCACTTCGGGTGTAGAGTTCCGAGATCTGCGGCATCACGAATGCCGACAGCGTGCGCGCTTTCGCCCCTCGCCGCTCGATTGCGGCCTCCAGCGCGAGGCAGTTCATGACGGTTGCGAGCATGCCCATGGTGTCGCCGGTCGGCCGCGACACGCCGCGCGACGATACTTCGACGCCGCGGACAATGTTGCCGCCACCGACCACGACGGCGATTTCGGCGCCAAGCTTCTGGGCTGATATCAATTCGCCGGCGACGCGGTCCAACGTTGGCTGGTCGATGCCGAAGGATTGCGCGCCGGCGAGGTATTCGCCCGAGAGCTTGATCACCACGCGACGATAGACCGGCTCAGCCATCTTCGAAACGCTTTCCTTCTCCGCCGCGGCAGCTCTCACTTACGCCCCGATCGCGGTGCCTTCCGGCGGCTTCTTCTGCCCGCTCGCAGCGGCGACCTCGGCCGCGAAATCGGATTCCTGCCGGTCGATTCCCTCGCCCAGAGCATAGCGCACAAATCCGGTGATTTTCACAGCGCCGCCGATCTTGCCCTCAGCTTCCTTCACCGCCTGGGCAACCGATTTGGCGTTATCGTGGATGAAGGCCTGCTCCAACAGGCAGACTTCCTTGTAGAAGGTCTTCAGGCCGGACTCGACGATCTTCTCGATCACGTTTTCGGGCTTGCCCTGCTGACGGTATTTGTCCGCCAGCACGTCCTTTTCCCGCTTCACGAGCGCCGGATCGAGGCCGCCCGGATCCAGCGCCTGCGGATTGGCGGCGGCAACATGCATCGCGAGCTGGCGGCCAAGCACCGCAAGCTCGTCGGTCTTGCCAGCCGATTCGAGCGCCACGATCACGCCCATCTTGCCGGCGCCCTCGACCACCGCGTTGTGGACATAGCTCGACACCACCCCCTTGCTGACTTCGAGCATGGCCGCGCGGCGCAGCGTCATGTTTTCGCCGATGGTCGCAATCGCGTCGGCGATCGCGGTCTCGACCGTCACGCTGCCGACTTTGGCGGCCTTGATCTTTTCGATGTCGGCACCCACGCTGAGCGCGACCTGCGCGATCATCTTGACCAAGCCCTGGAACTGCTCGTTGCGGGCAACAAAATCGGTCTCGGAATTGACCTCGACGACAACGCCCTTGGGACCCGACGTCGCAGCGGCGATCAGACCCTCTGCGGCAACGCGGCCGGCCTTTTTCGCGGCTTTGGACAGACCCTTCTTGCGCAGCCAATCCTGTGCGGCCTCCATGTCGCCGCCGCTCTCGGTGAGGGCGGCCTTGCAATCCATCATGCCCGCGCCGGTCGACTCGCGCAGGTCCTTGACCATCGCTGCTGTGATCGTTGCCATCGTCAAAAATCCTTTTGCCTGTCAGGGCGACGGCGATGCGACCCTGCCGCCCCGCCGCCGTCCATCATCAGGAATTACTTAGAGTGGAAGCCCGTGGCCGGAAGGCTCCGGCCAGCGCGTTCGCGTTATTCGGCTTCCGCGGTCATCGCCTTGGCCTGGGCAACCCAGCCATCGGCGCGCGACGGAAGTCCGACCTCTTCGCCGATCTGGTGGGCGGTGTCGTGATTGAGTTCGGCGAGCTGCCAATAGTGGAAGATGCCTAGATCGTTGAACTTCTTCTCGATCGCGCCGGACACGCCGGTGAGCTTCTTGAGATCGTCAGGAGCGCCGCGCGGTCCGGCCAGACCCTGGAAGCCCAAAGCTTGCGGCGCCGTCGGAATTTCTTCGCGGACCGGATGGGCGGAGGCACCGACGTCGATCCCGGCATCGCCTTGCGCACGCGAAATGCCATCGATCACCGCACGCGCAACCAGATCGCAATAGAGCGAAATGGCGCGGCCGGCGTCGTCATTGCCGGGAATCACATAGGTGATGCCCTTGGGGTCGGAGTTGGTGTCGACGATCGCGGCGACGGGAATATTGAGCCGCTGCGCCTCCTGGATCGCGATGTCTTCCTTGTTGGTGTCGATCACGAAGATCATGTCGGGCAGCCCGCCCATGTCCTTGATGCCACCGAGCGAGCGGTCGAGCTTGTCGCGCTCGCGCTGCAGCGTGAGCCGCTCCTTCTTGGTGTAGGCATTGGCGTCGCCGGAATTGAGCACCTCATCGAGGTGCCGAAGCCGCTTGATCGAACCGGAAATCGTCTTCCAGTTGGTCAAGGTGCCACCGAGCCAGCGCGAATTGACAAAATACTGCGCCGAGCGTTTTGCCGCTTCGGCGACGCCATCCTGCGCCTGCCGCTTGGTGCCGACGAACAGCACGCGGCCGCCCTTGGCCACGGTATCGGAGACCGCTTGCAGAGCGTGGTGCAACAGCGGCACGGTCTGGGCGAGGTCGATGATGTGGATGTTGTTGCGGGCACCGAAAATGAAATTCGCCATTTTCGGATTCCAGCGGTGCGACTGGTGGCCAAAGTGAACGCCGGCTTCCAATAGCTGACGCATAGAGAAATCGGGTAGTGCCATCGTTGAATTCTCCGGTTGGTTCCTCCGGAAACGTGTGAGCAAACGAGCCTTATGGCCCGGCTGCCACCGGACGGCCTTTTGAGCCATGTTTCCGTGTGAGATGGGGCGCTATATAGCGGGATTTCCGCCAGAAGCAAGGAAATACGGGCGGTTTTCGACTGCGTCGGCCAATAAGTCCCAGCCTCCGCTAACGAGGGTTGGGGGCTCTTCGCTGGTGACTCATAGTCGGCTCTCTCGAAATGTCCGTAACATAAGCGATTGACCGCTTGATGCTTCGAGAGCGAGGCTGTGTTCCATGCTGGTAATGGCTTTATTGGGGGGTCGAGAATGACGCGAATATGCATCGCCCCACATAAACGACCCGCGGAGGGAGGAAGCCAACACCTGCCTGGCGGATGCGGAAGTCGAAGTGGGATTTGCCAGTGGCATCGATCAAACATCAAAGCAGCAGCCCGGCATCGTGTTCTACTTCAAGTTACAGCAGCTCCTACCTCCTGGATTCTGGGTGGGGCATCTGGACTATGAGAGTCCGAGGCTTGGTCAGGGTTGGTCAAGAGAGACTGCAAATGCTCGTGTATGTCTACACAACTTGAACCTGGATCATAAACTCCCACACGGTACGCCTCTCGATGCCGGGCAACGCTTGGAGGCTTGGAGATATTGCGAGGCAACGAACCGGTTGGTTTGTGTGTCGTGACCCGCGTCATTGACGGTGCCCGGCAAAAAATTGACTTCTGCCGACCCGTTGCGAGTTCATTCTTCGACGAGCGGCACCGCAAATTGTCTCGCTGCGAGGCTTGAGGAAGTCGTTCGGAACGCTGCTCTCGATAAGGACCGCCCCAGATCTTCCGCTGATTGCGGCTCCGCGCCGCAGCGTGCGGTCAGACCCCAAATAGGGGCCTGACCAAGTCCGTCTTCAGCACTTCGGAACGTTCGGTGGGCATTTCTTCGCTGCCGCGGGGGCCGGTCTCGGCGGCGGAGCTGGCCGTGGCGGCGGCGGCGCCGGACGGGCGACCTGGGCCACCGGATGCGGCGGCGGGGGCGGCGGCGGAGCCGGTCGAGGCGGTGGCGGCGCCGGACGGGCGACTTGGGCCACCGGATGCGGCGGCGGGGGTGGCGGCGGAGCCGGTCGAGGCGGTGGCGGTGCCGGCCGCGCTATCTGCGGCGCCGGATGAGGCGGCGGCGGTGGCGCAACCCGGTGCGCGGGCTCAACATGCGCAACTGGCGGAGGCGGTTTCGGAGGTGCTGCCGCGGGTTTCGCCGGCGGTGCAAGCGGTGCAACTTCCTTTCGTTTCTCCACGGGCTTTACTTCGGGGGTCAGCGCCGCAGTGCCTGCTTTCGGCTGGCCTACCAGCGTTTTCGGGCTGGCTGCGCCCCCGGCACCAGACGCCGCCCCCGCTGGAGGCGTCGTCGGGGTGGTCGTGGCCGATTTGTTTCCAGGCGTTAGCTTCACATTGGGATTCGTCACGCCCTGCGCGGGTCCGGTGGTTCCCAGCGTTTTCGGGGTAGCTGCCGTTCCGGCGCCGGTCGCCGGTCCCGCCGGAGCGGTGGCCGGGGTTGTCGTCGCCGATTTGTTTTCAGGGCCAGGTTTCGTACCGGGGTTCATCAGGCCCGGCGTGAATCCGTTGGCGCCTTTCGGCAACGCAGCCCCACCCTTCATGCCCGGCAGGGTTTTGTCCGCCGGCAGCGTGGTGGGGGCTACGTTTGTCTGCAAGGTCGTCGGTGTCGTCCCCTTTAGGGCGGGCGGTGCGCCCGCAGTTCCAGCCGGAGCCGAGTGATTGATCAGGGTGCTTGGCGGCGGCGGCACCTTTTTCTCCTGGATCAGCGTGGCCTTTTGCATAGCGGCATGAGGCAGCGTCGGACCGACGTTGGCTGGCGTCACATTGGTCTGCCCCGGTCCGCCCTTTGCCGCTGCCGACACGGTACCGGGTTGGGTCGTGGGAGCCCCTGCGGTGGCGGGCGCAGCCGGAGTGCCCGGCACCGCAGGCGCGACCGGCGGCGGCGCCTGGTTGATGACATTGTTGATCACGGTCGTGTTGTGGATGTTGTTGAAGATGATGTTGTTCGGCGGCGGCGCGACATAGACCGGCGCCTGAACATAGGCCGGGATCGGCACAAAATACGGCTGCGGCAGAACGAACAGCCCTACCGCCACGAATGGGGGGTCCAACACCACGAAATCCGGCGGCGGCGGCGGCAGGAAAAATATCGGCGGCGGCGGCGGCGGCGCAAAGTCGAAATCCGGGTCGCTGAACATCAGCACAGGGCGATCGACGTAGACGATCTCATCGGGCGGCGGCGGCGGCACGTCGTAGTCGATCATCGCAAATGACGGCGGCGGCTCCAGCGGCGCGGTGAGAATGGCGAGGCGGCGACGGGCATCATAGGCGTGCGGCCCGCGCGGATAGCGCCGCAGATACGACCAGTAGCCCTGCGGCGTGTCGTTCCGGTAGGTGCGCAACCACGTGATCGCCTCGCGCCGCGCGGCGACGATGGCGCGGACCCGCTTAGCGAGGGGATCGCCGGGATAGGCCGCCAGGAAATCCTCATAACCAGGCAGGTTGTCGCGTTCGAGCGCCGCGGCATAGGCATCCTGCACGTCGAGATCGCGGATCGGCTTGCTTCTGATCGCGGCGACCTGGTCTGGCGGCGCCTGCGCCGGCGCATCCGGCGCGCGATCGAAAAACGTGAAGGCTGCGTCGATCTTCTCGGCGTCCCACGGCACTTGCGCGCCTTTGCTCGCGTCGTTGACACGCAGCCGCAGGCGGTCGAACACCTCCGGCAGCGGCAGTCCGCCGGTGCGGATCATCTCAGCGAGCGACTGCGCATAAACGCCATACGGCCCCGGCTCATTGGGCGCGATCGTGCCAGGTGCGGCGTTGAAGGCGATCAGCATGTGCGGATCCGGCTCGACCAGAGCGAGACCGCTCGCGATCGGCTGGCCGCCTTCGATAAATGGCTGCTGGTGCGCCGCATCCAGCACCACGATTGAGGCCTTCAGCGGCAGCGATGCGAGCTGGCGGGTGTAGTCAGAGATCCGCAAACCTTCGACCGGAATGTCGACGTCGCGGCTCAGCGTGGAATCGACCGGTATGAAATAGTTCTCGCCGGCCAGCTGCATTCCGTAGCCGGCGAGATAAATCATCGCGACCGTGCCCGGACCTGACGCCTGGGCCTTCTGGATGAAGTCGCGAAAACTGCCGCGCAGGGTGTCGGCGTCGAGGTCACGGGCCCCGACCACGTCGAAGCCGGCGGCCTGCAGGGTTTGCGCAATCAGGCCGGCGTCGTTTGCGGCCGTCGCCAGCTGCCCCTTGGCGTAGGCGCCGTCGCCAACGACCAGTGCAATGCGCTTTTCCTGCTGTTGGGCGCTGGCGGAATTGAGGCCCCCCGCAAGGGCGAAAAACAGCGTCAGGCCTAGTGAAAAAATAGAAAAGGTTTTGGTCCCACACATGGTTTTCCGCCCGCTCAAGGTTCAATGGCAACATCCGTGCGCATTGGGCACGTGATTAGCTGAACGCCGCTTGAACGAAAAGCGCTGCCATTAAGGCATGCGCGTGACGGGGATGCATAGACGCCAGACCACATCCTGGTTTGACGGTCCGCTAATCTGGCTATAGTCCGGCCAGAATGCCGTTCGAGATAGTCGTGGCCCCGGAGGCCGTAGAAGACCTCAAGAGGCTGAAAGCGAAGGTTCGGACCGACATACGGACCGCGCTCGAAACGCATTTGCGGCACGAGCCGAAAAAAGTGAGCCGAAGCCGCATCGAAAGACTGCGCGGCCTTCGCAAGCCGCAATATCGGCTTCGCGTAGGCGAGGTGCGGATATTCTACAACGTAACCGAAACGACCGACGAGGTTTTGGCGATCGTGGCTAAATTGGAGGCCGATTCATGGCTCGCACAATTCGCAAAGCCGGCATGAAGGCAGTTCCACTCTCGGAAATAAAGGACGATCTGTCTCGGTATCTTCGCGAGGCCGAGACGCAAGAGATCGTCATCACGCGTCACGGCAAGCCGGCCGGAATCCTGATCGGTTTCGAATCAGAGGACGACTGGTTCGAATATCGGCTCGAAAACGATCCGCGATTTTTGCGCCGGATCGAGCAGGCGCGCGACAGCCTCCAAGCGGGGCGCGGGGTCCGGCTGGAAGCTCGAAACGGAATAGCGGCCGCGGACCTTGTCGGCGATCCGGCGGTTCCTCAGGCGACCCTATCCACTTCCCCGTCCTTCAGCCGGTAGATGCCGCCGACCACCTTGAGCTTGCCCTGCTCGACCGCGGCGCCGAGGATCGGCGTTGCCGACCGCAGCTTGGCGACGTTGTCGATCACGTTCTGGCGGATCGCCTTGCCGAGGGTATCGCCGCCCTGCTGCGAAACCGCCTTCACCGCGGGCGCAATGGCCGCGACAATGGAGGGTAAACGGCCCGGCAGCGTCGTGCCATCCCTGAGGGAATTTATGGTCGCATCGATGGCGCCGCAGCTTTCGTGGCCCAACACCATGATGAGTGGCGTATTCAGCACGGCGACGGCATATTCCATGCTGGCGATCGTCTCTTCATTGGCGAAGTTTCCGGCTACCCGGCATACGAACAGATCGCCCCGGCCGGCGTCGAATGCATATTCCGGCGCAATGCGTGAATCGGCGCAGCTCAGGATCGCGGCGAAAGGATTTTGACCTCCGACCAAGGCCTCTCTCTCACGCTTGAAATCGTGGCGCCGCGATTCGCCCTCGGCGTAGCGCTCATTGCCTTTCATAAGCCGCTTGAGCGCTGCATCGGGCGACAGCACGTTCTCCGGCTTCGGCGGCTTCTTGTTCTCCTTGGCGCCGGCCGCGTTGCAAACAAGCAGCGACGCCGCACCGAGAAGAACGCCGCGCCGTGAGGGACCGAAGCGGGGAGTAGAGTTTTGGGGGCAGCTCTCGCACATCGAAAAACTCCGCCTTAGAGTGTCTGTACGTCAGAGTGTCTGCACGTCCACCACACCCGATACCGCCTTGATCGCGCCGGCGATCTGCGGCGAGACCTTGAATCGGCCGGGAAGCTTCATCTCCACCTCGGTTTCGAGATCGAGCATCATCACCAGCGAGACGTCGCCGTCGGCGCCGCCCGATGTGGGAAGTGGTTTTACCTGTTGGCCGCGGGCGGGACCACCCTGCCCGGCCTCGGGCATTTGCAGCCGTTTTGCAATCGATTCGAGCGGCCTGGTATCGCGGACGAAAATCCGCAGGCCCTTTTGGGTTTTCGCAGCCGCGTCATCGAGCGGCTCGGCGTGCAGCACGCGGGCGCGGACGTCTTCGCCCTGCAGCTCGGCGCCGAGCTGCAACAGCACGGCAGCGCCCGGCTCCAGCACGTCGCGATATTGCGCGAGCCCCTCGGAGAACAGCACCGCCTCGAAATGGCCGGTCGGATCGGACAGGCCCATGATCCCCATCTTGTTGCCGGTCTTGGTGCGCCGCTCCATGCGCGAGACGACCGTTGCCGCAACCTTGCCGGCGGTCGCGCCGGTTTTGACCGCGCGCGAAAACTCCGCCCAGGACTGCACCCGCAACCGTTTCAGCACGGTGGCGTAGTCATCGAGCGGGTGGCCGGACAGGAAGAAGCCGATGGCGTCGTATTCGCGCCGCAGCCGTTCGGCCGGCAGCCACGGCTCGACCTGCGGCAGCATGATGGTCGGAGCATCAGCGGCACCGCCGAACATGTCGTTCTGCCCTGACGTCGCAGCCTCATGGCCCCGCTGGCATGCCGCCAAAATCGCCTCAGCACCGGCGAACACCCGCGCGCGATTGGAATCGAGGCCGTCGAACGCGCCGGCGGCAGCCAGGCTCTCGATCACCCGCTTGTTGATCGCGCGCGGATTTACCCGCGTGGCGAAATCAGCCAGCGAGGTGAACAGTCCGTCCTTGCGCGCTTCCACGATCAGTTCGACGGCCTGCTGGCCGACGCCCTTGAGCGCTGCCAGCGCATAGTAGATGGTGCCGTCGGCGACCTCAAAGGTCGCGCTGGAGCGATTGACCGAGGGCGCCTCGACCTTGATCCCGAGCCGCTGCGCCTCGGCGCGAAATTCCGAGAGCTTGTCGGTGTTGTTGAGGTCGAGCGTCATCGACGCCGCCAGGAATTCGACCGGATGATGCGCCTTCATGTAGGCGGTCTGGTACGACAACAGCGCATAGGCCGCGGCATGGCTCTTGTTGAAGCCGTAGTCGGCGAATTTTGCCAACAGCTCGAAGATCGTATCGGCCTGCCCGCGCGCAATGCCGCGTTCGACGGAGCCGGAGACAAAGCGCTCGCGCTGCTGCTCCATCTCTTTACGGATCTTCTTGCCCATCGCGCGGCGCAGCAAATCGGCTTCGCCGAGCGAGTAGCCGGCCATGACCTGCGCGATCTGCATCACCTGTTCCTGATAGATGATGACGCCGAAGGTCTCTTTCAGGATCGGCTCGAGCATCGGATGCAGATATTCCGGCTCCTCGTCGCCATGCTTGCGCGCGCAATAGGTCGGAATGTTCGCCATCGGACCCGGGCGATAGAGCGCCACCAGCGCGATGATGTCCTCGAAGCGGTCGGGCCGCATGTCGACCAGCGCGCGCCGCATGCCCTGGCTTTCCACCTGGAACACGCCGACCACATCGCCCCTGGCCAGCATCGTGTAGCTCAGCGCATCGTCGAGCGGCAGCCGCGCCAGATCGAGCTCGATGCCGCGGCGCTTCAACAGTTTTACCGCGAGATCGAGCACCGTCAGCGTTTTGAGGCCGAGGAAGTCGAATTTCACAAGCCCCGCGGGCTCGACCCATTTCATGTTGAACTGGGTCACCGGCATGTCGGATTTCGGATCGCGATAGAGCGGCACCAGTTCGCTCAAAGGCCGGTCGCCGATCACGATGCCGGCGGCGTGGGTCGAGGCGTGCCGGGTCAGGCCCTCGAGGCGCTGGGCGATGTCGAAGGCGCGCGCCACCACCGGGTCCTCGTCGCGAAACGCCTGCAGCTTGGGTTCGCTCGCGATCGCGGCTGCCAGAGTCACCGGCGCCGCCGGATTTTGCGGCACCAGTTTTGTCAGCTTGTCGACCTGCCCATACGGCATCTGCAGCACGCGCCCGACGTCGCGCAGCACGCCGCGCGCCTGCAGCGTGCCGAAGGTGATGATCTGGGCGACCTGATCGCGGCCGTAGCGCTGCTGCACATAGCGGATCACCTGGTCGCGGCCGTCCTGGCAGAAGTCGATGTCGAAGTCCGGCATCGACACGCGTTCCGGATTGAGGAACCGCTCGAACAGCAGGCCAAACTGGATCGGATCGAGATCGGTGATGGTCAGCGCATAGGCGACCAGCGAGCCCGCGCCGGAGCCGCGGCCGGGCCCGACCGGAATGCCCTCGGTTTTCGCCCATTTGATGAAATCGGCGACGATCAGGAAATAGCCCGCATAATTCATGCGGGTGATGACATCGAGCTCGAAGGCGAGCCGGGCTCGGTAGTCTTCGTCCGTGGTGCCCTTGGCGAGACCGTGGATTTTCAGGCGGCGGCTGAGGCCCTCCTCGGCCTGGCGGCGCACTTCGGCGGCTTCGTCGCTCGCGGCGTCCGCGGCGTTGGTGCCGGCGCCAACGGTAAAGCGCGGCAGGATCGGCTTGCGCGTGACCGGGCGGAACGCGCAGCGCTCGGCGATCTCGATGGTGGAGGAAAGCGCCTCCGGCACGTCGGCGAACAACACCGCCATCTCCGCGCGGGTCTTGAAGCGGTGATCCGGCGAGAGCTGATCGCGATCGGTGTCGGCGATCAGACGGCCGCCGGCGATGCACAATAGCGCGTCGTGCGCCTCGTAATCGTCCGCGGCAGCAAAATACGGCTCGTTGGTCGCGACCAGCGGAAAGCCTTTGCTGTAAGCGAGGTCGATCAGAGCGGCCTCGACGCGGCGTTCCCTGTCGATGCCGTGGCGCTGCAATTCGACGTAGAGCCGGTCGCCGAACAGGCTCGCCAAGGCGTCGCAGCGGGTTGCCGCGAGAGCTGCTTGATCGGCGTGGAGCGCGAGCGAGATCGGGCCGTCGGGACCCCCGGTCAGCGCGATCAGGTCCTCGGCTTCACCCTGCAGCCATTCGAATTTGATGTGGGGGGATTGATGGGTGGGCGTCTCCAGGAAGGCCCGCGAATTGAGCCGCATCAAGCTGCGATAGCCGCGCTCGCGCGCAGCCAAGAGCACGATCCGCGACGGCGAAGCCGCGAGCGCATTGCGCGCGTTGGGGTCCTGGTCGCCGAAATCGACCGCCAGCTCGCAGCCGATAATCGGCTGGATGCCGTAGCCGGCCATCTTGTCGGAGAATTCCAGCGCCCCGAACATGTTGTCGGTGTCGGTCAGCGCCAAGGCCGGCTGGCGGTCGGCTTTGGCGAGCTCGCCGAGCTTCTGGATCTTGATCGACCCCTTCAGCAGCGAATAGGCCGAATGGACGTGAAGATGGACAAATCCGGCGTTGGACATGGCCGAGGGTTTTTGGGTCATGGAGGCAGGCGATCACTGGGCTCGAGGGAGCGAGCGCTGCCCCTGGAAAGGCCGACTCGCCGCTCAATGGTGATGCCTCGGGCCGCATGAGTCCACGCAGAACGCACGATTGTGACCCGCCATCCGGCTTTTCCCCAAGGCGCACGCCGCTCCGCTTTCCCTGCCCGGGCCCCTTTAGAGCTGCGGGATCAACTGCGCCCAGACCGCTATCATCCCGACAAACAGCGCGATCGACGCCAGTGCCGCCGCTTCTTCCACGAATATCTTCAACATACCCGCCTCCTATATGGGAACATAAGAAGAACATTGTTCCTTTTTTGTTCCAGGAGTCAAGAGCCGGTAGTGGGTCAGTTTGAAAAATGACCCACTGAAATTTTTCTTGATTAACGGAAATGTGGAAAAGCGCGTCAGCGCAGGCCTTTCCCGAGCTTAGCGTTAGCTGAGCCTTAAGACGTTCACAGCAATTCTACGAAGCGCGGAAACGGCGAACGCCTCCACTCTTTTGGAGCGGAGGCGTTCGTTGCGGGTCGCTTCAATCGGCCCGCATGGGCTCGTAGCTCAGCTGGATAGAGCGGGGGCTCCGTAATCCCAAGGTCGCAGGTTCGAATCCTGCCGAGCTCACCAACTCCGCCACGAACCTCGCGGCCCCAGAAGGGGGCCGTTCTCTTTTTACAACGCCATTATGATTCCGTCGAGTTAACGAGGACTCAACGCCGTCCGGTGCTGGGCCATCCACCCCTGCGATTTTTCCCTAATCCATTGCAGGGCCTCATCTTCTTTTTCAAAGCCGAAGATGGTGTCAACCTCGCCACCGCGCCAAAGAACGCTCACCGAATGCCCCTTGCCGATCCGGTATTGCCGGACCACGAACTGATATTCCGGCTTGAAGTTCGCGAGTTCCCATTGTTCCAGCATCTCGACAATATCGGCCACCTCCCAAAGCTTGTCAGTGACGCCAGCTGCCATCGCGGGGGTGACGCGGAGCGTTTGATGGATGCGGACGAAATTGTAATACATCGTATGAAGTGCAATCGCTGCGGCGTGGTTCTCAACCTTTTTGGAAAACGCATTCGTCAATCGCGTGAAGCGGCGCATGTGCATCCGCATCGTAAGATTGCTGCGCTCGACATATGACGTGCTGATATGCTTGTCGTCGGGTTCGCCGATCTTCGGCTGCTTAACGGCACCGATACACTTCGCCGGGCTGTAACGCGTCTCTGCCTGCGGGTCCGCGCCGTAAATCTTGACCAACATCGCGTAGTCAACTTGATCGGCGAATGCCGCTTCAACGGCATACAGGTACGGGCGATGGCCATCGCTGGTTAGCTGCACACGGTTGGCAAGCCTGCTTTCCAGGTCGTGGGTGAACGCCAGAGCGGCATCCATATCGCGTGCGCCGAGCAACCAGCTGACAATCAGCTTTGTGTCGGCACAGATCGCCGTCCAGGTCCAAACGTCGCCAGCGGTCGCCGGAGCGGACTTGGCGTCCTTTACGTTGCCAGCCTTGGCGTAAACGAACGACCAGATTTCATCCATCTGGACGCGCTTGCATGGAAGATTGCGAAGCGCTTTGTCCTGATAGGCGGCGCAGGCGTGACCGGCTTCAACCAGCAGCTTTGCAACGGTGTTCTTGCTGCATCCGGTTAGCCGGGTCACGGCGCGGATCGATTGCCCCTCGCAAAGCAAATGAAGGATTTGGGCGCGCGTCTTTCGGTCGAGCTTATTCATGCCCGAGACGATATGACCCTTTATGCTTACCGTCAAGATATTTCGGTCAGTTCCAGACGTAAATCCTTGAGCGGATGGAGGAAACGGACTCCAAAACTCCGCTTTGTTGTTTGGAGTCAATAGGTTATATTGACCGCGAATCTCCTGGAGATTCGGGTCTGCTTCAAGCGTTGGAGCAGGATCGCGCGCCGGACCGGCGGAGGGGATTCCCCCGGCCCAGCGCTACGACCGCTGCACCTCCTTTACGGTGCCACCGCAGAACCTTCCTCAAAAGCCCGGCGTGAGCCGGGCTTTTGTCTGTTCGGGTGACGCCGAATGCTTAGCCCAGGTTAATGATTCGCGAAAGCTCTTTGCGAAGACAATCCGTTAACGACTAGAATAACCAAGATTATTCGAGTCGGATCAGTGTGTTATTTCTGAATCAGGTGTTGCGCCCGGGTCACTTTTCCCAGCGCGCGCGCGCCGCTTTCGAAGCGATTTCTTTCCGCTTTTTGCCGCTCAGCGCCTTTGCCCGCGCGGTCCCGCCAAGTCTACCCAGTGCCGCCGCACGTGGGTCCTTGCCCTGTTCTTCCGGCGTAGGGTCGCGGTCGGGTTTCTGTCCTGTCGCTATATCGATGATCGACTTGGCGAGCTGGTTGGCGTCCCTAGGGCGCTTGGGATGGCTATTTGTCACGGACGGCCGCACTTTCTTGCTCACCCCACACGCTAACAACTTTGCTCTCGCCGTACTGGGCAGCAAACAGCCTCTCTGCATCGCCTAGAGATTCGGCCAGCAGCGAAACGCGCTTATGAACCCCATCGGGGGAATCGACTGAAACAATAGCGTGGTAGCGGTTCATCCCCAGAATATGCGCCCGGAGTCGGTCCTTTTCCAGCCCGGAAGTCTGCCACAATCAAACTGACCCACTACCCAAGAGCCGGTAGTGGGTCAGTTTGGAGAATGACCGCCGTGGTTAATTCCGGGCCGCACGGCTGGCCAATTCCCCACAGGCGCGCTCGGAGGTCCCTTTAGTAGGAGCCCCATTTTG